>Ga0265327_10004332_pt1 | contig 12650 bp, 18 predicted proteins | sample 41621metaG_FD_202089 | JGI IMG/M metagenome (GOLD analysis project Ga0265327, IMG submission 202089) | Rhizosphere microbial communities from Carex aquatilis grown in University of Washington, Seatle, WA, United States - 4-16-21 metaG | ecosystem: Host-associated > Plants > Roots > Rhizosphere...
TCGTTGCGTGCCACGAAGTCGGTCTCACAGCCGATCTCGACCATTGCGCCGATTGTGCCGCCGGCGTGGATGTAGCTCTCGATCAGGCCGGCACCGGTGCCGCGCCCGGCCCGCTTGCCGGCCGAGGCGATGCCCTTCTCGCGGAGCCACTTGACCGCGGCGTCCATGTCGCCGCCGGTCTCCTCCAGCGCCCGCTTGCAATCCATCATGCCTGCCTGGGTGCGCTCGCGAAGCTCCTTCACCTCGGCCGCACTCGGCTTGTATGCCACGTCACTCACTGCTCTCAGCCTCGCTTGCCTCGTCGGTGGTCTGCGTGCCCTGGGCGACCCCAGCGGTCACCGCCTCCGCTGCCGCTGCGGCTTCTGCCTCGGCCGCAGCCACAGCTGCCGCGGCTTCGGCCGCCGCCTCGGCCTGCTTGCGGGCCTCCTCCTCGGCGGCGGCGCGGGCGAACTCCTCGGCGCGCACCTTCTCGCGGCCCTCGGCCACGGCGTCTGCAAGAACGCGGACGATCAGGGCTGCCGAGCGGATCGCGTCGTCGTTGCCGGGGATGATGAAGTCGGCATCGTCGGGGTCGCAGTTGGTGTCGACCAGGCCGATGACGGTCACGCCCAGGCGCCGCGCCTCGCGCACCGCCAGGGCCTCCTTCTTCATGTCGATGACCACCATCGCATCCGGCACCTTGCGGGTGTCGGCCATGCCGCCGAGGTTGGTCTCGAGCTTCTCCAGCTCGGCCAGGGTCGACTGCCGCTCCTTGGTCGGGAGCAGGTCGAGCTGGCCGTCTTCCTTCTGCCGGCGCAGCTCGTGGAGCGCGTTGATCCGGTTCTGGATGGTGCGGTAGTTGGTCAGCAGGCCGCCCAGCCAGCGATGGTTCACGTACGGCATGCCGACCCGCCGGGCCTGCTCCTCGATCGCGTCCTGGGCCTGCTTCTTGGTGCCCACGAACATCACGGTGCCGTTTCGCTCAGCGACGTTGCGGACGTAATCATGGGCGTCCTGCAGCAGCACGATCGTCTGCTGGAGGTCGATGATGTAGATGCCGCCGCGCTCGCCGAAAATGAAGCGGCGCATCTTGGGGTTCCAGCGCCGCGTCTGATGGCCGAAGTGAACCCCGGCCTCGAGCAGCTCGCGCATGGTGACTGCGGACAAAGCGCAATCCTCCTGTTTGGTTGATGAGAGAACTCCGGCGAGGGTGGTCGGAATCTCCACGTGGAGACACCGCCGACCGGCCCTGTGGCCGCCGGATAGAGGGTGGACAAACCGGGCAACAGTGTAGCGGAACCCCCTTCGGAGAGCCCGCAAACCCCTGCAGGGGAGCCCCGAGCGACTCGCGCGCCACGCCCTCACCGCCCGGTCTCGCGTCCCGGCGGAAATCCGCGGGACGGCGTCGCGGGCGGGGGCGTGCGCCGCTCGCCTCTCGGGGCTCGCCTGGGATCGTGCCAGATCGGTTGCAGCGATTCAACCCGCGGTACGGGCCGCGTCCAATGCCAATGCAAGGTCGGCTGGCAACGGCGAGCTGACGTCCACCTCCTCGCCCGTGACCGGGTGCACGAAGCGCAGGCGGCTGGCGTGCAGGAACTGGCGGGACAGCCCCAGCTCCTCGCCGTAGCCGTACACCGGATCGCCGCAGATCGGGTGGCCGATGGCCGCCAGATGCACGCGGATCTGGTGGGTGCGGCCGGTCTCGAGCTCCACCTCCAGCAGCGACCGGCCGGGGAGCGCCTCGGCGAGCGTGAAGTGGGTAACGGCATCGCGTGGGCTGGCGGTGTCCAGCGAGATGCGGGTGGGATCGCGACGGTCACGGCCGATCGGCGCCTCGATCGTGCCCCGCTGGGAGGGCGGCCGGCCGCGCACCAGGGCCAGGTAGGTGCGGTGGATGCGGCGGCGGCGCAGCATGCCCTGCAGCCGCCCCAGCGTCTTGTCGTCACGGGCAACGACCAGCAGACCGGACGTGTTCCGGTCGAGGCGGTGGACGATCCCCGGCCGGGCGCCGTCACCGCTGACCTCGCCGACCAGCCCGTGGACAAGCGTCGGACCGCGCGTGCCCGGCGCGGGGTGCACGACCAGCCCAGCCGGCTTGTCGACCACCAGCAGCCACTCGTCGCGGTAGGGCACCGAGAGCTCCATCTCCACCGCCTCCACGGTGGCCTGTGTCTGCTCCGGTTCCGGGAACTGCACCTCGGCTCCGGCCGCCAGCCGGTGGCGCTTCGGTCGCGCCGCCCCGTCGACCAGCACCTGGCCGCCCTCGATCAGACGCTCGGCGCGCGTCCGCGAGCCGATCTCCGGATGCGTGGAGAGGAACCGGTCGAGCCGCTCTCCGGCCCGGTCCGGCGGCACCGCGACCGTCGGCATCAGATGCTGCCGGGCTCCGCCGCAGTGGCGCGTTCGAGGCGCGAGAAGCCGAACAGCAGCAGGGCCACCCCGACCACGATGAAGCTGTCGGCCAGGTTGAAGGTCGGCCAGTGCGAGAAGTGGATGAAGTCGGTCACGTAGCCCTCGCGGACGCGGTCGATCAGGTTCGACACGCTGCCCCCGATGAGCAGGCCGAGCGCGACCGGAAACAGCACGTGGCGGGCCCCCGAGCGGGCGAAGTGGACGAGCATCCAGACCACCGCCGCCGCCGTCAGCAGAGTCACGAACTCGAGCCGGCCGGGCAGGATCCCGAACGCGATCCCAGTGTTGCGGACGTGGGTGATGTCCAGGAACGGCAGGACCTGGTGCACCTCGCCCAACGCGAGATCGCGCTGGATCAGGTGTTTCGTCACCTGGTCAGCGACCAGCGCCGCGGTCGCGACCGCGATCAGACCGACCCACTGCAGCGACCCTGCGCGCCGGGGCGGCTCGTCCTCCGACGCCGGCTGGATCAGCCTCTCTCCTCCGACCTCTTGCACTCGATGCACTTCGTTGCGTAGGGGAGCGCTTCGAGGCGCTCCGGGTTGATCTCACCGCCGCACCGTCCGCAGCGGCCGTAGGTACCCTCGTCGATGCGCTCCAGTGCCGCGTCGATAGCGGCCAGCAGGTGCTCGGCGTTGTCCTCCAGCGTCTGCTCGATCTCGCGGTCGAGCGTCTCGGATGCGCTGTCGGCGAGGTGGGAATCGTTGCCATCCTCGTCGGTCGCTTCCTCGATCGAGCGGCCCAGGTCGGCCTGGAAATGGACCACTTCCGCGGACACCCGCTCGCGCTCGTCAAGCAGTCGCTGCCGCACGGCGGCCAGGTCGACGCTCACCGGGTCATGTGCCATGTCCCGAGTATACCGGTAGCCCGTCTGCCGCTTTTGCGGGGGTTTGTCAGGTTGCGGTGGCTGTTTCGGCCAGCTGCTCTTCGTGGTCGCGCACCGTCTGCAGGGTGGATCCCAGAAGCGAACGGAGCCGTGCCCGGAACCGCTGCTCCTCGGCCCGCAGCTCCTCGACCTCGCGGCGCACCGACTCCCGCTCGGCATAGGCGCCGTGCACCAGGTCGCGGGCGCGCCCCTCGGCTTCGCGGACGGTCAGCTCGGCGTCGCGGCCGGCCTGGGCACGCATCTCGTCGGCCGCATGCTGCGCGGTGACCAGCGCGTCGCGCAGGGCGTCCTCCATCGTCCGCACCTCGGTCAGCTGCGTCTCCAGCTCGTGGACGCGGTCCTCGAGGTTGGCGCGGTCGCGCCAGACGGTCTCGTAGGCCGAGGTGGCGTCGACCATGACCTGGTCGACCTCTTCGCAGCTGTAGCCGAGCAGGCGGCGCCGCGGCCGCTGGTGTTTGAGTTCTACCGGTGAGAGTGACATGCGGGCCGGTTTCGCCACAATGCCGCGGACTCCTCCCCCGGCGGGCCCGACCCGCGTCAGCCGAAGTCCTGGATCAGGGTGATCACGATCTGGGCCAGCACGTTGAGCACGATCAGGGCGATGATCGGCGAGAGGTCGAACATGCCGATCGGCGGGATCATCCGGCGGAAGATGTTGAGGTAAGGCTCCACGGTGTCGTGAAGGAACCTCCGCAGTGTGGCCACCACCGGGTTGTACGGGAGCTGCAGCCACGACATCAGGATGTAGACGATGATCAACAGCGTGTACACGATGCTCAGCGCGTTCACGAAGTTGATCGCCGTCTGCTGCATGCGGCGCTAGCCTAGCTCCCCCGCTCGACGCATCGCCGCGACCACGCCGTCGATGATCGCGCCTCTCACACCCTGGCGCTCGAGCTCTGCCAGGCCTGCGGCCGCCGTGCCCCCGGGGGAGGTCACCATCCGCCGCAGCACGCTGCAGGGCATCTGCTCCTCGCGCAGCAGCCCGGCGGTCCCGATCACGGTCGACAGCAGCAGCGTGCGGGCGTCGGCATAGGTCAGGCCGGACACGATGCCGGCGTCCTCGAATGCCTCCATCAAGAGGGCGATGAACGCCGGCCCCGAGCCGGAGAGCGCGGTCGCCGCGTCGAACTGGCGCTCCTCCAGCGGCACGATCTCGCCCAGCAGCTGGAATGCCTCCAGCACCGCCGACTCCGCATCGGTGTGGATGAACCGGCCCGATGAGTAGGCCAGTGTGCCCAGGCCGACCTGCACGCCCACGTTGGGCATGAACCGGAAGACCGGTGCGTCGACGTCGAGGATCGTCTCCAGCGTCGCGGTCCGGACGCCGGCTGCCACCGAGGCGATCGCCTTGTCCACCGTGACCAGCTCCGAGACCTCGCGCAGCACGCGCTCGACGTCGATCGGCTTCACGCACAGCACGACGACGTCCGCCTCGCGCACCAGGTCGGCATTGGACGCGACGTGGCGCACGTCGAAGCGCTCGGCCAGATCCGCCGCGCGTCCCGACCCGCGGTCGGTGACCAGGATCCGCTCGCCCATGGTGCGGTCGGCCCGCACCCAGCCGCGCACCATCGCCGAGGCCATGTTGCCGGCCCCGATCAGGCCGAGCGTCGGCCGGGCCGGCTGTGACTGCTGGGATTCCTCCGCCATGGTGCGCGCAAGCGTACCGGAGGCAGCCAAGTGGCATATCTATGTGTGGGAGTACTGCATCACCCCATGGAACTGGCACGTCTGGGGACCGGGGTCGTAGAACCAGGTGACCGTCTCGCGAACACACGCCAGGACGGTCGTGGATCGGGACCGCAGAGCCCGCGCCGTAGCGCTCGCAACGCCCATGACTCCCCCATCGCTCGAATCCCTCCGGCTGAGCCGGAGCCGGCGGGCACGGTCTCACACGAGTGCGAGACTGGTCAAGACTCTGGAGAACGCAGCCAGTGCAGGCGAGCGGAGTTCCCAGCAATCCGCGCCTCCGCGAGCTGGAATACCCGCCGGTCGGGCAGCACACCGTCGAATAGCGCCGGCCCGGCGCCCACCACGGTTGGGGCGACGGTGACGATCACTTCGTCGAGGCGGTCGAGCGCCAGCACCTGGGCGGCCAGGTCGCCGCCGCCGGCCAGCCAGACCCGGTCGTGCCCGGCGGTCTCGATCTCGTCCAGCGCAACCGAAACGTCGCCCTCCACCCGGCGAAGCGGCGCCCGCGTCGGCCGCACCGACTCGGCCAGCGACTCGTCGTGGCTGATCAGCCAGGTCGGCAGGTCGTCGTGCGGCCAGCCGTGTCCGCCACCCACCAGCCATCGCAGCGTGCTGGCACCGACAAGCACAGCGTCGAGGCTCGCGATCAAGGCGGGGAACTCCTCCTCGCCGAGGCCGCCGGTGTCGACCGTGTCCAGGAAGCCGAGATCGTGGTCGGCCGAGGCGATCCGCCCGTCCATCGACATCGCGGTGTACCAGATCACGTGCACGCCGGGACTGTAGATCGGCACTTGTGCAGCGCGACGGTTCCGCGGCCCCACCCTGGAGGAGGGCCGCGGAACCGTTGGGGGTCCGCGCTATGGAGCGGCACGGAGCGCCGCTCCGGGTCAGCCCTTGCGGGGGGTTACCGCTTGCTGAGGTGCGCGCCGATGCGGACGCGCAGCTCCTGCGGGCTGAACGGCTTGGTGATGTAGTCGTCGGCACCGAGCGAGAATCCGACGTCGACGTCGCGATCCTGCGCGCGGGCGGTCAGCATGATGACCTTCATCGTCGCGCAGCTGTCGTCGGCACGCAGCTCCCGAAGGACGTCGAAGCCACTGCGCTTCGGCATCATCACGTCGAGCACGCACAGGTCGGGCTGCTCCTCGCGGGCGACCTTCAGCGCCGCCTCTCCGTCCGAGGCAGTCAGCACCTCGTAGCCTTCGCGCTCCAGCCGGAACTTGACCAGCCGCAGCAGATGCGGCTCGTCGTCGGCGACCAGAACCTTGGCCGTGGTCGTATCCATCAGGTGTCTCCTCCAGGGTTGTGTGGCGTGGTTGGCAGGGTGACGGTGACCGCGGTGCCGAGTTCCAGTTCGCTCTGCACCGCCATGGAGCCTCCATGGGCATCGACGATCCCCTTGCAGATCGCGAGCCCGAGACCGGTACCGGGAATCGCCATGTCGGAGGCGTTACGAGCCCGGAAGAACCTCTCGAACAACCGGTCGGCATCTTCGGGGGCGATCCCGATCCCTGAGTCGCGCACCGTGAGGCGCAGCTCCTCGGGCGTCGCTTCGAGACTCACCCCGATCTCGCCCTGTTCGGGCGTGAACTTGATTGCGTTGGAGAGCACGTTGGTGATGACCTGCCCGATCCGCTCCGGATCGAGCATCGCCGGCACCTTGGCGTCCGGCAGGTCGAGCTCCAGCGTGTGCTCCTTGGCCGACAGGGCCGGGCGCTGATCCTGGACGTACAGCTCGACCAGCTCGCGCATGTCGACCGGCACCGCCCGGATGGTCGTCTTGCCGCTCTCCAGGCCGGACAGCGTCAGTAGATCGTTGATCAGCGTCAGCTGCCGACGGGCGTTTGTGTCGACGATCTGCAGGAACTCCTCCTGTTCCGGCGTGAACTCACCGACTTCGCCTTCCAGGAGGACGTCGAGGTATCCGAGAATCGACGCCAGCGGCGTGCGCAGCTCGTGCGAGACGCTGGAGACGAAGTCGGTCTTCAGCTGATCCGATACCCGGAGCGCCTCGACCTGAACCGCAAGCATCCGGTTGAGCCCCTCCATCCGCGCCATCAGGTCGGCGCGCTCGATCGCCACTGCGGCCTCGGCGGCGAACAGGCCGACCACCGCCGCCGCGCGGTCGGAGAACTCGCTGCGCAGGCGATCCCACGCGACCACCAGCACGCCGATCGGCGCGCCGTCGCCGACCACCGGCTGCCACAGCGCGGACACGGCGCCGGTCGCCTCGACCACCCGCCGCGAGACGTTGGGATGGTCGCGCAGATCGTGCACGTAGATCGGCTCCAGCGAGTGGAACGCGCGGACGGTCGCGGACGCCTCGTCGTCCAGCGGCACCCGGGACGGGGCGACGCTGACGCCGACGGCGGCTGTGGTGGTCAGGCAGCCGCCGGCATCCGGTTCCATCAGCACGGCGAACATGGCGCCCGACACCTCCAGCAGCGCTTCGCAGACGGCGGTGCGGGCGGTGTGCGCGTCGCCGGTTCGCGGCACCCGCCGGGCCGCCTCCACCACGGCCTCGAGATCGTGGGCATGGGTGCGCACCTGGTCGAGCAGGTCGCTGCGCTCGATCGCGCGGGCCGTCTCGGCGGTGAACAGCTCGATCACCTGCAGCTGGCGGCCCGAGAGCCGGGCCAGCGGGCGCCGCCAGCCGACCACGAGGGCACCGACCGCCGCGCCGTCCTGCGCCACCGGCGCCAGCACCGCCGACAGCACCCCCAACCGGCTCGGCGCGAGGGGGCCGTCGGACTCCTCGAGGAACCCGAGCCGGCACTCTGCGAGGCCGGCGCGCGCCTCCGCGCGCAGCTCGTCCAGGTGCACTTCCACGCCCGCGTCCAGCATCGCACCATGTGCGGCTGTCACCCGCAGGCCGCCGCGATCGGCAGGCTCCAGCATCAGCGCGGTCGGCGCACCCAGCAGCTCCGCCAGCGCACGGCACAGCTCCAGCCGGGTCTGGTCACCCGCGCCCATCGTCGACAGCTCGCGGATCACCCGGGTGACGGTCGAGACGTCGGCGGCATGCTGTCGGGCCTGCCGCATCAGGCCCTGGGTGGTCAGCCCGACCACCGCCGCGACGACCGCGAAGATCGCCTCTTCTCCCCAGCTGTGACGGGCTTCCGGCGACGAGAAAGCGAGTAGCACCAGCCCGCCGGTGACGCCGGCAAGCCCGACCATCAGCTCGCCGCGGGTTCCGAACATCGCCATCCACAGGATGGGCAGGAGCAGCAGGAGCTCGTAGCGGAGCCGGTCGCCGCCACCCGCTCCGGCGCGGATCGCCAGCACGCCGACCAGTGCGACAACAGGCGCCAGCACCGCGCCCAGGCGCGTCGGTGACCAGGGCCCGGTCGGCGCCCACGGGCTGGGGCGAGGGTCTGCGGCCAGAAGCCTCATCCACGGCCTATCGGCGTTGCCCCCGTACCCCTTTAGGGCTATCCGGAGCGCCAGGAGCTACGTCGGCCGGCGCTACGTCAGATAGAAGTAGAGCGCGTAGAGCAGCTCGACCGCGGGGCTGGAGCGATGCACCGTGACGTCGGCGGGGGTGTCGATCAGCGCGTCGGAGTAGCTGAAGATGATCTTGACGCCGGCCGCGACCAGCTGGTCGGCGGCGGACTGGGCAGCCGAGGCGGGTACTGCGAGGACACCGACGATGATGTTCTTCTCGCGGATCTCGTCCGCCAGGCGCGCCATGTCCTGCACGTGAACCTGGCCGGCGGGAGCGCCCGCCTTGGCCGGATCGACGTCGAAGACGGCTGCGATATTGAAGCCGTGGTCAGCGAATACGGTGGAGGACGCGATCGCCGTGCCCAGCGGGCCGGCGCCGATCAGCGCGATGTTGTGCTGGCCGGAGGTGCGCAGGATCGCGCGGATCTCGGAGATCAGGAAGTCGACGTTGTAGCCGACCCCCCGCTTGCCGAACTTCCCGAACCCGGACAGGTCGCGCCGGATCTGCGTGGCGTTCACATTGGTGTACTCCCCGATCTCCTGCGAGGAGATCGAGTCGCGGCCCATCTTCCGGGCCTGGGTGAGCACCTGCAGGTAGCGGGAAAGACGAGCGGCGACGCCGACGGTCAGGCGTTCCTGGGGCAACGAGTTCTCCTTGCGGACTGCGGCTTGTGACATCGTACAAAGAGTGTAGCGAGCGCTTGAAAAGCAGGCTCCGCTTGCGTCGACGTCCGATTTAAGGCCCGGTTTGTAACGCCGCAGTGCGCACCCTTCGAGCCAGCTCCACGGGCTCCACCCGGTACTTGAACGCCTTGCGGCCGGCGACGTAGACGACCGGGATCTCGGCCCGGTGGGCGTCCTCCAGATCGGCGTCACCGGAGATGTCAACGACCTCCAGCTCGAACCCCAGGGATGGCTGCTGCTGCTCGAGCACGCCCTTGGCGACGTCGCACAGGTGACAGTCCGGTGCGCCGTACAGCGTGACCTGCACGCTCACAGCGAGGCGTAGGCGTCGCGGGCCAGGTAGTCGGGAAACAGCACCGGGTCGGTGAACCGTGCGGCCGAGGCGATCATCGCCGCGTTGTCCGAGCACAGCTCCATGGGCGCCAGCGCCAGCGTTACGCCGCGGGCGTCGCATGCCTCGTGGAAAGCGGCGCGCAGCGCGCTGTTGGCGGCCACTCCCCCGACCACCGCCAGCGTCGTGTGCCCGGTCGAGTCCACGGCCTCCATCGTCCGCCCAACCAGCGAGCGGACGATCGCGCGCTGGTACGACGCGGCAAGGTCGTTGCGCCGCTCTCGGACCGACGGCTCGCCGTCCACGGCGTAGCGAAGCGCGGTCTTCAGCCCGCTGAACGAGAAGTCGTGCCCCTCTCGGCCCACCATCGGGGCGGGTAGGTCATAGGCGGTGTCGTCCCCTCCGGCCGTCGCCCGCTCCAGCCGGGGGCCGCCCGGATAGCCCAGTCCGAGCAGCCGCGCGCCCTTGTCGAACGCCTCGCCGGCCGCGTCGTCGAGCGAGCGGCCGATCACCTTGTAGCCGCGCTCGTCCTCCACCTCGGCCAGCAGCGTGTGGCCGCCCGAGACGAGCAGCGTCAGGAAGGGCGGGCGCAGCGGATCCGGCTCCAGGTACAGCGCTGCGATGTGGCCGTGCAGGTGGTCGACCGGGATTAGCGGCAGCCGGCGTGCGAAGGCGATCGCCTTGGCCGTTGCCACCCCGACCAGCAGGGCGCCGATCAGCCCGGGCCCTTCGGTGACGGCCACCGCGTCGATGTCGTCCAGCCCCATCCCGGCCCGCTCCAGCGCCGCCGCCACGACCGGCTCGGCAAGCTCCAGGTGCCGGCGCGACGCCACCTCGGGCACGACGCCGCCGTAGGGTGCATGCAGGTCGGCCTGCGAGGCGACCACGCTCGACCGCAGGCGGCCGGTACCGTCGACGATCGCCGCGGCGGTCTCGTCGCAGGAGGTCTCGATGGCGAGGATCGTCACGACGCCAGCGACTCGGCGTCCCGCCACATGATCAGCGCGTCCTCACGGTTGTCCGTGTAGTAGCCGCGGCGGATGCCGGTCTCGACGAACCCGAGGTCGCGGTACAGGCGGATGGCCACCCCGTTGGTGACCCGAACCTCGAGGGTGTAGCCGCGCTCGACGTCGGGCGTCGTGCGCTCGAACAGCGTCTCCAGCAGCCGCCGGGCCACCCCGCGTCCGCGGTGGTCAGGATCGACGGCGACGTTCATCACGTGCCAGGCGTCGACGTAGCGGGCGACGATCAGGTAACCCAGCATGTCCTCGCCCTGGTAGGCGCCCAGGCACACCCCGTTCGGCTTGGCCAACTCGCCCGCGAACATCGATCGCGACCACGGAGTGACGTAGGAGCGGCGTTCGATCCGCTCGATGCTGTCGAGATCGGCGGCGGTCAGCGACCGCACGTCGACGGCCGTCATCATCGGACTGCCCCCCTGGTCAGCACGCGGTCGGCGTCGGGAGCGCGCAGGTACGTCGGCTCGGGCGGTCCCGCCTGGCCGATCAGCGCGGCGTGGTTCGCCGCCCAGGGGATGTGTAGCGGGGAATCGTCGGGCGGAATCGTCGCCGCGCCCAGCCGCTTGCGGTAGCGGACGGCTCCGTCACCTGCCACGACAGCTCCGGAGGGCAGCCTCCCGGCCAGCCACTCCGGCGTCACCGCGGAGGGCTCGATGCCAGAGCCGGCGACAAACACCTCACCGCGACGAGCGTCGATGCAAGCGACGTCCACGCCTTCGCCGTACAGCAGGGCGTCAAGCGTCGAGACTCCGCGCACCGGGATCTGGAGCGCAAAGCCGAGCCCCCGGCCGGTCGCCAGGCCGATCCGCAGGCCGGTGAACGTGCCCGGCCCGGTGCCGACCACGATCGCCTCCAGGTCGGTCGTCTCTACCTCGGCCTCCGAGAGCAGTGCGTCCACGTCCGAGAGCAGGTGCTGCGCGGACGTGCTGCGCCCGTGCGTCGCCCGCTGCCCGAGCACCCCGCCGTCACGGCTCAGGCACGCCGTCGCCACGTCGGTGGCCGTATCAAATGAGAGAATCAGCAAGCGCTGTCAAAAGGCCGGAATCGTGACTGGTCAGCGAGATCAGCCTAGCATCGCCCCCCTGGTGGCGCAGGTCCACGATCACCTTGGGCACGGGCAGGACCCCCCGCCCCGCTGCCGGCCACTCGACGAACACGACGGCGTCCTCGAAGTAGGGCTCCAGGTCGGCCCAGCCATCGGCGTCGACCACGTCCAGCCGGTAGAGGTCGAGGTGCGACACGTCCGGCCCGTCGCCGTGGTAGCGGTTGCCGATCGTGTAGGTCGGGCTGGAGACCGCGTTGCGGACGCCGAGCGTCTCGGCCGCGGCGATCACGAACAGGGTCTTGCCGCTGCCCAGCTCGCCGTCCAGCTCGACGATGTCGCCGACGCGCAGGTGCCGCGCCAGGCCTGCGGCGATCCGGCGCGTGTCGTCCGGGCTAGAAGAGGCCCAGCTGCGCGTGCTCTGGCTCTGCGGCAACGGCAACCAGTTCGCGCGCCGGCTCCGGCCGGGGCTGTGGCGGAGGCGCCGGCCGGCCGGACAGCAGCTCGGGCAGCCTGGCAAAGTCGGCCCGCAGCGTGTCCAGCATCGACGGCGTGTAGAGGGCGGCGGCCGGGTGGTAGATCGGGTAGAGCAGCACGTCCACGTCGGCAAACCGGCGCGGCTGCGGCTTCCCCCGCACCCGGGTGATGCCGTGCGGCTGGCCGGACAGCAGCTTGGTGGCGAAGTTGCCCAGGGTGCAGATGACCCGCGGGCGGATCAACTCGACCTGCTTGAACAGGTAGCCCTCGCAGGCGGCGATCTCGTCCGGCAGCGGGTCCCGGTTCCCCGGTGGCCGGCACTTGAGGACGTTGGCGATGTAGTAGCCGTCGGTGGCGATTCCGACCTCGCCCAGCAGCGTATCCAGCAGCTTGCCGGCCTGGCCCACGAACGGCAGGCCCTGCTTGTCCTCGTGGAAGCCGGGCGCCTCGCCGACGAACATCAGCGACGACCGCGGGTTGCCCCTCCCGACCACGACCTGGGTGCGGGTCGAGGCCAACGCGCACTGCTGGCAGTCCCGCCACTCGGCGGACAACCGGTCGAGCTCCTCCATCCGGCTGACGGGGTCCCGGTCCATCACGCCCGCGCATTCTCGCACGACCGGCAGACAGACTGGGCGCTACCCCGCGACGTCAGTGACCGCAGCCGCAGCTGCCGCCGCA
>Ga0265327_10004333_pt1 | contig 12648 bp, 12 predicted proteins | sample 41621metaG_FD_202089 | JGI IMG/M metagenome (GOLD analysis project Ga0265327, IMG submission 202089) | Rhizosphere microbial communities from Carex aquatilis grown in University of Washington, Seatle, WA, United States - 4-16-21 metaG | ecosystem: Host-associated > Plants > Roots > Rhizosphere...
CGATGTCGCGAATACGCTCAATTTCCTGATCCAGGGCGACAAGCCGCATCCGATCGACTGCGTGCTGACGCATTTCGATCTGAAGGACGGGATCGCCACCGCCGATACCTTCCTGATCGACACGACGGCGACCGTCGTCGATGGAAAGGGCAACATCAACCTGCGCGACGAAACGCTGTTTTTCGACCTGACGCCGCATGCCAAGGACTGGTCGCCCTTGAGCCTGCACGAGCCGATCCATATCCGCGGCACCTTCCGCGAGCCGACCGCCACCCCGGACAAGCTCGGACTGGCTGCGAAGGTGGGCGCGGCGATCGGCCTCGGCGTGATCTTCCCACCGGCGGCCCTGCTGCCGCTGGTCGAGACCGGCCTGGGCTCGCAGAACACCTGCGGGCGTGCCTTCGCAAAGCAGCAGGAGACGCAAACCGGGAACGACGCCGCTAAGGCGGCGGGCAGCTCGCAGGCGCCGCCATCGCCGCGTAAGCCGTCGACGCCGCCGGACAACAACGCACGCGGCAGCGGTTCCGGCCGCTGAGAGACGGTATAGGCGACCGGCGGGCCGAGGGGGCGAGCCTGGCGGCCTGCATTGCTATACCGGGCTTGCCGTCACGGGCTCGATGACGGTCGTGCGTCGCATGAGGCGGACATCGTTCATCCAGTCGAAGTCGGTCGCGCTGTGGATGAGGCAGCGATTGTCCCAAAGCACGAAGTCGTGCAACCGCCAGCGGTGGCGATAGACAAAGCGCGGATGAGTTGCGTGCGCGTTGATCTGCTTCACCAGCGCCCGCCCTTCCTCCAGCGGCATACCGGCGATGTGCGAGGCGTGCTCGCCGAGATAGATCGCCTTCTGGCCGGTTTCGGGGTGAATGCGGATGATCGGGTGTTCGACCGGCGGAGCGGCGCGCTTCTGCTCCTCGGTCATCTGCTGTTTGGCGCCCGTGAGTCGGCGCGAGTAGTCGAGGTTGTGTACGGCCCGCAGCCCTTCGAGTTGCTGCTTCATCTCGGGCGAAAGCGCGTCATAAGCGGCGTACATGTTGGCGAAGAAAGTGTCGCCACCGCTCTTGGGCAGGCGAAGTCCGTACAGCGTCGTGACGACGCCGCGGCGGCGCGACCACGACCCATCGGTATGCCAGATCGCTGAGCCCGGATCGGGATGCTCGCCCTTGGGCTTTCCGTCGCTGTCGAGGTTGGTCAACGTGAACAGGCGCGGGTTCCGGCGAGTGACGTACTGGTCAAGAACGTGAACCTGAAGCTCACCGAAGGGCTCGCTGAATGCGATGTGCTGCTCCTCGCTGACCTCGGCGTCCCGAAAGACGAGAAGCTGATACGTCAGTAGGGCGTCGCGCACCGCGGCGAACCGCGCCGCCGTCATCGGTCGCGCGAAATCGAAACCGACGACTTCAGCGCCAAGCACGTCGCTGACGGGACGGATGGTTGGGTTTTCCTCAATTGGAAGCGACTTGTCGGACATCTCTCCCTCCGTCTCGTGGAATAGAGACCAAGTGAATGCGGTTTCCTCGGCGGAGGCAAAGAGGCGTGTTTGTTCGGCGAGCGGGTACTCCGCACTGACGCCCGGGACGTAGCTATAATGACACCGGCCTGAATGCTTTGATCATATATCGGTAATGGGAGAAAGCGGCAGTGAGGATAGAGCGGGTCAATCTGCATCTCCTCGAAGGGCGGCTTGACCGCCCGTTCGCCTATTCGCGCGCTTGGTTCGACAGGCGCATGGCGCTCCTGGTGGAGATCGTGAGCACGGACGGCGTATCGGGCTGGGGCGAGACCTATGGCCCGGCGCGGATGCATGTCGGCGTGATCGAGGGTCTCACGCCATTGCTGATCGGCGCCGACCCGCTGCGCTCGGAGTTCCTGTGGCAGGAAATCTATTCGAAGTACCGGGACCATGGCCAGAAAGGGCTACTCATCCAGGCTCTGAGCGGCATTGACATCGCGCTCTGGGATCTCAAGGGAAAACATTTCGGCGTGCCGGTCCACCGCCTGATGGGCGGCCCGCTGCGCTCGGAAGTACCGGCCTATGCGACCGGCCTTTATCGGCGGCGGGAGGGGGATCCCGCGCAGTATCTCGTCGAGGAGGCCGTCGGGTATGCCGCTGAGGGTTTCGCGGCGATGAAGTTGAAAGTCGGCTTCGGCGTCGACGAGGATGCGCGGCTCGTGCGGGCGATCCGCAAGGCTATCGGTCCTGATCGCGGGCTGATGATCGACGCCAACCACGCCTACGACGCCGTCTCGGCGATCCGTCTCGCCCGGCGGATCGAGGATTGCGACATCGGCTGGTTCGAGGAGCCGGTTCCGCCGGAAGACATCAACGGCTATCTTCAGGTGAAGCGCGGACAGGCGATACCCGTCGCCGGCGGCGAGTGCGAGTTCACGCGATTCGGCTTCCGCGATCTCCTCGTCAGGCGAGCGGTCGACGTGTTGCAGCCGGACACCTGTTCGGCGGGCGGGCTCTCCGAATGCAAGAAGATCGCCGACATGGCGCACGCTTTCGGCGTCCGGTACAATCCGCATGTGTGGGGGACCGGGGTTGCGATTGCAGCCTCGTTGCAACTGCTCGCCGTTCTCCCGGATACGCCGTTATCGCTCGCACCCACACCGCCGATGCTGGAATTCGATCGCACGGAGCACCCAATTCGCCACGCGATCCTTGGTGAACCGATCCAGCACCGCAGCGGGGTCGTCACCGTGCCGCAGAGACCCGGGCTCGGCATCGACATCGACCGGCAGGCGATCGAACGCTTTCGAGTGAACTGATCAGCCGTACGAGGCAAATCTCATCGGGTCAGGTTCGCCAGCCGCCGAGCCGGATGTAGCGGAGGGCGCCAGCGGCGCCCTCCGTGGAACTGTTCGTGCTTATGCTGAAATGTGCTTGCTTATTGAGTCTTCGCGCCCTCGCGGTTGGCGGACGGCGCCGACGAGTCCTGCGGCGTCGACGTTCCGGGGCTGGACGAGCTGCCGGACGTGCCGGCGCTGCTCGACGGGGCGCCTGAAGCGGTGCCGGTGCCCGAGGTCGATCCGCTGCTTGCGCGGTTGCTCGAACCCGAGCTGCCTGTCGAGGACGTATCGGCGCCGCTTGGCGCCGGGGCAGTGTTCGCCGAACTGGAGGTCGACGGGGTCGAGCTGCCGGACGTGCCGGCGCTGCCGCTGCCGGCGCGAACCGAGTTCCCGGTGCCGGACGTATCCGATGATGCCTTCGGGGTGCTGCTCGACGAGCCCGAGCCCGCGCTGCCGGTCGGCGCACCGGACATGGTCGCCGTCGGCGAACCGGTCGGCGACGACGAACCGCTCGACGATGTCGACGTGCCGGAAGACGTTGTACCCGACGAGGATGATTTGCTGCCGCCCGAGCCATTGTCGCCGCAGGCGCTGAGCGCCAGGAGACCGGCTATTGCGGCGGTCGCGGCGAGGAGACGTTTACTCATCTTGTACTCCCTTCGTGCGATCTCGTAGACCACACCTCGAAACGGATGGTGTCGGCCTGTGCACTCACAACAACGGGAGCAATTGTCGATTCATTCCGATGCAATCGCGAAAGTACGGGTGATTGCCTGGAATTCGCCGTTCTTCATTCGGTGATTTGTCGAGGTCGGGGTATCTCTGTGTTCTTATTGTGATACGAACGCGATTTTAGAATTTTTTATGATCTCAGCGCAGAAATGACGTGCCGTGACCAAGCGGCGGCAATCCAAGGTGTCCTGCGATCGTTTGGCCGATGTCGGCGAAACTCCCGCGCCGGCCGATCGGTCCCGCAGATGCCGCCGGTCCGAAGGCGAGCACCGGCACGAACTCGCGGGTATGGTCGGTGCCGGGGTGGGTCGGGTCGCAGCCGTGGTCGGCGCTGAGGATCGCGAGATCGTCGGGCCGGAGCGCCGCCTCGAAGTCCGGCAGCATCGCGTCGAACGCCTCCAGCGCCGCCGCATAGCCGGCGACGTCGCGGCGATGGCCGTAGAGCGTGTCGAAATCGTTGAGGTTGGCGAAGACGAGCGTTCCATCCGCCGCCGCCGTGGCCGCGTCGATCGCGGCGCGCATGCCGTCGGCGTTGTCGGCGGTCTTGACCTCGGCCGAGATGCCGCGATGCGCGAAGATGTCGCCGATCTTGCCGATAGCGTGCACCGTCCCGCCGCGCTCGACGAGCCGGTCGAGCAGCGTCGGTTCGGGGGGAGGCACGGCGAGGTCCTTGCGGTTCGCGGTGCGGCGGAAGCCGCTCGGTCCCGTCCCGACGAACGGCCGCGCGATCACCCGGCCGATCCGGTACGCGTCGACGAGGTCGCGGGCGATCCGGCAGACTTCGTAGAGCCGATCAAGGCCGAACGCCTTCTCATGCGCCGCGATCTGGAAGACGCTGTCCGCGGAAGTGTAGACGATCGGCTTGCCGGTCGCGACGTGCTCGGCGCCCAGCTCGTCGATGATCTGTGTCCCCGATGCGGCACGGTTGCCGAGCAGCCCCGGAAGCCTCGCGCGCTCGATCAGCGCGTCGGTCAATGCCTTCGGGAAGCTCGGGAACTCGGGCGGGAAATAGCCCCAGTCGAACGCGACGGGGACGCCCGCCATCTCCCAATGGCCGCTCGGCGTATCCTTGCCGCGGCTCCGCTCCGCGGCGAACCCCCAGGCGCCGGTGATGCGCGCGGGCGCGACGAGCCCAGCCGGCGCATGCCCCGTGCTCGCCTCGGCTGCGGCGCCAAGCCCGAGCCGCATCAGGTTCGGCAGCCGGAGCGCGCCGCGTCCGGCAATGCGCCCCGCCGCGCACTCCGCCGCGATATGGCCGAATGTGTCGGCGCCGGCATCGCCGTAAGTTGGCGCATCGTCGGCGGCGCCGACCCCGAACGAGTCCATGACGAGGATGAAGGCGCGCGGCATCGTCGTCGGTTCCCTCTCTATGATTCCGGCGCCGCCGTGACGCGCGCCCGGACGAGCGGGGAACGGGCCGGCGGCGGGCCGTCTGTAAGGACGAACGCCTCGCGCAGCGCCGACGCGGCCCGCTCCGCATCCGCCCCGCTGCGCGCATGAACAACGGCGAGCGGCCGGAGATCGCCGGGACCGACCTCGTCGCCGCTGCCGGCTACCTCGGTGAGGCCGACCGACGGATCGATCGTGTCGTCGGCGCGGCGCCGTCCGCCGCCCAGTTCCAGCACGGCGATCCCGATCCGCCGCACGTCGATTGACGCGATGTAGCCGCGCGTCTCGGGATGGACCGGCACCGCGACCGCTGCGGCGGGAAGATGCCGCTCCGGGTGTTCCATCAGATCGGCCGGACCGCCCAGCGCCGCGACCATGCGGGCAAATCGTTCGGCCGCCGTGCCGCTCGCGAGATCCCGTTCGGCCCGCGCCCGCGCCGCGTCGGCGTCTGCGGCGAGGCCGCCCAGCACCAGCATCTCCGCGGCGAGCATCATCGTCGCCTCGTGCAGCCGCGCGTCGCGCAACACAGCCGTCCCGCTTCGGCCGGTCAGGTAATCGATCGCCTCGCGCACCTCGACAGCGTTGCCGGCCGTCGTTCCCAGCACCTCGTCCATGTCGGTGACCAGCGCGACGGTGCGCAGCCCGGCGCTGTTCGCGACGTCGACGATGCTGCGCGCGAGGTCGACCGCGTCCTCCTGCCGCGCCATGAACGCGCCGGAGCCGGTCTTCACGTCCATCGCCAGCCCATCCAGCCCTGCGGCGAGCTTCTTCGACAGGATCGAGGCGGTGATCAGCGGGATCGACTCGACGGTTGCGGTCACGTCGCGGATCGCATAGAGCCGCCGGTCGGCGGGAGCGAGGTCTGCGGTCTGCCCGATGATCGCGCAGCCGGCATCGCGCACCACGGCGCGGAAGTGCTGGATATCCGGCGTGCTGCGGTAGCCGGGGATGCTGTCCAGCTTGTCGAGCGTGCCGCCGGTATGACCGAGCCCACGCCCGGAGATCATCGGCACGCAGCCGCCCCCGGCCGCGACGACCGGCGCCAGCATCAGGCTCACCTTGTCGCCGACGCCGCCGGTCGAGTGCTTGTCGAGCCGCGGTCCCGGCATGTCGAGGTCCGACCAGTCGATGACGGCGCCGGAATGCGTCATCTCGCGCGTCAGATGCACGCGTTCCTCGACGGTCATGCCGCGGAAGAACACGGCCATCGCGAAGGCGGCGATCTGTCCCTCGGACAGCGAGCCGTCGGTGATGCCGCTGACGAAGAAGGCGATCTCCTCGGCCGAGAGCGCCGCGCCGTCGCGCTTCCGCCGGATGATCTCCTGCGGCAGCAGCACGGGGACGGCGGCGGTGGCGCGCGTCACGACGGCGGCAGCCCCAGTTCGGCGAGCACATCGTCGAGCAGCTTCGATGCGCCAATGCGGAACGTCGCCGGCCCGACGAACCCCGCGCCGAGCTTCGTCTCCGCCGCGGCAATGTAGGGTATCGCCTCGGTGACGCTGCGGATGCCGCCGGAGACCTTGATCCCAGCCCACATCCGCTGCGTGCGCCGCGCCGCGATCGCGTCGAGGATCGCGGTCGCGGCGGGCAGCGTCGCGCCGGGCTGCGCGAAGCCGGTCGAGGTCTTGACGAAGTCCGCCCCGGCTGCGATCGCGAGGTCGGCGGCGGCGCGCACGGTCGTGGCGTCACCGAGCCGCCCGGTCTCCAGGATCACCTTGAGCAGCGCCGCCGGCCGCTCATCGTGGGTCTTGCCGTGGCAGGCGCGCCGGCACGCGGCGATCAACGCCGCCGCGGTCGCGCGGTCGCCGGCAAGGAACGCCTCGTAGGGGAGGACGACGTCTATTTCGTCGGCGCCGGCTGCGACCGCCGCCTCGGTCTCGCGCGCCGCACCGTCCGGATCGGCAGCGCCGCCGGGAAAGTTGCAGACGGTTGCAACCTGAACGTGCGTACCGCCGCGGTCGAGCAGCAACGCCTTCGCCAGCGGCACGAAGCGCGGATAGACGCACACCGCGGCGACCGGTCCGAACGGCGTGACCGCCCGCGTGCACAGCGCCCTGATGTCCACCTCGCCGGCCTGCGGGTCGAGGTTGGTGAGGTCGATCAGCGGCAGGATGCGCTGCGCCGTTGCGGTCGCACTCCCCTGCTCGCGCTGGTGCCAGGGGCTATGGCTCGTCATTGCCGCACTCTCCGTCGCTGCCGTCGAGCCCCGCCAGGAACGCCTCCAGGAGATCGCCGAGCCGCGCGGCCGACGCGCCGGCCTGCCGCAGCGTCTCTTCGTGCGTAGGAGTCTCGCCGTCGCCGAGTCCCTCCGCGAGGTTGGCGATGATCGAGAGCGCGGCGACGCGCAGCCCGCAATGCCGCGCCAGGATCACCTCGGGCACCGTCGACATCCCGACCGCGTCGGCGCCGAGGATGCGGGCGGCGCGCACTTCGGCCGGCGTCTCGAAGCTCGGCCCGGTGAAGGCGAGATAGACGCCTTCCGGCAGGTCGAACCCGAGCCGTGCCGCGGCACGTTGCAGCCGCCGCCGGAGCGCCGGATCGTAGGCGTCGCGCATCGATGGGAAGCGTGGCCCGAAGCGGTCGTCGTTCGGTCCCGTGAGCGGGTTGCCGGCCTGCATGTTGATGTGGTCGGCGATCAGCATCATCGCTCCCGGCCCGATATCCGCGCGCAGCGAGCCGGCCGCGTTGGTCGCGATCAGGACCTCCGCGCCAAGCAGCTTCAACGCCCGGACCGGCGCCGCCATCGCATCGGCCGGCTGCCCCTCGTAGGCATGGACCCGGCCGCGCAAGCAGGCGACCGACATGCCGGCCAGCCTCCCGATCACCAGCTCGCCGGCATGCCCAGGTATGGCGCTGCATGGAAAGCCCGGCACGTCGCCGTAAGGGATCGTCGCGTCCGCCGCGATCCGGGCGGCGACGGCGCCGAGCCCCGATCCGAGGATCAGCCCGACGCGCGGCGGCTGTGCATCCCGCGGCATCCGGGCGCAGATCGCCGCCGCGGCGGCATGGGCAGGAGAGGGAGGGGAGGTCATCGGCGGCAACTATGGCGAGGCGCCGGGCCGGCTGCCAAGGGCAAAGCGGGTGATGCTCCGCTGCGCCGTCACACCTCGACCGTCAGCCCGTCCTCCGCCCGCTCGTAGCGCAGGTCGTCGTCGGGCGGACGGTCGAGCATGTCCGGGCTCATGTGGGTGACGATCAGGCGCTTCGGGCCGATGTCACCGATCCGGTCGAGCAGGGTCCGAAGGTCGAGATGGTACTTGACCTTCTTCTCGTAAAAATATGCCTCGCAGATGAAGAGGTCGGCGCCCCGCGCCGCCGGTACCAGCGTCTCGACCCATTCCGTGTCGCCTGAATAGGCGAGGACCTTCCCGTCGGCCTCGATGCGCAGAGCAAAGGGTGGCGCCCCGGAATAGTGGCTGACGACATACGGCGTCACATGAATCCCGCTTACCGCCGTCCGAACTTCCGGCTCAAGCTCGATGATCTCGGTCGCGAACTTGCGCCCGGTCCTGGTCGAGCCGGGAAAGAAGTTCTCCATCGCGGCGTGCAGCCGCTCGCGAAACCCCGGTGGTCCGGCGAGGGTCAGCGGTTTCGTACGGCGGCTGACGAGCTGCGCGTCGAGCATGAAGAACGGCAGTCCACCGAAATGGTCGCCGTGCAGATGCGTCACGAGGATGGTATCGACAGCGTTCGGGTCGACGCCGAAGCGGCGCATCGCGACCATGGACGAGGCGCCGCAATCGACGAGGAATGTCGTCGAGGACGCCGACACGAGGAAGCAGGTGTTGAACCGCCCGCCGCTCCCGAACGCGTCGCCGCTGCCGAGAAACCGCACCCTCATCCGCACGCCCTTTCCCGTCTCGTATCGAGATCCCTTCGCCAGGACCGAGAGGATCATAGCTCGCCGGCAATCCCGTGCTGCAACAGGCGTTTAGACGGCATGTGTCGGAGAATTTTACACATTCCGGGGCGAGGACGTGACGTGACAGCTGGAAGAACTCAACCGCCTTAAGTCAGGGTTTCCGCTGAATTCGTGCTGCGCCGCTCAACAGAAAATGCGTAAGAATAAACTGCTGGTTTTGCAAAAACGCATTACACCCTCTTCAAGAGACCGCCGATCCCTTCAGGTTTTCTGGACGTGGCACGGTGATTGCTGAGATCAGGGCGTTGTGTTGGTAGTACATGGTAGAGACAAATGACGCATTTTCGCTTGGCTTGCGCGATGGCCCTCGGAGCAGGGCTTGCCTTCGCTGCGCCGGCACACGCAACCCTCATCGTACAGGTTTCGACCGCCAGCAAGACGTCCACCTACACTGACGGCGGGGCCGGAGATCTTGCGCAGGCCGATGTCGGTACGTTGATCTTCAGCGGTTCTGCCGACGGTTGGAAGTTCAGCGGCACGGCATCGTCCAAGCCGTCGCTCGGCGCCGCCCTCTCGCCCGAGACCGATCTGAACGCGCAGGCCACCGTGCCGACCGGGACCAAGCCCCTGGGGGCAACGCGGACGATCACCTTCCGGATCACCGACACCGACTTCACTCTGTCCGGCAATGCCGGCGGGAGCAGCGGCATCGGTGGAACGACGGCCACCGGCACGGTCAAGGGAGTGCTGGCCTCGACTGCGACGGTCGGCTACACGACCTATGCCGACGCGGGCAACAAGCCGTTCGGCACGAGCAGCCTCCTGGCCTCCGCCACGGGGCTGACCGGCAACCCGAAGTCCTTCGGAGCCGACATCGACAACCTGCTCAAGCTGGGGACGGTCTACTCGCTGACCCAGGTGATCACCATCACGCAGACCGGTTCGGGGCAGACCAGCTTCGACGCCAATCTGAGCCTCACGCCGATTCCCGAGCCGGCGACGCTCGCGCTGCTCGGCTCGGCGCTGCTGGGCGTCGGTCTCGTCCGGCGCCGCCGACGCTAGCTCGGTGTGACTAGCCCGGTGTGATCGGACAAGCACATTGCTGAGCGGAACGGCGCCTTCGGGCGCCGTTCCCGTTTCTGCCTGCCGAAGAAAGCGACGCCGCAGGCCACCTGGGCGGGCCGCCTCACTCGGCCGCGACCGTCGCGCCCTCTGCGCTGGCCGGCCGCAGTTCGGCGAGAGCGTGGCGGATCACGCGGATCGCCGAGGACAGGCCGAGCCAAGCGATGACCGCGGCCACGGCGATGTCGGGCCATGGCGTTTCGGACGCCCAGACCCCGGCGCCCGCCGCGATCACCGCGAGGTTCACCAGCACGTCGTTGCGCGTGCACAGCCAGACCGACAGCGCCTGGCTGTCGTTCTGCCGATGCCGGTAGAGCAGGGCGGCCACCGTCAGGTTCGCGGCGAGCGCGGCGAAGCCGATCGCCCCCATGATCTCCGCCTTGGGCACGGTCGCGAAGATCGCGTTGTAGACGGTGCTCGCCGCCACCCATGCGTCGAAGACCCCCATCACGCCGCCCTTGAGCAGCGCTGCCGAGGCCCGCAGCCGGAGCGCGCGGCCGACCACCACGAGGGCCAGCGCGTAGTTGGCGGCGTCGCCGAGGAAGTCGAGCGCGTCGGCGCGCAGGCTGACGCTCCCGGCGGTCAGGCTGGCGACGATCTCGACGGCGAACATCGCCAGATTGATCCCGAGCGCGGCCCATAGAACCCGCCGGTAATGCGGGTCAGGAGCGTCGGGCTGCCGGCATTGGCTCTCCCCGGCGCAGCATGCGGCTCCCATGCAGTCTTCCTCCACGCGTCCGATCCCGACATTGCCAATTGGCGGTGCCGACACGCGGAAGATGGCTGTTCCGGCCGGATTTGTCACCGCGGCTGCAGCACGCCGCCGCCGTCGCCGCTACGGCTGTGCGATCACGACTACATCACGCCCATCGGGCCGCTCATCAGCTCGTCGGCCGTCTTCTTCTGCTCGTCCGACAGCGAGGCATAGAGCGGGGCGAACGCTGCCTTGATCGTCCGGACGACTTCGAGGCGGGTAGTCAGCATCCGCTCATAGTGGTCGAGTCGCGCGGGAGCCGACGCCGCCTGCGCTCCTCCCCGCATCATGCCGCCGCGGCCACCGCCCTGCATCATCTGCTCATGCATGTCCTTCATCGATCGGGCGATGGACCGGACGGTGTCGGCGAACGTGCTCCACTGCGGTTCCTGCGCCGGAGTGATTTTCAGTTCGGTCTTCAGGAAGGCGAGTCGTCCCTCGATATGCTCGAACGGCATGCCGCCCATCATGCCACCAAGCATCATCGGCATCATGCGGCCCATGTCGCCGCCGTTCATCATGTCGCTGCCCATCATTCCTCCCCCAGGTGGGCCGCCTTGCGGGCCCATCATTCCCATTCCGCCATGTTGCGGCGGCTGGGCGGGAGCCGGAGTCGCCGTCTGCCCGGCGTCCGGATGATGCGCGCCGTGCTCGTCCTGCTGTTGCGCCGGTGCAGGCTGGGCGTGGACCGCGACCGTCCCGGTCATCAGCAGGGCGGCGGCGACGGCTAGGGGCGGAAGGGAGGCTGGATATCTCATGGCATTCCTCGATTGAGCGTGGCCAATCCGCTCGCCGGGAGCTGCCGCGTCGACGGCCGCGGCGAGCGAAGACGTCCTGCGAAGTCATCCCCGGGTCCGGAAAAACGGCGTTGATCCATCTCAATTGCAGGTGATTTAGAATGCGTTGCAGATCGCGACGGGTGCTACCAACGCCTGCATAAACGGCAGCGACATCTACGTGATCGGCGCGGGAATTCTTAATGCGTGTCATTACCATGCCGGGTTTGAGCCGGCATCATGCAGAGTTGGCCCCCCGAGCCACGCCGCTCTCCGTTTATGCAGTGACGTCGCGCCGGTTGCCAAAAGCCCAAACGATGACGGCATCGTAATAAAGGTCGCCGTCTATTTGAATCTTCTCAAGGCTTAGCAGCTCCAGTCCTGCTCGATCTGCACAGGCGGCGGAAAGTTCGGCCGATATATAGCTGTTATCATGCCCTTCGAGGTCGACGAACCGCGCGCTGCGGATCCAATCAGCGCCGATGAAGCGCCCCGCTGGCGCAAGGTTCGCTGCCGCCGCTGCGAACGCGGCGGCGTAACCATCCGCATTCGGCGCAAGACCAAAGCAGCCGATCGCAGTGATCAGATCGTGCGCATTCGCGGCAGGCGGAGCCGGCCAAGGCCCGAGGCAGTCGAAGATATGAAAAGTCCATTGCAAGTTGCGAACAGCGTCAAATTCCTGCCGACTGCGCCCAAGCATGGCGAGGGCGTCACGATAGCACTGGGGCACCTCGTCGCCATCCTTGAAGGACGAAAGCACATGCAGAGCCTCCGGCACCAGATCGCAAGCGGCGACTTCGCCAGGCATTTTGACCGCAGTTGCCCAGAATAAAGTTGTGACACCGGCACCCAGATCCATCCAGCGCGCCGGTACTCCGCCGTGATCGTGCAACGCGCGCAGGATGTCTTCAGCGCCTTGCCCGGGGACAAGACGATCATTGAAGTAGCGTCGCCGATAATCCTCGAAATACGCGATACGATCCGGCCTGAGTTCGCTGCCCGCAATGTCTTCGAGCCGCCGGTAATGACGATTTGGGCGGGCGTCCTTTATCCAGCCTCCGATAGCTTCCATCGCCGGCACCCGGTCGTTATGGTGCAACTCGAAACGATCGCTCGCTCGGTAGTGCGATGCTGAGCAATGCCGCGCAGGTGGCGGCTGCGGTCATGACCCAATAGATTGCTTCGAACGAACTCGTCGCGACCTTGAGCATGCCGCCTAG
>Ga0265327_10004334_pt1 | contig 12647 bp, 17 predicted proteins | sample 41621metaG_FD_202089 | JGI IMG/M metagenome (GOLD analysis project Ga0265327, IMG submission 202089) | Rhizosphere microbial communities from Carex aquatilis grown in University of Washington, Seatle, WA, United States - 4-16-21 metaG | ecosystem: Host-associated > Plants > Roots > Rhizosphere...
GTGCCATCTCGGTGGAGAGGCTCTCGATCTCGTCCTCGCGCATCCGCCCGATGACTTTTGCGGCCCGCTCAGAGCCGAGCGCGGCCATCAGGACCGCCGCCTTGCGCGTCCCGTGGACCGGCTCTTCGGCGTCGCCCGTTTCCGCGCCGGCTCCCAGCTCCGGCACGGATCCCCGTGGCAACTGCGTTGCCATCGCCGGCTAGTCCTCCTGCATCCAGGTGCGCAGCTGGGCGGCGACCCTGTCGGGGTCGTCGTCCGCAAGCTGTTCGACCTGGCGGCGGATCTCATCCCCGCTGCCGGCGCCGTTCATGCCCTGCCCGACGGGCACCGGCTGCCCATTGCCAGCGCTGACTTCGATCGGGCGGGTCGATGCTTCACGTTCGAGCTCGGCCAGGCGCATTGGCGCGTCGAGCTCGCGGAGCCAGACGGGCTCCTCGATCGGTTCGCGCTCGCGCCTGCGCAGCGAGCGGGTGGTCAGGAAGAGGAAGACGACAGCCGCGATACCGAGGACGGCGTACTTCGCCATGCCCAGCGGGCTGGCAGCCGCCGGAGTGCTCGAGGGTGTCTTGGCGAAGGCGATCTGGCCGATCGAGATCGTGTCACCCCGCTTGGTCTGGATCCCGGCGGCGTTCGTCACGGCTTCCTTGATCGCGGGAACGGACGAGGCGGGAACGGTGTGATCGAGCAGGACCGAGACATGCTGGGTTTCCACGGTCCCGGGAGCAATCGTCGAGTGGGTCACCGTTTTGTCGACGCCCATCGAGGAGGTGGTGGTTTCCTTCTTGTAGTTCGACTTGCCCCCGGCCGAGGCGGCGGGCACATTGGCTGTGCCGGTGGTGCCCGCCGACGAGCCGTTGCCGGCGAGCGTCTCGAGCGATTTGCTCTGCGCCAGTGGGGTCCCGGTCTTGCCGTATTCGAGGGATTCCTTGGTCGTCTGGTCGACGTTCATGTTGGCGTAGACGAGCACCTGAGCCTTGCCCACGCCGAGCGTCTGGGCGAGCATCGCGTCGAGGCTGGCCGCGGTCGCCTGGTTGTAGCGCTGCTCGGCCTCCTGCACGCTGGTGGTGCCGCTGCCGCTGGAGCCTGAGGATTGCGGCCAGAGCAGCTGCCCGCTTCCGTCGGTGACCGTGACCTTGCTCAGCGAGAGCCCCGGGACGCTCGAGGCCACCAGCTGGGCGACGCCGCGGACCGAGGAGGGGTCGATCGAGCTGGTCCCCGACAGGAGCACCGCCGCCGAGGCTCCCTGGCCTTCGCCGAACACCTGGTTCGTCGAGCTGGGGAGCACAAGCTCCACCTGGGCACCCGAGACTCCCTGGATGCTGTTGATCGTTTCGTCGAGCTGGCCCTGCAGGGCTCGCTGGTAGGTGACCTGCTGCTGGAAGTTGCTTTCGCCCAGTTTCTGTTTGTCGAATAGCTGGAAGCCCGGCTGGCTGTTGCCGAGCAGGCCCGCGCTCGCGAGTGCCACGCGCGCTTCAGCGGTCTGGTTGGACTGGACGGCCAGGGCCGTGCCGTTGTTCTGCAGCTGGTAGGAGACCCCCTTGGCGCTGAGCGCGCTGGTCATCTTGCCCGTCTGGGAGGGGTCAAGGCCGCTCACGAGCGTCGAGTAGCCCGGTGCCGAGACCATGTGCAGGAAGAGGTATATGAACACGATCGCCGCCGCCGCTCCCGCGCCGACGATCAGCCATGCACGCGGTGTGAGTCTCGACGCGAGCTGTCCGACGGAGGGCATGGATCAGACCTGTGTCTGGAAGATCGTCTGCGTGGCTTCGACGGCCTTCGTCCTGATCTGGGCCGCCAGCTGCATCGTCAGTGCGGCGTCCTCGACGGTCGCGATGGCGGCCTCGGGGTCCTTCACGTTTCCGGTGGCGAGCGCCTGGGAGGCGGCGTCGGCGCTTTTCTGGCTGCCCTCCAGCGAGGAGATCGCCTGGGTCAGCGCCCCGCCGAAGCTGGGCGTCCCGCCGCTCGCGCCTTCTGTGGGAGCGAGGGCGGTCCCCTGGGTGGCGCCGCCCGCGGCGGAGGATCCGCCGAGCAGCCCTTCGGCGGCGGCGCCCGTTCCTGCGCCGCCGAGCTGTCCGCTCAGTCCGCCAATCGGGGGAATGATCATTTGAGCAGCCCCAGGGTCGCGGTGAACATCGTCTTGGCCGTCTGCATCGCGGTCACGTCGGCCTGATAGGACTGCTGCTCCGAGATCAGATCGGTCATTTCGGTGACCGTGCTGACGTTCGGCATCTTGACGTAGCCCTGGGCGTTCGCTTCCGGGTTCGAGGGGTCGTAGACGAGCTGATCAGGGGTCGAGTCGCTGACGATTCCGGCGACCTTCACTCCGCTCAGAGCCCCGGATTCGGCGCCGCCCGGGACCTGAAGGGCCCCAGTGAGAGCGTTGCCGAAGCCCGAGGAGCCGGTCTGGGCGAGGACGACCTCCTGGCGCTGGTAGGGCTGTCCGTTGGCGCCTTTGGTCGTGTTGGCGTTGGCCAGGTTCTCAGCCGTCACGTCCATCCGGATGCGGTTGGCGGTGAGGCCCGTCCCGGCGATCCCGATCGCATCGAAGAGCCCCATCAGAGGATTCCGATCGCAGAACGGATGATGCTGTTTCGGGTGCTCGCGACGTCCGTCAGAGCCTGGTAGTCGAGACCGTTTTCGGCCAGCCTGGCGGATTCCTCGTCGATGCTCACCGACGTGCCGTTGGGGCCGGCCTGTTCGGGCAGCTGTTCGGTCTGAAATTCGAGTTCGGCCGGGGACTGGCCCTCGCTTACGGCGTTCTGAAGGGTCGCCTCGAAGTTGACCTCCTGGCGGGTGTACCCGGGGGTGTCGGCGTTGGCGACGTTGTTGGTCAGCGCCGTCTGGCGCTGCCATGAGCCGCGCATTGCAGCCTCGAGCAACTGCTGAGTTGAATCTACGAGTGCCATCGTGAAGCTGATGCCTTTCCGCCCTCCCTGGGCTGAAAAACCGACACTCTCCCTGAGGGTCGCTCGCATCTCGGCCGTGAACCGGCCGTCCCCGTGATCGGCAGGAGCGCGCGGACCTTTAGCCCCGTCGCGGCTGCTGCAACGGAGCGGCTAGGCGTTGCGGGAGAGCTGCGGCTCGGGACGCAGCTCCCGGCCATAGCCGTCGGCTGCACGTTTGGCGTGCACCGAAGCTGCGCTGTCGAGCAGGATGCCCTCGCGGATACGGATCAGGTCGATCCGGGCGCGCTCGCTGAGCAGGCGCGCACGCTCGAGCAGCGACCGGGCGCCAGGCGGCGGATCGCCGGGCGGCAGATCGGCGACGAGCTGCTCCCAGCTCTCCCCGAGCGCCTCGAGACCGTCGATGTCTCCGCGCCCGGCGAGCTCCAGTTCGAGCTCGGCGTGGGCGAGGATCGCCTCGTAGCCGGCGAGCTCGGAGGGCGGGATTGTCAACCGCCCACCTCGTGTGCGATCTGGCCCCAGGCGTCGCGCAGATCGCCGAGCAGCTCATTGACCTCGTCGAGCATGTCGGCATCCTGGGTGAAGCGTGATCTCGAGAGCTGCTCGAGGCAGAACATGTAGATCGCGTGCAGGCGCTCGGCAACCAGGCCCTGATCGAAGTCGAGGGTGGCGTCGAGATGCCCGACGATCAGCTCGGCCCGGCGCAGGGTGTTGTGGCCCCGCTCGACTTCTCCGTTGCGCATCGCCTGCGCCGCCTGGCGCAGAAACCGGCGGGCCCCGTCGTAGAGCATCACGACGAGCTCCTCGCGGGTTGCCGAAAGCACCGCCCCCTGACGGTATGCCTGCTGTGATGCGGCTGCGCCTGTCATCGCCTGCCCCTTAGATCGGCTTGCTGCCGAAAAGGTTGAGCGGTGAAACTAGCCTTTGCTGTTCGCGTTCAGCCGGTTGGACTGTTCGGTGAGCCAGTTGCCCGTCGCGCTGTTCTTCGAGATCACGCCTTCGAGCCGTGCGTAGGTCTGTTCGAGCGCTCTCTGGCGCAGCGCCAGCATTTCGTTCATGGTCGTGATCCGGACTCTCATTTCGCGGACCTGGGTGTTGTCCCCGTTGATCCGGCTTTCGAGAATCGCCCCCGGTTCGGCGAGGGTGTTGATCACTTTGTTGATGTTCGTCGACCACTGGCGGAGCATCAGCTTTGCCGCTTCGGGGTTCGCCTGAACGCCCGCCGCGAGCTTTTCGGGGTTCAGCACGAGCAGTCCGGAGACCGCGCCCGGCCCGCCGCTCCCTGCCGCTCCGGTGCTGACACCCACATCGGTCGGGCTGGCCATTTCGGCCGCCAGGCCGGCGATCGGTTCGTACATGGTCTGGCGCATCTGGTTGAGCAGACCCAGCAGGTCCCGGTCGCCGAACAGCGTGCCCGTCGCCAGTTCTTCGGCGTTGCCGGGATTCTTGGGCGGCCTGGTCGTCAGCTCTTTCTGGATTTCTTCAACAGTCGCGTTGTAGAGCTTGACGAAGGACTGCAGCTGGGCTTCGATCGGTTTGGGGTTCGTCGCGGGGGCCTGCACGGCGATCGTCACCGGCCCGGCGCTGGTGAGCGACGAGAGCGTCAGCGAGATGCCGGGGATGGCCGCCGTGAGCACGTTGGTCGTCGAGGTGCCGGCCACGCCGTCGATCTTGTATTCGGCGTCCTTCCCTTCCTTGGCGGTCCCTTCCTGTTCGGTCAGGGCTTCTTCGGTGTCGCTGACGGTGATCGCTTCGAGACCGCCGGCGCCGGTGGTGCGGTTCGAGAGGACGAGCGTTTCGCCGTTGACGACGGCCGCGTAGACGGTGCCTTTCCCGTCCGCGTTGAGCTTGGTGGCGAGTTCCTTGGCGGTGCCGCCGGCCTTGAGCGTGTATTCGCGCCCGCCCACGGTGATCGTGTCTTCGGCTTCAGGGCTAGCGAAGGTGAAGGTGCGCTGGGCCGAGTTGGCCAGCTGGGTGACTTCGACCTCGTACCCGCCGACGCCCGCCCCCGAGGTGACCGCCGCGGCCACGCGCCCGGGTTCGCTGGAGGTGACGGACTGCGTGCCTTCGAAGAGCGAGGGGAGTTTGAATTCAGAGGCCGCGAAGGTCAGCTGAAGCAGGCTCGATTTGATCCGCTGCATCACCGTCACCTGGTCGGCGATCTTTTCCTGCTGGCTGGTCAGCCGGGTGATCGGGATGCGTTCGGCTTCGAGCAGGGCGCTGACGATCGCCTTCGTGTCGAGGCCGGAGGCGAGCCCCGTCACCGAGATGGGTGAGCCGGAGCTGGCGCTGACGGAGCCGGTCGACATACCGCTATTGGAGCGGCCGGCCGGCGGCGAGCTCGACGGCCTCCTCGGCCGAGAGCATCCGCAGGAACGCGCCGGCCGCGTCACGGAGTTCGATCTGCAGACAGGTGGAGTCGGGGCTCAGGGCGAAGCTGATCTGAAAGCCCTGGTCGCGCAGTCGCTGGTTGATGGCGTCGGCATGGGCCATCTGCTCGAGCACCTCCTCGGGCGGGCTGGAGCGCGTGATGTCGATGTTGTGGCCTTCGCTGCGCGAAAGCTCGGCCGCGAGTCCGTCGATCGCGGAGCCGGCCGGCGGGGGCGCCGGGCGTGCGGGGTCTGTGTAAGGGGGGGTCGGCGAGCTCACTTGGCGTTTTCTCCCTGAAAACGGTTTACGCGGTCCGGTCCATGGGCCGCCTCGCGCTTCTGTCCTATGTGTGTGATCGACGTCCGCCACGAAAACTTTAAGCCGGGCCTCTCGTGATAGCTGCATTGCGCCGGCGGGAAAGGCGCTCGTGCCGGTGCTTGGCGACGCATTACCCGCGATCGGCTTCCTCTAGTCGGGAGAACGGATTCCAGCCGGGCCGTGAGGGTCGCGCACGCTCGCGAAAGGGTCCCGTGCGCGGGGATGAAGGTTTCGCGGCGCTTCGGAAGCAGGGGATGTACCCCCGGGGGCGAAATAACTGCCGGTTCATAAGCAACGCTCGGCCGCGAGCGTCGTACCCGGCAAGTGAACCGCAATCTGTGCGTTCCCTCGATAACAGGCAGGACTATGGACATCACCGGAAGTCGAGTAGCGAGGACCCCTGCTCCGCAGGTCCTGGCTCTATGGCAGGAGTACCAGCGCAGCGGGGATCGCAAGCTGCGCGACCGGCTGATCTTCATGTTCATGCCGATGGTCCGCTACATCGTCTACCGCAAGGTTCGCGAGGTGCCGGCCCAGTGCGACGTGGAGGACTTCCTCTCCTGCGGCCTGGAGGCTCTGATCAACTCGATCGACCGCTACGACCCCGACAAGGGCGCGACGCTCGAGCAGTACGCCTGGACCCGGATCCACGGCGCCGTCCTCGACGAGCTGCGACGCCACGACTGGGCGCCGCGGTCGCTCCGCCGCGACGAGCGGATCATCAACAGCGCCCGCGAGACGTTCATGGCAGCCAATGAACGCCCGCCGGAGCGCGATGAGCTCGCCGAGCGCGTCGGCATGAGCCCGGCCGAGCTGACGAACCGCCTCGACCAGGTCGCCCTCGCCGAGGTCGGCTCGCTGAACAGGGTCGTCCGCTCGGACGAGAGCGCCACAATCGAGCGCATCGACACGATCGAGAGCTCCGACACCGATTCCGACCCGATTCTCAGCGCAGAGCGCCGCGAAGCCAAGGAACGCTTCCGCAAGGCCTTCGCCCGCCTTTCCAGGCAGGAGCGCGAGGTGGCGGTCCTGCTTTACGTCGAGGAATGGACGCTGCGGGACATCGGCGTGCGCCTGGGTGTCTCAGAGAGCCGCGTCTCGCAGATCCACACCCAGCTTCGCCGCCGCCTCTACGAGCAGCTCTCACGGGAGCTGCCGCTGTTCTCTGCGGTCGGCTGACGCGAACTCCCCGCGGCTAAAGAAACCGCCGCCCCGGCCGAAGACCCTGACGTGGACCTCGGCCTCTTCATATCCGCGTCGGGCATGGTCGCGGAGCAGACGCGCCAGGACCAGCTCTCAAACGACCTGGCCAACGCCTCGACACCGGGGTACAAGGCAGACGAGTCCCCGCAGCACAACTTCGGCGAAGTCCTGCTGGCCAACACCCACGGCGGCCCGGCCATCGGCGCGGTCAACCAGGGCGTGAAGCTGGGGAAGACCTACACGGATCTCTCGCCGACCTCGATCCAGGAAACGGGGGAGCCGCTTGACTTCGCGATCCAGGGCACCGGCTTCTTCGCCATAAAGACGGCCCAGGGAGTCCGCTACACCCGCGACGGGCAGTTCACGGCCTCGGCCGCCGGAATCCTGACCGACCTCAATGGGAACCCCGTGCTGAGCCAGTCGGGCGGCCAGATCAAAGTCCCGGCGAGCGGCACCCTCTCCGCCCGCGCGGTGGGCGCGTTCGAGCTGACCGGCGCGGAAAAGCAGGGCGAAAACCTTTTCACCGGCACCGCGGCGGGCAAAGCGGCCGGGGATGTCCGCCAGGGCGCGCTCGAGGGTTCGGGCATCGATGCGGCCAAGGTGATGATCGAGATGATCACCTCGCTGCGCAGCTTCCAGTCGGGCCAGCAGGCGATCCAGGCGATCGGCCAGACCCTTCAGGCCGCCTCGACCCAGGTCGGCTCGATGAACGGCGGGGCCTAGCACCGGCGGGGCCCGCCCCGCAATCTTTCGCCCGCCTCCTCCCGGCGCTCAAGTCCCCCCGGGGGATGCCGATCACCTGGATGCAAGGCATGGATCGCCGGGCTCGATACCGGCTCGGCCTTGAAGTGTTTCCCTCGAAACGAACGGACGGAACGAGCTGATGCTCGAAGGTCTCTATTCCGCAGCGGCAGGCATGTCGGCCCAGCAGACGCAGCTGGATGCGATCTCCAACGATCTCGCCAACCTGTCGACCAACGGCTACAAGTCCGAGCGTGTCGCCTTCAGCGACCTGCTCTACAACAGAGTCGAAATCGCCGGCACCGAAACAACGGCCGGCGCCGGCGCGAAAGCCCAGATTCTCGGCCGGGCCCAGTCACAGGGCGCACTGAAGGAAACGGGCAACCCGTTCGACCTGGCGATCGAAGGCTCCGGCTACTTCCAGGTGACCCGTTCCAACGGGACCCGGGCTCTGACGCGCAACGGAGCCTTCCAGGTGGACGCGGACGGCTCGATCTCCGACGCGGCGGGCAACCGCCTGTTTCCGCCGATCAAGGTGCCCAAGGGCGTCTCGGGCGAACAGGTGCGGATCACCTCCGATGGCACCGTCACGGCGCAGGGCAAGAAGCTCGGCCAGATCAAGCTGGTGACGGTCGCCGCCCCCGACCATCTCCGTGGAGAAGGCGACAGCCTGCTGTTGGCCACCAAGGAAAGCGGCGAAGCGAAAGCGGTCCGCGCCGGGAAGATCCATCAGGGGGCGCTCGAGGACTCCAATGTCGACATCGGCCGGGACATGGCGACGATGATGAGCACCCAGCGCAACTACCAGATGGCCAGCACGGCGATTCAGACCGAGAGCCAGATGATGCAGATCGCGAACCAGCTCCGCGCATGACCCTGCCGGTGCAGCCACAGGCGGGCCTCCCGGTGCGGACTCCCGCGCTCGAGCCCGCATGGGTGCGCAACGGCTCGGCGGCCGTGCAGAAGCAGTACGCCGTGGCGCTCGAGTTCGAACAGATGCTGGTCACGCAGCTCGCGAACTCGCTCACGCAGGCCGGCGAACTGGGCGGCGGGGCCTCCGGAGGCGAAGAAGGCTCCGAAGCCGAGCCCGGTGCGAGCATCTACACCTCGATGCTGCCGCAGGCCCTCGCGAGCGGAGTCGTCAGCGGCGGCGGGCTCGGCCTTGCCGAGCAGCTGACCCGCCAGCTGGCCGGCAACGTCGCGAACACCGGCTCGGCTCCTCAGCAGCAGACGGCGGCCGCTCCCGCGCCTGCGGGCGCCAGCGGCGGAACGAGCGCGGCATGACAGCCTCGGCAATGCTCGTCCCGGCCGCCCGCGACGAGCAGCTCGCAGGGCAGGTCCTCCGCCACCTCGATGCGCAGATCTCATCGGCCCGGGGCCTCCTGGCCGTGGTGCTCGAGCAGGGCTCGGCGATCCGCGACCGGGACGTCCAGGGCGTTGTTCGCCAGGCGGGAATCCTGCGTGGGGAAATGGGCCGCCGCCAGCTGCTCGAGGAGGAACGGGCACGCTTGCTGAGCGTCTGCGGAGAACGACTTGGCGTCAATCCGGCGACCGTCACACTGGAAGAACTGACAAGCCTGATGAGCACTCCCGAGGCTGCGCAGGCGCTGACGCGCAGCGCCGAGCTGAAGGGCCTGCTCGGTGAGCTTCAGAATGAGCACCGCGCGAACCGCGCCCTGATGCAGGTCGAGCTGGGATTCCTGGATCACCTGATGGGGCTCCTGGCACTTGACGGCGTCAACGGCTACGACACCCGCGGCAGCTCGACGGCGATCACCAAGGACCGCCCCAACGGCGGCCTCCACGTCCTGGATCTGCGGGCATAGCGATGTCGATTCCGACTCTTCAAGGACTCCAGACGGCACTGAGCGGCCTGCTGGCCGAGCAGCAGGCACTGGACGTCACGGGCCACAACATCGCCAACGCGAACACCGAAGGCTATTCCCGCCAGCGTGCGGTCCTCGAGACCAATCAGGAGATTTCGATCCCCGCACTGTCGGCGATCACCGGGCAGGGCGCGCAGCTCGGCACGGGCGTGACGGTCGAGACCTACACCCGGGTGCGAAACAGCTACCTGGACGCGCAGTACCGCAGCCAGAGCAGCGGGCTGAGCGGAGCCTCGGCACAGGCCGACGAGCTCGAACAGGCCCAGAGCACCCTCAACGAGCCCTCGAGCAGCGGAATCGCCAGCCAGCTCTCGGAATTCTGGAGCGCCTGGAACAACCTCGCCGACAACCCCAACAGCGAAGCTGTCAAGCAGAGCGTCGTGGCAGCCGGGCAGCGCCTGACCGGCGCGCTCAACGCCCTCTCGAGCCAGCTCTCGGCGATCACCGGCCAGGCCGAAGGGCAATACGCCAGCCGCACCGCCCCGGGCGGTGAAGTTGCGGAAATCGCCAAGCAGGTCGCCCAGCTGAACGAACAGATCAGGCTCGCCGAACAGGCCAACCAGCCGCCGAACGACATGCTTGACCGCCGCGACCTGCTGATCGACAAGCTCTCCTCGCTGGCACAGGTGACGGTCACGGCCAACGCCGACGGGACCGACACGATCGCTTTCGGCGACGCGGCGAAACCGCTTGTGGAAGGCTCGACAGTCAACTGGCCGCAGACGCTCACCGCCGCGGCGGGCGGCGAGCTGGGTGGCCTGCTGGCGCTGACGGGGGCCGGCGGCTCGCTGACGGGCTTCCGCGCCGAACTCGACGCTGTCGCGGCGACCATCGCATCGAGTGTCAACGGCCTGCACACGGCGACACCCTTCTTCACGGGCAACACCGCCGCGACGATCGCGGTGGCCGTGAAAGCCTCGGAAGTTCAGAGCTCCTCGACCGAAGCGGTGGGCGGCAACGATGTCGCGCTGGCCATCGCCGGACTGCGGGGCGGGGCCGCCGATCAGAGCTACTCCTCGCTGGTCGAGACGATCGGCAACAAGGTCAGGTCCGTCCAGAGCGAACAGGCCAACATGCAGGCCACCCTGACGGCGATCTCCAATCAGCGCCAGAGCGTCTCGGGTGTCTCGCTCGATGAAGAAATGACCAACCTGATCAGCTTCCAGCGCGGCTATCAGGCGTCCGCGCGAACGCTGACGGCGATGGACGAGATGCTCGAACAGCTGATCGAGCACACCGGACGGGCGGGGCTGTAGGCATGTACAACCGGATCACCGGCACGATGCTGACGGGCTCGACGCTGACCGACATCAACTCGGCGCTGGCGAAGCTGCAGCGCAGCTCCAACGAACTCTCCTCGGGCCGCAAGATCCTGGAGCCCTCGGATGACCCCTACGGGGCAAGCCACTCGATCGATCTGCAGAGCCAGCTCGACGGGCTCAGCTCCTACACCTCGAGCGTCAAGGACGGCGTCTCGTGGACCCAGACCGCCGGCGGCGCCCTTGCCGGGATCGGCCAGGCCCTGCAGCGGGTCCGCCAGCTCCTGATATCCGCCGGGAACGGCACGACCAGCCAGGCCGACCTCAGCAACATCGCCACCGAAGTCACCCAGCTGACCGAAGCGATCAAGCAGGGAGCCAACACCCAGTACGCCGGCCAGTACGTCTTTGCGGGCACGCTGACCTCGACGCCTCCCTACACACACGGCGAAAACGACGAATACCAGGGCAACACCGGGACGGTCTCACGTTCGATCGGCTCGGGGGCCACGATTCAGGTCAACTCCGATCTCTCGTCCATCCTGGGCAACGGGAAGGAAGCCGCCGACGGCAAGACGCTCGACGTCCTGCGGACGATCGTGGGGCACCTGACCGAAGGAACGGCCGAAGGGCGGGCGGCGCTGACGACGACCGATCTCAAAGCTCTGACGACGAACATCGAAGGCCTGCTCCAGCTCGAGTCGAACAACGGCAGCGCCACCAATCAGCTCCAGGCCGCTGCGGACCGCATCGAATCGCTCCAGGTCACGATCACGGGAGCTCTCTCGGACACTCTCAACGTCGACGTCGCACAGGCCACGATCGCCTACTCCACGCAGCAGGCGGCCTACCAGTCGGCTCTGCGCGCCTCCGCGACGATCGTCCAGGAATCTCTGCTGAACTTCCTCCACTAGCGATGCAAGGAGAACCCGATATGACCACCACCTTCGAGAGCGTCCGCTTCGGCACCGTCGAAGTGCCCGCCGAGGATGTCATCGAGTTCCCCGACGGCCTGATCGGACTGGGCGGCCTCCGCTACACGCTGCTCGACCGCAACCCCGGAACGGGGTTCCTCTGGCTCCACTGCGTGGATGACCCGGCGCTCGCGCTGCCGGTGGTCGGCCCGGAGCAGTTCTTCGCGGACTTCAGCCTGACGGTCAACGACGAGGACCACGAGCGGATCGGCCTGAGTGACCTCTCCGCGGCACGTGTGCTGGTCACCGTCCGGGCAACCCCCAACCCGCTTGACATCACGGCCAACCTGCGGGCACCCCTCGTGATCCACGAGGGCCGCGGCTTCCAGGTCATCAACACGGTCGAGGGCGCGCCGCTTCAGGCGCCTCTGTTCGTGCTCGCAGAGCAGCCGGCGGCCGATCAGGCCACCTCGGCCGACGCGGCCTAGAACGCTCCAGGGCGTCCTCCCCGGGCGCCCTCCGAGAGGCCGTCGCCGGATGCCCCCGGCGATTGCTTCATAATCGGCCCGATGCTGATCTTGACGCGACGGCCCGGAGAACGCGTCGTGATCGGCGATGACATCCTGATCACGGTGATGGGCGTCAGCGGACACACCGTCCGCCTGGGCATCGCCGCCCCCGAGGGTGTCTCGATCTACCGCGAGGAGATCTGGCTGGCTGTCAAGGAGGAGAACCGAGCCGCCGCCGCGGCCGACGCCGACTCGCTTCCGACGAGTCCGCCCGTGCCGCCGCCGGGCGAGCCTCCGAAGCAAGCCTGAGCCTCCCCCGAGTCGGCCTGGAAGAACTCGCTCCCCCGACGGTTCTTACCTTGCTTTTAGGTTCCGAGGACCGGTAGACTGGCGCTGCGCCGGGTCACCAGCCGGCGCCTGCGGAAGTGCGCCTCGTCGGCGAGGCGGAGAGGGCTGGGTACGGAAATGCACGACACCAGCCTGCTCCCCTCCCTTGGATCGCCTGCCGCGGTCCATCGAAGGAGGAGGGATGAAGCAAATGTCA
>Ga0265327_10004335_pt1 | contig 12647 bp, 8 predicted proteins | sample 41621metaG_FD_202089 | JGI IMG/M metagenome (GOLD analysis project Ga0265327, IMG submission 202089) | Rhizosphere microbial communities from Carex aquatilis grown in University of Washington, Seatle, WA, United States - 4-16-21 metaG | ecosystem: Host-associated > Plants > Roots > Rhizosphere >...
AGAATACTAAGTGTAAATTGTTTGTTTAGGATTTTTTTTTATAGTGTTATCTTTTTTGCAACTCCGTTGAAGGGGCAAGTGAATGGCAATCAAGATGTAAGTTATGTCTCTCCAATGCAAGGGTCATATTTGAATTACTCCACTACAAACATTATTATTAAATATGCATATAAAGTTCAGCAAAATACATTAGGGTTTATATTAACTTCTGATGCAAAAACATTAGCTATCAATTACCAATTATTAGATGATGGTAGAACAGTTTTAATTCACCCAACAAACCCACTGCCAGTAAATGTATTAATTGAGGTATTCTCAAAGAACGGAATTCTATTAGAAGGAAATAATAGAACAGCTGAGCAATTGCATTTTAGTTTTTATACAACAGATAAGATTATGAATCAACCTCTGAATGATGAGCAACAATTTTTTCCAAATTTTAATACATCATCATCTAATGATAGATCAGTATCTTCAATAACAGACAGTATATCAAAGCAGCCTCCAATTACAGTAACAGCGAATAATCATACATCAACAGGATATTATTTTCTTTCAACTATTCAGTATAATATTACCAGAAAGAACCGATGTATGATTCTGGATCCAAATGGGAAAATCATTTTTGATAGAACAACTCCATATTATACAACAGATTTCAAAAAAATAACTGACAGTACGTTTTCTTATTTTAATTGGGCTGACAGTTCATTCAGAATACTCGACAAGCATTTTAAACAGATTTATAAAGTAGTTGCCGGAAATGGATATACAACTGATACACATGAATTGCAATATGATCCAAAAACAGGCCATTATTTTTTACTGGCTACCGAATACGTATCAATAAACATGGCAGATAGTGTTATAGGAGGACAGCCAAATGCAAAAGTAATAGGGTCAATCATTCAAGAATTAGATCAAAATAATAATGTAGTATTTGAATGGAAAACCTTAGATCATTTGCCAATTACAGCATCTGTTGGGCAGAATTTATTAGCAGATACCATTGATTATATTCATTGCAATGCAATAGATATTGAAAGTGATACTACTTTATTATTATCATCAAGACATTTAAATGAGATAGAAAGAATTGACAGGAGAACTGGAGCATTGATATGGAGATTAGGATTTAATGCTGCTAATAATGAATTCACTTTCCCAAATGACGCAATAGGGTTTACTTATCAGCATGATATAAGACGATTACCAAATGGAAATATCACTTTATTTGATGATGGAAACTTAAGGGGAGGGGCTCCTCAATATTCACGTGCAGTTGAATACAGATTGGATGAGGTAAATAAAACAGCAACTTTAGTTTGGCAATATAGAAATACTCCCGATGTTTATTCTGCATTTATGGGAAGCGTTCAGCGGCTACCTAATAAAAACACTGTAATAGGATGGGGTGGTAATACAATGGCCTTTACTGAATTGGATTCGAATAATTCAAAAGTGCTTGAAGTAAAGATGACTCAAGCCTATAGTTATCGTGCATTTCGTTTCGATATACAAGATATTATCGATTTAAATCAAATACCACTCGATCAATCAGGGCTGATCAATTTTTGTAATCAAGATACGACTAATGTTTATAAAAATTTAAATGCTTTTTTGCTTCCTCAAAATTTTAATTCAAGTGATTCAGTCCAATTTATAAGAACAGGAAATATTGTAGATATATATACAATGACACCAAATAGTTTTTACAATTCTGCTATCACAAATCTGAAATTTTATTATAGCAAGATTATGCAAAATGATACAATAATTTGTAAAGGGTCAAGTTTGAAATTAAATGTAATTGGTAATTGCTATAAAGCTACTTATGTTTGGTCAACATCAGATTCAGGAAACACGACCAGTGTATCTCCAAATATATCATCACCCTATTGGTTGGAGATAAGAAGTGGGAATTATGTTGGAAGAGATACTATCCATGTGGCTGTATCTAGTGTACCTGATTTTACAATAATTGGCAATCAGGTCTATAATAAGCCAAATCAAATTGATACTCTTTATTTGCCTTATGGAAATGATTCCAGATATACCTGGAAAATAGAAAATGCAGATATCATTTCAGTATTAAGTAATGATACAATTTTGGTACAAATGAAAGGAACAGATACATCAAAGGTTACTTCAATTATCGAGAATCAATACGGATGTTATAATTCAGATTCGCTAACTATTTCTTATGTGCAATTAAATACGGGTGTAAATGAAATAAATTCTCCGTCATTATTTGTAGTTTATCCAAACCCAATTGTTAAAAATATCTTTATAGATAGTAAAGTTGGCTTTATTTACAAATTATACGATATGACAGGACGGAATATTCTTCAATCTGATGAAGTATCAAATGGTCATGAAGAAATAAATTTGGAATCGTTGCATTCAGGATCCTATATATTATTAATTATTTCAGGTGATCGCACAGAAAAGTATAAGGTTGAGAAATTATAGATGTTGGTGCTAATCGTATTCTATTTTTCAAAAAATGTTGCTTCAATTATTTGAAAATAAATAAAAATTCTTTTTCAACACCAATATAAAAAATTAACAAGCAACTTACGAGATAATTTTGTAGTCTTGTTATGAATGAAGCGTACTCTGATTTTTGTCATTTTCTGGTTGATTACTTTTGTAACATGGTCACAAACATGTACCATGAACATTTCAACGTTAAAAGTTTGTTTGGGAAATACAGTTTCATTTTCTGTAAGTGTATCAGGAAGCAAAACTATTGCTGGGTATTTATGGAATTTTGATGGTTCTCATACCAATACTCAATCAACTCCTATTTTTCAATATACTTCAGCAGGCACTTATACACCTAGTGTAGTAATTACATTTTCTGATAACACCACTTGCACGGCAACAGGCTCGGCAATACAAGTTTTTGCTTTACCTCAAACAAAATTTTCATTTACCACAACAAGTTCTCAGTGTTTTAATAATAATACTATTTGCATACAAGATTTGTCTGTTCCCGGTACCAGTAATGCCCCGCTCGACACCGGTGATTTGAATTGGGATGATGGAACCAAGGTTTACTTTTCGCCATTATATGGCAGAAAATTTTGTCATGCATACAGCGATCCTTTTGGGGGTATCTATACACCAGTTATTGAAATTGCAGATTCTAATGGATGCTTGTCAAGATTAGACAAAATGGATTCCATCACGATATTCCCAAAAATGGGAGCTGTGAATTTTGTAACAAACTACTTTATTGAATGCCCTCAAACTCCTGTAAAATTCACAAATATTACAGCAATTCCATTAAATCAGGTCAAAAGTTTTTTATGGGATTTTGGTGATGGGAGCACAGATAATACCAGATGGGATACTCTTACTCATATATATACATTGACCGGAATTTTTAGCGCTACATTATATGTAACAGATATAAATAATTGTTCAGATTCTTTTTTATTATCTCCAGCTGGTCAAAATGCAAATTTGGATCCTGAAATTTATATTGATTCAAATGCTCATTCATGTTTTCGCAACAATAGTTTTACATTCAAATCTAAAAATAACTTCCCTGCTGAGGTTGGTTGGGCAATTTATAATAACAACATATTAGTTGATACAACAGGAGGTCCTACTGCATTTGGAGGAAAATATCATTTTACTAATTGTGGAACATACAATATTCGTATGTATGTAAATTATCCGGGTTCATCTTGTAAAGCTTATACAGATTCAGTGATTGATGTTTATGGACCAAATGCAATTACTCAAAATGACACGGCTAAAATTCTCAACCAAATTCAATGCGAAATTTACGATACAGTATACTTTAGAACTCCTGTTCCTTATTTAATGTGTCATAACGATAATTTAAGTATGATCAGGATATGGGATTTTGGAGATGTTTATGCGCCTCAGTGCACTACTGATACAAAACATGGATTAAATGTAAACAAGAATTGTAATTGGAGTAGAGATTCGATGAACGTATGGCATTATTATACACCCGGAAAGGAAGGGTGTTATACTGTTTCAGTTTTTATGCAAGATACAATAAGAGGCTGTTGGGATAAAGATTCAACTGTTCTCAAACTCACACCGCCAAGTGCGCATTGGGACTCAACTGTAAATCCTATCAGGCAAGGTGTATATTATGTAAATAAGCCTCCTGTTTGCCTTGGTGTTCCAATTACATTTTATTATGATCAGGTTTTGCCTTTGTGTGGATATGACAGCGCGTGGTTTTTGCCTGATTCGGCATGTGGAGGACAATGGTTGTTTGTTTCAAAAGATCTTATGCAAATTGATTATACTTATAATAAAACGTGTGATAGCAGTGGTTGGGTAACTTATGGTGCCATTGTAAAAAATGGAAATGATCAAAAAGGTCATGCATGCTATGATACAGCTTGGTATCATTTTAAAATATTTTTACTACCAATCAATCCTAAATTTACTTTAAAAGTAACAGGTAAATGTGCACCTTATACAGTCTATGCATCTTTAATAGATTCTATTCAGGATAGTATTACAAGTGCTAGATGGCATTTTGAAACACAAAGTTTATTTTTGAGTGTAAATGGTATTCTAAACAAGTATGATACTACTCAAACTTTAACTTTGCCAAATGATTCTATTATTCACGGTCAAACCTATATATCACCTGAGCAAGGAATTATTTTTGTTCAATTAACATTAACTAATTCAAGAGGCTGCGATTTAACTGCACAACAATTTGTACCACTTGGCTTTTCAAAAGATATTGCTTTTTCAAATACTCAAATTTGCTTTGGAGATACTGTTGTGTTGTATGATTACGCCAGATATGTTAATAGTAATTATGATTTCTGGGCAGATTCTACCAGGGCGAAATTGAACCTTGAAAAAGTATGGTGGGACATTGGTGATGGGAATGGTTTCAGTATCTCAAAACATTATCCTGTTATAAAATATAATAAGCCTGGAACATATACTATTCGTTTAGCTTTGCAAGATAGTTTAGGTTGTAGAGACACAATTACTGCTATCGACAAAATTACAGTTGATGATTTACAAGCTCAAATACAATACTTCGATTCGGTACAATATTGTGCCCCATTCTTTGTTAATTTAATGGATTCATCAATTGTTGGGGGAACCAATACTATTAACTCTTGGGAATGGAAGTTTTCAGATGGAAAGCCAAGAAGTTTAATTCAAAATCCTCAACATGAATTTACATCAAATGGTACATTTTATGTAACCTTGAATGTGGTTTCATCTTCCGGTTGCAGCTCATCTATAATCAAAGGAATTACTATCAAAGGGCCACAGCCATCATTTGATATCATTAGCGATACGGTAGGATGCAGGCCATTTACGGCAGTTTTCAAAAATACTACCGGCTATCAGTTAACTAGTTGGCAATGGAATTTTAGAGATCAAAATAATTCAATTATTTCCACTACAAAAGATACAAACGTAACTTTTACTTATACCAATCCAGGTATTTATAAGATTCGTTTATTCGGCCAAGACACTATTCGTGATCCGGCAACAAATACCTTAAAAACATGTAGAGCATATTTTCCTGACACTACAACCGAATTACCAGTTCGTGTGATAAGAGTTTTGCCGAGCGCCAATGCAAAAATTCTTGGTCCTGATAGTATTTGTCCAAATCAAGTAAATATATTTATTGCACGATGTGATACAACGTTTAAAACGTATAATTGGATTTTTGGTGATGGAAGTTCACTTACTAAAACTTTTCCAGACTCAGCAATACAAAAAATATATACACAAGGTGGAATGTATACAATGAAGCTTTTCCCGGTTTCTCCTGACCCAAAATCTTGTGCAGATACCGCCTATAAAATTGTCGTTGTGGATAGTATTAAAGCTGATTTTGATATTGACGAATCCAAATCACCGGATTATCAATTTAAAAATAAATCGATCAATGCTGTAAAATATAAATGGTTTATAGGAAGAGACCTTGCAAATATGTTCGATAGCATTAATCAGAATCCAACAAAAACAATTTTAGATAGTGGAGCTGTGACCATTTGTTTACAATCATTTAATGATAGAGGATGTTGGGATACCCTTTGCAAAGAAGTGCAAGCAAAATCGCATGTAAAAATCCCAAATGTATTTACTCCAAATGGGGATGGCATTAATGATGCTTTTGATATTGATATCGTTGGTTGGCAAAAATATGAATTGATCATTTATAACCGATGGGGAACACCAGTATTTAAAGGTGACAGAGATGGAATTGGAAATGACGGAATCAATTGGAATGGTAAAGAATACAATACTGGTTCGCAATGTGCAGATGGAACCTATTTCTTCATCTTCAATTATAAATTGAATAACGAAACTTCCGATAAAACAGTTCATGGTACCATCACTTTGATTAGGCCAGAGAATTGATCTTATATATTTTGTAACTCCAATTCGTAACAAAACACATTTTTCATTTCGCTTGCAATTCCTAATTTGCGGCATTATCCATTTTATATGAAATACGATATCATCATTATTGGAGGAGGAATAGTAGGTTTGGCAAGCGCCTATCAATTATTGCAACAGCATCCTGAATTAAAAGTTGCCATTGTAGAAAAAGAAAATGCTGTAGCAGCGCATCAAACAGGGCATAACAGCGGGGTGATTCATTCAGGATTGTATTATAAACCCGGAAGTTTAAAAGCCCAGAATTGTATCACAGGATACAAAATGTTGGTTGATTTTTGTAATGCAAAAGGTATTCAATATGACTTGTGCGGTAAGGTAGTTGTAGCAACTTCTGAAGAAGAACTTCCTCAATTAGATATGCTTTACAAGCGGGGGATGGAAAACGGATTGGATAAAATTTTTATGATTGACGCAGATAAATTGCATGAATATGAACCCAATGTAAATGGCATTAAAGCGATTGTTGTTCCTTACACTGGGATCATTGATTATACTGATGTGTCTGAAAAAATTGCCGAAGAAATAAAAATAGCCGGAGGTGAAATTTTTCTAGGAGAGAAAGTAATAAATATCAATTACCAATCTGATTGTACAGAGATTATTACAGAGAACAGAACTTTTAATACAAAATTAGCTATCAATTGTGCAGGATTATATTCAGATAAGGTTGCAGCGTTTCATTATAAAAATATTGATACGAGAATTATTCCTTTCAGAGGAGAATATTATATGTTGAAACCTGAGAAGAGACATCTAGTGAAGAATTTAATTTATCCTGTTCCTGATCCAAATTTCCCTTTCCTTGGAGTGCATTTCACCCGAATGATTGATGGAAGTGTGGAAGCGGGACCGAATGCTGTATTCGCATTTAAACGAGAAGGATATGATAAAGCAGATGTTGATCTGGTAGAAATGTTTGAATCCTTATCATGGCCAGGATTTCAAAAAGTTGCCGCAAAATATTGGAAAACAGGAATGGGGGAATTTTACCGATCATTTTCAAAACCGGCATTTACAAAAGCCTTGCAAAAATTATTGCCAGCAATCACGGAAGATGATTTGATTCCTGCAGAAGCAGGTGTGCGTGCACAGGCTTGCGACAGAACGGGTGGTTTGATAGACGATTTTAAAATTATTGAAGACAGTCATGCGATCAATATTTTAAATGCACCATCACCTGCTGCAACATCTTCTCTTTCTATCGGTAAATCAATTGCAGAACTAGCCTTAAAAAGATTCTAATATGTTTACTGCCGAAACTACTTTACGTGTACGCTATGGGGAAACAGACCAAATGGGGTATGTTTATTATGGGAACTATGCACTGTATTATGAAGTAGCAAGAGTAGATGCTTTACGTTTTCTTGGCATGACTTATCGTGAATTGGAAGAAAATGGTGTGATGATGCCTGTGTTAAAAATGGAATGCAATTATGTGAAGGCAGCCAAATATGATGACCTTTTATCTATCAAAACCAGTATTAAAGAGATGCCGGGAGTGAGAATGCATTTTTGTTATGAGATATCTAATGAAGCAGGAGAACTCATCAATAAGGGAGAAACAACATTGGTATTTATTGATATGAAAACCAATAAACTTACTCGTTGTCCTGATAAGTTGTACCACAAAATGGAAAGTTATTTTGAAAAATGAACAATCCACTGAATGTAATTTTACAAAGCAAGTTTGTGAGAAATATGATCTCTTTTCTGAAAGAGAAACATATTCCGGGATATGTTGAAATCTCCTGGTATGCTTTATTAGAGTTCTGCATTCGATGGGTTGATCAGCGAGATATGAAAATGAGAGCACGGTCACTTTCCTTTTCCTTTTTTCTGTCATTGTTTCCTTCAGCCATTTTTTTCTTTACTCTTATTGCCTATTTACCATTTACTAAAACATATGATATCTTATTTCTAATATCACAGATTGTGCCTGAAAATACTTTTAAGATCATCAGTTCTACTCTCAATGATATTTTGCATCACCAGCGAGGAGGTTTGCTCTCACTGGGATTTGTTACAGCAATGTATTTCTCTACAAATGGTTTTCATTCTCTAATGAATCTGTTGAATATTTACAGCAATCAAAAAGAAACAAGACCATTCTTTAAGCAACGAATTGTTGCCTTTATTCTAGCATTTACTGTTTCTATAGCTTTGTTGATTGCAGTACTTTTACTCACATTTGGCTCAAGAGGAATTAGGATGATGAACAAATTAGAATATTTCCCATCACATAGCACACCTATTTTATTGAGTGGCTTAAATTATATTATCGTAGTGGGGATTTGTTTGACGATTGTTTCTACCATCTATTTTTTTGCACCTAGTAAAACCCGTACTTATAAATTTATTTCACCGGGTTCGGTTTTTGCAACCATCAGTATTCTTGCTACTTCAAGCATATTTTCATTTTATGTGAATCATTTTAATTCATACAACAAGGTATATGGTTCCATTGGAGCCATCATTGTAATTATGATGTTTATTTATATCAACACATATATCATTTTATTGGGGTTTGAATTGAATGTGACCATTGACAAAACGATCTCAGCAATGAGAAAAGATGTTCACCGAATAAAAGATAACAAAGTGATTTATTTGAGAAATGATTTTGAAGAAGTTAATAGTTAACTATTCACTTCGAGTCCAAATCTCTGTTCTTCCAATCAAAGATATTCCAATATATCCGTGAACTTCAAGCGTGTTATGATCTTTAAGCTTCATTGAGCAGCTATAAGTTTTTCCATTCTTTGGGTCATAGATTTCACCATTGATCCATTCCTGATTCTTTTCATCATATTCAAAACCTTTCAAGATGAGTAATCCTAGAATATGCTTGTTGCGAAGAGATGTATCAGGGTTTTTAGTATCTGATTTAGGTTTTTCATGTTCATCATTTTCGTTCCTCAACCATGATACTTTTCCATAATAATATTTCCCATTTTTAAATATAGTTACTTTACTATTTGTAGAAAGAGTAAGCCAAGTTCCAACAATATCATCCTGGTTTAAAATATGACAGGGAAAAGCTGTTATAATGTAAAACAGATAAGGAAAGAATAACAATTTATATCGTGTCATACAACAAATTTAAATGATGATATTCATTCATCAGTATCCATATTTTTCTTTCCATCTTTTCTTCAAGAAATCTCTCAATTCATTTTCTCTTGCATTATTTCCGGGTTCATAAAATTTTGTTCCTGAAATTTTATCAGGAAGGAATTCTTGCTCTACAAAATTATTTTCATATACATGTGCATAGGCATAGTCTTTACCATAATTCAACTGTTTCATCAATTTTGTTGGCGCATTTCTTAAATGAAGAGGAACAGGAAGTTGTCCGGTTTTTTTAACAATACTCATAGCTTCATCGATAGCCATATAACTTGCATTACTTTTTGCTGAAGAAGCCAAATAGGTTGCACATTGAGAAAGTACTATTCTGGCTTCAGGCATTCCGATCATTTGAATTGCTTGAAAAGTATTTGTAGCAAGAAGTAATGCATTAGGGTTTGCATTTCCAATATCTTCGCTTGCCAGAATGACCATTCTACGTGCAATAAATTCTATGCTTTCACCGCCATCAAGCATACGTGCAAGCCAATATACAGCTCCATTCGGATCACTTCCTCGCATGGATTTGATAAATGCAGATATGATATTATAATGTTCCTCGCCACCTTTATCATACAAGGCAATTTTTTGTTGCAACAATTTTGTAACCGATTCATTAGTTACTACAATTTCGTGTTGAGGTTGGTTGCAAATAAGTTCCAAAATGTTTAGCAGTTTTCTTGCATCACCACCACTAAACATGAACATCGCATCGGTTTCTTTAAGGTCAACTTTTTTTTGTTTGAGCAATTCATCGTTTAAAATGGCATCGTCAACGATTTTTTGTAAGGAAGCAATATCTAACTCATTTAAAATATATACCTGACATCTTGAAAGAAGCGCATTGTTTACTTCGAATGACGGATTTTCTGTTGTTGCTCCAATAAGAATAACACTGCCATTTTCAACTGCACCCAACAATGCATCCTGCTGACTTTTATTGAATCGATGAATTTCATCCAAAAACAATAAAACCTTACCAAACATTTTAGCATCTTCAATAATTTTGCGTACTTCTGCAACCCCTGCACTAATGGCGCTTAATTGATAAAACTGTAAACCAAGTTCACTTCCAATAATCTTAGCAAGTGTTGTTTTTCCAACACCAGGAGGTCCCCATAAGATCATCGAAGGAATATTTTTATTTTTTATCGCTTCATATAAAACCGCTCCTTCACCTGTTAAATGTTCCTGACCGATGTATTCTGAAATTTTTTTTGGCCTTACACGTTCAGCCAATGGTTTGTTCGTTGTCATCTTTTTTTATATTGCAACAAATGCAGATTCAAATTAAGCATAAAATTTTTCATCTCATTGTATTGTTGATGATTTCTGTAGAAGCTTTTGCACAAACAGATTCATTACAATCAATTTCAATCTATAAAGAAAGAGGAATTGCCTCTTTTTATGCACATAAATTTAATGGGAGAAGAACGACAAGTGGTGAAATATATAGTGGAAAAAAGTTGACAGCGGCCCATAAAACTTTACCGTTTGGAACAAAAGTAAAAGTGACAAATGTAAAAACAGGTAAATGGGTGATTTTAACAATCAACGATAGAGGGCCACGTTCTCCAAAACGTATCATTGATGTAAGCGGGCGTGCAGCAAAACATTTGGGGATGTTAAAAGGTGTAGGAAAAGTAGAAGTGCTAGTGGAGGAGATACCCCTGATTCAACGAAGTAATGACGAATTCAGGAAGCATGAAGTTGAATAAAGAAGAGATCATTGTTTTTAAAGAAAAAGCATTGCAATGGGCTTCACAATTTGAAGTGTGCTTGTTGTTGGACAATAATTTTTCTATCAATGCTTGCGGTTTGCATGATATGGAATTTGTTATTGCAGCTGGTGTAAAGCGGGAGTTGAAGTGTAATAGTGGAAATGCTTTTGAAGAGCTCAAATATTTTCATGCATCAGCTAATATTTTTGGTTTCTTTTCCTACGACCTCAAAAATGAAATAGAGCATCTTACTTCCGATCATCAAAAAGGAATTGAATTTCCAGATTTGTATTTTTTTGAACCAGAATTTCTATTGTCAATTAATCATGAAGGAAAAGTTGTTGGTGACCAAAAGTTGATAGAAACTATCAATGAAACAACAGGTCTTGTCTCAGAAAAAAAAGTTGATATACGTTTATTTGAACGTGTAACTAAAAAAGAATACTTAGAAAATGTGGAGAGGATCAAGTGGCATATTATTGAAGGAGATGTATATGAATTGAATTATTGCGTTGAGTTTTTTGCAGATGATGTAAGTATTGATCCGGTTTGTGTTTATAGACGATTAAAAGAAAAATCACCTACACCCTTTGCTTCTTTTTTTAAATGCTACGACCAGTTTTTAATATGTGCAAGTCCTGAGCGTTTTATGAAAAAGCAAGGCGAAAAATTGTTTTCTCAACCGATAAAAGGAACAATAAGAAGAGGAAAAACAGCTATTGAAGATGAACAATTTAAATATGATTTATTGAATTCAGAAAAAGAACGTGCCGAAAATTTGATGATTGTTGATCTGGTTAGAAATGATTTGGCACGTTCATCAAAAACCGGTAGTGTGAATGTAGATGAGTTATATGGTATCTATAGCTTTGAGCATATTCATCAAATGATTTCAACGGTTTCATCTTCTATTAAAAGTGATACACATTTTGTAGATGTCATTAAAAATGCATTTCCAATGGGAAGCATGACAGGTGCACCGAAAATCAGTGCAATGGAGTTGATAGAAAAATATGAGCTCACAAAACGTGGTTTATATAGTGGTGCATTGGGATATATATCATCAAATGGAGATTTTGATTTGAATGTAGTGATTAGGAGTTTACAATACAATCAAGCAAAAAAATATTTAAGTTATGAAGTAGGAAGCGCTATTACTTTTGACAGTGATCCTATTCAGGAATATGATGAATGCATGCTCAAGGCAAAAGCAATGATTGAAGTTTTAAAGAATTCCATATAGATTTTCCGACCTCTTGTAAATATCTGAGAAAAATCAAATTATAAATTCAAATCAAAGTTTATATTCGACAGCATATCAATAAGATATTTTAATACTGTAGTATGAATATACGC
>Ga0265327_10004336_pt1 | contig 12646 bp, 2 predicted proteins | sample 41621metaG_FD_202089 | JGI IMG/M metagenome (GOLD analysis project Ga0265327, IMG submission 202089) | Rhizosphere microbial communities from Carex aquatilis grown in University of Washington, Seatle, WA, United States - 4-16-21 metaG | ecosystem: Host-associated > Plants > Roots > Rhizosphere >...
CCATTTTCACGGGCAAACGTCGCTTTAGAGCCCTTTGCGCCCGTGGAAGATGCTTGTTTTTCGCCGTGAAAATGCGTCAGTCCCCGACCCGTGAACGGTTACCGCCACCCTACCGAGTACGCATAAAATCCGTGTTCACGACATGAAGCAGGTTGCGTCAAATCGATGGCCTAAAATTGCGCATTTTTTTTCGACGAAGGGCCATTTCGGGAAGTGATCCGACGACATCGCCACTTCCTGCCCAAGATCCCGCGATTCATGACGGATGCGTAAGAAAATGCGCAAGTGATTTATCAGTATTAGATTAGAATAATATCGTTGTCAAATCTCGTGGTTTGAAGGCGGAAGCCAGCTTGACTTTAAGTCACCACCGCCCAACGCTGCATTGGATCAAACTGCAGCACTGTGCGCACACCAGTAGCACAATCCTTCAAACCGGAAGGGCCATCCGGCATGGTTCCCGATATCCTCGCGCGCTTCTTCGATTCTTTCCGTAACTTTGCAACGTCCACTCGCCGACCATACAGGCGCCGAAGCATAAGGTCATCCGCGACAGCGGCCGCGATTTGGTGTGTGGCCACCCGGGTGGAGTTGCTGGAACGGAGATGTTTGCTCTCTGCCGTGGGCTGGGTCGGAGCAGGGGACGGACACAGTTGGTCAGACAAGTCTAACTGGAGCACTGGAGAAGTGCCGTCGGCCGACGACGATGTCACCATAAACGCATTGTCAGGAACGACAATCCAAGGCCCCGGTGGGGCGACATCGATCAAGAGCCTGGATATCCAAACTGGAAATCTCGTCCTTTCAGGAACCAGCCTGACGGTGACAGGGTCTGTGACCGTCGAAAACGGATATGACCTGAAGATCACCGGCGGAACCCTGACTGCGACGACGATTGACCTCGAAAATTCCACGCTGACCCTCAGCGGAGGCCGGATCAACAACGCGACGATTAACGAGACCGGGACAGGAGTGTTAGTTGGCACGAATAGCGGAGGAGTTCTCTCAGGGATCACCGTGAATGGTGACATGGACCTGACACGTCAGGTGGGCACGAACGTCTCGATCTATGGCGGGCTGGTGTTGAATGGGACGATGTCACTGGGAGACTCGGCGGGAACCACGTATGGCCGGGTGTACTTTGCGGACAGTGGAACAGCGGCCGGTTCCCTGACGGGTACGGGCACGGTCGTTTTCGGATCGCATGGCTCCAACGTCATTCAGAACACATCTGGCCTGACCGGAGCGGCGGGGACACTGACGCTTGGTTCGAACATCCTGATCCACGGCAAGACCGGTTCGATCTTCAGCTACTACAACACCGCCGGGATTCTCAACCAGGGGACGATCAACGCGGACACATCCGGCGGGACGTTGACGCTGGGCGGCAACGGCAATGCGACGTTCACCAACACGGGGACGCTCAACGTTTCGACGGGAACAGTGAGCCTGTATGGGGCGATGACACTGAACGGGCTGGGAACGATTCACCGCACGGGTGGCACGGTGAATCTGGGCGGCACGCTGGATCTGCAGGGTGGCGCCTGGAACCTGGATGCTGGCACGGGATCGTGGAACCTGCTCGGTGGAGCCGTCAAGAACGGGACGATCAGCGAGTCCGCCGGTTCGCTGCTGGTGTTTACCAACAGTGGCGGGGTTCTGAACGGGATCACCATGAACGGGGACATGGACCTGACACGTCAGTTGGGCACGAACGTCTCGATCTATGGCGGGCTGGTGTTGAATGGGACGATGTCACTGGGAGACTCGGCGGGAACCACGTATGGCCGGGTGTACTTTGCGGACAGTGGAACTGCGGCCGGTTCCCTGACGGGTACGGGCACGGTCGTTTTCGGATCGCATGGCTCCAACGTCATTCAGAACACATCTGGCCTGACCGGAGCGGCGGGGACACTGACGCTTGGTTCGGACATCCTGATCCACGGCAAGACCGGTTCGATCTTCAGCTACTACAACACCGCCGGGATTCTCAACCAGGGGACGATCAACGCGGACACATCCGGCGGGACGTTGACGCTGGGTGGCAACGGCAATGCGACCTTCACCAACACGGGCCTGATTAGCGCTCTCAATGGTGGATCTTTGGTGATTCCGGTTTCGCTGAACCTGGGGAACACCGCATCCCTTAATGAAGGGGCGTCCAGCACCATTACCATCAATGGTAATTTGACGTCTTCAGCCAGCAATCCATCACTATTCCGTACGCGTGGGACGATTGTCTTAACGGGGGGCACCGCTGGGTCGCCTCGGTTACTTGAAGGGATGAGTCAGGATCAAGGTGCGAATGCGAGTGGGTTTGCGAACAGCAATTATGTAATAGGTACGCTGGTGCTTGGCAGTAACAGCTATGTGAAACTCGTCAACCAGTCGCAGAACACTGGATCGTCGAATCCAGAAACTGTCTATGCCGGATCGCTGATCGTCCCGGTCGGCAGCACACTCGATCTCAATGGACTGCATCTTTACGTCCGCGATGCCCAAATTGCAGGCACGGTTACCGGCGGGACAATCACACAGATTCCGGATAGCGGCGCGCTGTCCTTGGGAGATCCGACGCCTGGCAAGATTGCAGTTGCTGGGGAACTGGACGACTGGACGTTCTACGGGCGCGCGGGAATGGCCGTGACGGTTGTTGTCGATCCGGGAAGTGGAGTGGCGGGAGGTCCAGTTGCGCCAAATCTGCAGTGGGTTCAGGTTCAATTACTGGATCCTTCGGGGCAGATCGTTCTCGCCACGACAAGCAATACCGTTGCCGGGGCCTTGGCCAAGTTAGCGGACGTGACGCTGCCAGCAGATGGCACGTACACAATTGCGATCAAGGCGCCTTCGAGCCATGTTTCCAGCACGGGCAACTACGTTGTGACGGCGTACGACGTCACGCCGTCCGTCGATCCGCTGACGATCAATCAAGTGACGACGGGAACACTGAACGGTCCGTATGCCACTCATCAGTGGACGTTTGCGGCGGCGGCCAACACGCAGGTGCAATTCGACCTGCTGGCGCAGTCTGCCAGCGGGCTCAGTTTCAGTTTGACTGGCCCGAGTGGGTACACCGCCTTTACGGGCCTGACAGGCGATTCTTCACTGATCACACTTCCAACGTCAGGAACATACACCCTCACCGTTCAGGGCACTGGCAATGCCGTGGGCAGCTTCGCATTTAAGGTGGCACAGACCGGACTGATCGCATTGACCACGGGCGTGCCCTACCAGGCTCCGTTGGTGGGCAGTGGCCAGGCACAGCTTTACAGCGTCACCCTTACCGCGCCCGGAACACTGGATGTCAGTCTGACCGACGCCAACGGCCAGGACCAGAATGAAATCTACGTTTCGTACGGCAGTCCACCCACGCGCGATCAGTATGACTATCGTTTCACCGGGGGACAGGCGGCCAATCAGCACATTCTGATTTCGGGCCAGGCCGGAACGTACTACATCCTGGCCTACAACAATCTGGTCAAGGCGCCGGGGCAATACACCATTGAGGCCCAGACCGCGTCATTCGTCTTATCGGGGATGACGCCAGGTCGCGTCAGTACTCAAGCTGACAATACGCTGCAGTTCACGGGATTGTTTCCCGAAGCCTACGGACAGGCAGGAACCGGCGGCGCCTACCTCAGCACCCATCCCTATGTGGAATTCATCGACGCGAACGGAGACGTCTACCCCACCGCGCCGATCTACCTGACTCCGTCCAGTGCCGCGAATGCCACGTCCTCCGCCGACGGCACGATGACAGTTGCGGCATTGCTACCCGCAAATACACTGGCGGCGGGAACCTATTCAGTCCGTGTCACCGATGACTCGGGCTATTCCCGAACGCTGACCAATGCGCTGAATATCGTGGAAGGGGGCATCGGTGAACTCAAGACGAATGTGATCGTTCCCAATCCGATCGGATACCACGTCGCCACGACAATCTACGTCGAGTACACCAACGTCGGCGATGCTCCCATGGCAGCTCCATTGCTGGTTTTAACGGCGACTCAGAATGGAGTGCCCGGGGCGTTACTCACACTGGATGCCTCGAAGGTGACGGCAGGATTCTGGACGTCGGCCACGCCAGACGGTTTCGGCCAGTCAGTGCAATTCCTGGCGAGCGGTTCGGTTCCCGGTGTTTTGCAGCCAGGCGAAAGCGTCACGGTCCCGGTCTATTATGCGGGCTGGCTGCAGAACCAATGGGACTTCAGCCGGCCACCGATTAATTTCAGTCTGGGCGTGCTTGATGACACGAACACGGAAACTATCGACTGGGGATCGCTGCAGAGTTCCCTCAAGCCTGACTCGATGAGCACCGAGGCGTGGAATGCCCTTTACCCGAACCTCACGTCACAACTCGGTAGCACCTGGGGGGAATACGTTCAGCAACTGGATGCCAGCGCCCAGTACCTGGCCAGCATTGGCGAAAATGTCACCGACATCGGTCAACTTTTCAATTTCGCGGTGCAACAGGCCAATGGCTATAGCCCATTGTCGAGCCTCGCCAGCGCCACCGACGCACAGGTGACTGCCCCCGGCCTGCCACTCAGTTTCTCCAGAACATTCGCTCCGGGGATCATCTCGCGCAACGAGACCGGCCTCTTGGGGTGGGGTTGGTCAACTTCGTGGGATACGTCGCTCACGGTTGAGGCTGACGGCTCGGTAAACGTGCTCGGCCCCAATGGCGCGCTACGTCGGTTCCAGCCCGATCGCCGCACGAATGGAGCGGACTTCTTTTCCCAGCCAGGTGATCACGGCGTGCTCTCGAAGGTTGCCGGTGGCGGCTACCTGCTCACTGAATTGAATGGGCAAGTTACGGCGTACAACGCCGATGGAACGTTGAATTATGTTCAGGATACCGACGGCAACCGGATTACTGCGGGCTACACCGACGGGCACATGACGTCGCTGACGCATTCGTCCGGCCAGTCGTTGACGCTCACCTACAACGCCGCCGGACACATCGCCACGATTACCGATTCGGCCAACCGAGTGACGACGTACCACTACGACGCCAGCAATCAATACCTGACCAGCGTAGAAGACTTTGATGGGAAGACAACCAGTTACACGTACGATACTGGCACGAGCGTGGCAACCACCCATGCGCTGACATCGATTACTCGCGCCGATGGCAGCCACGATTACTACAGCTACGACGCGAAAGGACGACTCGCCGATGCTCACCGCGACGGGGGGGCGAATGACACGACGTTCGCGTACAATCAGGGCGCGGTGAGCGTCACCGATGCGCTCGGCAACACGACCGTCTATTCGTTCGATAATCGCGGTCTGCTGGTCCAGGTCGAGAATCCGCTGCACAACATTGTGCACTACACCTACGACAGCAACTTCAATCTGACCAAGACAACGGACGCGGCGGGCAACGAATACACCAACACCTACGACAACTACGGCGACTTGCTCAGTTCGACAGATCCGCTCGGCAATACCGTGGCGTACACGTACCTGTGCGCGAATGATCGCCTGGCTTCCGTCACCGATGCCAAAGGCAACATGACCGTATACGGGTATGACGGCAAGGGCAACCTGACGTCGACCAGCTATGCCGATGGCACCGTTGAAAGCGTGGCGTATGATCCGATTGGAAACGTACTGAGTGCCACGGACCGCAAAGGGCAGGTCACTCAATACACGCACGACCCCGCCGGCAATGTGTTGACCGCACACTTTGCCGACGGCACGCAGACGACCTTCACATATGACGCCCACGAGAATCTGACGAGCGCCACCGACGCGAGTGGAACGACGACGCTGATCTACGACGCGAACGACCGCCTGACGAAGATCACTTACCCGAGTGGCCGTTTTCTGCAGTACAGCTACGACAGCGTCGGCCGCCGAACGCAGATGGTGGATCAGACTGGGTTCACCGTCAACTACACTTATGACGCGCTGGGGAATCTGTCGACGCTGACGGATGGTTCGGGCGGCCTGATTGTGCAGTACACATACGACATCCTCGGTCGCCTCAGTCGCGAGGATCACGGCAACGGCACCTACGTGACCTACGCCTACGATTCCGCCGGCGAACTGTTGCACTTGATCAATTACGCCCCCGACGGATCAGTCAATTCGCGCTTCGACTACACCTACGACAGCCTGGGCCGCCGCATCACCGAAGGTACGATCGACGGGGCCTGGGCCTACACTTATGACGCGATTGGCCAACTGACGCACGCCGTGTTCACATCCACCAATGTGAACATCGCGAACCAGGACCTGGCCTACTTCTACGACGCCGCCGGCAATCGCACGAAAACGATCATCAACGGCGTGACGACCACGTACACGACCAACAACATGAACGAATACACGCAGGTCGGGGACACGACCTACGGATACGATGCCAACGGAAACCAGATCTCAGCGACCGGCCCCGACGGCACAACGAACTATTCGTTCAACGCGCGCAATCAGCTTGTTGGAGTGACCAGTTCAGGGGGCGCCTGGACCTATCAATACGACGCCTTCGGCAATCGCTCAGCCAGCACACAAGGCGGCGTCACGACGCAATATCTGGTCGACCCCACGGGGCTGGGCAATGTTGTCGCCACGTTCAGCGGCGGCGGAATGCTGACGAACCACTACACGTACGGGTTGGGATTGGTCAGCCAGGTGTCGGCGGTAGGGAGCAGTGCGTACTACGATGTGAATGCGATCGGTTCCGTTGTCGGAATTACAGGCGCGAGTGGCTCGTATGGCCAAACTTATTCCTACCTACCGTTTGGAGAAATTCAAATTGAGACTGGTGAAATCACAAATCCGTTTCAATTCGTTGGTCAGTGGGGCGTCCAAAGTGACAATGATGGTCTTCAGTTTATGCAAGCGAGATATTTGTCAAGCCTAGTAGGAAGATTTATTTCCGCCGATCCCATTGGTTTGATTGGTGGCACAAATCTCTATCAGTATGCCAACGAGAATCCGATTAGTGTCATTGATCCAAGTGGGTTTATTGGCTACGTCGATACAAACTACACAGTCATTTTGCCGTTTTGGTTTGGACTGACGTTTGGAGTCATTACAGCCAAAGATGGAGTGCACTTGTATTTCGGTGGGGCAGGTGGGGTGCCGAATGGAATTGGTGGTGCAACGGTAAATGGTTCCGACGATTCGGTCAGCACGGGATGGAACTTTGCGGGCCAGGCAAACTTCGGCCCATTGGATGTCCAAATTGGGTTTGACAAAAATTTCGACTGGTGGTCAGAGGGCGGAGTTACGGCAATAAACCCCAATCCGAAGACGATCATGGACTTCTTACGTATTCTTGGTGGCGCAAATGTTTCAGCCTTTTATGTGTTTCCGCCGGTTAGCGATGATTTCTTGCTTGATCTCGCTCACTTTACTGATCAAATCGAGCAACTTGTCGACAGTGTCTTCTCCTTCGACCCGAATTCAATGACCGGCCCTTCCGGCTACGGACCTCAGAGCTATGTCGGCGTAGCGACTCCCCTGCCGTACCGGATTGACTTCGAGAACGATCCCACCGCATCGGCTCCGGCACAGCGAGTGGATATCACGGATCAGCTCGATCCGAACCTGGACTGGAAGACGTTCCAATGGGGCAGTTTCCAGTTCGGGGACACGATCATCAAGGTTCCCGCGAATACGCAGCACTTCAGCACGACCGTGCCCATGACCTACAACGGGATCACGTTCCGAGTCGTCATCGATTTGAATCTCGACCCGACCACGGGTGTGATCCATGCGTCGTTCCAATCGCTGAACGCCGCCAATCTGATGGGGGGCGATGCGGAGTGCCCTGGCACGCTCAGTCTCGGTCCGGTCAATCCGTTTGCCGACTTGCCTCCGAATGTCCTGATCGGCTTCCTTCCTCCCGAAGACGGGACCGGGCGGGGAATGGGAAGCATCAGTTTCACCGTGCAGGCAAAATCCGATGTGCCAACGGGGACCGAGATTCGCAATGTCGCCTTGATCACGTTCGATCAGAACAGCGCGATCGCGACGAATCAGGTCGATCCGCATGATCCGACGCAAGGCATAAATCCCGATCACGAGGCTGCCATTACCATCGATTCGGGAACGCCAACCGCGGCCATGCAGGCTTTGGCCGCCACAACGACCACGGCGACATTTGCCCTCAACTGGTCCGGTTCTGACAATGTCGGCGGGTCTGGAGTTGCCAGCTACAACGTGTATGTCTCCGACAATAACGGCACGTACGTTCCTTACCTGCTCAACACGACGTTAACCACGGACATGTTCACTGGCCAGAACGGTCACACCTACCGCTTCTATGCGACCGCCCGAGATAATGTCGGTCAATACGAGACTGGGATCCAGACCGCCGAGGCGACCACGACTCTCGATCTGCCCGCGCCAGTACTCGCCGGGACAAGCAATATCACATACACCGAAAACGGAGCGCCAGTCGCAATCGATACCGCGCTGACTGTCACCACGCCCGGCAGCGGTGCGCTCAGCAGTGCGACGATCACGCTGACGAACTTTGTCGCCGGTCAAGACTTGCTGTCGTTTACCAACGATGGTGCGACGATGGGCAACATTGCGGTCGCGAGCAACCTGAGTGGCGTCTTGACGCTGACGTCGGCGGGTTCCACAGCCAGCACGGCGCAATGGCAGGCCGCGCTGCGAGCAGTCACGTACGCCAATTCCAGCGATGCGCCGAGTACAACTCAGCGTTCAGTCGACTTTCAGATTACCGATGGAGTCAACCCCAGCAACGTGGTGACCAATACGATCGATGTCAACGCGATCAACGACGTTCCCGTGTTGTCCGGCATCGAATCCAACTTCTTGCCGTACGCGATCGGTGCGACCGCCGTCCCCGTCACATCCACGCTGCAACTGGCCGATGCCGATGGTGGCAACATGGCCGGCGCGACGATTCAGATCTCCTCTGGTTATCAAGTTGGCGACGTCCTGGCCTTCGCAAATACTGCGAATATTTCGGGTAGCTGGAACGCGGCGACCGGGACGTTGACGTTGACCGGCGCCGACACCATCGCCAATTACGCGGCCGCGTTGCGTTCGGTCACGTATGCCAGTTCAGTTCAAGACCCTGCAACCAGGACGGTTCAATTTCAGGTCACCGATGGAGTTGCGCTGAGCAATACCGTGTCGCGAACGGTCGAGGGGGCGCTGCAACTGGTTGGAACGACGCTGAACATCTATGGGACTGGCGGCGTCGATTCGATCGCGATCGCCGAAGGCGTCAGCCTGACCGTGACCCGCAACGGTGTCAACACGATTTATACGCCGTCGCAGGTGACTGCGATCAACATCTACGGCTACGACGGAAACGACACGATTCAGATCAATAGCCTGGCGATCGGCACGACGCTGCAGGCCTTTGGTGGCAACGGTAACGATACCCTCCGCGCCGCGAGCGGCGTTTCAGTGGGTGTGACGTTCGACGGCGGCGATGGGGGGGATCTGCTCGTTGGCGGCGCCGGTAACGACACGCTCATTGGGGGGGTGGGAAATGATTGGCTCGATGGAGGTGGAGGTTCGAATAACCTCGCCGGGGGCGTCGGCGATGACGTATACGCCTTCGGTGATACGGGGACGAACCAGATCGATACCGTCACGGAACTCGCTGGTGAAGGGACCGACCTGCTTCGTTTCAATTCAATGACGACGGCCGTCACGGTGAACCTCACCAATGATACGCTCGCGACCATGCTGCATCGAATCGTGAAGACCGGCGGCGTCGGTCAGGCGGCGAATTTCGAGAACGTGAATGGCGGGCTCGGAAATGACAACATCACCGGGAATGCCGTCCACAACGTCATCTATGGCAATGGTGGCAACGACACCTTAAATGGCGGCGATGGAAGCGATCAACTTGATGGCGGTGCTGGGAACGACCTGATGATCGGTGGAAATGGTGATGACATCCTGAGCGGGGGGGCCGGCGATAATTATCTTCAGGGAAACGCTGGCAACGACATCCTTGATGGCGGCGACGGCTATGCAACGCTGGTGGGCGGGACGGGAAACGACGCCTATTACTTCTTCGCGGCATCCTTCAACCAGGTCTTCACGATCGTCGAGCAGGCCGGTGAAGGGATCGATACGCTGAACTTCGCCGGGATGACCACGGCAGTCACCGTCAATCTCACCAGCGACTCGCGCCTGGCGACGATGGCCTTTCGAATCGTTCAAGTGGGCGGCTCTGGTCAGGCGGCAAACTTCGAGAACGTTACTGGCGGTTCAGGGAACGACCAGATTACGGGGAATGCGGCAAACAACATCCTGCGGGGTAATGGTGGCGACGATACACTGATCGGTGGTGATGGAAACGACATCCTTTTGGGGGGGGCTGGCAACGACACTCTGAAGGGGATCAGTGGACGGAACATCCTCATTGGCGGCGCCGGGGCCGATTTGATAATGGGGGGCGCGGACGAAGACTTGATCATGTCCGGCGCTTACCTTTATGAAGGAGACATCGGGGTGCTGAACGCGTTGCTCCAAGAATGGATGCAGGCCACCGCATACCAGACTCGAGTCAACCATTTATCAGGGCAGACCGGCGGATTGAATTTCGGATTCTACGTGAAGCCTTCTATCGCTCTTGATGATGCAGATGCAGACTACCTGACCGGAGGTGGCGGCGCCGACTGGTTCCTCGCAAATTCCGTACAAGACCACCTGACGGACCAGATCGTTGATGAAGTCTTTACACACTTGGATTTATGAGATGATCTTTCGGAGGGTCAGGCTCATTTTCAACAAGTGACACACGGGAAATGCTGTTAATGGGACTCGGCGGGTGCGCGGAGTGTGCCCAAGAAGGCCAGCAATTCTTCCTGCTGGTTCAGATTCAGCTTCAGAAACGCCTCTCTGGACGCGGCTCCCGTGTTCGCGTGCATTTGAATTGCTTGCCGAATCGTCGGCGCCGTTCCATCGTGCCAGTAGGGGGCCGAGTCGGCCAGGCCCCACAGCGGCGGCGTTTTCCATTCGCCAAGTTGTGGATCATCCTCTGCCGGTGCATAAACTGGAATCGCATCGAACTCGTAATAGGTCTGGACACGGGTTGTCGCGGAATCAATCAAGTGCAATCGGAAGTCGCTGTACACCCCTGCCGCCGGGCCGACATCCGGCACGTGGCAGTTCGCGCAACCGACGGCGTGAAAGTGACGCATTCCGTTCTCCACCTGCTGACGTTCGGCCGAGTCACGTGGCAGGATTTGTCGTGGAGCCGGCAGTCGGGAAACGTACAGCGTCAATGCGGCCAGCTGATCCTCCGTCAGGTCTGATCGAGCCTGGGAATCGTCCTGATAGGCCAGCGGCTTTTGTTGCGAACGAATCGAGTTCGACAACCCCAGTTCGGCGGCGCATGCCGAGCCGACAAACTGAGACAGCGACGAGATCTGAGCCTTCCAGCCGAATTTCCCATAGTGACCGTTGGCAGCCGGTCGCAGTCGTCCCGACAACGGCTGGGAGGGTTTCGATTGCCTGAGGTCATCGTCGGTGATCTGATCGATTAACCCGTCGCCCCACAGAGCGGGGGTATTCATAAACAGACTCCGGATCGCGCTCGCCTCGAAATTCGTCCGCGGTTGATTGGACTTCAGCCGGAGAAAAGGGACCATGGGAGATCCCAGCAATTTCACCAGGTTCCCTTTCGATTCCTGCAGCGATGGCTCAATGGCTGCCGCATGGATGATTCCATCCCGGGAACGGATGCCAGGTGCGGAACCCAGGACCTCGAACGACTCGACATTGTGAGCGTTGGTGCCGCTCCCTCCGACTCCACCCTGGAAATGGCATTCCACGCACGAGCGACCATTAAACACGGGGCCCAGACCATCCCCGTTTCCTGCCAGGGGATCATTCGGTTGCCATCGATGTTCAAACAGACGCTTCCCCGCAGCGACATCCTGTTTGCTTGACTGTGAGGCTGCCATTCCGGCGTTGGAACGCCGTTGGGTGTCATTCTTTCGCGGTGGTTCGCCGTCCTGATTCGTTTCCGGCAAGCGTTCCGAGATCGAGTTGCCGACAGGTTGATTCGAATCGGATGGGGGCAATCGCGTGTCGATGTCGGCGTCGTCTGGAAAAGGGACCGCCCGGGAATCGTCGGGCTCCGTCGAAGGTTGTGCGCCGTTCAAGACGGCGTCGGTGAACCGGGGCTCCCGGCTGGTCATCGGGAACGAACGCGTCTTCGCAGGTGATTTTCCAATCCATTCCCAGACCCCAAGGACCACCAGAGCGGCACTCATTCCACAGAGGATCACTCCCCGCCAGTCTCGAATGTGCGGCAGGCGACGTGGGCGATCGGACGTCGCATCCTGAGGATCTTCCTCAACCGGCCCCACGTTTTGACAGTCGGGACAACGTGCTCGTCGGTGCAGGAATTCGTCTGATAAATGCTGGCCATAGCCACACGAACGGCATTGAAAATGAGCCATGAGACAATCTTTCAACCAGGACTGTCATCGGTGCCAAAGACGGCCGGTATGCCGATCCGTCATTTCCAGACTGCGATTTCGGCGATGTAGAAGATTCTAATAGTTACGATGCGCCGGGTTCAGTCATCTGTCTACCATTTCAGGATTCGGCGGGATTGTCGTTTCCTCATTCGCGGCGATACCTTTCCCGGAGGACCATTCGATTCCTGTGGAGTTCCTGCCCAGAG
>Ga0265327_10004337_pt1 | contig 12636 bp, 8 predicted proteins | sample 41621metaG_FD_202089 | JGI IMG/M metagenome (GOLD analysis project Ga0265327, IMG submission 202089) | Rhizosphere microbial communities from Carex aquatilis grown in University of Washington, Seatle, WA, United States - 4-16-21 metaG | ecosystem: Host-associated > Plants > Roots > Rhizosphere >...
GCTCCAGCCAGCCAAAGCCATACAAGAGATCGAGCAGCACAGCTTGGTACCCCTAGAATCGCTTTTCGTTTCGCCTTTGCACTTTCCGCCGTTGCGGCTACCTTGGTCCCGTGTTTTGGACTACCGGTAAAAATTACTTCCTGCTCGCCGTAATCGCTTACGGCCTAAGCATGATTTATTCGGTATTCCTCTGGCGCAAAGGCTTGCGGCGCGACGACCGTATTAATTACGCCGTCCTCCTTGTCGGCTTGGGCTTGCACACCTACGCAATGGTTCTCCGTGGTGCCAGCCTCCAACATTGCCCCGTGAACAACATCTACGAAGCCATCTCCTTCGTCACCTGGACCATCGTTGCCGTCTACGCAGTAGTCGGTTTACTGCCGCGTCTGCGATTCCTCGGCGTATTCGCGTCCCCGATTGTTTTCGTCATGGGCATCTTTGCGCTCATGCCCGGTCTCGATCCCGTTTACAAAGACAAGCCCGTCTTCCGCGGCGATCTCTCCAGCGTCCACGGAGCGCTCAGCTTGCTTTCCTATGGCGCATTCGGTTTGGCCTGCGTTGCCGGTCTGATGTATCTCAGTCAGGAACACGACCTGAAATTCAACAAATTCCGCGCCGTCTTCTCGATCATGCCCGCCATCGATCGTTTGGAAAAAATCATGAACGGCCTGCTCATCGCCGGCTTCGTTCTATTTACCTGTGGCTTTGCCATCAGCCTCGTTTTGCTCAACCAACAATTTCACACCTGGTTCAGCCTCGACATCAAACTCATCTGGTCCCTCGTCGTCTGGGTGATTTACCTCGCGCTCCTTTTGATGCGCGGACCATTCGCTCAAACCGGCCGCCGCTTCGCCTGGGGCGCCGTTGCCAGTTTCGTTTTCATATCCCTGACATTCTGGGGAATTAACCCACTGTCCGCAGCCCATCGATTTTAGCCGTGTCCATTATCGTCATTGGATTAAGCCACCGTTCCTCGCCCGTCTCCGTGCGCGAGCGCTTCGCTTTTCCTGATGCAACAGTCCCGCAGGTCCTCGAAAAAATCCGGGCTGACGGAATCGCCAGCGAAGTCGTCATCCTCTCCACCTGCAACCGCGTCGAAATCTACGCCGCCACACAACTCTCCCAAATGGACGCCATTTGCGCCCTGCGCAAATTCCTGGTCGACCACCACAAATTCGACGGCACGCTAACGAATGAACTTTACGCTCACGGCCAGCCACATAGCGTCGAGCACCTTTTCAAAGTCGCTTGCGGCCTCGACTCCATGGTCCTCGGCGAAACCGAAATCCTTGGTCAGCTTAAGAAAGCCTATCAACTGGCGCTCGAAGCCAAAGCCACCGGCTCGCGTCTGAACAAAGCCTTTCAAAAAGCCTTCAACGTCGCCAAACAAGTCCGCACCGAAACCAACATCCAACGCGGCAGTATTTCCGTCGGCTCCGTTGCCGTCGAACTTGCCGAAAAGATTTTCAGCCATCTCGACGAACGCCACGTCATGATCATCGGGGCAGGGGACACTGGCGAAAAGACCGCGCGCGCACTCCTGAGCCGCGGCGCCAAAAGCATCATCGTCTCCAATCGCTCCTACGATCGCGCCGTCGCCCTCGCGCAGGAATTCGATGGCCGCGCCGTCCATTTCGAAGACTGGTCCAGTGAATTCGCCAACGTTGATATCATCATCAGCAGCACCGCCGCGCCCCATGCCATTTTGAATCGCGCCAAGCTCGAGCCGCTGATGAAATTGCGCAAAAACCGTTCGCTGCTCCTCATCGATATCGCCGTCCCGCGCGACATTGATCCCGACGTCAACTTCCTGCAAAACGTTTACCTCTACAACATCGACGACTTGCAGGCCATCGCCGAGGGTTACCTCAAGCAACGTCGCGAAGAAATCGTTCGTTGCGAAGCCATCATCCGCGAAAAAGCCGCTGCCCTCATTCCCAACACCCTTCCACGAACTGGCGAAGGCTCGAGTGTTCCGACTGGCGTTCTGTCGCCCATCCCGTTACTCAATAGGAACAACACGTAATGCCGGAAAAACCAATCATCATCGCGACTCGTGGCAGCGCGCTCGCTCTCGCGCAAGCGAACAAAGTCCTGGCCGATTGCAGGGCAACTTTCCCGAAGCTCGCCTTCGAAATCAAAATCATCAAGACCACTGGCGACAAACTGCAAACCGCCTCGATGGCCCGCATCGATGCCACGTTGCCGCGCGGACTCTTCACCAAAGAACTCGAAGTTGCTTTACTCAACGGCAGCGCCGATTTCGCCGTGCACAGCCTAAAAGATCTGCCGACCGAACTCCCGGCCGGCCTCACCCTCGGCGCTGTTGGCGGCAAACGCGCTGATGTCCGCGACGTCCTCATCTACCGCGCGCCCGGAAAAAACGGTCGTGGCTTCAAACCCGGCACGACGCTGAAAGACTTTCCCGCCGGTGCCGTCGTCGCCACCAGCAGCACCCGTCGCAAAGCCCAGATGCTCGCGCTCAAGCCCGACCTCAAAGTCGTCGAAATCCGCGGCAACGTCGCCACGCGCCTGCAAAAACTCGCCGACAACGCCGACCTCGACGCCACCGTCCTAGCCGCTGCCGGACTTGGCCGTTTGAATTTTACCATCACTCCCGACGGACGCCTCGTCGGTACCGACGTCCCGGACGGCACGCTCGCCGTCTTGTTCGACGCCGATCAAATGCTCCCATGCGTAGGGCAGGGCGCAATCGGTCTCGAAACGCGCGAAGGCGACCAACGCATCGCGGCCGTTATCGCGGGCCTCAACGATTTCAACACATTCCACTGCGTCACCGCCGAACGCGCCTTGCTGCGCGGCATGGGCGGCGGCTGCCAAACCCCGATCGGTGCGTATGCCGAAGTAGTGAATGACAAAACAATTTACCTCCGCGCCGTCAGCTTCATGGAAACCACCGTCAAACGCGCTGAAGGCAAACGCCCTATCACCGAAGCCGCAGCCTTGGGTGAAGAACTCGCCGCAAAACTGAAATCGTAGCGCAGGTTTTCAAACCTGCTGTGTCGCCGACGTCCAAGTCGGCGGGCTCAAGTTACTTCCTCGCACTCCTCATCACAAAATCCCGCGTCCGCTGAAATTCTGGAGCATCAAAAATCTTCTCCGGCGACCCTGATTCCGCCACGCGTCCGCCGTCAAAAAACAAAACCTCATCCGCCATCTCACGCGCGAACTGCATCTCGTGCGTGACCACGATCATCGTCATCCCTTCCTCAACCAGATCGCGCATCACCTTGAGCACCTCATCGCGCAACTCCGGATCGAGCGCGCTCGTCGGTTCATCAAAAAGCATCACCTGCGGTTGCATGGCCAGCGCTCGCGCGATTGCCACGCGCTGCTGTTGCCCGCCCGAAAGCTGCATCGGATACGACTCCGCCTTGTGCTCGAGGCCGACCTTCCGCAACAACATCCGCGCGCGCGTCTCGGCTTCCTCTTGCGATTCGCCTTTCACCACCATCGGCGCTTCCGTGATGTTGCGCAGCACCGTCAGATGCGGGAACAGGTTGAACTGTTGAAACACCATTCCGGCGCGCAAACGCAATTGCCGCTGCCGCTCGCGCTCCACCGAATTCTGCGGCCCATGTCCGCCTTGAATCGTCACGCCATCGATCGTGATACGACCCGAGTCGGCGATCTCCAATTGATTCAAGCACCGCAGAAACGTGCTCTTGCCGCAACCGCTCGGCCCGATCAACACCACCGCTTCACCCTTGTTCTGTTCGTGGTCGACGCCGTGCAGGACGCGGTTCGCGTTATACGATTTAACCAATTGTTCAACGACGATCATACGCCAGTCTCCTTTCCAGGTAATTTGCAAAAATCGAAGCCGGATAACTCAGCGCAAAATAAATCGCCGCCGTCATCAACCCGAGACCGATGTAATCGTAAGTGGACATCGCCAGCATCCCATAAACCTTCGTCAACTCGACCATGGTGATGACCGAGACGATAGACGAATCTTTAAACATTGCGATGAAATCGTTCGTCACCGGCGGAATCGCCAGCCGCAGCGCCTGCGGCAAGATGATATGACGCACATACTGTTTGCGCGTCATGCCCAGCGCCTGGGCCGCTTCTGTTTGCCCGTGCGGAATTGCCTGGATACCCGCGCGATAATTCTCCGCCTCATTCGCCGCGTAATTTAAACCCAGCCCGATAATCGCTGCAAAAAACGCGTTCAAACGAATTCCGATTTGCGGCAGCCCGTAATAAATCAAAAACAATTGGATCAACAACGGCGTCCCGCGCATCACCTCCACATAAGCTTTCGCGAACCACCGCACCGGCGCGACACCGTATAACCGCATCAACACCACCATCAGTCCCACGACCACTGCCAACGCCATCGCCAGCACTGAAATCTCAATCGTCACCACCGCCCCGCGCAAGAGCAGGGGAAGATACTTCGGCCACTCGCGTAAAGTGGAAATCGATTTTGGCGCCACGTCCGGAGTGCGGACATTCTTGTCCGAAGCAATACTAGCTGAAGCCAACTGCGGTGGTTGAAAACCCTTCAACGCCAACTGCCTCTCGTCCCAAACGCCATACTTCCGATAAATCCGTTCATACGTCCCATCATTCGCCAGCTCGTTCAGCGCCGTGTTAATCGCCGCCAACAAATTCGTGTCCGCCTTCCGCACGCCCACCCCGTAATACCCCGGCGCAAACGACTCACCCGAAAACCTCACGTCCGCGTCCGGCTTCGCATAAAACTGTGCCGTCGGCAAATCCATCACCGCTGCCTCAATTCGGTGCGCCTTTAAATCGCGCAACGTCTCCACATTGCCCGGATACGATCGCACATCGATCCCGCCGCTTTTATCGAGCAACTTCCACGAAACCGACGCTGACAACACACCCACCGAATGGCCCTTCAGTTTTTCCAACGAATCCAACCCATTCGCCTCCTTCAGCACCACGATCTGCTGCGCATAAACGAAATAAGGAATCGACATCGCGATGTGCTGTTGATTCTCCGGCGTGAGTTCGAGCCCATTGAGAATGATATCGAACCCGCCGCGATCCAGCGCCGGGATAAGTTGATCCCATTGATTCTGGACAAACTTCCCTTTCACTCCCAGCTTCGCCGCCAGCGCATCCGCCAACTCCACCTCAAACCCGACAATTTCGTCGGGCTTGTCAGGGTTCGGATACACATACGGCGCGCCCCCTTCCGCATCACCGCCCCAGGCCAGCGTCCCGGATGCTTTCACCTTCGCGAGAGCATCATCCGCTCGTAGGTCCGGCTTCAGCCGGCTCATTGTTGGAGCGGAAACATTCGATTGAACAACCAAAGAAGAAACGTCAGCACCCTGGACCCAGGTTGCAACTGCGATCAGAAGAACAAAAATAAAACTGCAAAACGTAACGCGCGAAAAACGCGATGCGCCACTCACGCGTGCGAACATATCACGTCTGTGCAGGATGCAAGTATTGATTGAGATTTTTTCAGAAAATTTAACCACGGAAGGACACAGACGGACAAAGAGTTGCTGTCGTGCGAGTGGTCTCGCTAAGGACGCTAAGGATAAGGGCGAAGAATCTGCGCACACGTTCAATTAACGAAACCATTGCAACAGCTCGGCGACGACGAGTTCATGACCGCGACGATTAGGGTGGTTTCCCTGCGACATTAGAGCGGAAAGTGCCGTGCCGGAGTTTGTTTCTTGGCGGAAAGCGTTGAGGCTGTCGACTAGTCCAGTTTGGTATTCATCGGCGAGAAGACGGATTTGCCGGGCGTGTTGGTTTAATGGATCATTTGGATCGTCGAGATGGGAGGCGATGTCCGGCGTTGGCGTGAGCAAAATGATTTTGACGCCGCGGGCCTGGGCCTGAGTGATCATTTTGCGCCAGGCAGCTTCGGCCCGAGGCAAGCCGATGCCCCGGTCGTTGAGGGCGTAGTCGATGGTGACGACGGCGGGTTGGAGCGCCAGCACGTCGCGTTCGAATCGGGCCGCGCCGCTTTCGGAGTTTTCGCCTCCGACCGCAGTGACGATGACGTTGATGACTGCGTGGGGATAACGCTCCGCCAATGCGCGGTGTAACAGGGCAGGGTAGGCGTCGAAGGTGTGGACCTCCGGGGTCTTGAAATACCCTGCGGGCACACTATGGCCGTGGCACACGACGTTGATAATGCGATTAGTGGGCCAGCACTTTTGAAGTTCGGCCTTCAGATCTGCCAAATACGTTTTCTGGGCCAAATTCTGTGCAGGGTTTTGTTGGTGTGAGGAATTCACCGCAACGGTCCGACAACCAAGACAGAATAAAACCAGCGTCATCGGGAGCAGGCAAAGGAAGCCAAAGCGGAAATTCATTTGTGTGTTCTACACGTTTCTGGCGCGTAGCCGCAAGCCACGGCTCAGATACTGAATACTGAGCACTAAACACCATCTTCCTCTCCGCGCGCTCCGCGTCTCCGCTTGAGATCGTGTTCTCTACGTGTGACTGTGTTTGGTTTACAAACCTCGCCAAACCCGCGCGCCCCCGTTAAAACCTTGTTCACGCCTTAATAATATGGGAACAGTTGGCGTAATTAGTTTTTTGCCGATACGAATGAATAGGTTCATGCATAACGTCTGTGAAAGAATCAAGAGCCGGCGCCAAGGACGCACTGATACTGTCTACGAAGTTAGCACCGATGACATTGGCGTCTCCGTCAGATGGCTGACAATGGAAAACGAGAAGGGAGAGATAGCACTCCGTTGGGACGCCGTTACCACAGTGGCGACATTCAAGCGTGATTACTTCGCAGTCGACTGCATTTGTCTGGCGTTTGAAACGCCTGACGGATGGTTTGAGGTGAGCGAGGATATGAAACCCTTTGGGCCTTTCTTGGAAGCAGTTGAACGGCATCTTCCTGGTTTTCCGCCCCAGAAGGACTGGTGGAACCAAGTCATGCTTCCCCCTTTCGCGCCAAACGTACGTGAACTCTGGAAGAGAAAGCAATGAAGCAGAACCGCCGTCCTTGAGTTTTCATTGTAATATAATCGTCACCGACCCGCTGCTCTCGATCATGCCGGCGCTGATGGCATAGCGGCTCCCTCTCTCTTTGCGATCTCCACAGCAACATTCGTGCCTTGGTGTTTTGGTGGTTAAATTTAGTCCGGAAAAACTGCCATTTCTTTCCCTGGTTTCCCTCCTTTCCCTACATTTTTTGACGCGTAGCCACTTTATGGCACATTCGGTCGCATTATGCGAACGATACAACATAAAGAAAACAATCAGCCGTTAGCCGAAAGCCTCGCTCCACAAAGCGCGGCTCACCCAACACCTTGCCTGCTCTTGGCGATCAGCCGTCGCTGCGAACAGTCTCATTTTGTCATCACTCAGTCCCGGGACGTCATCACACGTCCTCGTTTGTCATCACTTGTCACAATTTGTCATCACATTTGCCCATAAAATTTTTTCCCATAACCACCTATGAACACCGAAACAATTATCACCGAGCCAATTACAACCGTCGCGCCATCTCAAATAGACCGCGTCGTTGACACCAATCCAACCCCGTCCGGCGTGGCAACCCTCGAGTTGCCAAAGCCTTCCAGAGCGCACCGCAGCCATCGTCTTTGGGGCACTATCCAGACGCTCCCTGTTCGCACTCGCAACTGGCTCAACCAATCACTCCGCGACGGTGTGCCCTACAAACACATCATCGCTGCGCTCGAAAAGAAGAACCGCCACATCTCCAAACAACAACTCAGCTCCTGGCTAAAATCCGGTTACGCCCAGTGGCTCGCTGACCAACAATTCATCGAAACGCGGAAACTCCACGCCGAAGCCGTGGCCGCTTCCAATAAACGCGCTGACAAATCCACTCGCGCTGGCATCCGCGATGTTGCCGATCTCGACATCGCCGTCCATCTGCACGACGCCACCCGCGCCGTCAGCCTCGAAGAACTACGCAATCTTTTCGTTACCAGACCCGAAAACTTTTTCCGCCTCATCCGCGCCCACGCCGTTCACGAACGCAACGCCATCATGCGCGACCGTGCCGCATTGGATTTAAAGAAATACATCGACGCGTCGAAAAAACAAAAACACGTCAAAACCCCAAAACGCGGGGGCGTCACCGCCGAGAAACTTGAGGCTATCAAGGCCCGACTCAACATCATGTGAGAAACAACGCCGTTGCCTTGAAGGTCGGCCTGAGCGCTCGCGATGGTCCCTCTGCGTCGGTAACCTGATTACCAATTGGCGGTATTGCTCCAATACTGCGTGGCGCTGTTTGTCGTTTTGCGAAGAATGACGCCGTTGCCGGGGATAAACACTGGCATACTGCCGACGTCCGTTGATCCGGTGCCGACTGAGCGCCACGCGTTGCTCCAGTAATAGTAAACGGCCGCCGCGGATTTGTTTTTGGCGATGATTGTATTGTCGAATGTCAGTAATTCGTCTGTGCGGTTGCCGGGCAACGGGCTCGCCGAAAACGCGCCGTTACTGATCAGCCCGGAGTCGTTCAGGGTCAGGGAAGTTGGCCGGGACAGGCCGATGAAGTTGTCCTGCCCGACCGAGAGCTGCGTTCGTAACGGAATGGAAACCTTCGCGGAGTCGACCATGCCGAACGCGGTCCAGGTGGTGTTGGTCGCAACGTTGTGACGAACGACGAAGTATGTATTTGGCGTGATGATGTCGTCGCCATGATCAGTATTGCCTTGGCCGACGATTTTCCAAAGGCCGGCGTTGTAGAAGTAGATTTTGGCGGCGCTCAGATTGATTCCCGCGCTGGCAAGGTCGGGCATGAGCAATTCGGTATTACGCGTGCCGATAGTCGGCGACACGTTGATGGCTGAACCGCTGTTGAACGTCGATGCGAACGACCAATTCGGTTCAATCGAAAGAAGATCGCCCGACGCAACTGGCGAAAGATCGCCGGACGACAAATCGATTGTCACTGAATTCGCGTTGTTCGCGACGATGGGCCAGATGCGGCCCTCCGCTGCGCCCGACGTCAAACGGACGTAGTAATGATTCGTCTGCCCACTGGACGAATAGACGAACTGGTTCGCCGCCCAGTCCGGGAAACCGGTGACGGTAATCACGTTGCTGGCAACCGAACTGATTTGCACTGGTATGCCGCCGGGACGGAGAAATGGGAACGAAACGAAATTGTCGGAGTTGCTTGAAAACGGCAGGCGAATGTAACCGGCGATGTCGCTGAAGCCGGCGGCGGATTCCAGTCGATAAAACCGCTGCGAATTAGTCGCGCTATCGGACACTGTGATGCGCGAGCCAGCCGGAGCGACACTGGCATTGAGCGTCAGCCATTGTGGGTCGTGCAACGTGTCTTTGTAGCGCAAGGCGTAGTTGTTTCCGGCAATCGCGTTCCACGTGAACGTCATGCTCCCGTCCTGATTGGGGGAGGTGTTGATGAGGCGCAAACCGCCGAGGACGATGCTCATCGTGTTGGTGATCGCGCCTTTATATTGCGAATCGGTTACGACAGCGACGACCGTGTAGGCCCCGGGATTGGTCGGCGCGACGGACGAACCGTTGTAGGTAACGGAAGTGTTGAGACCTTGCGGCGTGGTTGAGACGGAAACGGTTTTGGCCGAGCCGTCGTAATTTTGCACCAGGTTCGATAACGAAACGGAAGCATTGCTGATGATGGTTGCCATTGAGCCGACGGTGAAACTGCCGCTGACAATGTTGCCGGATTTCAGAGTCAGGACTTGGTCAGGCACGATCGGCGTGGTGAAATCGTCAGGCAAACTGACCAGTTGATTAACGTAGAGCATGATTCCCTGGCTGTTGGTACCGCCGCGGCAATGGAACCGTTGTGATGGACTGAACGCGACGCGCAAGCCGTCACCTTGCGCTGAAATAAGGCCCGCCCAATTGCAGTCGTATTTGGTCGAGTTGAAATCGAACGAACTGGGCGCAAACATCCCCGTGATGTCCGCGTTCATCGAGGCAGGCGTGGCGGTGCCGGTGGCGCGCGCGATGCTGGTGTTCGGATAGTACGACCAGCGTGCGGCGCGGTCCCACGAAAAGTTCGTGTAGGTCATCGGCATCTGGAACGTCCAGCCGACTTCCTGCACGATCCAATTGGCTCCAGTCCAGTTGATGGTGTAGGAAAACTGGTTGTTCGAGTATTGCGCCGTCAGCGTGGCGATTTGAGTGTTCCCGTTGCCGCCGATGATGTTGGCTGAAATGCTTTGTAGTTGGCCGAGATTGGTTGCGTTCGCCGGCGTCACGACGACGTTCGCGAGCGTGGACTGGAAGCGATCCACTTTCTGCCAATAGTTTGGATCTGAAACCGTTTGCCGAACGATGAGATTGAGTTGCGGAATCGGCAGGTTTGCCGGAAGCGTGGTGTTCAGGGAAGTGGTGGCAATGTTCGTGATGACGAATCGGCCGGTGACGACGTCGTTGCCGTTCGGATGGATGAAATCGACCTGGACCGAATCGGCCACAGGGAGCGCATTAGTCGGAACGGAAAATTGCACGATCCCGTTAGCGCGCGGCGCCACGGATGGATTCGCAGTGCCGGAGGCGATGGCGATGCCGCCGCGTTGCAGTTGCCACGTCATCGTTAAATACGAAAGGTCGGTGAACGAGTAACGGTTCGTGATCGGAAATGATAGCAATCCGGATGCGGAAACGGTGAGGACATTGGTGAATTGAATCGGCGAGTAAATCATTTTCGCCTCGTAGACGCTTGGGCGTGGATTGCGGAAGCCATCGTTCATGCCTTTGCATTTCAAAAGGTGAATGCCGGTTTGCGGAAAATAGTAGAGCAGTTGCACGCCGGTGCTTTTATAAGCGGCATAACTTGAGTCGGGATTCGGATCGGCGACGGCGCGGTCGGACCATTCAAAAGGAAACGTGCCGATGATGGTGCTGTATTCCATGCAGACGTTCCAGACACGTTGTTGCGCGAGTCCCCAACGTTCCCACATGCTGGCGTCGGCAGCGAGGCGGACATCCCAGGTATTCGGCTGTTCCATATAAATATAGGGATGCCCGGTACCTGGCGCGGCGAGAGCATCGCTGACCATGGTGTTGGTTGTCGGATAATGGCGGTCACCGAGTTCGACGTTGTATTGAGATGCGGGAAGGGTTGAGACGAGACGCGGACGAGTCGCGTCGAGAGATTTGACGAGGTCGGCGGTAACTTGAAGGTTTGTACCGGCGGCGTTTTCGTTGCCGATGGCCCAGATGACAACGGATGGATGATTACGATCACGACGGAGCGTTTCGCGGGTGCGCTGTTCGAATGCCCCGCGGAAATTGAGGTCGGGCGTTTCGTTGTCACACCAGCACATCGGGAGTTCGTCGGCGACATACATTCCGAGTTCGTCGCAAAGGTCGAAGAATCCAGAGCCGAACGTGTAGTGGGTGGTGCGAATGGCGTTAATGTTCGCGGCCTTCATCAGCAGGATGTCCTGCCGCCATTGGTTGGAGCCGATGGCGTTGCCGTAAGCGGCCCATGAATCATGATTGCAGACGCCGGCGAATTTTACGGGGACGCCATTGAGGAGCAACACGGCGTTGCTAATCGTGAGTTCGCGAATGCCAACGCGATTGGTGATCGTTTCGAGAATCTGGTTGGATGAGTCTTTAAGTTGCAGCGTGTAGGTATAAAGGTTCGGGAATTCAGCGGACCAGAGGTTCGGTTGATTAATGATTCGGGAAAATACAGCTTTGCCGTTCGTGGTATTGGTGGTTGTCGTGACGTTGTTGAGGGTGAGTGAAACGAACGTTGAAGCGTCGCCGTTGTTGACGTCAGTTGTGACATCGACTTGAGCCTGATTATTCTGCAGCAGATGCGTCGTGACCTGCACATCGGCGAAATTCGTGTAGGGAACGGAAAAGCAGGTGACGGGTCGGAAGATGCCGCCGAGCGCGAAATAATCGCCAGTGTCGAGATCGACCGAAGCCGCTTTTTTAACAACGCGCACTGCCAGCAGATTGGATGTTCCGAATTTAATTTGCGGCGTCAGATCAACGTTGAACGCCGACCAGCCGCCTTCGTGATAATTGCTGATGCCCCAGGTCGGTTCGTCGACGGAGACTGTTTTGCCGTTGAGCCAGAGTTCGGCGCTGTCCTGGACGCCATCGAAGTTGAGATATACGAGGCGCCCGCGCCACGAATCCGGCACGGTCAGCCAGTACCGGTAAAGGCCCGAGGTGTTGTCGACGCCGGTGTAGGTGCAGGGCGAAAGACCGTCCATTTCCCAATTACTTGGGACTGCGATGTTGGTCCACGCAGTCGTCTCGACGTAGTTGGTTTGCTGGAATGCTTCGCTCGATTCAGTGATGAATATATTCGGTGCCGCGCCGCTGAAGTAGCTCGACAAACGTTCGAGATCGAACCGCCACGTGCCGTTGAGTGACATGGCATAATTAGGGTCGCTCGATGGGATCGCGGAACCATTTGCGCTTTGCAGATCGAGGTAGACGGTGCCGCTGGCGGTGAGACGACCATCAGTAATGGTGTAGTTGAATGAGTCGTCGGCATCGAGCGGGCCGGCGTAAAAGATATTCGTGCCGTCCGTCGTGACGTTGACGTCGTTGGCGCTGGTCGAGTCAACGCCATGGAACGATACGGGATCGCTGTCCGGGTCACTCCATCCGGCGAGCGTGGAGAGGTTGGCGATGGTGATTTGAAAGCTGCCA
>Ga0265327_10004338_pt1 | contig 12635 bp, 10 predicted proteins | sample 41621metaG_FD_202089 | JGI IMG/M metagenome (GOLD analysis project Ga0265327, IMG submission 202089) | Rhizosphere microbial communities from Carex aquatilis grown in University of Washington, Seatle, WA, United States - 4-16-21 metaG | ecosystem: Host-associated > Plants > Roots > Rhizosphere...
TCGGTGACCGAACGCGTGCAGGAGCGCTTTGGCACGGTGGCGCCCAAGAGCCGCGTCTTCCCCGGCGACCAGCAGGCGGTCGGCGCCGCGGTGGTGATCGCGTTCAAGCGGCTGGAGTTCGAAGTGAATGAAAGGCCGGATGTGGCCGGGCGCATCGAGGCCTCCGGCCGGATTCGGCATGACAACGGTGCGGGCGATGAACGCCAATTGGTGGCGCGGGTTTCCCTGCATGACGCCAGTCCGGGGCAGATTGAGGTGCAGATTTTGCTCAGCGAACAGGTGGTCGGTTCGTCGCCCGGTCAGACTGGCGAACAGGCGCTTCGCGAGCATGGCTTTTACGGCACGTTTTTCGAGACGGTGCAGGCGGTGTTGGCCCACGACGAACCCAACACGGCGCCGGCGCCCGGCAAGTAATCGAGCCGGCCCGTGGGGGACCTGAGTGGTTTTCGCCGCATCGTGTCGGCGGCCAGTTGATCCCATCGGCTTGGGCGGAGCTCCGACGCAGATGGAAATGAGTCCCTAAAATGTTGTCAGGCAATGGAAAACGATACTCGCGCTTGATCCGTGTCCGGGGCCGGCGACTTTGGAAGAATCTGCTTGCCCGTCGCGGGGGGATAGTCGAATTTCGGCCCCTTACGCGGCGTTCTTGAGTCAAGCCGGTGCTGCCGCGGCGCTCCCACCGGCTTACATCAGTCAACCATCAACCATCGGGTCCGCAAGGATCCACGCCGGAAGGCGCCCAATCCGGGGCGCGTTGTTCGCCTTTCGACCACAGTAACATGAGTTCGTTAATGCAAGAGCTGCTCGCGCAGTCGTCCTTCGACAAGTTGAAGGAAGGCTCGATGATCCCGGGCACCATCACTGAAATCCGCCAGAACGAGGTCGTTGTCGACATCGGTGGCAAGGCCGAGGGAGTCATCCCCGCCAATGAATTCTTCGATTTGGGCGAGCTGCAAATCGGCTCCTCGATCGAAGTGCTCCTCGAGAAGCTCGAGGACAAGGAAGGCAATCCGATCCTTTCCTACGAAAAGGCCCAGCAGAAGAAGAACTGGGAGAACATCCTCGCGCGCTGCGCCGAGGGCACCATCGTCTCGGGTCGCGTCAAGACCAAGGTCAAAGGCGGCCTCGTCGTCTCCATCGGCGTCGATTCCTTCCTGCCGGCGTCGCACATCGACATCCAGCCGCCGAAGAACCTCGACCAGTACATCGGCCAGACCTACGACTTCAAGGTTCTCAAGATCAATCACGAGAGGAAGAACATCGTTCTCTCCCGCCGCGAACTGATCGAGGAACAGCGGCATCAGAAGCGCCGCGACCTGCTCGAGAAGCTCCAACCCGGCCAGGTCCGCAAGGGCATCGTCAAGAACATCACCGATTTTGGCGCGTTCATCGACCTCGACGGCATGGACGGCCTGCTGCACATCACCGACATGTCCTGGGGCCGCATCGGCCATCCGTCCGAACTGCTCAAGCAGGGCGAGGAGATCGAGGTCATGGTCATCGACATCAACCGCGAGAAGGAGCGGGTTTCGCTCGGCCTCAAGCAGACCAAGAACAATCCGTGGGACAACATCGACCACAAGTTCCCGGTCGGCGCCAAGGTCCGCGGCAAGGTCGTCAATCTCGTGCCGTACGGCGCGTTCGTCGAGCTCGAGCCCGGCGTCGAGGGCCTCGTCCACATCACCGAGATGTCCTGGACCAAGCGCATCACCAAGCCGTCCGAACTGCTCAAGGTCGGGCAGGAGGTCGATGCGGTGGTTCTCGGGATCCAGAAGGAAGAGCAGAAGATCTCGCTCGGCCTGCGCCAGCTGGAGCCGAATCCGTGGGACATGGTCCGCCACAACTACCCGGTGGGCGCCCGCGTCCGCGGCAAGGTGCGCAACATGACCACCTACGGCGCCTTCGTCGAACTCGAGGAAGGCATCGACGGCATGGTGCATGTGTCCGACATGAGCTGGACGCGCAAGATCAACCACCCGTCCGAGCTGCTCAAGAAGGGCGACGAAGTGGACGCCATCGTCCTCGACGTCGATCCGAACCAGCAGCGCATCAGCCTCGGCATGAAGCAGCTCGCCACCGACCCGTGGACCGACATCGACAGCTTCTTCCGCATCGGCGACGTCGTGAACGGCACCGTCTCAAAGATCACCAACTTCGGCGCTTTCGTGGAGCTGAAGGATGGCATCGACGGCCTCGTGCACATCTCGCAAATCCAGGAAGACCGCGTCGAGAAGATCAAGGACGTGCTCAAGCCCGGCCAGGCTGTGACCGCCCGCGTCGTGAAAATCGACCGCGACGGCCGCCGCATCGGCCTCTCGATCAAGGCCGCCAACTACTCGGCCGAGCAGCTCGCCCAGGAGACCGCCTCCTACGAGCAGTTCACCAAGAGCACGAACGGCACCGACCTCACGAACCTCGGCGACATCTTCGACGAGGCCTCCAAGAAGGAATAGTCGAGTCACAGAGGCGGGGTGCCCTCACCCCGCAGTTCACTTCAAAGGCGTCCGCTTCGGCGGGCGCCTTTTTTTGCGTCGGGTCGAATAGGCGGGGCGAGTCCTCCGGACGATCCGGCGCAACGGGAATGAGGCGTTTCCCGCCGGAGCGGGCTTGGCGCCGCGACTTTTCGGCAAGTCATCGCCGGCTCGTCCGGAGGACTCGCCCCGCGGTGGCCGATCGCGGGCTTGCCGGGCGGGCGCTCGTCGGCCGAGGATGCTCGGCCATGAATCCCGACGTCAAGCTGCGCCCGTACCGGGTCGCCGACCTGCCGGCGATCGCGAGGCTGTTTCACGACACGGTTCACCAGGTCAACCTGGGCGACTACACGCCGGCGCAGGTCGAGGCCTGGGCGCCGTCCGATCCCGATCTTGATCGGTGGCGTCAAAAGCTGGCTGGCGAGGAAGCGGTGGTCGCCGAGCTGGCGGGCGAGGTGGTCGGGTTCTGCTCGTGGGATGCCGAGGGGTGCCTCGATTTTCTGTACGTGCACCACGCCCACCAGAGAAAAGGCATCGCGGCGATGCTTTACGGGGCGGCCGAATCCGCGCTGCGGACGAGGGCGCTGGCCCGCGTGCACGCGCAGGTCAGCCTCACGGCCCAGCCGTTCTTCGAGCGACAGGGATTCACCGTGGTGAAACGGCAGGTGGTGAATGTGCGCGGGGTCGACCTCCCGAATGCGGTGATGGAGAAGCCGCTGGACGTCCGGGAGCAATGGGGTTGATTTTCGATGGCGGCCCGGTATTCGTTCCGCTCAGGCCACGATCTCGCTAACTTGGAGCGCCGGGTGTCACCGGCTCCACCAAAGGAACCACGCACATGAAATTCGTCGAATGGATGATGCAGGGCTTGGAATTTGGAAACTGCAATTGCGCCTGGGGCTGTCCCTGCCAGTTCAACGGCCCGCCGACGCAGGGCAACTGCCGGGCGCACACGTTCGTGCAGGTCGAAAAGGGACGCTTTGGCGACGTGTCGCTCGACGGGCTCCGGTGGGGCATCTTGGCCGCCTGGCCCAAGGCCATCCACCTGGGGAACGGAACCTTTCAGGCCATCATCGACGCGCGGGCGGATGACCGCCAGCGCGCGGCGCTCGAGGCCATCGCGCACGGACGGGAAACCGAGCCGGGCAAGCTGATCTGGCAGGTCTTTTCGACGACGGTCACGAAGGTGCTCCCAACCCTGTTCAAGGCGATCGACATGACGGTCGACCTGAAGACGCGCGAGGCCAAGGTCCACGTCCCGGGGGTGATCGAGAGCACGGCGGAGACCATACGCAACGCGGTCACCGGCGCCGCGCACCAGATCAAGGTGACCCTGCCGACGGGCTTTGAATTCACCGACGCCGAGTTTGTCAGCGGAAAGGCGAAATCGTCGGGCCCGATCGAGCTGGCGCACGATGGCACCCACGCGCACCTCGCGCGGATTCATTGGAGCACCCACGGCGTCGTGCGCTGAAATGCTTCGGCCCATGTCCGGTATCACGCCGCTCGAGACGCTGCTCCGGCGCGACTGGTGGCTCGTTTTCGGGCCCCTGACCCTTTCGGTCGTCCTTTGCTGGGCTTGGCTCGTGCCGATGGGGCGGGACATGTACGGGCCCATGACGGGTGCCTCGGCGTGGATGATGACCGATTCGTGGGATTTTCCCCACCTGCTGCTGCTTTTCGCGATGTGGGTCGTGATGATGGTGGGCATGATGTTGCCGACCGCGGCGCCGGCGCTGCTGATCTACGCGGCGGTGGTCCGCCGGAGTGCGGACGGCGGTCGCACCGCGGCCCACGCGTACGCATTTGCCGGGGGCTACCTGCTGGTATGGACCGGGTTCAGCCTGCTGGCGACGGTCCTGCAGCGGCTCCTGGCGAAGTGGCTGCTGCTGTCGCCGATGATGGAATCGCAGAATCGCGTGTTCGGGACCGTCCTGCTTGTCGCCGCCGGCATCTACCAACTGACGCCATTCAAGACCAGTTGCCTCGAGTCCTGCCGGTCGCCGGCCGAATTCCTGACCCGGCATTGGCGGACCGGCGTTTCCGGGGGATTCTACCTGGGCACGGCGAACGGACTCTTCTGCCTTGGCTGCTGTTGGGCGCTGATGATGCTGCTCTTCGTCGGCGGCGTTATGAACCTTTGGTGGATCAGTGCGCTCACCGTCTTCGTCCTGCTGGAGAAAGTCGCCCCCTATGGAATGCAGGGCGGTCGGTTATCCGGGGTGCTGATTGTCGCGTTCGGCGCCTGGATGTACTTTCACTGACGGGTGGCGGCATCTGCTTGGGCGATGCTGGGGGTAGGGCGAGTCCTCCGGACGACCCGTCAGGAGGAGGAAATGAGGGCAGAGGCGAGCGCGCCGGCTCGTCCGGAGGACTCGACCTGCCCCAAAGGAAACGCCCGCCGGTGGTTGGCGGCGGGCGTTGCCAGGCGAAACTGGGCGTCGCGCTCAGGTCGGCGCCGGCGTGTGGGCGGCGAAGTAGTCGCGGATGACCTGGGCGCGCTCGTCGGCCTTGGTCTCCTGCTCGACCTCGTCGGCGGTCCGCTGCTTGTCCTGCCGCTGGAGCTGGCGGCGGATCTTGCCAAGCGCCAGGTATTCGAGCTGGCGGATGCGCTCGCGGGTCACCTTGAACTTCTTTCCGACCTCCTCGAGCGTCAGCTCGTTCTCGCCGTCGAGTCCGAACCGGAGCTTGAGGATGCTGGCCTCGCGCGGATCCAGCGAGTTGACCATGGCGCGGAGATTCTCCTTGAGGTTCTTTTCGCCCAGACCCGCGTCGGGCGCGATGGTGGCGTCGTCGCCGACCAGGTCGCCGAGCGTGGCGGAGTCGTTGTCCTCGCCGACGGGAGCGTCGAGCGAGGCCGGGCGAACGCTCACGATCTTGAGCAGGGCGACCTTGTTGGTCGGGATCTGCATTTCGGCGGCGACCTCCTCGGTCGACGGCTCGCGGCCGAACTCGTCGGTGAGCTTCGCGATCGTCTTGCGCATCCGGGAAATCTTGTCGACGAGATGGACGGGCAGACGAATCGTTTTGGACTGGTTGGCGAGGGCCCGCTTCATCGACTGCTTGATCCACCAGGCGGCGTACGTGGAGAGCTTGCCGCCCTTGGCCGGGTCGAATCGCTCGACGGCCTTGATCAGGCCAAGGTTGCCCTCGCTGATCAGATCCATCAGCGGGAGCCCCATCTGGTTGTAGTCGTAGGCAATCTTCACCACGAGGCGGAGGTTCGCCTTGATCATGTGATCGCGGGCGGCCTTGTCGCCGCGCTTGATCCGGGCCGCGAGCTTGATCTCCTCCTCGATCGTCAGCAGCGGCGTTTGGCGGATCTCGTTGAGATAAAGCTGGAGGTTCGACCGCTCGTCCCGGCGATCAACCGGAGACGGCTTGTCGAAGTCGGAGGAGGCGGCTTTGAGGTCGGGCCGGGCGTTGTCGACGGTGATCGTGTCCGGAGTGGAAGGCGCCAGCCGGTTGACCGGCACTGGGGCTGGCACGGGCGCGGGACGGAGAATCTTTTTTCTAGAGGGCATATCGTGGATGGGGAGAGTTGTCGCTTACTTCAGCACCATCTCCCTGCATGTTAGATGCCGGGATGCGGTGATAAATTCCCAACGCACTGTTTCGACCGCTGATCCGGCCCGCTGTGCCCGTCAAATCTCGAGGTTTTCGGCCAAAGTGATGGCTTTGAAGAGGGCGGAGGCCTTGTTGATCGTCTCCTGATACTCGGCGGAAGGCACCGAATCCGCCACCAGACCAGCCCCGGATTGGACATGCACCAAGCCATCTTTAAGCAATGCCGTCCTGAGAGTTATGCAGGAATCAAGGTTGCCGTCGTAGCTAAAATATCCCAAGGCGCCGGCATAGGATCCCCGCTGCACGCCTTCCATTTGCGAAATGAGCTGCATGGCACGGATTTTTGGCGCGCCACTGACCGTTCCGGCGGGAAAAGTGGCACGCATGAGGTCAAAAGCGGAACGATTTGGCGCAAGTTGTCCCTCCACCTGTGACACAATGTGCATCACGTGGGAGTACCTTTCGATGACCATGAATTCAGGGACTTTCACCGAACCATAGTCGCAAACGCGCCCGATGTCATTCCGGGCCAGGTCAACCAGCATGAGGTGCTCGGCCTTTTCCTTTTCGTCCGCGAGCAGCTCCTTCTCGAGGGCGGCATCCTCCTCGGGCGTGCGTCCGCGGGGGCGGGTGCCGGCGATCGGCCGGATCTCGGCCGTGCGTCCGGTCAGGCGGACGTGCACCTCCGGGGAGGCGCCAACGAGCGAGAAGTCGCCGGTCTCGAGGATGAACATGTACGGCGACGGGTTGACCGTGCGCAGGGTGCGGTAGAGGTCGAGCGGCGAGGGCTTGAATGGCCGGGTGAACCGCTGCGAGAGGACAATCTGAAAGATGTCGCCGGCGCGAATGTACTCCTTGGTGTCGTCCACCAGTTTTTCAAAATCCGCGCGCGTGCAGTTCCCGGGCGGCACCTCGATCTTGCCGGTTTCGGCGAGGTTGGCCGGGGCGAGGGGCGACGGCCGGGCCAGCGCCAACTGGAGGCGCTTCAATTCGGCCACGGCCTGATCGTACGCCGCCGCGGCATCGCTCCCGATGTGGGCATTCACGATGAGGCGAAGCGTCTGGCGAGCCCGGTCGAACACGACGAGCGAGTCGCACAGCATGAACCACATCACGGGCACGCCAAGGTCATCCTTCGGCGCCAGCGGAACGGATTTTTCCACGCTGTGGATGTATTCGTAGCCGAGGTAGCCGACGGCGCCGCCGGTGAAGGGCGGGAGCCCCGGCACCGCGACGGGCTGGTAGCGCGCCAACTCGGCCTCGAGCAGTTGCAGAGGGTCGCCCTCGCCGGCCCGGACCGAAAGCACCTTGCGGGGGTTGCAGCCGAGGAAGCTGTAGCGGGACACGTGTTCGCCGCCCTCGACCGACTCGAGCAGAAAGGCCGGGCCGTGTCCGCGCAGCTTGGCGTAGGCGGAGACGGGCGTCTCGAGGTCGGCCAGGAGGTCGGTGCAGACCGGGACCACGTTGCCCTGCCGGCTCAGTTGCAGGAAGACTTCGCGTGCAGGCGCAATTTGCATGGTAATCCTAGGGAGGCGGGCACCCGGCACCGGGCCTACTCGACCGTGACCGACTTCGCGAGGTTGCGGGGCTTGTCCACGTCCCGCTTCAGCGCCACCGCGATGTAGTAACTCAGCAACTGCACCGGCACGGTGGCGACGATTGGCAGCACCGCCTCGTGGCACTCGGGGATGCGAATGACCTCATCGACCAGTCCCGCCGGCAATTCGCAGTTGACGGTCGCGATCGCGATAATCTTGCCCTTGCGCGCCTTGATTTCCTGCATGCTGGAGACGACCTTGTTGAACATCTCGCCGGACGGCACGAAGAACACTGACGGGCACTGCTCGCTAATCAACGCGATGGGCCCGTGCTTCATCTCGGCCGCCGGATAGCCCTCGGCATGAATATAGGATATTTCCTTGAGCTTGAGGGCGCCCTCCAGCGCAACCGGGAAAAGAGAAAGACGCCCGAGGAATAGGAAATCGTGATAATGGGCATAACGATTGGCGATGTCCTTGATCTGCGGCGCCAACTTGAGCGTTTCGCGCACGAGGTCGGGCGCGCCCTTGAGCGCTTTGACGTACTCGATGCCGCCGCTGAAGCTCATGTCCCGCATGCGCCCGATATAGAGCGCCAGCATCGCCCCGAGCAGGAGCTGCGAGGTGAACGCCTTCGTCGACGCCACCCCGATTTCCGGGCCGACGTGCTGATAGACACCACCGTCGGCCTCGCGGGCGATGCTCGATCCAACCACATTGCTGACCGCCAGGACCTTGTACCCCTTGCGCTTGGCCTCGCGCATGGCGGCGAGCGTGTCAATCGTCTCGCCCGACTGGCTGATCGTGAAGAACAGGGCGTTTTTGCTCAGCGGGATGTTGCGGTAGCGAAACTCCGAGGCGTAGTCGACCTCGACCGGCACCCGCGCGAAGCGCTCGATCAGTTGCTCGGCCACCAGGCAGGCGTGCCAGGCACTGCCACAGGCGATGAAGTGGAAACGGTCAACCTGGCGAAAATCGATCGCGGAAATATTCAGGCCGCCGAAGAGCGCCGTGCTGCCGTCCTCGGCAAAGCGGCCGCGCATCGAGTTTTCGAGCGCCGCGGGCTGCTCGAAAATCTCCTTCTCCATGAAATGATCGAAGGTGCCCACCTCGGCGTCCTCGATGTTCCAGGTGATCTTGTCGATGACGGGGGAGACGTCCGACGAATCGAGCGTCGTGATGGTGAAATTCTTCGCCGTCATGTGCAGGAGCTCGCCATCCTTGAGGTAGACGACATTCTGGGTGCGGCTGATGATGGCGGACACGTCGCTCGCGAGCATGTATTCGCCGTCGCCGACCCCAAGAATGAGAGGCGAGCCCTTGCGCGCCGCGACGATTTCCGCCGGGAAGTCGGCACACATCACCGCGATCCCGTAGGTGCCCTCGACGTGCCGGAGCGCCTTGCGCACCGACTCCAGGAATCGGCTGCCCTCGCGGGTCTCCGGTTCCTTCTGAAAATGGTACGCGACCAGGTTGCAGAGCACCTCCGTGTCGGTCTCCGACTTGAAGGCATATCCCTTGGAGAGAAGGAATTTCTTGATCGCCGAGTAGTTTTCGATGACGCCGTTGTGGATCAGGGCGAATTTCTCGTCGCTGCTGATGTGCGGGTGGGCGTTCGCGTCGGTGACGCCGCCGTGGGTCGCCCACCGGGTGTGGCCAATGCCGGTCGTGCCGGCAAGTTTCAGGACCGGCGTGCCTCGGACCAGGCCCTCAACGCGCCCGATCTTCTTGGCCAGCTCAAACCTTCCGGAACTCAAGGTGGCGACGCCCGCCGAGTCGTAACCCCGGTACTCGAGGCGTTTCAACCCTTCGATGATTATGGCCGACGCCTTCTGTTTTCCAATGTATCCGATGATGCCGCACATAGGTGGTTTTTGACTGGCGATTTGTGGAGTGCCTGAAAGGATACGCAAGGAATTAGCTTACCCCAATGCCTGACACAAAAAGAGTGCTCGCAGTGATCATGGGAGGCGGGCAGGGCAAACTACTCTACCCCCTCACCAAGGAACGTTGTAAGCCGGCCGTACCCCTGGCGGGCAAGTACCGGCTGGTCGACATCCCGATCAGCAACTGCCTGAATTCCGGCTACAACCGGATCTTTGTGCTGACGCAGTTCCTGACGGCGTCGCTGCACCGGCACATCCAGAAAAGCTTTCATTTTGACCCGTTCGGCGCCGGCTTTGTCGACATCCTTTCCGCCTAGCAGACCAACAAGAGTAGCGCCTGGTATGAGGGCACGGCGGACGCGGTCCGGCGCAACCTCACGCACTTTGACGGCCAGCGCCACGACTTCGTGCTCATCCTTTCCGGCGACCAATTGTACCGGATGGATTTCCAGAAGATTGTGGACCAGCACATCGCCACCAAGGCGGACGTGACCATCGCGGCCATCCCGTTCCCGGTTTCGAAGGTCGAGGGCCTCGGGCTGATGCGCGTGAACGACGATCTTTCGATCAGCGAGTTTGTCGAGAAGCCCAAGGATCCCGAGGTCATCAACCGGCTGGTCATCAGCCCGGCGCTCGAGGCCAAGCTCGAGACCCAGACGGGGGAGCACCACTGCCTGGCGTCCATGGGCATCTACGTCTTCAGCCGCGAGGTCCTGCGCCGGTCGTTGCAGAACGACATGAAGGACTTTGGCAAGGAGGTCATCCCCGCGCTGCTCGGCAAGGCGCGGCTGTTCAGCTACATTTTCGAGGGCTACTGGGAGGACATCGGCACCGTGGCGGCGTTCTTCGAGGCCAATCTTGCGCTGGCGCAGGCGCTGCCGCCGTTCAATTTCTTCGATCGCGGCGCGCCCATCTACACCCACCCGCGCTACCTGCCGGCCTCCAAGATCAACCGCTGCAGCATCGACTACGTGGTCATCGGCGACGGCTGCATCGTCACCGATTCCAGCCTGCATCGCAGCGTGATCGGCATTCGCTCGATCCTAGGCGAGAATTCCGACCTCAAGGACGTGGTGATGATGGGCGCCGATTTCTACCAGACGGCGGCCGAAGTGCAGGCCGACCTGGCCCGCGGCGTGCCGCCGATCGGCATCGGCCGGAAATGCAACATCCGGCGGGCGATCATCGACAAGAATGCCCGGATTGGCGACGGCGTGGAGCTTTCGCCGGACGGCAAGCCGGACGGCGACTACCCGCACGGGATCGTCATCCGCGACGGCATTCTCTGCGTCACCAAGAACGGCGTGATCCCGTCGGGCTTCAAGCTCTGACCGGCGGGCGCCCCGGGTCAGTTTTCGACCGCCGGGCCGGAGCGTCGCGAACCGGCGATGAGCACGATGCCGCCGAGCACGAGGAAGAGCGAATAAAACGTCCCCCGGCTCACGCCGAGGAGCAGGGACGCGTCGGGCTCGCGGAACACCTCGCAGACCACGCGTGCGAGCGTGTAACCGATGAGGAATTCGCCGGCGAGCCGTCCCGGTTGCCGGCGGATGACGTCGGTGCGCCAGAACCGCCATTGCGCGAACGCGAGCAGCAGCGCGCCCTCCAAGGCGGCTTCATACAGCTGGGAGGGATGCCGGGGCAGGTCGCCCCCGCCGGTGCGGGAGAAAATCACGGCCCAGGGCACGACGGCCACCTTGCCCCAGAGCTCCCCGTTGATGAAGTTCGCCAGGCGGCCGAACAGCAGGCCCGCGGCGGCCGTGCTCGCGACGAGGTCGGCCAGGTGAAAAAAGCTCACCCGGCGGGTGCGGGCAAACCAGCACCCGGCGACGAAGACGCCGACGAACCCGCCATGGCTGGCCATGCCGCCCTCCCAGACCTTGAAGATGCCGAGGGGATCCTCGCGGAAATGAGTCCAGCCGTCGTAAAGGAGGTAGGAGCCGACGCGGCCGCCAATCATCACGCCGGCGGCCAGAAACAACAGCAGCTCAAGGGATGCGTTCGGATCGAGCGGAGTCAGGCCCGCCCGATGGTAACGCCGGAAGAGCCAGCCCGCGACGATGAAGCCGGCCAGGTAGGCGAGTCCGTACCAACGAACCCCGAAGCTGCCGCCAATCCGAAAAACAAATGGGTCCAGATTGTGGATCCAGTAGGCAAGAATAGGCATGGAACCGAAAACCCGAAACACCGAAGCGCGGGAACGTCAACCCTTCGGACTGAAGGACGCGGCGTCGCCGGGCCGGCGGTTTCGCCCCAGCTTCTGGGTGCGGCTGCGCGCGAGCTCCCGCATGTCGACCGCCACGTCGTCCTTCTCGAAGATCTCCTTGCCGAGGATGTGTTCGATGATGTCCTCCATTGAGAGCACCCCGACGGTCGCCCCGAACTCGTCGACGACCACCGCGATCTGCTGGTGCGCGCGCAGGAATTGCTGCAGCGCCTGGCCGACGGTGACGGTTTCCGGCACGAACTGCACCTCCTGGATCAGCTTCTCGATCTGTTCGAAATCCTGGTCGTTGGCCTTGGCCTTCAGCAAATCCCGCCGCCGCACGATGCCGGCGATGTCGTCCATGTTCTTCCCGTAAACCGGCAGCCGGGCGAACGGGATGTTCGGGTGGTCGCGGAACACCTCGCCGACGGTGGCGTTTTTGGGCAGCGCGGTCACGACGATGCGCGGGGTCATGATCTCGGTGACGCGCACGTCGTCGAGGGAAAGCGCGTTGGTGATGATGTTTGATTCGCTCCGGGAAAGGGTGCCCTCCTGCGCGCCGCGCTCCGCCAGGAGGATGATCTCACGGTCCGCCTCGTGGTGCTGGATTTTTTTCGGGATGACGATCCGCACGACGAGCCGGCAGAACCAGGTGATGGGGAAGAGCAGGCGCTGCATCCACAGCAGCGGAAAGATCACGTGCGGCTGGAGGACGGTGCGGTAGGCGACCCCGAGGTTCTTGGGAATGACCTCGGAAAAAATGAGGATGCCAAACGTCATGCCGCCCGAAATGATGCCGAGCGCGGGGTGACCGAAAAGGTCGGCGCCGAGGGCGCCCACGATGACAGACCCGAGCGTGTGGGCCATCGTGTTGAGCGTGAGGATGGACGAGATGGTCCCGTCCATGTTGTGCCGGAAGCGTTCCAGCAGCTCGCCCCGCACGGGTTTGGCGCGCTTCAAAGCCTCA
>Ga0265327_10004339_pt1 | contig 12633 bp, 19 predicted proteins | sample 41621metaG_FD_202089 | JGI IMG/M metagenome (GOLD analysis project Ga0265327, IMG submission 202089) | Rhizosphere microbial communities from Carex aquatilis grown in University of Washington, Seatle, WA, United States - 4-16-21 metaG | ecosystem: Host-associated > Plants > Roots > Rhizosphere...
AAAGCCCACTTGTCGGCCACGTTCTCATCCGGGTCCTCGACTTGCTCCTGAATGAAGCGCCCGGTTGTGCCGCAGCCAAAACAGTTGGGCGCGGGTGCTGTTGCCATTTCAATCATGGGGCACTCGAATAGCAGCTTGGTTTGAAGTTGCACGGTACCCTGTTTCCCGAGCCGCCCAAGCCGGGTAGCAGCATGCGATGACTATAGCGCGACAAAGGCATCGGCGGCGGCATCGTACTGCAACAGTTGTCCATGCTCGATATCAAAATACCAGCCATGCAGGAAGAGCGAATCATTCTCGACGCGTTCGCGCACCCAAGAGAAGGTCATCAGATTTTGCAGCGAGATCAGGATGGCGCGCCGCTCGCACGCTTGTATTCGCTCGTCCAGCGGGGCCTCCGGTATGGTTTGCTCCACATCTGCGCGCGCTTCTTCTACCAGATGCATCCAGTCGTCAATGAAGGAATCCGGGTTTTTTGCGCCACCGGTTTCCACCAGTGTGCGAATGCCGCCGCAGTGGGCATGTCCCAATACGATGACGTGCCGCACACCAAGGTTGCGCACGCCGAATTCCAGCGCCGCGCTGGTGCCGTGATGCCCGCTGCTACTGCTCTCGGCGGGGGGGACCAGATTGGCTACGTTGCGGATGACGAAAAGATCGCCGGGCGCACAATCCAGCACGATGGCGGGATCGACGCGCGCATCGCAACAGGCCACAACCAGAATCTTGGGGGTTTGCCCCTCTTCAACCAATTGCCGGAAAACCGTATCATCGTGTGCGAAATGTCGCTCGCGGAAACGCTTGAAGCCATCGACCAATTGCCCGGGAGAAGCCATCAGCCGATCAGCCTGCGCAGGGCTTCATGATATTTGTCGGAGGTCTTTTGCAGTACGTCGGCAGGTGCTGCCGGTGCGGGCGGCTGCTTGTTCCAGCCCGTACTCTCCAGCCAGTCGCGCACGAACTGCTTGTCGTAGCTGGGCGGATTGCTGCCCACCTGGTACTGGTCGGCAGGCCAGAAGCGCGACGAATCCGGCGTGAGCGCCTCGTCGATCAGATACATCTTGCCCGCGTCATCCGTGCCGAATTCGAACTTGGTGTCGGCGATGATGATGCCACGGGTTGCAGCATAGTCGGCGGCCTCGGTGTAAAGTGCCAGCGTGGCGTTCCTCACTTCTTCGGCGCGCGCGACGCCCAGTAATTTTTTTGCTTCTTCAAACGAAATATTCTCATCGTGCTCACCTACCGCCGCCTTGGTGGACGGCGTGAACAGCGGCTGCGGCAGCTTCTGCGCTTCCTGCAAACCGGCGGGCAGCGCGATGCCGCACACCGCGCCGGTCTTCTTGTAATCCTTCCAGCCGGAGCCGACCAGATAACCGCGCACGATAGCTTCTATCGGCAGCGGCTTTAGCCGTTTTACCACGAAGGCGCGGCCTTTGACTTGTGCGCGATCCGCCTCGGTCTGCACTACCTCTTCCGGTGCGATGCCCGACAGGTGGTTGGGAATTACGTGACCAAGTTTGGCGAACCAGAAATTGGACAGTGTGGTGAGTACCTCGCCTTTGCCCGGCACGGGTGTAGGCAGGATCACATCGAAGGCGGACAAACGGTCAGTCTGCACGATCAGCAGATGCTGGTCGTCCACCTCATAGATGTCGCGCACCTTGCCTCGGTGCAAAAACTTCAGGCTGGTCAAACTGGATTCATGCAATGCAGCCATGTTGTTTCCTTAACTTTGCTTGACGTTGCGTAGGTCGGGTTACGCCCGACACGGCGGGCAAAGCCCGTTCTACGGGAATGCGTTAATTTAATGCGGGCAAGGTCGTTGCGGCGATCTGCTCAGCTTGTTTCTTGCGATAAGCGACAAGCTTGTCCGCCAAGCTCGCGTCATTCAGCGCTAACATGGACACTGCAAACAGTCCGGCGTTAGCCGCACCCGCCTCGCCGATGGCGAAGGTGGCGACCGGGATGCCTTTGGGCATCTGCACGATGGACAGCAGCGAGTCCATGCCCTTCAGATATTTTGACGGGATGGGTACGCCCAGCACCGGCAGCGTGGTCTTGCCCGCAATCACGCCGGCCAGATGTGCCGCGCCGCCGGCACCGGCGACGAAGCACTGTACACCTTGCGCCGACATGTCCTTGATGTAGTCGAACAACAGGTCGGGCGAGCGGTGTGCGGAGATTACGCGCGCATCGAAAGCCACGCCAAAATCCTTCAAGGCTTGTGCGGCTTGCTGCATGATCTCCCAGTCATTCGAGCTGCCCATGACGATGGAAACGAGCGGCTTGGACATGCTTACACTCCCTTGTGATAGCTCACCACGCGCTCGACTTCATTTTTCGAGCCGAGGATCACCGGCACGCGCTGATGTAGTCCGGTAGGCTTTACTTCCATGATTCGCTCGCGGCCTGTCGAGGACGCGCCTCCGGCTTGTTCGACGATGAAAGACATCGGGTTGGCCTCATACAAGATGCGCAGCTTGCCCGCTTTGCCCGGTTCCTTGGTGTCGAACGGGTACATGAAAATGCCGCCGCGCGTCAGGATGCGGTGTACTTCCGCCACCATCGAGGCCACCCAGCGCATGTTGAAATTCTTCTCGCGCCCGCCGTCTTTACCCTTGGTGCATTCTTCCACATAGCGCTGTACCGGTTCTTCCCAGTAACGGCGGTTGGACATGTTGATGGCGAATTCTTGCGTGTCGGCGGGAATCTTCATTTGCGGGTGGGTGAGGATGAATTCGCCCACGTCGCGATCCAGCGTGAAGCCGTCCACGCCGTGCCCGGTGGTGAGCACCAGCATGGTGGAAGGGCCATACAGGGCATAACCTGCGCACACTTGTTTGGTGCCGGGTTGCAGGAAGTCCTCTGCGGTTGGATTTTCCACGCCTTCCGGGCAACGCAGGATGGAGAAAATGGTGCCGACGGAAATGTTCACGTCGATGTTGGAAGAGCCGTCCAACGGGTCGAAAGTGAGCAGGTATTTGCCTCTGGGATATTGTTTGGGAATAGAGTAAATATCGTCCATTTCCTCCGAAGCCATAGCCGCCAAGTGGCCGCCCCATTCAGTGGCTTTAATGAAAATCTCGTTGGTAATTACGTCCAGTTTTTTCTGTGTTTCGCCCTGCACATTTTCGCTGCCCGCGCTGCCCAGTACACCGATCAACTCGCCCTTGTTCACGTCATGGGCGATGTATTTGCAGGCGGTAATGATGTCGCTCAACAGGCCGGTAAAATCGCCGGTCGCGCCTGGAACACGCCTCTGCTCTTCTATGATAAATTGCACCAGATTCTTGCTCATGAGGCTTCCTTTTGAAATGGTTTTTTGAAGGGGTTGGATTCTGAACTCTGAGATTTTACAGGTTTTTGCGCGTCTTCTCCACGCTTAAGTGCGTGGGTGCGGCACAATCAAACTGAAGTGTAGTACTCTCGCTCAATCCAGCAATTAGTGCCATCATCCAACTTACCTGTTTGAAGAATAGCCATGATTTTTTCTACACTCTCACAAGCTGACCGTTACGCCACGCTGCATCCGCTGTTCCCGCGCGCCTTCGAGTTTATTCGCGACACCGATCTGCGGGCGCTTGCACCGGGTCGTTACCCCATCGTCGGCGATGATTTGTTCGTCATCGTGGAAAGTGTTGTCGGGCGTAGCCGCGAGGAGGCACAGCTGGAATGCCATCGTCGTTACATAGACATTCAACTGGTGCTGGAAGGGGTGGACGAGATGGGCTGGAAGGCGCTGGCCGATTGCCGCGAACCGGTGGCGGAACACAGCGAGGAGAAAGACATCCGCTTTTTTTGCGATGCGCCGACAACATGGATCGTCACGCCGCCCGGCTCCTTCTGCATTTTTTTTCCTGAGGATGCGCATGCGCCGCTGGTGAGCAACGGTGTGGTTCACAAGCTGATTTTTAAGATTGCGACGAAGCCAGCTTTGACGTAAGGACTAGGCCGATCCGGAACGCAAATGGGCGGGCGTTTATTCCGGCTGTTTGAGTTGCAGCGCGCGCGGGTACAGTTCGTTTTTTCCCACGCCGGTGATTTGCACTGCCAATTGCACCGCCTGTTTCAGCGGCAAGTCTTTCAGCAGCAGCGTCAGAATGCGCTCCGCTTCAGCATCCAGCCCTTCCGATTTTTTTGCGGCACCCGAAACCAGTAGCACGAACTCGCCGCGCTGGTTGTTGGTATCGACATGCAACCAGTCCATTGCCTCGGCCAGCGTACAACGATGGATGCTCTCGAACAGTTTGGTGATTTCGCGCGCGAACACGATTTGCCGCTCGCCGCCGAATACGCCCCGCAGATCGGCCACGCATTCGAGAATGCGATGCGGCGCTTCGTAAAATACCAGCGTGTAAGGGTGTGCCGCCAGCGTTTGCAACTCACGGCAGCGCGCGGCGGATTTATTGGGCAGGAAGCCGTAGAACAAAAAATGCGGTGCGGGCAGGCCTGCGGCAGACAGCGCGGCCAGCGCGGCATTTGCGCCAGGAACGGGAATCACGCGATAGCCGGCCGCACGCACCGCTTCCACCAGCAACGCGCCGGGGTCACTCACGGCGGGGGTTCCAGCATCGCTCACCAGCGCAACGGATTGGCCCTGTGTCAGTAAGGCGATAACCTTTTCCGCTGCGCCGCGCTCATTGTGCTGGTGCAACGCCATCAGTCGTTGTGCGGCGATACCGTAATGCGTCAGCAGATGCGCCGTGTTGCGCGTGTCCTCGGCGGCGATGGCAGCGGCGGAAGTCAGCACGTCCAGGGCGCGCAGGCTGATGTCACGCAAATTACCAATCGGCGTGGCGACTACATATAATGCGCATTCCAAATTTTGTTTTTGCCCGCTATGCAACGTATTTCCTTTTGGATTTTTCTGGTCGCGGCACTATACGTGAGCGGCTTGGCTTATGCCACTGATGCGGCACCTCCTGCTGCACTGAAGGTAGTCCCGCCCCCTGCGGAAAAAAAACTTCCGCCTCCCGCCGAAAAGGTCACGCCGCACATCGCGTTGCTGCTGCCACTCAAGTCGACCATCTTCGCAAACGCGGCGGATGCCGTGAGGCAAGGTTTCTTGGCGGCAGCCGCCAGCCAACCGCAAACCCTGCCGGTTCGGGTGTATGAGTGTGCGGACGAGAACGCCGAGATCAGCGCACTTTATCAGCAGGCCGTGGCAGCAGGCGCGCGCGCCGTAGCGGGGCCGCTGACACGTAACGGCGTAGCGGTATTGGCGAGCTACTCTGGCATCTCCGTGCCCACGCTGGCGCTCAATCTCGCGGAAGGATCGGGTTCGGACAAATTATATTTTTTCGGATTGACCGCAGAAATGGAAGCGCACCAAGTCGCTCAGCTTGCGGCCTCCACCGGCTTGCACAGCGCGAACATCGTGAGCAGCGGCACGCCGTTATCCAAGCGCTTGTCGCAGGCCTTCGCGGCAGAGTGGAAAAAGCACGGCGGCGTGAGCAGAGAAATTCTGTATCAGGATGATCCCGCCGTGTTCGCCGATCTCCCCGCAACGGCGGGCGCGATGGTGTTCCTCGCCGCCGATGCGGAAACGGCGCATGTGATCCGCCCCTTCTTGAACAATGCGCTGCCGGTCTATGCCACATCGCATGTGTTCAACGGCAATGCTGATACGCTGACCAACTTCGATCTGAATGACGTCCGCTTCATCGACATGCCCTGGCTGTTGCAGCCCGACCATCCGGCGGTGATGATTTACCCGCGCGCCACTCCGCCGCTGGAGCCGGAACAGGATCGGCTTTACGCGCTCGGCATCGATGCCTTTCGGCTGTTGCAAATCATGCTGGACAACCATTACCGCACCGCGTTGCCGCTGGACGGCGTGACTGGGCGCATCCAGTTGCGCGGCCAGCAATTTCAGCGCGAAGCGATACCCGCGCAGTTCAAGCACGGGCATGGACTGACTCCGGAGCAAATCGCCGCCGAGGAGGCCGCGCTGGCAGCTGCTAAAGCGGCAGCGGCGGCCAGCGCGGTTGCGCCCACGCCGGCTCCAGTTCCTGTGCCGGTACGATGAGTTCACGCGGCGCACAGGCCGAGCAACTGGCGGCGAAGTTCCTGCAACGCCACGGCCTCAAATTGCTGCACCAGAATTACCGCTGCCGTTACGGCGAGATTGATCTGATTTTGCAAGACGGCGTCACGCTAGTGTTTGCCGAAGTGCGCCTACGCAGCCGCGACGATTTCGGCGGCGCGGCGGCCAGCATCAATTTGAGTAAACAAAGCAAGCTGGTGAAGACGGCGCAACATTATCTCGCTACCCTGCCGCGCACTCCGCCCTGCCGCTTCGATGCGGTGCTGTTGCAAGCGGCGGACGGCAGCGACATCGAATGGATCAGGAATGCATTTGGCACCTGATTTCGGGTAATATCCGCACTCATCGCAACAGGCCTATCGCACCATGGAACTGACCAACAGAATACTCAAACACTTCGACGACAGCGCGCAAACCAAACTGCAAGCAAAAGACGGGTTGGCGCAGCCGATAGCCGATGCTGCGCAGGCGCTGGTGAACTGCCTGATGAATGATGGCAAGATACTCGCCTGCGGCAATGGCGGTTCTGCCGCCGACGCGCAGCACTTCGCCGCCGAGTTGATCAATCGCTTCGAGATCGAGCGCCCCGCACTGGCCGCTATCGCACTGACTACCGACAGTTCGGTGCTGACTTCCATCGCCAACGATTACGATTACAGCCAAGTGTTTTCGCGGCAGGTGCGCGGCTTGGGTATGGCGGGCGATGTGCTGATCGCTATTTCCACCAGCGGCAATTCGATCAACGTGGTCGAAGCTGTCCACGCCGCACATGAACGCGATATGCGCGTGATCGCTCTTACCGGGCGCGAGGGCGGCACGATGGGAGAGATACTCGGGGAGCAGGATTTCCATCTCTGTGTCCACGCTGAAAGCACGGCGCGCATTCAGGAGGTGCATCTGCTCATTCTGCATTGCCTGTGCGATGCCGTCGATCATTTACTGTTAGGAGGTGAATAGTGCGCTATCTCAGTTATCCAAAATATTTAAATTGCCTGCTTCTCGTTGCTGTACTCGGTTCGCTACAAGGCTGCTTTCCGGTGATCGCCGCAGGGGTGGGAGCTGGCGCGTTGATGGTGAATGACCGCCGTACCACGGGCACCTACATCGACGATGAAGGCATCGAGGACAAGGCGATCAACCAGGTCAGCATCAAGTACAAAGATACGGTGCATTTTAATGTCACCAGCTTCAACCGCCATGTACTCGTTACCGGCGAAGCGCCCAATGAGGAAACCAAGAGCGATATCGCAAAAATTATCGCGGGGATACCGAACGTAAAAGCCGTCAGCAACGAACTGGCGGTATCCGGAAAAACCGGCATCACTTCGCGCAGCAGCGACAGCATTATCACCGCTGATGTGAAGCTGCGCTTTGTCAACAACAAGGTGTTTCAGGCCGACCACGTCAAGGTCATCACCGAGAACGGCGTGGTGTATTTGATGGGACTGGTTTACCACAAGGAAGCCGATGCTGCTGCCGAGATCGCGAGCACCACGAGCGGGGTACAGCGCGTGGTAAAAGTGTTCGAATATCTGGATTAATTTTCTTCCGCCTTTTTCGATGAGCTTCGAGCAGAAAATCTGTACGCGCGCCACCTTTGCGGCGCGCGCTGCCGCCTTGCCGCATCCGCTGGTATTCACCAACGGCTGTTTCGATGTGCTGCATCGAGGCCACGTTACTTACCTCGCGCAGGCGCGCGCCTTGGGTGCCGCGCTGGTGGTGGGGGTGAACAGCGACGCTTCAGTGAAGCGCCTCGGCAAGGGCGATGATCGTCCGGTGAATGCGCAGGATGACCGCATGGCCGTGCTCGCCGCGCTCGAGGCAGTCAGCCTCGTGGTGCCCTTTGATGAAGATACGCCGCTGGAATTGATTTTAGCTTGCCGCCCCGATGTGCTGGTGAAAGGCGGCGACTGGACGCCGGACAAGATTGTCGGCGCACGCGAAGTACAGGGCTGGGGCGGGACGGTACACAGCATCCCGTTCGTGCATGAGCGATCTACTACGGCGTTATTGAAGAAGATACGCAGCCTCTAGTGCACTCAGAAGTCACGCGCATGCAGCATGTCTTAATCATTCACGAGGTCGAATCCTATCCGGCATGGAAAGCAGTTTTCGATCAGGCGGCGGACATCAGAAAAAATGCTGGCGAAATCAGCTACCAGTTGCTGCGGTATGACAACGACACCAATGCTATCGTCCACTTTTCAAGGTGGTCATCGCTGGAGAACGCGCGCCGTTTCTTTGAATCTCCCGAGCTGGTCGAAATCAGGAAAAAGGCCGGGGTGAAAGCGCCCGAATTTATTTATCTGGAAGAGATCGAGCAGGGTGTTCTGTAACTGGCCAGTAAGGTTTCAAGCCGGTTTTTGCTCGTCCTCCACGCCCACGATCTGCGTGATGTAATGCTCCAGATTCCGCTCAGGATGTTGCGGATAATGCTCCGGCAGGCAGTCGATACGCAGGATACGGTCGAAACGGAAGTTGCGATATTCGTCGCGCAATTCACACCATGCCAGCAATGTCCAGTGATCGCCCCAGCCCACCATGCCCAGCGGCCATAAGGTACGCTCACTCTCCTGTTCCTTCATGTTGCGGTAGGCTATCGTCACCTTGAGTCGCAGCTCGCAGGCCTTACGCAACATTCCATGCACCTCACGCTCGGGGCGGAAATAAATGGGAATGCGGTAAGGCAAACGGGAAACTTCATTCAGCATCTGCGGCGTGAGCACCGCGAGTATTTTTGTTTCGGCGCGTTTGGCGGCTTCGGCCAGCGCCGGGTCGGTCCACGCCTGTACCATGCGGTTGCCTGCCAGCAGAGCGGTGACTTCGTCCATCTCGAACATCAGCGGCGGCAGATCGAAGCCCTTGCGCAAACGGTAGCCCACGCCCGCCTCGCCGTCGATGGGCACGCCGGAAAGGATTAGCGCCTGGATGTCGCGATACACGGTGCGTACGCCTACGCCCAGCTTTTCCGCCAGAGTTTGTCCGGTGATTGCTGTGCGACGGCCCTGTAACAACGTTACCAGTTGAAAAAGACGCTCCGACTTCCGCATGGAACTCCCTAACGGGCATGGCAAATTTGCCGCCCCTGATGATGAAACTTGCTATGCCCGTTTCCCTCACCCCGGCCCTCTCCCGGTGGGAGAGGGAGACAAGGTCTCGCTTCGCGAGTTTCACGTTAACGACTGATGGCGACCTCGCTGAACTGTATCACCGGTTCGATATCGGTGTAGTTAGTCATGTCGCCCTGCAACTCGGCGGCATGCGGCAGGAACGTTGCCATGAAATGGTCGGCAGTATCGAACAGGTAATGGCACATGGCAACATGCGCGGGTGCTGCGCCGGGCGATGCGCCGCCCAGTCCGCGCTCCACCGACACGCCGCGATAGCCTGCGCCCTTACCCAGCAGCGCGATGGAGCGCGGCATGTGTTTGTTGAGGTAATAGTTCATGTCGAATGAGCCAGTGTTGGGATAGAGGATGCTGATCTTGACCATGCTAACCCCGCTGCATTACATGCGCCTTGCTGCGGCTGATGGTCACACTGTCGTGCGCCACCAGCGGTGCGCATACGGGCATCATTTCCGCCTCGAATTTTTTGCCGGCCGCTTCGGCTGCCTCCAGGCTTTCCCAGTACACCAGATCCAGCCATTCGCCGTCATCGGTCTCGGACACACTACGAAAACGGAAGCCCGGTTGCGCCTTCATGAACTCGTTGATCTTCTCGTTGGCCTTGAGCCAATCCGCCGAAGTTTTACCTTGCTGCAAACGGAAGCGCACCAGTTCTATCGTGTCAGACATGTTTTTCTCCCTGAGTGATGTGCCGGGACATCCAGCGGGAGAATGCTACATACCTGCTGCTGACAGCGTGATGGCAGGAGTCTTTGCCATTATCAGAACTCCCTTCGGCAAGCGTGTAGGTGCGAATTTATTCGCACGTTTTGCGACACATGGCTGTGCGAATAAATTCGCACCTACCAAACCGTCAAGCGGGCTTGGTTTCATTTTCAACATCTTCCAGTTCCAGCAGCAAGCGCAGCCGGTCCTGCTTTGCCACCTCCTGCCAGTGCCGCCCCGACAGCGCCCCTTCCATCGCCCACAGCAGATTCAAACTCGAACACGCGCCGCTGCGCTTCACCTGCACATAGGCGCGCACCGCGCCCAGCTCGCGCAATTGCTCCAGCGTATGGATGCCCGCCTGCGCCAGCATCTGCTGCGACTTGGAGCCGAAATTGGGCAGGTCGGCGATGTTCACTTATTCGCCTTCCCAATAATCCGCCGCCACGTTCTCGCGCCCGACGTAGCGGAAGCCTCGCGGCTTGCCGTCCGCCCCTGCGGAGAGTTCGGCCAGCACGCCGAACTTGCCGGTGGTGGGATATTCGCAAATCTCCGGCGATTGTTTGGTGCTCACTGCCAGATATTTCAGCTCGACACTGCCGGTGTTGATGACCTGATGCGCAGTCTCCTTGCCGCCCGGCGGACAGGCGACAAAATCGCCTTGGCGAATGGCATAAGTTGTTTCGCCGATGCGTACCTCACCCGAGCCTTCCAGCACGAAAACCATCTCCTCGTTGACCTGATGATTGTGGAACGGAAATGCACGCTTGCCCGGTGGTATTGCAGTGATGTTATAGCCAAGCTTCTGTGCGCCGATGCGTGGTGCGATCACACCCATGAGTGCGTCGTAACGCTCCGCCGCTGCGCCGGTCGGCGCGAAAGCGGGCGGGTGCGGCTGCAATTCGATGTCGGCAATGTTGATAACGGGTTTGCTCATGGCCGGTCTCCTGTTTTTGAAAAATCGCACTTTACGCCATCCTGCTGACAGCGTGGTGTCAGCAAGCGCTGAGGCTACATCTCCCTGCTCATCTCCCGCAGCTTGCACACCGTATTCCAGTTGCGGCCCGTTATGGGCACGCCGAGCAGGCGTTCCATGTTCGCGGCGAGTTTCGAGCGTCCGATGCCGTCCGGTGCATGCAGGTAAAGCACATTGTCTTTCAGGAAGAATCGTTCGCTTGGCGCCCTGATCTTTTCCAGTGCATCGAGATTGGGCTTCGCCGGGATGGCGTCGAGGAAATTTAGGTGCAGGGTGGTGGGTGCAGCCTCCGCTTCGGGAAAAGGATTATCCTTGATCGCCTGCTCCAGTTTGACCGCATCGAGCAACATCACTTTGGGTGCGAAGCCGTGGCTCTGCATGATGGCCGCGCTGATCTGCGCGGCGCGTTTCGCCGCATCGGTCGCCTTGTCCTGAAACACAACGTTGCCGCTCTGAATGTAGGTGCGGATGTTTTGCATGCCCAACGTTTCCAGCACTGCGGCCAGTTCCATCATCGGCAGCTTGTTATTGCCGCCGACGTTGATACCCCGGAATAGCGCGATAAAAGTTTTCATGGCGTTATTTGCGCTTGCCTTTATCGTATGCGGCCAGCAGCGCCTTGCCCTGTTCGGTGAACTTCCACCACGGAACAGATTCGCCGCTGTCGAGGTAATGCTTCGCCGCCAGAAGCGTGTAAAGCACACAGGGATCGTGGCGCTGCCCCATGCTGCCGGAAAGAGCGAGGTAAGTCTTGAGCGGGTCGCGCTGCGCAAGCTGCTGCGGCGTCAGGATGCCGAGCCCGCGCAGATCGGCGGCGATGGACTGGCCGATGTTGGGGAGGTCTTCCAGTTGGGTGGCGGTGGGTATTGAATTTCTTTGCATGGGGGATAAGCGGTTCGCTTGGCGGTTCTTTAAGGGCCTGGGGAATGATAAACCTTCCCTGCAATGAAATCGCGGTTGAATACTTCTGCATTTCGGTGCGAATTAAACCCGTCGATGCAACATCAGCCGTTGAAAAATTCTGGAAATTTAATCGAGTCCGTAAATCACAGGTGGGGCAATAGGATTAATTGGTCACTCAAACTGCTGAGGATGTTAGGTAGGTGTCACTTCGACAGAGACACGGCTAATGTTGTAGAGCAAAACATCTCCTCCGACAGCCTTCGCGGGATCGAACAGCGCGAGATTCATACCGCTGCTTACTGAGCTGCGATAAACGACGCCATCTTTGCCACTTTTCTTGATGAACTCGCATAGATATTGACTGGGAATATAGTCGATGGCCGCACTTCTGGGCAGAACGGGTCGAGTAAGCTCCTCTCCTAGCCGCTCCAAGAAGGTGATGTCGGCTCTTAACTGGCCGATCGCACTAGCATCGGCAAGGAGGAAGGGCGAAACCAACTTGCGAGGATTGCGTAGGTCTACCGCCTTCAAGGGAGCTGATATCGTGAAATCTGCCACACACGCCACCTCGCCGGTGTGTGGGCGCACCTCGGCGGCGGCAGTTTCCGGAAGTGAACCGAGATAGAGGTAGGGGATGCCTGTCGGGTTAGCACGGCCATAGGTTGCAAGACGCTTCGGTGGCGCTCCCATCTGATCAATTGGATAAGGCGTGTCGTCTGTCAGGATGCGAGCCCGGTACCAGCGGGTCGGCATATCGTCTGCCGGCAAATGGTCGAGCAATTCCGCCAACCGATCCGTATCAAGTTTTACGTCGAGAAAGTAGCGATTTTCCCACATGAGTTCGTCTCGCAGCGTTTCCCAACGGATAAGCCCCT
>Ga0265327_10004340_pt1 | contig 12624 bp, 1 predicted proteins | sample 41621metaG_FD_202089 | JGI IMG/M metagenome (GOLD analysis project Ga0265327, IMG submission 202089) | Rhizosphere microbial communities from Carex aquatilis grown in University of Washington, Seatle, WA, United States - 4-16-21 metaG | ecosystem: Host-associated > Plants > Roots > Rhizosphere >...
GCGGCAAAAGACAGGTGGGGTTTTTATAAGCCCAATGATACGGTAGTAAAGAACAATTTTGAATTTCCGTATACCGACCAGGCCGCCGGACTCGCAGATAATTATGCTTCTGCCTGGGCTTTAACAGATATTAAATTGCCATCGGGCGGCGCCATTAAAGTAGACTACGAGGCTGATGATTATGCCTACGTGCAAGACCGGGATGCCCGTGAAATGTTTATGGTAGCAGGTATTGGTAATAGTCCCAATTATGATGGTGGCGCCAATGAACTTTATTTTAATCAGGGTCAGCCCAACTTGTATTTCTACTTCAAACGGCGCAAGGATGCGGAAAATCCACAGCTCAGCTTTAAGGATAATTACATGCGGGACACGAATCTCATGTACTATAATATTCCGGTAGAGCTAAAGACTGGTTTGTATGAACCCATTAAAGGTTATGCAACGGTAGAGCACATCGATATTTGTCCGGATAACAACGACTATGGTTATGTGCGGCTTACCGCGAAAACCATGGAAGGGACTAACTATACCGCTAACCCGGTTACCTACGCTGCATTAAACGTGGGGCGCTATAATCTTCCGCATATTATATTCCCGGGTGCCGATCTTGACGAATCGGACGCTCAGAACGTGGTGGAGGGATTGAAATCTGCTTTGAAAGAATTATTTGGTGTTGCTAAAAGTCCGCTACTAAATATGATCAACAGTGGGAAAGGGCAGGAGACGGATCTTCGTAAGGCATTTATTCGCCTGACCAGTCCGGGCTTGAAAAAGAAGGGCGGCGGACAACGGGTGAAGCAGATCAGTTTTTATGATAACTGGGACGCGATGGCCAGCGGCAATGCGGCTATTTATGGTAAAACCTATGACTATACGATGCCGCGCGAAGATGGCAAAGGTACGATCAGCAGCGGGGTGGCCAGTTATGAACCAATGATCGGTGGCGATGAGATCCCGCAGCGTTTACCGGTAAGCTACACGGCGCAACAAAGCACGCATTTCCCGCCAAACGATCCGGTAGATCTTTACCAGGAATTCCCGATAGGCGAAAGTTTCTTCCCGTCGCCGGTTGTAGGATATCGTAGGGTTACTGCGAGGAGTATCAATATTGACCAGGCGCGCTCCGCACAGAGTGAAGATATCAGTACGTTCTACACGGCAAAAGATTACCCGATTTACTGGGATGCGAGCAATATCCATACACCGACGAATGAACGGAATGTAACTATTAAAGACATTACGACGATACAAGAGTCCACGCAGGGATTTTCACTGGTGTTGAACGATATGCACGGCAAGCCCCGTACTACAGAGCATTGGGTGCTCAAGCCGGATACCACGACCCACGCAAGAGAGTTGGTCAATTATCAGCAGTATGACTACCTGACCCAAAATGGTCAGCTTAGCAATATGGTGCCGGCATTCGATTATAATGCATCGCAGGGAAAACTACAGGTGGTGAATAAAAAAATGGGAATAGAGACAGATGTCACCGTAGATAGCCGCTATTGTAAGACAGAGTCGGATATGGAGGAAGTAAGCGGCAATATAAACGGATTTCTTCCGGCATTTTTCCCGGTTATTGTTCCGTTGGGTTATCCATTTAATTATGCAAATATTACCACTTTCAGTTGTGCCTCGGTTACTAAAGTAACGCAACAATATGGTATCATCAGCAAGGTGACCAGCAATAACCAGGGGGCGATAACAGAGGTACACAATGATGTGTATGATCCACAAACCGGTAATGTATTGGTGACCTCGGTCAATAACCAATATGGCGATCGTGAGTTTACGGTGAATTATCCGGCTTACTGGGCTTATAAAGAACTTGGTTCTTCTTATGAAAACCTTGACCTGACGGGCAAGTTCGTTCATCCTTTTATAATCGACAGCTTCGGTAGCTATGCCGATAAATTTGTGAACTACAATTCGGGGTTCGCAACACACTATGATCTGCCACACCTGATGCCGGTTGCGCGTGTCATTGTAAATGAGGAGATGCCAAAGTTCAAGATCGGTGACGAATTGATGTTGCAATCGCCAACCCCTTATCAGCCATTTAAAGTATGGGTAATGGGTTATTCTGCCGACGATCAGAATTGCTACCTTATTTTGGCGCCACGTACGCCTTATATGCAAGCCGGGTTTTGGCAACAAGGGCTCTCATACAACAACGTCGGGTATAGGGTAGTGCGTTCCGGAAATCGTAACCGGCTTGGAGAAATCTTACAGAGTTTTACGACGACGGATAGCAGTAATATTTATCCTTATCTCAAAAATGATCTGACCAACCTCATTAATCTCAATGCAACCCAATACGACCATGATCTCGCACAGGTCTATGCCGCAAATATCAATTCCGATTCTTTAAATCCATTTACTACCGGTAAGGTAGGAATTTATCGTCCGGAACTGCAGGTCGTGAATCTCAAAAACAGAGATTATTCAGCAGGAGTAAACAGGCAATCGGGCGTTTTTAATAGCGCTGCCTATTGGAGAACGGAAAAGGATGCATACCCATCTTATTGTACCAATAATTGCGATCAAATTTTTGATTCGCTCTACGCAACCTATCTGGGGGGAGATTCGCTAAAAGTGCGCTATCATATAAATGCGAATACCTGCTGGCAAAATGCAACAATCAATGTCTTGTTCAGTCCGGGCGCCTGCCATATACCGCAAGCCTGGACAAATCCGGGACCGCTACCGGCATTTCAGGTCAATACCGGCAACGACAGTGTAGGGACGTTCGTCATTCACAACCTGGAGTTTTTAGGGCACCATATCCTAGACGATTGCGGATCGCCTATTTACCTGGCCTACGGAAGTGCCTGCTGTAACGCATTTTATCAGCTCGATTATACGCGTGCAGGGAGCAGTTATTTACAGAGTTATGATTTTGATGTACTCAGGTTTGATCATTACGCATGGCCTTTGTATGATAGCATGAACGTTTTGTTCAGCGCTACTTTACAGGACTATTATCCGAACGGACTTCATGTTTTTGACACAACCGGTGCGCCACTCAGTCCTTTCGGGTCTTCATTCAATAGCTTCCCACACCTGGTAAGCAAAAAAATACAGTTGGGTAAAGTTGGTCACTACGACGGAACCGACGACGAAAACTGGGTAAACGCACAACATGTAACCAAATACAACTGGTTTGGACAGGAATTGGAAAATCTTGAAGAAGGTATCGGCTATAACTCGGCTGTCTACGGTTACAATCAACAGTTGCCAACCTGCGTAGCAAAGAATGCGCGCCAGGGAGAAGTATTGTATGAAAGCTTTGAGGACTATGCATTGTTGCGTCCGGTATCCAGCGCCAATGAAAGCTATAAGCCGCTGTTTTATTCGCCGTTTGAGCCGTATCTGCAAAACTTTACGTCTATCGATCTGTTTTACAAATTGTGCAACATGACGGCAGGCAATTTTACGTTGGTTGCCGAGGACGAACACTCAGGTAATTATTCATTGAAAACAGGCGGTACAGATGTGTTGGTGCCGCTCAATGGTACCGGTGCCGGTATGACCAGCGGGTATTCGTTTCGGATGACGGGCGGTAAAAAATACGTGGCCTCCGTATGGCTGAAACCGACCAGCCTTTCCACTTCACAGATCTTTGCAGATTACACCAGTACCTCTAATGTGAGCGTAAAAATGGATACGCTTGCTAATGGCGCACCGACCGCTGCTGCTGTTACGGTACAACTGGCGCCGGTATCGCCGATCATTGACGGTTGGCAGCAATATTCCGTGACATTCGATGCCGCTGCAAACGACCGTTATTTTACGCTGAACCTCGGCAAGAATTTTTACTACGATGATCTGCGCATTTATCCGTTTGCCTCCAATAGTAAAGGCTTCGTTTATCATCCGGTAACCCGCAAGCTGATGGCCACGCTTGACGAGAATAACTATGCCACTTTCTATGAATATGACGCGGAGGGCAACCTGGTGCGTACGAAAAAGGAAACCAGCAAAGGTATTCTTACTGTGTCGGAATCAAGAAGCACGCATTATAAATCCAATTAAACGGGCAACGATGAAAAAAATAATCATAGCCATCTTGATGGTGGCGGCTCAACCGGTATTGGCTGTAATGGCAAATAATTCCGGCAATAAGCGGCAACTTAAAACAATGTTTGAACTGCTTAAAAAAGAGGATAACTACGCATGTGAGATTACGATCACCTCTGAACTTGAGGGAGATAAAAAGGCGCAGAAGGATACGGTGCATATGACCAATTATCAGTCGAGACAAGGTTGGGTAATGTTTACCCGATCCGACAATGATCTCTTCTTTGCGTCGAAGAAAGGTCAATTTCGCGTTAATAAGAAACGTAAGACAGCTTACTATACGGTTTTTGAAAACGATAGTGTAGCAACCGAAGTAATAAAAACTTATTCAAATCCGCAGTTGGTTGGATTGATTGACAGCTTTTTCCTGGGCAAAGCCACGTCTGTCGATCGCAGGCAGGAGAAAGCGGGGATACATTTTGTATTGAAATATCCCGATGAGTCTTCGATAAAAGAAATGCACCTTGTTTATAACACCCGGGATGCTGCGTTTGTCAGCATTAGTTATACCTATGAACGGGTGCTTCCTGATGGCCATGCCAAAATGCTTCAGCGAATACAGATGAACCATTATCGGCATGAGATGCCGGCGGAAGTGTCGTTGCTCATCGCAAATACTGCCGATCTGCACGGGTATTTGCTTACTACATACAAAGGTTATACTATAAAAGCTATTTAATCCATTCAAACATTGTTTGAAGAAATTCTGTTTTATGCAACAAAAAATAGGCAAATTTTTTAATCGTGCGTTTGCTTCATTATGCCTGGCGCTTCTGCAATGGTTGATTGCACCGGCAGCTTTCGGCCAGGGTGTTAGCTTCCCGTCGCGCGAGCAGAGTACGATCATTACTCCGTCTATGCTTTCGCCGATGGCAAATCAAAATGTATTTTATGTGCAAAATGATGCTCGTAGCCAGATGCTTTCAGACCCTTCATTTGGCAACAAGGTGAAGTATAAATCCAACCAGACCTTCGTTCGTTTTGCCATCAAACATGACCTGCCGGCGATGACGTTTTCATCTTATACCTATAAACTGGTCTACAAGATTGACGGCAGCAACAAGCTTAGTGACAGCACGTACAATTTTTCGGCCACCGATACGCTCACAATCTCCTACAACCAGGATTCGCTGAGTGCGTTTCAGGATGTGCAATGGCGCAACTACGCAGGTTTGTACAATGCGAAGCTTTCCATTTTGCAGCTGTACGATATGACCAGTGGCACACCGGTGGTACTCAGCACGCCAACCACTGTGCAGAACTATACTATAGAATTCGCCATGCAATACCAACCCTATGTGAAAACACATTACCTGCCTGCTGCTATGACTTTAAACGTCGGCAGCAGTTATGATACTGCTTCACAATTATTAACTGTTAACTGGACGCCGAGCGTTACACCTTTACTTGACAAAGTAATGCCGGCAACTTATGAGTTGGAATGGACCTATGCAGACGATTATCCGGCTACTCCCGGTTCACCGATTGCCGCCGCTCAGCTTAATTATAATTTTAAAAATAACGCAACACGGGTATTGACAGATAGCCAGAATTACGCCATACCGGTTATTTATCCCCGGGGCTATATCGTTTACCGGGTGCGTATGGTACGAGTGGATTCCAACCAATATAAAACACCGATTTACGGGGTATGGAATGGGGCTCCGCCTTCAGGAACGGCCAGCACTACGTATGCCTACCGTTGTAATGCCCATATGGCCGATACCATCAACTGGAACTATACCATCAGTTTTGCCGAAGGCGGAAGGTATAAACACGTGATGAGTTATTTCGACGGTATGCTCAAAAACCGTCAGACGGTTACACGTTTCAACAGCAATCCCAGCCAATTGCTGGTAACCGAAAATATCTACGACTACGAAGGCCGTCCTTCTATTGTAACGCTTCCTGCCGTTGTTAATTCACGCTTGTTTCAGTATCAGAAAGGAATCAGCACCAGCAGTATTGCACCCTATAAACCCTACGGACCATCCGATTTCGATAAGCGGATTTTTACCTGCCCGGCAGAGATGATCATTCCGCCGTTTAAGGATGATGCATTAGCCAATAAATACTATTCTGTTCTGAATACAGATACCGGCGGTATGCAAAAATTTGTACCACGTGCCAATGGTTATCCGTTTGTGCATACCCGCCTGTCGCCAGGCTTTGCCGACCGGGTAGATAAGCAAGGCGGTGCGGGCGACAAACTGCAGATCGGGATGGGACATGAAACCATCAATGAATATACAGACGCCGACCAGACAGACCTGAACCGGTTGTTTGGCGTAAACGCCGGTTTTAAAAATTTCTATACCAAAACGGTGACGACGGACCCGAATGGTCAACTCTCCATGCTGGTAAAAGACTACCAGGGCAGACAGATCGCTACTTCGTTGATCGGCGCATCGATCGATACAGCAGTAACAGCGATCATGTTTAATGACGAGGTGCCAAATGCAGCGATGGCGAAGGAAGACGTGCTTTCCAATTCCTCGCAGTTGATATCCGGTCATCAACGCATTTTTAACGGGAATTTCTATATGGACTATGCCGCCAATGTACAGGTAGAATATGACTATTTGTTCACACCTTTTACAGTTTGCCCAAGCCCTTACCTCGGTCTTTCTGTAAAAGGAGCATATGATTATACCGTTACGGATGACTGCGGGATTCAGCGCATGCATAAAGCGGGGATTTTGGGAAATACCGGAGTAGTCACCAGCCCCAACCAGGCGCCGGTCATTGCAATCGCCGATACCACTTTAGATAAAGGAAAGTACACCGTCGATAAAACGCTTTCCATTGCCACCGATGAAATTTATGCGGCAGTAGATTCTTTCTTTGCGCATAAGCCCAACTGCGCGAAAACCGAAGACGATTTTATTAAGCAGGAAGTCGAGGGCAGGCCATTTCCTTGTCCTGGAGGTAACGACCCTTGCGCGGCGCTGGCTAAGAAAATGATGGAGCAACTGTTTCCGAAAGCGAAATACGGCAACTATACACCTTATAACGGCGGTGTTAATACATCAGGCAATCCGGCATCTATTTTTGATCCAATCAAAAAGCAAATTTCACCGGGACATGATACCTCTTATTACCGTTATCAGTCGGGCTGCGTCTTCTCCGAATTTGATACGCTTAAGATCAATGTGTTTGGCCATACCTATACCCACCTGGAAAACCTGCCGGTCGACAGTTTTATTTATGTGTACACCTATGCAGGAGCCAACAAGTACACCATCGCACATGCATTGCTGCCATTGCACCCGGAATATTGTCAGTTGCAGGGCTGTTTTATAGATACATTCGAAACCCGGCTGAAATCGATACCGGATGCTATCATTGCGAAGAAATACGGTTTGTTTTCCCTCGATTCCATCGTACAAAAGGATACTTTGCTGCGCTATAAAATGCTGCAGTGGCCGATCAATATGGCGCATATCGCCGATTCGCTGAAGCTGATCTATGGCGGTACCACACGAATGGATACACTGGCTTCGGAGCTGGCTTTTTGTCTCAGCGACGATACCCTGGTATATGCCGGTGCTAAAAAAATGTTTCACAGCCAGATTGTCAATCTGCAATTCCCTTCAACAAATGTCGCCAATTATTATTTCGATAAACTGCGCGGCCTTTACCTATTCAATCGTGAAAAATATAAGACGATCGCCCAAACAGGCGGCGGTAATACCTGTGCTCCCTGTGATAGCGACCGGATGGCACTTTCCCCTCCGCCGATCGTCGTGGTCACCTATAACAACAATGGGAGCTTCAATACCGGTGCTAACGGACTGCTGAGCCTTTTCAGCGGTAATATGCAGGGCGCGGTGGCTGCAATCATGAATGGTAGCGGCGGTACGCAATACAGCAGCCAGGACTCGATCAATAAATACCAGGATAGTTCTAAAAAGGTAATGCACGCTGCCGACAGTACGCTTAGCTATGTAGCAGTAGATAGTATCATGGGCCGCCTGGTCAATTGTATTACCAACCCGACGCAACAAACGGCATTAAAAAATGCCCTTATTTCACTTTACCTGAACGGTACGGTACATAACGGCGTGTTCCTGCCGGAGCAAGTCCGGTGGGCCATTACCAGTGCCGGCATCGCGCTTTCGGATCTTTGTCATCCATACCTGGTAAGCTATGATTTTTATGACGACGGTATGGGTCAGAAAGGAGGCTGCCAGTCGGACACATGGTATTATGCGGTCGCGGCATTCTTCAACGACAGCAGTATTAATAATGCTTTAAAAAACACCAGCGTCAACCCGACGGTGTTCAATATTTCCTGGAATAACAACAACCTTTTTGCGGCACAGTTAAGCGATAGCTTGCAAGGCCCGGGGGCTATTCAGTTGCGGACGGTTTACAATGCCACCGATAAACTATACCAACTGGCTTTTTTCAGAACGGGCGGTACAGATAGTATTATATACGCTATGCGTAGTCCTGTCGATTCGGTAAACGGTGTCCCGTCGCCATTATTCCAAACCAGCGGTACCTTGGTATTTGACAAGGTTTCCTGTTTTTATGAGGACCCTACGGCCTTCGCAGACGGGCATATCGGCCGGTTTGTCTTCCGGGCCAGTGTCTCGCGTACCGATATGCTGCCAGGTAACCAATACTTCACGACACAGTCGCAATTACTGTGCTGGAACAACGGGCGTATCTATATGAACACGGTAGGGGGCAACGAGATAGCCAACTGTGTCCCTGCTACCCAGTTCCGTAATGCATTTGTGGGTTTTGCCGACAGCATGCAGGTATATGGCGGCTACGCAGCCGATCATCCGCTGTTTGCGAAGTCGCTCCGAAACTTCATGAACTACGAGCTCAAAAGAGTATTCACAGAAGATCAGTATCAGCGATTCCTGAACAGTTGTGCGCTTACGGATTCCATGAACATACCTATGTATGGCGGCTATGGCCGGGCTGTATTTACAGGTGGTGCAAGCTTTGCCGGCCTTCGTCAGCAGATTTCCCAGCATTACGGCTTCGTCGTAAAACCGTTGCTGGATTATACGCAAGGCAGTACCGAATACGCGATTATCGATTATCGTACGGTGCCTTATGAAATGCTCCGTACCTTTAAAAAAGCAGTTGATTCCATGCCTGGTGTCCTTGATACCACCGGTGTGCAAGTGGCTGGCGTAGCGGGTAAATTATGGATGCCAACCGGCATTGCCGTCGATTCTGCACTGTTCGGTACTTCGCTTACAGCATCGCCTTTTACCGGTGTAAAAGTATTACGCAGTAACAATCTCTACGACTACACACCGTATAATATCTCGGCCAATGGATTCAGCAATAGTCAGCTCGCAGCAGCACTTTATGCCGTACAGCAAAATCTCGTTAATAAAAATATTCGCGGCTACTGGTTCCCTAACAGCTACTCGGCGATCAACGATGATTACTTTAAGCCGGAGAAAAAGCAACTACTGAGCTATACCTACGCTATGCAGGCAAAAACGGCTGCCAGCGTGCTGGATACCTTGCAGGACTTTTTCCTGCACAACAATATTATAGCCTTTAGCAATGGCGCTGTCAGCTACAATGATCCATCCAACCCAGATCGCTTTACCAATCTATACTATACCGACGGCGCCAGTTTTTATCCTGGCGACAGTGTGTTGAACAAAATGCTGGGCTGGGCTAAAACAACCTTAGGTCCGAATAAGCTGTTCATTGCAACGAATACAAACACGGTTCATGCCAGCGGTGTGCCTTCCCCGGGCTATATGAATATGTACCGTTGCAGCGATGGGCTTTATTGGTACCGTTATTTCGATGGCTATAACAAACTGTACAACGTGTATGTGCGGGTGCCGCAATATGTGTATGACAACGCCGTGCCGAACCTTACGGTGGCAGCCGTTTCACCGTCTAACGGAGATAGTGTTACCCGCCGTTTTATGCTGACCCTGCTCAATGGCACAGACACCGTGTATGCCGACGGTAGCACAGATTTTGATATCGCCTGGACTAAAAAACTGAGCGATGTATTACTGGGCAACGAGGATGCACATAATTCGGCCAGCCCGTTGAGCGGCGAAGCCGGTGCTTTCGATAATTGTGAACAGCAATCCTTGCACGACGCCATCCTGGCAGGTGAAATGGACTATGTGCATTATATCGACTCTTTCCGCACTGCGCTCAAAGCCGCGTTCTATGCGCATGTAATGGGCCAGCTCAATGAAAAACTATGGATCGAATATATCGATAAACGTTTTGCTACCACGCTTTATAATTACGATCTGGCGGGTAACCTGACGCAGACCGTACCGCCGATGGGTGTGCATAAGCTCGATTCGATATCGGCTTCTTATGTAGATTCTTTCCGGCTGAACCATTTGTACCCGGCATCGGGTATGCCGAAGCACCAGAAAATTACCCAGTATGAGTACAATACCGTCAACAAGCCCACGCTGGAAAGTACCCCAGACGGTGGTGACAAAATGATCTATTATGATTCCAAAGGCAATGTGATCCTCTCGCAGAATGCAAAGCAACGTCCGCTTGGACTGTTTACCTACATGCTCTACGACGGACAAAACCGCGTTACGGAAACCGGCGAAGTACAGTGGGGCGATTGTCCGGCATTTGCCGATGCGCCGTTGTATAAAGACAGCGCGGGATATAAAGTGCGTACGCAAAAACCGAATGCCTGCGCTTTTGCGAATATCACGGATAGCCTCTGGCAATACGCAATACCCAACACCTTCGATGCTGCGGTCGATCAGGGCAATGTCCTGTTTGCGCGGCAGATCAGGGCCAAACCCCGCACACAGGTGGTAGCTACGGTTTACGATGCACCAATCAAAAACCTGGGTACTATACCGGGCATGAATGCCCAGGAAAACCTGCGCAGCCGTATTGCCGCAACCATGTATTTTGAAAACTGCGGCGCCAATCCACTAGGCAGTCCGGATGTACAACCGACCAGCGGTTATACGCATGCCACCCATTATAGTTACGATGAGCAGGGCAATGTAAAAACGATTGTGCAGGAAATACCCGAGCTGGTAGCCGTAGGATTGCAGTATAAACGCATCGATTATGAATATGATCTGCTAAGCGGCAAGGTAGATATGATCAGCTATGACCGCGGTTTTGCAGATCAGTTTTACCAGCGCTACAGCTACGATGCCGACAACCGTATCACCAAAGTGGAAACCAGCCACGATGGTTTTATCTGGAAACGCGATGCAGACTATAGCTATTATCAGCATGGTCCGCTGGCAAGGGTGAGCCTGGGCGATCAGCGCGTGCAGGGTATCGATTATGCCTACACCTTGCAAGGCTGGCTGAAGACCATCAACGCCGATTACCTGGATACGATGCAGGATCTGGGCGGCGATGGCCGAAAAAACAGCGTCACGCCTGCCGATATGTTCGCCACCGGTATCAATTATTTTGCAGGCGATTATCAGCCAATTGGCCAGACCCCCGTATCCTATCTGTCCCAACAGACAAAAAATCTGTACAATGGTAATATTGCCCGTCAGACCAATGGTGTCGCTAATTTCGGCGCACTCACCAGTCAGTACACTTATGATCAGCTCAACAGGATCCGTTTGGCTCAAAACGGAACGGTTCAGAACAATGTGATCACGTTCAACAACTGGTACGCCAGCTCTTACCGTTACGACCAGGATGGCAATATCACTAACCTGGCGCGTTACACCGGCAACGGCACGCGTATGGATACATTGGTGTACCAGTATCCGAATACAGGGCACGACAACAAACTTGCCGATGTATTGGACTATGCAGGTTTCAGCCAGGCGGGCGTGCAGGACATAGCGCCTTATACAGGCGGCAATGGCGCCGCGCGAATGCTCTATGATGAAATCGGGAATGTGATCAAGGATAAAACATCGGGGACCGATACCGTACGCTGGAATATTTACGGCAAGGCGACCGATATCAATAACAGCGGTCTGCGCCAGGGGCTGCATATGCTTTACGACGGCAGCGGGCAGCGGATTGCCAAAAAACAAACACAGGCGACCGATACCGGTTATGTGGAAAATGATACTTATTACCTGCGCGATGCGCAAGGCAATATCCTGGCAGAGTACAATGGTACTGCCGTATATCGCAATGGCGACAGACGCCCGCTCTTCCAGGACCTGGTAGACCAGTTGCCGGGTTCGGCTGGCTGGCCGGCCTGGATACATGGCATCAATCTTTCCGGTTACCTGCAAGACCCCGGTTTTGCCGATTATGTGATCGGGGTAGGAGGTAGTACACTGCCACAGGGGGCTGCGGGCGATTATCTTTACCGCGATCCTTATGCGTTGCAGTTGTTTACCCAGGAGCGGGCTGTATTGGTGCCGATGGCGGCATACAGCAGTGGTGATGCACGTAACCCGGTAATTGGCGATGCGTTGTACGACGATTTAGTGTATAACAATAATTATGCGCGCGCACTCTATGCGATCGATAATGCGCTGCTGAGCCACCCGGACCCGGAAAAAGGGCAGCGTGCGATGAAGCTGCTGGTGCGCGATATGCCCGGATTTATGGGCG
>Ga0265327_10004341_pt1 | contig 12622 bp, 10 predicted proteins | sample 41621metaG_FD_202089 | JGI IMG/M metagenome (GOLD analysis project Ga0265327, IMG submission 202089) | Rhizosphere microbial communities from Carex aquatilis grown in University of Washington, Seatle, WA, United States - 4-16-21 metaG | ecosystem: Host-associated > Plants > Roots > Rhizosphere...
GCAATAAAAAAATATACACTTTTTTATTGCTGCTCTCCTCTTTGCTCGCACTGGCACAGGATCCACAATTTACGCAGTTCTATGCTTCGCCGCTTTATTTAAACCCTGCATTTACCGGGCTCACCTACGAGCACCGTTTTAGTGTGAATTACCGAAACCAATGGCCGGGAATAAACAAAGCCTACAGTACCGCCATGGCCTCTTACGATTACAATGCTTCCAACCTCAACAGTGGTATAGGTGGTTATATTCTTTATGACAGAGCCGGCACCTCTAATCTTGTGACGCAACAGGAAGGATTTAATTTTGCTTACCGCATCAAGATCAATAAATATTCAGAATTCCGTGCTGGAATCTCCTTTGCCATGACACAGAAAAGATTGGATTACAGCAATCTTGTTTTTAATGACCAGCTGGCAGCCGGTGCAGGTTCGGGTCCATCAAGGGATGCCCTGAGTATTGAAAAAATAAATTACGTCGACATGGGTCTCGGTGCCTTATATAATTCTACCAATTACTGGATCGGTGCTTCGGCCAAACACCTCAACCAGCCAAATGTGAGTATGGTTGGCAATACCGAAGCGGAACCACTGTATGCCAGCGTGCATGGCGGTTACCGTTATATCATCTCAGCAAGAGGGGCCGGCAGAACAAAGCTGGAAGAATTTGTAAGCGCCAGTTTTTTATACAAACACGAATTAAAAAATGACCAGTTTGATATTGGTGCTTATTATTTTAAACAATTTTTAAACCTGGGCATCTGGTACCGGGGTTTACCGCTTAAGCACTACAAGCCCGGCTATCCTAACCGCGAGAGTATCGCGCTGTTGGTTGGAATAGAAATACCTGACAGAAATTTCAGGATCGGTTACAGTTACGATATTACCGTATCAAGGTTAGGGCTCAACAATACCAAGGGTTCTCACGAGATCTCAATGGTGTATGAAGTGGCTAAAAAAAGAAAAAGAAATAAACGTTCGCTGGTGAGTTGTCCGAAGTTTTAGGTTTTGCGCCTAATTTTTATATTTCTAAACAATTATTTAATAATTTATATTTACAATTATTAATTACGCCCATGAAAACACTTACCCACAATTTAATCGCAGTATTTAATTTCACTATTATAATTTTTTCAGGTGCGCAGACTGCCTTCAGCGTAGGAGAAAAAGTGAACTTTAAAGAAAACCTTGGTCAGGTTTATGATCAGAATTATAACACGCGTCCTGATGTTTTATTTTCCGGTAGAACCGATAATTTAATTTTTCATCTTAAAAACAAAGGCATTTCTTATCAGCTAAATAAAGTTGATGGCTGGAAAGAAGAAAAAGACTCACGTTCAAACAGAATAAAAAAAGTTGTAGATCAAAGATCTTTTTACCGTGTTGACATTGATTGGCTCAATGCAAATCCACAAGTTGAGATCATTAAGGGAGAAACTTTAACCGGCTTTGATAATTATTATTTATCCTCTTGCAAAGACGGAGTTACGGGAGTTAAAAGCTATGGGAGCATAACTTACAAGAATATTTACAAAGGGATTGACGTTACCTGGTACGAAAAAGAAGGTCATTTAAAATACGATTACGCTATCGCCGCGGGCGCCGATTACAAACAAATCCAATTAAAAATTCAGGGTGCCACAAAAATTAGTTTGAGTACTATTGGAGAACTTATTATAGAAACACCTCTGGGAAAGATCACTGAACAGGCGCCATTGGTGAAACAAAAAGGAAAGCAATTAATTTCGGGTTGGCAAGTTAAAGAAGAGGTTGTAAGTTTTTATATTGAGAACTTTGATCCTTTGCTGCCTTTGATTATTGATCCCGTTGTAAGAGAGTGGGGTACTTTTTATGGTGAGGACAGTGATGGTTCGGGTTGCACCACAACAAAAAAAGGAGAAGTTTATATGGCGGGGGGTATTGCAGAGGTAGCTGTGAACATCGCTACTAGCGGTGCTCATCAAACTACGATGGGAGGTTATACTGATGCTTGGTTGGCTAAGTTTGATTCGCTGGGCACCCGTATATGGAGTACTTATTATGGCGGTGATAATTATGACGGGGGCATTTCGTGTGTTACCGATACTTCAGACAATGTTTATTTGGCAGGAACAACAGCTTCGTACAATGGTGTTATAGCAACGCCAGGGGCGCACCAAACGGGACGAACAAGTCCTACGGCCCAGGGCGATGATCTCTTTTTGGTTAAGTTTACTTCTTCTGGAACACGTATGTGGGCAACCTATTATGGGGGCGATTATAATGAAGACGGTGGATATTGTGCGACGGATGAATCGGGAAATGTTTTTCTTTCAGGACAAACCTTATCTGGTAATTCTTCAGCTATTGCTACAGCAGGATCACACCAGCAAAATTATGGAGGGAACTCTTTGTATGACGGTTTTGTGGCTAAATTTAATTCGGCCGGTGTGCGCCAATGGGGTACCTATTACGGTGGAATGGGAAGCGAATCTATAAGTTCTTGCCTTGTTGATAACCTAGGTAATGTTTTTATTTCTGGAACAACCAATTCAGATGGAAATTCAGTGATTGCAACTCAAGGGAGCCATCAACCTGTTTTCAACAGCTCAGGATTATACGATATTTACCTGGTGAAATTTAATTCCTCCGGTGTGCGGCAATGGGGCACTTATTATGGGGGTGCAGGTGATGACGCCTGTTCTTCTGCGTGTATTGATAATTCGGGAAATATCTTCTTAACAGGAACGGCTAGATCCGCAATAGGTATCACAACACCGGGAGCATTTCAAACAAACTATATGGGTCCAAGCTCCTATTTAGCTAAATTTACCAATGCAGGGATATTGCAATGGGGCACCTATTATACAAGACCTTCAGATGGAAGTTTTTGTACGACTAATAACGCCGGAGATGTTTTTTTTGGAGGGTCAACCAGTTCAACAACTGACATTGCAACAAATGGATGTTACCAACCAACTTATGGAGGGGGAACAACGGATATTTTTATAACGAAATTTAGTTCGTCAGGTGTGCATCAATGGGGCAGCTACTACGGAGGGAATAATTTTGATGATGCTGGGGATTGTGCGGTTGATAATGCGGGTAATATTTTTATCAGTGGAACAACAGCTTCTTCAGACAATATTTCCATTGCCTCGCCAGGCAGTTACCAGGACTCTTGCATACAGGATTCAGCATACGTTGGAGGATCTCCGAGTGCTTTTTTAGTAAAATTAAAAGATACAGATTATCATTTTGACGGTATAGATGAGGTTAAATCAAATTTATCAGGATTGGAATTATTTCCAAATCCTGCACAGAATGTGATTACAATAGGTGCTAAGGAAAATAATTATAAGAGTGGATTAAATAATATTGTTATTATAAATAACACCGGGCAGGTTTTTAAAACACAACATTTTCATAGTAACGATCCTTTATCTATTGGCGTCGCTGATTTACCTGAGGGACTTTATATAATGAATTATATGCAGGATGGAACAGTGTCTGTTAGCAAACGGTTTATTATCGCCAGATAATAACTATGACCGACTGCTAAATCTTTACTTGATGTTTTCATATAATTACTATGTCTCACTCCTTCAAAAACCTCAAATGTTTTTTTCCAAGATTTGTATGTAGCGTTATAATGTAAACTCCCTTCGCAAGAAGTTCTGTATTAACTTGAATTTCTCCTGCAGGAATAACAGAAATTGAATCATCGGAATAAATAATTTGCCCGAATGCATTTGTGATGGTGAGATTTTGCAGAACACCTCCTTTGGGAATTCCTGAAATACGAAGGCTGGTGCCTGCAGGATTAGGATACAGCACAATGCTTGCGTTTTTAAGATCTTCGTCGTTAAATCCAACCACTGTGTTTTGTGCAGAGAGTATTCTTATTTCAGGATCAAAATACACACGCACCACTTCAAAGTTTATCGTACAATTATAACTCTGTCCTGAGTAGGTGTTATCAAACACAAGCGTGGTGTCGTTTTTTTCTCCCACAAATTTTAAGGCAACAGGCATTTCAAAAAAAGAAACAGAAGGATGCGACTGCGTTTGCGAAAGTGTAAATGACGTAGAACTTCCCGCTTGTTCCCAAAGCACATGATAGCTGGGATAGCCTTGCTTATAATACCACTGGTTAAAAAAACCGGAAAGATCTTTTCCACTTGCTGTTTCAAAATGTTTTATGAGTTGTGGCGTTTTTGCGTACCTGCCTTTTAAAGCCACATCATTCAAATAATTTTTTAGCGCTGCAAAGAAATCGGCATCGCCCAGTTTCCAGCGTAGCATACGTAATAAAAAAGCACCCTTGGTATAAGTTAGTCTTCCATCGAAAATCCGGCTTACCTGTGTAGTATCGTCACACAGCACAGAACCTCCGGGCAGAGCCGTAATGATTTTAATAATGCCCGGTAAACCAAAAACCCAATTTGCATTATCAAATCGCTCGGTCGTTAACCATTCAAAATAACTTGCAAAGCCTTCATTCAGCCAGATGTCTTCCCAGCTTCCACAAGTGATGTGATCTCCAAACCATTGATGCGCACATTCGTGTGCCAGTAATGAACGGGTAAATGCCACCACAAAGGTCATGGTTTGATGCTCTTCTCCCCCGCCCCAGCCAAACTGCGCGTGCCCGTATTTTTCTTTAGCAAAAGGATAATCAATTAATAACGAATCATACATGTGAATTATTTTTACAATCTCTGCGGTTCCAATTTTTGCAGAATCCAAATTTTCGGGGTAGACATAATTTAAAACCTGGAGCGTGCTTGTTTTAAGCGGCACGTAATCGGAATAAGATACGTAATTTGTTACAGCAATGGCAACAAGATACGCAGCAATGGGGTAACGGCTTTTCCAATGATAAATTTTATCACTTCCAAGATTTAGTTCAGAAATTAAAAGTCCATTACTCCCAACTCTATTGGCTTGCGGCGTTTTTACGATAATATCAATCGAATCTATTTTGTCTACCAAATTCTGTTTACAAGGCCACCATGTTTTGGCGCCATAGGGTTCTGAGAGCGTCCAGATAATAGGAGTGCCGTTATGTGCAGATTGTACAAAAGAACCAAACCCATCGCTTACCGGTTTCCCCTGGTAATAAACTCTCAGAGAATCAAGAGTGTTTATTGGAACGTTTGACGGAAAAGCTATTTGAAGAATATCTCCTGACTGTCTTGTGAAAGCAATTTTAGAGGAATGATACATTACCGAATCCACAGTCATGCTGGCTTCGAGGTCGAACTCGATTTGATTAAAGTTTGTTGTAGTGGGTTTAAAAATAGTTTTAATGTTTCCTTTTATGTAATCCACGGCTGGGTCAATTTCCCAATTACATTGATGATAAACCAAATCGTAATTATTAATGGCTGAAGAGGCTGTTGGCGACTGCGTTCTGAGCCATGAACTTTTTCCTGGTTCAGAAACTTCTTTGCATTGATTATCGTTACGATTGGTCTGTGCGAGTGAAACAGAGGCAATAAAAATAAACAGGAGTAAACAAAAGTGTTTCATTTTAATTAGAGCGCTTGCCTTTAAAAAATTATCTCAATTTATTCAACCTATAAAATGTTCTCATAAATTTATTTACAAATTACGAAATAAAATAGGAATATTATAAGTGTCAGGCTTGTAATTACCAAAAGTATACACGCTGCGAAACACAGATAATCGAACAAACTTCTGTTCCTTACTTGTCCAATTCCCAATTCCTTTCTCAGTTCCCCAAGGCTCTTGCTCAGAAGAACATCGTCGTATAAATAGTTATGATACAAATTACTTTTCACGTTTCTTCCCATCATAAAGGCTTTGAAGAGAGCTTTAGGATATAGAAACATGCCAACAGCAAAAGAACCGAAATTCAGAAACCAGGCAATCAGCAAGTTTCCACAACCGGACGCTATTTCCCAGGCGCCTATTTCTACTTCTCCTTTCCAATGGGCAGAGTACTCGGTGAGTAAATGATGGATATCGTGAAATTTTACAGCTTTTATCCGGGATTTTGTATTTGGAAAAGGAATAAAAACCGGGCCTATTTTTATCCTAAAATATTTATCACGATAACCGCCGTCTGCAAAATGGTATTTCTTAAAATAGAGTTGCAAAGCATTTTCAATTTTTAGATCATCCGGATAGACTGAAGCCAGCATGTGATTCTTTAATTACATAAAGATATAAAACTAAAAAGGAAATAATTGAAATTCTGTAAATCAATTCAGGTACTTCACCAACTCCCCGCAAATAAATTCCGCCGCTTTTCCATCTCCATAAAGCTTAGGAAACTTAAGATCTGTTTTAGAATTTAAAATTTCAAAAGCGGTTTTAATTCTTTGCTCATCGGCATCGGTAACAATAGCCGCACCACATTGCACCAGTTCTACCCACTCGGTTTCGGGACGAAGAATTACACAGGGCTTTTCAAAATAAAAAGCCTCCTTCTGCACGCCGCCACTGTCGGTCATTACCAGCTTACAGTTTTTTTCCAGGGCAACCATTTCTAAAAAAGAAGCAGGTTCAATAATTCTGAATTTAGAATTTGTTTTTATGCGTGAATACAATTCCTGACTGAGATTAGTTTCCAATAGTTTTGCTGTTCGCGGATGCAATGGCAAAACTATTTCGAGATTAAACTTCACAGAAATATCCTGCAAAGATTTAAAAAGAGAATTTAATCTTTCAGGTTCATCGGTATTATTATTCCTGTGAATAGTTGCCACGATAAATTTATTTTTTTCAAGTTTCAATTTTTGAACGATGTCCGTTTTATTTTCAGAGACCGAACTAAAATAAAGACTGTTATCGTACATCACATCCCCACAATGGTAGATCTTGGGATTATCAGCAGTATAAGGCGCTACAGCTTCTTTATTAAATCCTTCCTTTATTAAATTTTCGTAACCGGTTTTGGTGGGAGAAAATAAAAAGGTACTCACATGATCGCACATAATACGGTTCACTTCTTCGGGCATAACTTTGCTGTATGACCTCAGACCAGCTTCAATGTGCACCACCGGCACATGAATTTTACTCGCTGCAATTGCACCCGCTAAAGTAGAATTGGTATCGCCGTATAAAACTATAGCATTTGGTTTTTCTTTTAGTAAAATTTCTTCTATGCCCGTTAGCATCGTAGCCGTTTGTTTTCCGTGACTACCACTACCTACATTTAAATTATAGTCGGGTGTAGGAATCCCCAGCTCGTCAAAAAACACCTGGCTCATATTGGCATCGTAATGCTGGCCGGTATGTACGATTATCTCCTGGATCTCTTTACTGAATTTATTTTTAATGGCTCTGCTCAATGCCGCGGCTTTAATGATCTGCGGCCGCGCTCCTATAATGGTGACAATTTTTAGCATAAAATTTTATCTGTACTGAATACTACTTGCGTTTTAAACGATTTCAAAGATACAAATGTTTTTCCGGTAGATAAAAACGGTGTTTACAGACTTAATGATAACCTGAGTGTTCCACCCAGTCCATCGTGAATAATTCTGATTAATATGGATAAATTATAGAATATTTTTGGAACTATGAGACAGGACAGAAGGGAATCAAGACTTTACTCTTCTATCTTGGCTCCTGTCGTCCCTTCAGTCCTGCCGTCCTCAGAGCGCTCCATCATCCGAAAAACTATAATATTTTTGATCGCCAATAATGACATGATCCAACAAAGAGATGTCAAATAAATTAAGCCCCTCTTTTAGTTTTTTAGTAACGCTTTTGTCCTGCTCGCTGGGAACAATTTGTCCACTTGGATGATTGTGTGCTATCACCACACCACTCGCAGTGCCCTCTACCGCCATTTTACAAATAAGACGAACATCTACCACCGTGCCAGAAATTCCCCCTTTGCTTAACAATTCTTCCTTCATTACCATGTTGGCGCGATTCAACAACAGTACCCAGAATTCTTCATGCTGTAAATCGCTCAGTCTCTTGTGCAACAATTGGTACGCTATATTACTTGAAGTGATCTTGACTTTTTCCAGCGTTTCCGAATCTTTTCGCCTTCTTCCCAATTCAAAAGCGGCTGCGATGTTAATGGCTTTTACTTCGCCAATTCCTTTAAACTTTTTTAAATCGGCCAAACTTAGTTTAGCCAGTTCGTTCAGATTATTGCTGTTACCCGACAACATACGTTGAGCAAGCTGCACCGCTGTTTCACTCCTGTTACCGGAACCGAGAACAATCGCTATCAGTTCAGCGTCACTTAATGTATGCCTTCCTAATCCCGAAAATTTTTCTCTTGGACGGTCATCTTCGGCCAGGGCTTTGATATTAATATGCTTTACATTTTCTTCCATGTTTGTTTATTTGTAGTTGTTGATTTTATGAGTATGTTTCTTATTGGCTTTTACTTAATTTTACGGTCAATTTATGTCTTTCATCCACACGGAGTCGCTCCAGATTTTCAAAATAAAAGAGTTTCGTCTTTTTATTCTTGTTCGTTTATTCTTAACGCTTGCCATTCAAATGCAGTTTAGTACCATTTATCTGCAGATCTATTACGAATATTCAAAGGATGAATTGGTATTAGGATTGATCGGCCTTGCGGAAGCGGTCCCTTTTATCATCACTTCTTTTTTTAGCGGACATTATGTGGATCTGATTTCCAAAAAAAGGATCATTCTTATTTCCACTTTTTTATTAATGCTTGGCGCTGTTTTTCTATTTTTAAACGCGCAGACGCTTATTCATTTGTTACACAGCGCAGGACTCGTCGTACTGTTCTCTGTTGTTTTTCTTTTCGGAATTATTCGTGCTTTTTTAGGAGCTACAACAAATCCTTATTTAAGTCAACTTGTTCCCCGCAAAGAATACACGCACTCTGCTACCTGGAACAGTACGGCCTGGCACACCGGTGCCATCTTGGGTCCGGTATTAGCTGGACTCATTTATGGGTTCAATAATTCCTACAATGCTCAATGGTGCCATTTAACGGAAGTGGTTTTATTTCTCATTTCCTTGGTACTTATTTACATGATCAATAATCCCGGTTCTCCCGAAGTACACGAAAAACGTGAAAATATTTTCGAGAGTATGAAAGTAGGATTGAACTTTGTTTTTAAAACAAAAATGGTGCTCAGTGCTATTTCCCTTGATCTCTTTGCAGTGCTGTTTGGTGGCGCTGTTGTGCTGATTCCGGCCTTCACCGATAAAATATTACATCTTGGCCCCGAAGCTTATGGCTTATTAAGAACCGCTCCCGCTATTGGTGCAGTTATTTCCGCATTCATCATGGCTGCCTATCCGCCCGCTAAAAAAGCCGGTATCGCCCTCATCTGGTCGGTCATAGCCTTTGGTATTTTTACCATTTTATTCGGAATAAGTAAAAGTTACTGGATGGCCTGTGCTATGCTTTTTTTCACCGGTGCATTCGACAATGTAAGTGTAGTAGTACGACACAGTATTTTACAATTAATGACTCCCAATAATATGCGGGGACGTGTAAGTGCCATCAACAATATTTTTGTTGGCAGCAGCAATGAGATTGGTGCTTTTGAAAGTGGTGTCGCTGCAAAAATTATGGGACTAATACCTTCCATTGCTTTTGGTGGCGGCATGACCATCCTGGTTGTGCTTGGCATTAACAAAATAAATCCCAAACTAAAAAAACTCGACATCACCACGATTTCTTAAAAATTCCATGTAAATTGTTTAATAACCCTGACAGGGTTTTGATGCGTTATCATACCCGGTCAGGGTTTTATACTAAACAAAAGTACTTAAGACTAAGATTGCTTTTGATTTACAATCACTTCATTAGCTACCACTTCGGTCACGTATCTTTTCTGACCGTTTTTATCCAGGTAGTTTTTCGTCACCAACTTTCCTTCCACGCTAACAAAACTTCCTTTTTTAAGTTCTGCTTCAACGCGCTCTGCTACTTTGCCCCAGGCAATCACTAAATGCCATTGAGTGTCTGTTGATTTTTCGCCACTGCGGGTGGTGTATTCTTCTTTTGTTGCCATCGAGAATTTTGCGAGCTTGCTGTTCTCAAATGTTTTGATTTCAGGGTCATTTCCTAAATTACCTGATAATTGTACTCTGTTTGTGTTCATGATTTATGGTTTTTTATTGTTTATTTTTTTAACACAGAGAGACTGAGGCACGGAGGCACTGAGAGTATTCTCTGGGTGTTTATCTTTATTTGTTTGTTTATATTATTTATTAAAACAGAAGGCAGGAGTTTTACTTTGCAAGGAGCTTTCCTCTGTGACTCAGTGTCTCCGTGCCCTCTGTGTTAAATAGGTGCTAAGCTACCTGTGCTTGTTTAGCGAACACAAATAATTCGTTAGCCACAATTTCAGTACTTGTGCGTTTCACACCTTCTTTATTTACGTAAGAGCGGTTAAATAATTTCCCGTCTATCGTAACTTGTGTACCTTTTTGCAGGATGCATTCAGCAATGCCTGCAAGATTTCCCCAGGCAATGATCGAATGCCATTGCACATCCGTTACTTTTTCTCCACTTTTCGTTTTGTAAGTTTCGCTCACTGCAATGTTAAAGCGTGCAAGCTTGTTGCCATTTTCTAAAACTTTTACTTCCGGGTTTGCACCTAAACGTCCAACTAACTGTACGTGATTTTTAATGTTCATCATGATATTTATTTTTTATTGTTTATTTTTTTAACACAGAGAGACTGAGGCACGGAGGCACTGAGAGTATTCTGTGTGTGTTTTTTTTATTTGTTTGTTTATATTATTTATTAAAACAAAAGGCCTGAGACTTACTTTGCAAGGAGTTTTCCTCTGTGACTCAGTGTCTCCATGCCCTCTGTGTTAAATAGGTGCTAAGCTACCTGTGCTTGTTTAGCGAATACAAATAATTCGTTTGCCACAATTTCAGTACTTGTGCGTTTCACACCCTCTTTATTTACGTAAGAGCGGTTAAATAATTTCCCGTCTATCGTAACTTGTGTGCCTTTTTGCAGGATGCGCTCTGCAATCCCAGCAAGATTTCCCCAGGCAATAATGGAATGCCATTGAACATCCGTTACTTTTTCTCCACTTTTCGTTTTGTAAGTTTCGCTCACTGCAATGTTAAAGCGTGCAAGCTTGTTGCCATTTTCTAAAACTTTCACTTCCGGGTTTGCACCTAAACGTCCAATTAATTGTACGTGATTTTTAATGTTCATCATAACTTTGTTTTTTTTATTTGTTTTTACTTTTTATTCTGCGCTAATTTCAATCCCGCTTGTTTAATTTTTATCTGCGTTATCTGTGAAATCTGCGTCAGCTCTTTTTTGTCTTTTCGAAAAACGCGTTATCTCAAATCGACGATGCAAAGGTGCGGTGAGAGAAAAACTTTATTCGGTTTTTACGCATTTGTATTCGAATATAAGCGACCACAAACGACTACAATTAGCTTAAATTACTGGTTAATAAATAGTTATAAACATTTAAGGGTTTTCGTAAAAAAAGGAATTAATTTTAATATAAAATAAAAATATAGCGCTTAGCAGATAGTTACCAGTAAGTGGCGGACGAATTCCTCCGAGCCAAAATCTAGGACGACAAAGAACATTTTAACATGACAAAAAATAATTTTGACTTTTGGGCAACTTACGACAATCTCTGCAAATCTTTAATACTAGCGGACAAAAAGCCAATTGCGGACAGTTTCAAAAAAGCTCAAATGTATGCAACCGGTATGACAGATGGTTGGTTTAACTTCATGGACGCATTTGAAAAAGCAATCAAAGACAATCAAACCTATTTAAGTGCAGATGAAAAAAATGCTGCGGACGATCTATTATTCAAATTAAAAAAATCCCTCACCGACATGTAATTATCGACGGACATGAACACTACAGGCTTTCATAAAATAGTTCAAGATCACGTCCCACTTCATGACAACATAACAATCGTAGAAGACGTTGAACAATTTAAAATAGACGACATCGAAAATGGTGTAATTATGGTTTGGGTAAACTGGAGCGTCGGATATTTAAACTGTAAGTACTCAATCGAATGTCTTCAGGACAAAAAATATAGCGGACAAATTTTCATCATCGACATCGACACAATTCAGGCTGACTTCCAAAAGACCGTTCTCAAATCCCGGCTAAATGGTTGGGGCGAAATATTTCTTATTAAAAACGGACAAGTAATCGAGAGTTTTTTGGGTAAAGAAAGTTCCATTGCATTTAAAACTTACATCGACAAATATGCGGACACATATTCTAGATGAACTGTGTGCCGCCACCATACTGGTAACAGCAGCTACAAGTTATGCCGCTCTTCTTCCTATTTTGGCATCTCGGTGGACTTCCGTACATTTAACTTTACGGACAGCGGCACAACTTGTAGCCGCAATACGTTATAAGCCATTTCAGACATACATGAAACAAATAAGTATACTTACGCTGATTTTATTCGCTTCAATATTTTTTGGACAGAAAATGACAGAGCAAGAATGGAATGAATTAGCCTCAAAGGACAAGAGACTTTTACCAAAATATGGACATCTTCCTAAAACGAAGGAAGAAAAAAAAGCAGACCTAGAGTTTATACAAACCGTATTAAAAAAGGATACGACAAACTATTTAGCGTCAGCGCATTTAATGTCAGTTGGTTTTGACAACTTAAATAGAGGCGATCTTAAGACTGCAATGTTT
>Ga0265327_10004342_pt1 | contig 12620 bp, 9 predicted proteins | sample 41621metaG_FD_202089 | JGI IMG/M metagenome (GOLD analysis project Ga0265327, IMG submission 202089) | Rhizosphere microbial communities from Carex aquatilis grown in University of Washington, Seatle, WA, United States - 4-16-21 metaG | ecosystem: Host-associated > Plants > Roots > Rhizosphere >...
AAGAAACGTGAGGGTGCATTGTGCTGCACGCCGCCATAGAGCAAGCGACTAGACGCGTAAATCATATATAACTCCTGCCGGGCGCGAGTCATGCCAACGTAGCACAGCCGGCGCTCCTCTTCCATCTCACCCTGGTCATATAACGCCCGTGAATGCGGGAAAATTGATTCTTCCAAGCCCGGCATAAATACAACGGGGAATTCCAAACCTTTAGCCGCATGCAGCGTCATGAGCGTCACCGCATCGCCATTAAAATCAGCACTATCCAGGTCACTGACCAGAGCCACTTCTTCCAGAAAACCATCGAGACCAGCATCCTGATATTCCTGCGCCACGCTGAGCAGTTCCTTGACGTTTTCCTGACGAGCTTCAGCCTGGACGGTGCCATCATCCAGATAGTGCAGATAATCAATTCGGCGAATTAATGAGTCAATCAAACCGGCGACGGAAGCCGTTTCGCTAGCGATGCGCAGGCTAGCTAAAATATCACCGAGTTCGCTGATACTGGCCCGAGCTTTAGGTGTCAGATCGTTACATTCTGCTGCTTGTAATAATGCCTGTGACAGCGGCAGGCCCTGAGCTTGCTGCCACGCAAAGAACTTCTGCACCGAGGTAGCGCCGATGCCACGAGCCGGCACATTGATGACACGCTCCAAACTAACTCGATCTTCCGATTGAAAAATCAGCCGCAAATAGGCCATCAGATCTTTGATTTCCTTACGATCATAAAAGCGCACGCCGCCGACCACACGGTAGGGCACACCATAGTGAACGAATGCTTCTTCTATGGAACGGCTCTGGGCGTTGGTGCGGTAGAGTACAGCGAAATCGTGGTATTTTCGTCGGCCGCTATCCACGCCATTGCGAATGCGCCGGATGATAGCTTCACCCTCAGCTCGTTCATTACCCACAGGCAAGACTTGGACTGGCAGCCCGTCGCCACTATCCGTCCACAATTTCTTGTCGCTGCGCTGCACATTTTTGGTAATCACCGCGTGCGCCGCCTGTAAAATGTTATTGGTACTGCGATAATTTTGCTCGAGTTTGATGATGACGCAATCTTTGTAATCGTTCTCGAAACGTAAGATATTACGGAAATCAGCTCCCCGCCAACTATAGATACTTTGCCAGTCATCACCGACCACAGCGATGTTTTTATGCTCATTAGTTAACATGTTAACTAATTGGTACTGAGCAGCATTGGTATCTTGATATTCATCGATCATGATGTATTTAAATTGCTCTTGCCACTTCTTGCGAACTTCCGGCTGGGTTTTGAAAAGTTCGACTGTTTTGTTGATCAAATCATCGAAGTCTAGAGCCGAAGCTTCGCGCAATACTCTCTCATAAGCTGGATAGACTTGTGCAGCCGCTTTTTGCGATGGGCTGTTGGCAGTCTGACTATAACCAGCTGGCGAAATCATCTCATTCTTGGCACTGCTAATCAGGCCAGAAATAGCTCGCGCCGGGAAAGATTTTTCATCAAGCATTAATTCTTTGCTGACTCGCTTAACCGCTGCCTGGCGATCGGACTCGTCGAAGATAACAAAGCTCTTTGGTATGCCGATGTGCTCACCATCTTGCCGCAGCAAGCGCACGCAAATACCGTGGAAGGTACCCATGTAAGGCATAAAACCGCGATCTTCGGCGTTGGCATGCAGCAGTTGAGCCACGCGAGCGCGCATCTCCTTGGCGGCTTTGTTGGTAAAAGTAACAGCCAAGATGTTGTATGGCGTAGCTTTGTTGGTCGCGATCAGATACGCAATGCGGTGCGTCAGTGTCTTTGTCTTGCCCGAACCAGCGCCAGCCTGAATCAAGAGCGGCCCCTCAGTCGTCTCCACCGCCCGGCGTTGCTCCGGATTTAAACCCTCAAGTAAGTCATTGTGCATCAGTTAAATTTTAACAGATTTACACCTTTATAACTGATGTTATTGTTGCGACAGACGCAGGGATAGAAGCGTTTGCTTGAGTGATTGATACGTATGATTGTTTTTCATAAATGCCTGGGCATCTTCCACTGTTGCAAAATTATGGACAGCGCCGGCTGTTCCGCCACCAAATACAGTGCCGTTGAACATAAGCACTGTCTTGCCGTCGGGAGCATTGAAAAACGCACCATTGTTCAGGTTGCTTACGGTCAAAGTTTCGCCGTCTGTTACACCTTGATTGTCGACCACATCTTGTCGAACAATATAACCCGTCGAAGCTTGCTGGACGAGCTCACGTAGATAGAGCGGCTTCCCGTTGCTAGTCGTTTTCAGTTTCGTGTAGGTGACCGACGGGATTGTCACTCGATTTGTATCAGTATTCACATCTGGGTTGCGCATAAATATAGCCGTGGCGCCGGTTAGGTTAGCGTCAAGCTCAGTTTGGGGGGCACTAACTGATACGGTCTCGTCGGTAGTAGACTTATTTTTCTCAATTTGCCAACTCGATGGATAGCTAAAGCTCGTTTTGTCGACGGGTGAGATATAGACCTTGTTTGTCGGGAGCTTGACGGTCGGTTCGGCAGTCGAGGATGAGAAAAAGTGTGTATGAAAATTGGTATTGGCCGATACTAATCCGGCATCGAGTGCCACATCGACCCAGGCAACGAGCAGGAATAGACTTAGCACAGCTCCCAAGACTACGAAACGCTTGGTTTTACGCTTTTCAACGCTGTTGATTGGCAGAAAATACTTTTTGGAATCAATTAGGCTGGTGACTTCAGCGTCGTGCTTGGCGATCTTTTCGACTTCTTCAGCATCGATTTCCTCAGCAGTTTGCTGTGTGGAATCCTTTTTTGCGTCAGCTTTATTGGCTTCAGCAGGAACCTCTTCGCTAGATTCTTTAGGCTCAGCTACTTCTGCCACATCATTACTGTCAGTTGCTTCAGGTTCGGCTTCGGCAACAGCTTTAGCTTTGGCTGGTTCGGTTTTCTCACTTTTTTCGAGTGGTTTAATGGTAGCTTTGGCACCAGATGGTAGTGGTGGGGCGGTGGCTGCAGCATCATCTGTCGACGCTTCTTCATCAACCATCATGGGGTCTTTTAAAATCGGGCGATTAGTCACCAGAACTGGTTTGGAGGTGACCGACGGCGCGGTCTTCCCAGGCTTGGCAACATCGACGATCGGCTTGCTAGCAGCCGCTTTTTCGTCTTTAGCCATGATGTTCCTCGCTCTGTAATTGATAAGCGACGTCAACGATGCCGGCAAACTGCTGGTAATTCAAGCTAGCCGCTCCGACTAGCGCACCGTCACAGCCATCCAGACTCAAGTAAGCTCTAGCGTCGTCAGCATTGACGCTGCCGCCATATATGACACGAATTTCCTCGGCAATGGCTGCGCCATACAGTTCTTTGATAACTGATCGTACATGATTCAGCGCCTGTTGCATGTCATCTGGTTTGGCAACTTCACCTTCGAAAGTACTGATCGCCCAGACTGGTTCGTAGGCGACGACGACTTGGCGAACATCTTCGGCGGTTAGGTTGGATAGCGCTGTCGTTAATTGATCGTGGACGACGCGCTTAGCTTCGCCAGCGGCTCGTTCTTGCTTAGTCTCGCCGACGCAGAGGATTGGCGTGATGCCATTGCGTACCGCAGCTTGGACTTTGTCGCGTACTTGCTCGAGGCCTTCGTTGAAATAAATGCGGCGTGCCGAGTGACCGACGATACTGTAATGGACCAGATCGCGCAGCATGGTAAAGCTGACTTCGCCGGTGTAGGCACCCTCATCGACATAGTAAGCATCTTGCGCCGACAGACGAAATTTGCGGTGATCGATTTGGAGACTTAAGGGCTGCAACGTTAACATCGAGGGCGCTAGCACAATTTCAACACTGCGATGAATCTTAATGTGCTGATCTAGCCGGTGCACAAGCAAACTGGCCTGCTGCGTATTGAGGTGCATTTTCCAGTTAGCGACGATCAGTGTGCGTTTCATAGTGCTTACGGTTTCTCAGGTTTATTGTACATTATTTCTTGTCCTGGAGCGCTTCGACACCCGGTAATTTGCGGCCGCCCATTAGTTCCAGGCTGGCGCCGCCGCCGGTCGAAACATGGCCAAAACTGCCCACCAAATTGCGTGATTCCACATACCCGACAGTGTCGCCACCACCGACGACAGTGAATGGTTTGTGCCCAAATTCACCCAAAAGGGCTTCGATAATCAACTCTGTGCCGTGCGCATATGGCCCAATTGGCCCCTGTAAACCGACAGTTTCAGTGACACCCATGGTGCCATTCCAAACTACCGTGTTGGCCAGTTGTGCACCACCAGCAATGAACGAGCCCGAAAATGGTCCAATATCAAGGATCATCTCATCAGCATGCATCTGGCTGGCAGCTCGCGGCGCTCGTTTTGGATAACTTTCGATATCAGCGATGAAGTGTGAACTCCAGTCCACTATGCGCGTTGGTGTTTTAGGATCAATTCGCTTGGACACCACCGCATCATGTGGAATCGCAAAGATAAAGCGCCGCTTTTTGGCCTCGGCACCAGCTTTCCGCACCAGATCGCGCGCTACAGCCAGTTCGCCCTGATCATATAAACTATGCCCAACATCTATACCACGGGCTGCCAGAAACGTATTGGCCATAGCCCCGCCAATAACTACAAAATCAGCCAGCTCGATAAACTTATGTAAAATCTCGATCTTGTCAGCAATTTTGGCACCACCGATGATGGCCATCAGGGGCCGTTCGGGTTTGTGCATGACATTCGTTATGGTATCAACCTCTTTTTCGAGCAAGAAGCCAGCCACACTAGGGAGATGATGAGTGATTGCTTCGGTACTGGCGTGGGCGCGGTGCACTACACCAAAACCATCTTGCACAAACACATTTGCCAAACTGGCTAATTGTGCGGCAAAAGCATCATCATTCGCCTCTTCTTCAGGATGAAAACGCAAATTTTCCAGCAGCAGAACCTGGCCATGCTTCAGATTAGCAGCCGCCTTTTCAGCCAACGGACCAACACAATCAGTCGAAAACTCCACCGGCTTATCTAGCAATTGCTGCAAACGCTTAGCTACCGGGAACAGACTATTAGCAGTATCGCTTGGACCACTAGGACGACCCAGATGCGAACAAATAATCACTTTATCAGCATGCTGCAACAGATATTCGACGGTCGGCAGCGACTGCTTGATGCGATAGTCATCAGTGATTTTGCCACCATCGAGCGGCACGTTATAGTCGGCGCGCAGCAGCACGGTTTTGCCTTTGAGATCAATGTCGCGAATGGTCTGTTTGGTGAACATAGTTTCCTGCCTACTTTATAACTCGTACTTTTATGGTGTCTGTGGTGCCGACTACGCCAGGGTAATGGCCTGAAGCGGTGACTACGGTATCGCCCTTGTGTAACACCTTATTTTTCTGCAACCAATCCGTTAACTTGGTGGCCGCCAAGGCATCAACCGGACGCACGAAACTTTTTACACCATAGACAATGGCTAGCGTTTGAGCCGTGCGATTATCGCTAGTAACGGCAATGGTCGGGATGGCTGAGCGACGGGCAGCAATGTTCAGTGCCGTGGCACCGGATTTAGTTTCGGCCACAATGGCCTTAGCCTGAATATTCTTGGCCAGATTCAGCACCGCCTCACTAATAGCAGCCTGACTGGTATATTCTCGCGCCATGGGATAAGTGACTGCCAGTGGGATGTGCGCTTCGGTGTACAGCACGACGCGTTTCATGGTTTTGACGGCATCGATGGGATACGAGCCGCTGGCCGTTTCATCGCTCAGCATAACGCAGTCAGCGCCAATCAGCACTGCTGTTGCCACATCTGAAACTTCGGCGCGTGTCGGCTCGGGCATTTCAGTCATGCTGGCTAGCATCTGCGTGGCCACAATAGTTGGCTTGGCATATTGTTGTCCTAGACCGATGATCTGACGTTGCACGATTGGCACACTCTCAGCCGGCGTTTCGACGGCCAAATCACCACGGGCGATCATCACCGCATCACTGGCTTTGACGATCTCTCCCAGATTATCTACGGCTGCTCTGGTCTCAATCTTGGCAATAATTTTAGCGGTGCTATTCATACCCTTTAGCAGGCGACGCAGTTTGTCTATATCACCAGCTGTTTGCACGAAACTCAGGGCCACATAGTCGATATCTTGCGAGGAACCGTACACCAGGTCAGCTCGGTCTTTGGGTGTCAGAATGTCGCCGCCGAAGTCAGTGTCTGGCAGATTCATGCCCTTACGCTTGATGAGGATGCCGGCATTGTCAGCTTTGACGCGGACCACGCCATCTTTGACGCTGGTGACTACCGTTTTGACCTTACCGTCATATAAGTAGATCCGCTCGCCGCGCTTCACCTTTTTGCTCAAATCATATTGAGTTGGCAAGTGACCACTGACTTGATAATCGGCCTCATATTTAAAGCTCAGGCCTTGGCCCTTTGCGACGTTGACGATGCCGTCGAAGTCGCCCAAACGAATTTTTGGCCCCTGTAAATCTTGAATGATGGCTACTGGCTTGCCGTAAGCTTGCGAGGCCTTGCGGATCCAGGCGATTTGCTTGGTGCGTTCGTCGAGCGTGCCATGGCTGAAATTCAGGCGAATGCCATTGGCACCAGCCTTGATAAGCGCCAAAACAGACTCATAGCTGTCAGTCGCCGGCCCGATGGTAGCGATGATTTTTGTTCGTTTGAATTTGGTCAGGGGCACATTTGGTGCTGTATCTGTTACGTGCGACATTAACCCACCCTAAGCTTTAGCAATTTCCCCTCTAGTATATACCGTTGTACGCTGTTGGGGAATAGCTAGGATGGCAAAAACTTTCGATGGACCAATTGTTGCAACGTCTCTTCAACTTTATCCATGCGAATCTCTAGCTGCGCCACCGAGTCATCTATGCCACTAACTATAAGCTCAAGATTATCTACTCTGTCCTCAATTTTTCCGAATTTTACCTCAAGTTTACCAAGACGCTGCTCAACTAGAGTCAAACGCTTTTCAACACTATCTAGTCGGGTCTCCACCGATTCCATTCGCACTTCAAGCTTTTCTAGTCGATCTTCAATCTTATCTAATCGTTGCTCAACTCGATCCATGCGAACCTCTAAAGAATTAAAGCGAGCATCAACTCTGTCGGCAAAAGTACGGATTACTTCACCTAGGTCTTCGACAATCCGACTAGTAGCTTTATCAACTATGTCTTGAACTATCGTATGTACGTCGTCTTTAGTCACGTAATCAGCCATACACTCATGGTAGCAACTGCCGATATTGAGCTCCAAATAAAATGCTCAGAAAATCGTCTTATTTAATAACTATTTAAGAAACTAGGCGTTTGGTGATTTTTCGTGCCGAGATTGCGCCATTTTTTGGGCAGCCAGAACATACCACAGCAAGGCCGTTATGAATGTAGTTATCGCAGAAAACCATAGTGATAAAGTGCTGTATGTGATAGCAAAAACAAACAAGACGCTACCCGATAATACGCTGGTAGAAAAGGCAGGCTTTTGTTTGCTCAGAATGGTGGGTATTAAGGCGATGATGAACACTATGGTGCCAATAGATATAACAGTGTCTTGCCAGTGATGCATTATTACTTAGAATAACAGATTTGTGGGATAGACTACATCATCGCGGTCAGTACGCCAATGCTCGCCTCTTCCCAATTGGTAGGCACAAATTACAAATTTTGGATCGAGCTCTGGGTGTAAATCCATAACTGCATCCAACAATTCTCCTTCCGACCTACCAGCACCTAGTGCACTGTCCATTACTCCTTGAAGCTCTTTTACTATCGGTGCTCTTTCTTCCCAGCTTAAGGGCCAAAAACATAGGACTGATTGCCCGCTGGCTGAATCTTCTAATGTAATGTCACCATGTCTAGCAAGTAGCTCCCCGACTTCGTGATCGAAGGTGTCGTGCAAAGGAGGGAATGCGCCGTCTACCCAAGCAGTTTCTGTAGCAGAGGCTATATCTAGTCTTTCTGCACGCACTTCTGCTACTGTTTGAGTTGTCATTTTTGTTTTATTAGCTTATAGGTGCATAGTACACCCCAAAATCACAAGATGCAAGGGAAAGGTGTTAGGGCAGTTTGTAGTTGTGGACAATTGAAGTCAGTGGGTCGCTTGGGTAAATTTCGTAGGCGCAGCTTGCTACCCAGCTGGCTTGGGTTGGTTCGGCTTCCCAGAATAGGATGCCGCTACCGCCATTGGCTAAGTAGTTGTTGGCTTTGTTTTGCAGGAATGAAGTACGACTCGCCAAACTTAGCGTAGTGTAATTGCTATTGGAGCAGGTTGAGCCAGATGGCACGCCAGCTTCGCCAGCGTAGAATGGCTTGTTGTTTTGGGTGCTGGCTTGCTTAGCAGTGTTAAAGTTGCCTGAAACGGTGGCGCCATTCTCATACTCGTAAGAGTAATCGTGGAAACTAATGGCGTTAATGTTTGGCAATCCCATCAGGCTTGTAAAGTTGCTACTGCCACCGAAGTTGCCAGCCGTGTTTGAGCCAACGCTGATTAGATGGTTGGGGTCAGCGGCGCGAATTGCGTCAGACGTGCCTTGCAAGTATGTTTGCCACTGGGCCAGCGTTGGCTTGGCGCCAGCCTGACCAGGTTCGTTGGCAACTTCCCACATCATGACGGCCGTGTTATTTTTGAATATTGGTACTACCGTGTTGACCCAGCTCAGGTATTTGCCCTGCCAACCGCTTTGGTAGAAAGCTAGGGTTTTGCCGCTGGCATTGCCACTGACGGAGCCGTCGGTTTCGCCACAATAGCTGTCATCATCACCGAGTACGAAAATCAGGTGTTGATTATATTTTGCAGCCTCAGTAGCAATTTGGGTCAGTGGTGTGGTGCCATATGATTGGAAGGCCCACAGACGAGTTACGCCGTTGGCTGGCAATGACGAGAAGTATGCATCAAGTTGAGCCGTAGTCCAGATGGAGCCGTTGTAGCAGCCTTCCATACCGTAAGCGTTATAGCCAATGAAGCGGAATGGCGAACCATTGTAGACAAAGTGCGTTCCGCTAGCTGTCACAAATCCAGTGGTACTGGCGTTGGTTGTCTGTGTGGTTGTAGTCGTGGTGCTGGTTGTGCTGTTCTGAGAAGTTACGGCTGCCGATGGTGGCACAGTCCACTTCTGAGCTGTCGTACCGTTACAGGTGTAAACCCAGATCGGATTACCGTCCGTGGTTACCGACCATTTATCATCCAAGCACAGTCCAGAGTGTGGATTTACAATAGTACCTGCAGTCGTGCTGACTGTCCAAAGTTGCGCCGGACCACCATCGCAGGTATATAAGTGCACAATTGTGCCAGAAGTAGTGCCAGCGCCAGCTACTGCCAAACAGTAGCCATTACTGTTAACAATGGTGCCATTACTTTTCACCGTCCAGGCTTGTGCAGCCCCACTATTACACGTTCTGAGATCAATAGGATTACTATTTACCGCTTTGCCATTAGCATTATCTAGACATTTACCGGCAACACCGATAATAGAGCCCTGTTTGGAGTCGGCATGACTAGCCGATAATACTCGTACACCGATGAAGGCGATAATCCCAATAAAAATAATTGCTACCAGCAGTTCGACATGGCTAAAACCGCGCTGATCGCGCTTTTTAAGATGTAACATGGTTTTCGCTTTCATAATTGTTTATGCTTAACTTCTAGTTACAGCATAGTTGTTGTAAGAATGACTGTCAACTTTACAATTACCGGTGCCTGATTGACTTGCAACAAAATGCTATACTGTATTCAGGTTCTAAAAACAAAAACTTTCAGCAAAACATAATATTTTTCGGATCTACTAGTTATATGCCACAGCTCAATGGCGATCAACCGCCACGCTATTATTACCACTCCTCACACCGTTCTGACCCACGGCCAGACAAACCACATCGCGAACGCCGGATTAGTGGCAAAGTAAAAGCTACTTTCAGCGTAATAATGATCGCTGCCCTACTATTCACGCTGCCGCACCTGCCGTTCCTATTTGGCACCGCCCACGCCACACAGGTCACCAAACCGGTAGAGACATTCGATCAGATGAGCCGAAACATTAATACCATTATCGCCAATAATTCAGCAATCACCTTTGGCGTTTCCATAATTGACACCAGCGATGGCAAACAAACAAACTTCGGCCAAACCACAGCCATGACAGCAGCTAGCGTCAGCAAACTACTGACTGCCGCCTACTTTCTGCACCAAGTAGAGTCTGGCCAGCAAAACTTATCCCAAACTCTCGATGATGGCAACACAGCCAGCACCGACATCAATCAGATGTTGACTGTCAGCAGCGACCCGGCTTGGTCGGCGCTGAATGATGAGCTTGGCAATGACCAGCTGCAATCTTACGCCAACAGCTTGGGTGTCTATAGTTACCAGGTGTCCGACAACACCATGAGCCCGCCCGGTACAGCCGACCTCTATGCCAAACTCTACGAAGGCAAGCTACTCAATGCCACAGATACAAAACTGGTGCTTGGCTACTTAAAACAAGCAAACTACCGAGATTTAGTCGTGCCAGCCGTGCCAAATTACGACACAATTTATCACAAAGCGGGCGAATTCAGCGACGATGTCAATGACGCCACCATCATCACCAATGGGCACAAAACCATCATTTTAGTCATCTACACCGACGGCAACGGTAACTACGACTGGGTGCAGCGCGCCCACCTGATGCAGCAAATTACTGATCATGCTCTACGCTACTATCAGCTGAATTAACTTACCTACGCCGCTCGCTTATGAACAATGTGAGCACAGGTGCTACATGGACAAGTATTACGGTGGCTTTCAAAAGACCAGAAGCTAACTAGACTACTTCAACGTAACTAGCTTCGGTATCTAATAAGCCATCTTCAACACGTAAGTTAAGTTGTGCCGCAGAGCCACCTCGACGACTGCCAATAGCCTGACTGACATAGCTCGTAAAGTAGCGGTTGTTCAATAGTTGGGTTAGCGGTTTGCTCAAGCCCGATGGCGCAGTAATGGCAAATGCATTTTCAGCTGTAGGTGTAATCGTGACGATGAGGTCACCGCTATAGGCTCGTTTAGTACTTTCGAACAGTACGTCCTCCAGATTGAACAGTGCCACCGCTGAAGCCACTCCAGTAGTATCGGTGACATCACTTCGAATGCCGACTGGTTCCAATTCGTCGGGCAATGTGACAATAAATTTCTCAATTTTCTTCGTCTTAACTGAAACTGTTCTGCTTGCAAGATCAGTCAGGGCTTGGCCAACGCGTCTTTGCTGGCTTGGCTGTGGCGGCTGAATGCCTTGCTCACCAGAGAATTGTTTTTCCAGGAATAATCTCACGGCCGCTTGGGTATCTGGGCCACGGAACCCAATGGCAACAGCGTTCTGGGCGCCATTGCGCAGCAGTGCATCACGAGCTTTTTCTGGTAATTGCGCGAACTTGGCAACGCCATTATTTTTGAAGCCCGTTTCTGAAGCAGTGCCGACGACCAGCACTGACGGATCTGCCGTCAACGTATTAGCAATAGCCACACCTGGGTTGGTAGGCAGCACTACTTGTTGCAAGACATTGCGTTCTCGGGTGTCATCTGTGCCGGTAATGGCTTCAAATATTTTGCCTAGTTGCGAACGAAAGCCGGCTGCCGAGACCACAGCATCGGCTTCAATGATATCGCCGTCCATATCCCTAACAAAGCTTCGTCCGTTAACCAAGGCTAGCCTTCTAGGTTCGTTCTCATCAGCGTCACCGCGGAAGTCAATATCCGTGATCCGTGCACTCACCAGCTCTACCAGACTCTCACGCCCAGGACGGCTAATGACATCTTTGTTGCCTGCATAACGGCCGCGTTCGCTCAGACGTTTTTCGCTAACAATATAGATTTTTTCAATCCCCAACACCGCTTCATTGTCTGATTCAAATAGACGACTAAAGAACTCGACTAAGGTATCGGTGGAATTGCCAGCACCAACAAAAGCTAGCGTGCGACCGATGTTTTTGCGCCTGGCCGTTTCACGGTTCGCCAAGGCCCTAAAGGCACTCAGTGTCGTGGTTAATATCGGAAATTCGCCAGCTGCTTCAAGTCGCTGGCTCTCTTTCAATACTGCTTCGGCGCGCTTGCCCTCGATTGGAAAACCAAAGTTTGGCGTGCCCAGGCCAGTGGCCACAATGTTGGCGTCTGTTCGAATCTGCTTCCTAATAATTTCACCACTGCTATTCGTGCGCTCTAAAGTGATTAATTTGGACCCGGGCTGATCATCACTTGTACTCTCCACTGCCACCACTTCAGTACCAGTCAGCAACGTTTTGACGGTCATGGCAGCCTGCAGTTTAAGCAACAACGCCAGGTCTTCGTTGTCAGCATAGCGATTGCCTGGAGAAATTGCGTCAGGTGTAGGCAACCAATCAACAACCATATTAATGCTGCCCTCTCGGACGTCGAGGTCACCCGTTCGCTCACCTGGATACCAACGCAGCGGGCTGGCATAAGCTCGGACCGTTTGACTTTCCAGTTCACTATTTAATGGTGGTAGTGCAATGCCATCGTCACTGCTACTATTAGCACTATTTAAGCGCCAAGCAGGACCATTCGGGACAGCAAACGGGCCACCAACATCACCGATAAAGAGCATCTGCTCGGCAATGGCTGGGTAATCATGCACGATGGTGCCAGCCGAAATAATACCTTG
>Ga0265327_10004343_pt1 | contig 12620 bp, 9 predicted proteins | sample 41621metaG_FD_202089 | JGI IMG/M metagenome (GOLD analysis project Ga0265327, IMG submission 202089) | Rhizosphere microbial communities from Carex aquatilis grown in University of Washington, Seatle, WA, United States - 4-16-21 metaG | ecosystem: Host-associated > Plants > Roots > Rhizosphere >...
GGCCCATTTACGTTGGGTTCAAGAAACGAGACCTGCGGGTTGCGAATTATTTGTATTTAGAACTGGAGGAGCCGATTGCGGAAAATGCGCCGGTTGAAGTGACGAATCCGGACGGAAAACTTTGGCCACCGGAACAGAGGTTTGCTGCGAAAGCCGACCCGATGCGTCTCAGCCCGGCAGTTCATGTGAACGAGGAGGGGTATGGCACGAGTTCGCCGAAGCAGGCAATGGTAGGATACTTTCTGGGCAACTTGGGAGAAATGGATATTCCGACGGAGAAGGGTTTTTCGTTGGTTGACGCGGCTTCGGGTAAAAGTGTTTTTACTGGGGAATTGATGGCGAGGCCGGATGTCGGTTACGAGTATTCGCCGAAGCCGTATCAGGAAGTTTACGAGGCGGATTTTTCTGATTTTAAAACGCCAGGCGAGTACTGGCTGGCTGTTCCGACTTTAGGCGTTTCGTATTCGTTCCGTATTGATGATGGGATCGCGGCGGATTTTGCGCGGACATATGCGCTCGGTCTGTATCACCAGCGCTGCGGTACTTCGAATGATTTGCCATTCACGCGATTTACACACGCCGCTTGTCATGTGCGGCTCGCTGAAGTGCCTGATATGTCTTTTGCTGCGGTGAATGAAGAGTTGGCGAACATGACGGGCGACGCCCACGAGAATAAGCGGCACACTGCGCCCGCGTTGAAGAACGTGGCGGCGAGCCTTTATCCATTCGTGCGCACGAACAAAATTGACGTGAGCGGCGGACATCACGATGCCGGGGATTACAGCAAATACACAATCAACGTGGCGCATTTGATTCATGTCCTGACGTTCGCGGCGGATGCTTTTCCTGGCGTTGGGGCGTTGGACAACCTTGGAATTCCTGAGAGCGGAGACGGAAAGAGTGACATTTTGCAGGAGGCAAAATGGGAGGCGGATTTTTTGAGCAAACTACAGGATGACGATGGCGGGTTTTATTTTTTGGTTTATCCGCGCGATCGTGAATATGAGGACAATGTTTCATTGATGGGATCAGACACCGGCGACCAACAGGTGGTGTTTCCGAAAACAACTGCGGCAACGGCAGCCTCGGTAGCGGCCCTGGCGCAGATGAGTTCTTCACCATTGTTCAAGAAGCAGTTCCCGGAAGCCTCGGCTCGATATTTGGCCGCAGCGAAAAAAGGATGGGAATTTTTGGAGCGGGCTTTTTCGAAATACGGACGCGATGGTTCGTATCAAAAGATCACGCATTACGGTGACGAATTCATGCATGACGATGAGATCGCCTGGGCGGCTTGCGAAATGTTTTTGGCGACGGGCGACCATAAGTTCGAAAAAGAATTGATCAATCATTTCGATCCACACGATCCAAACACCAAACGCTGGACGTGGTGGCGAATGTTCGAGTGCTATGGGAATGCAATCCGGAGCTATGCTTTCGCGGCGCGCACAAAGCGCGTCGACGACAAACAGCTCGACGTGAAGTTCCTGGCGGATTGCGAAGACGAAATAATTGGGGCTGGGAACGATACGCTGAAATGGTCGCTGGAGAATGCGTATGGAACGAGTTTTCCATCGGAATACAAACGCTTTCACAATGCCGGTTGGTATTTTTCTCTCGATCGTGCGTTCGATCTGGCAGTCGCATGTCAGCTCGACTTTCCGGAACTAAACGATCCGCGGCCCAAGTTCGAGGAAGCAATCATCAGCAATATGAATTATGAAGGCGGGTGCAATCCGCTCAATATTTGTTTTCTGACTGGCATCGGGTGGAAGCGCCAACATCAAATGGTCAATCACTACGCCAATAATCAGCGCCGGCATTTGCCGCCGACCGGGCTGGCGATTGGAAATGTTCAAGATGGATTCATGTATTTGGATGCTTACAAGAAGGAGCCAACGACGCTGACATTTCCAACCGATTGGGATGAAAAGAATCCGTATCCGTTTTACGATCGGTGGTCCGACGCGTTCAACACATCCACAGAATTTGTAACCGTAAACCTTGCGAGGAGTTTTGCTGCGACTGCATTCTTGATGGCGCGGAGTCCGGTGGCCAGGCAGTCGTGGCGAAGTGGCGAGGCGACGGTTCAGATGGACAAAGACGGTTCCGCGAGATTGATTGCGACCGAAATGGATCTGAGCCATGCGCGAGTAGTCTGGGAAGACGACTTGGGCGATGAGACGATCCAGGCGGCATCTCAGCCATTCCACCGCTCCGGCTCGACCAAATGGATCGAGGCCGAAGCGTGGTTGCCGGACGGTCGGCGCGCGTTTGCAGTTTCTCGCTGATGCTAGCGCGATTCCGGCGCGGCACCCGCTGGCTCATCGAAGATATTTTGCACCTCGGCGGCCGTGGCGTAACAAGGCGGATTTGGGAACGCCATATTCCAGCCATTCCGCCATTCCGGGTGGGTATCCACGGACCAGTTATTAAAGTCTGCCCGCGGATCAAGCGCGACTCGCCGCTCGTAGGCGTAGTTGGCCCCCGATGGTTCGCAGATGACCTTCTGTTGGGTCCCGCAAACATCCCGTTGCGTACTGCACCCGGCCCACAACGCGGAACCAACCACTGCCCCGCACAATACGCGAAGAAACTTATAATTCGGTTTCATGTTAAAACCTATCCACCGAATGATTCTGCCCAATTGGGACAAAACCTGTTTAAAAATTACAGGGGGGTACTCAAAGGAAGCTGCAGCGTCAGAGTGAAATTCGGATTGATCGACAGCAGTCGAGGTTCGTCAGGGCGTTATTACGGCTGTCTTGTGATGTCCTGCGTGTGTTCTGATTTTAGACACGCTGGAGCTAAACCATCGTTATAGCCGTTTCGAATCGGTGTGCAGCACGGGGATAGACCCCAAGATGGCCCTGAAAATGAGGCCTAATCAGACATTTCCTGATGAAATATCAGGGAAAATATTGGATTGGCATCTGCGCTGCTTAAACTCCGCCAATGCATAAAATCGCGCGCGCTTTTATTTTTATTCTGTTATCCGCGTTGGCGTTCAGCCCATCAGCTCAGGCCTTGACCATGAGACAATTGAAGCAGGTTCCGAACCTCACGCCGGAACAGTTTGCGCATTACTTCGCCGATTTCGAATTCAAGTTCCACGCCGAAGTGCAGGACCATGACGTGTTCCTGCGCACTAAGTCCGGCGATTGCGATGATTTCGCGACTGTCGCCGCCGAAGTGCTGGAGCAAAAAGGTTATACCCCTCGCATGATCGCCATCCGGATGAAGGGCGAAACCCACGTGATTTGTTACATCGAAGAAACCCACAGCTATCTCGACTACAACACGCGCAAAGACAAAAGCCCGCTCGTTCCTTGCACCGACGACATCACCGTAATCGCGCACAAGGTTGCTCAATCATTTGGACGGGATTGGGTCGCGACCTATGAATTCACCTACAACGAAGGTGATAAGATGAAGCGTCTGGTGAACAACATCATTCCGAACAATCAGGCAACGCAACTCGCGAAAGAGCCTGTAACGACTGCGGCGGCGGGAACCAAGACCAAGGGTTTCAAATCCCCGAAGGCGAACTAATTTCCTGGCTGGGACGTCGCGCCGCACAGTTCGACTAAGTGGCGCGGTGTCCCTGCCGACGTTTTCCGATTCACGGCGTCGCTTCGACGCGCTACTCTGTGGCCGTGCCTGAAAACGACCAAGCCACCGATACCGCGATAGAGAAGTTCCTGCGGCATCTCGCCACGGACAAAGGGGCTTCGGTATATACCCAACGCAATTATCGCCAGGCACTGACGCAATTTTTTGGTTGGTTCAAATCCGCACGTGCCGCGACGCCGATATGGGGAGAACTGAAACGCGACGATTTCCGGGAATTTGTGCGGTTTCTAGGTCGAAACAATTTGAGCCGCGCGGCGATTCAGTTGCGCTTTTCGGCGCTCCGCTCATTCTATAAATATTTGATCCGCAACGGGGAAGTCTCTGCCACCCCGATCAAGAACATTTCTCTGCCGAAACCAGAGAAGCGATTGCCGAAGTTTTTGACCATTCAACAGCTCGGCGATTTATTAAAGGCGCCAGCCGTGGAACTGAAGCGCGATTCCGAAAACGGCGAGGTCGACGCCAGCGCGTATCTGCGCGATGCGGCGATCCTGGAAACCATTTATTCCTGTGGCTTGCGTGTCAGCGAGCTGTGTTTGTTGCGTGGCGCGGACATCGACTGGAACGAGCAATTGGTGCGCGTCCGCGGCAAAGGGAAGAAGGAGCGGATCGTTCCGATCGGCACACCGGCGCTGGAGGCTGTCCGGATTTATTGGAAGCAACGCAACTACAAAGCCGTCGAAGACGCGCCAGTTTTTCTGGCGCATCCGAAGAAAATTTCCTCGATGAATCCGCGGACGGTGCAGTTGCGCTTGAAGAAATATTTGCGTTCGGCCGGGCTTGATCCCACGCTGACGCCGCACAAATTGCGGCATTCATATGCGACGCATCTGCTGGATGCTGGCGCGGATTTGCGCAGCGTGCAGGAGTTGCTGGGTCACGCGCATCTCGTCACGACGCAGGTTTACACGCATCTCAGCATGGACAGGTTAAAGAAAGCTTACGACAAAGCTCACCCGCGCGCGTGATTAGTTCCTGCGTTTGAGTGTTGTCTCGTATTTCATCGAAAACCCCGTTGCGGGAATGCTTACGGTGTAACTGGTGCCATCCGCACTCACCGAACACTTGATGTAATTCGCGACGCATTTCTCCTCCATGTTCGCGATGAAATTGTCTTCCGTATTGAATTCCCGTCCACCGCGCAGGTCTCGATGCAATTGATACATCGCTTTGATACTTGGCGTGTCGCGCAAACGTTTCAACGTTTCGGCGGAGCCTCCCTTGTGGGGCCCATTGTCCATCACTGATACGGTCGGCGCGATTGTTTTTAGCAACAGCGGATTGTTACTAATGTTCATGCCATGATGGTCGACTTGGTAAACATCGACGATTCCTACATGATCAAAAGGACAAACCATGTCTCCCTCAATATTCCAGGTCATGTCGCCGGCATCGAAAAATCTGAACCCGTTCAAGTTGAGCACGAAACAAACGCTGTTCGCGTTATCGCTACGATCTATGTCTCTTTTCGTCGCTTCTGAGCAGAGCTTGTTCAAAGGATAAGTAGCTAATGAAGGAATCTCTTTTCGAGTCGCCAATATCTGCAACGACAAATGATTGGTGCCGGGTTGGGTTAGGGGAATTATGTTGAGCGGCCGAATTACTTTCCGTGCTGCAGGTATGTTTTTGTAATCGTCGGTTTTGAACGGCCCGCCGCCGCTATCTGGATCGGCCGGAGGAACTGCGCCATTGTCCCACATATTTTTAATCGGCATCAATTTGGAAAGTCCGGCAGCACCGCCGAAATGGTCCACGTGAAAATGGGTGGTAATGAGATAATCGATCTGTTTCAGACCGGCATTGGTGGCGACGGTGTAAATGCGTTCGGCGCTCGGTGGCCACGGCCAGCCGCTGTCGACGAGTACTGATTGCTTGTCCGGTGTTACAATTAAAGTGGAGGCGCCGCCTTCGACGTCGATCCAGTAGATGTCCAGGGTCGGTTCGGCGGCAAGGGTGGAAAATGTTGCAAAGAATAAAACTGCGAGCAGACGTGCGCTCATAAGCCGAGATTAGCAACGGGGCCGGGTTTTGCGACTCATCTTTCGGAGTGCGGCCGTCATCGTCCGCCGCAATTTCAAGAACATATGGAACGCAGGACGCGTCCGGGAGCCTGATTCGCCTATGCACCGATGTGCCCGAGACGGGCACACTCCGGAACGTTGTTGCTTTTGCGCTTTGAAGTATCGTGCGGCTTGCCTATAAACACAGCGTGGCGGAACGATTCACACCTTCGATAAATGCGCGCACGCGCTACTGCGCCGTGCTCGGCCATCCCGTTCGCCACTCGGCGTCGCCCGCGATGCAGAACGCCGGGATCGAAGCGCTCAAGAACAATTGGCGTTATCTCGCCTTCGATGTTCATCCCGACCAACTGCGCCAGACGATCGATGGTGCCAAGGCCATGAATTTTATCGGTCTAAACCTGACCGTTCCGCACAAGTTACTCGCCGTCGAAATCGTCGATATCATCGATCCGCGCGCAAAAAAATGGGGCGCAGTGAACACAATCGTTTTCGAAACGCGCAAATCCGGCAAATGGGTCCCCGTAGGGCAGGTGGATGCCACTGAAATCGCCGAAGTGCGCACGCGCGGTTTCAACACCGATGCTGACGCCATCGTGCAATCCATCCTCGAAGATTTTCGTTGGAACAACTTACGTGGAGCTTCGGTTTTGTTATTGGGTGCGGGAGGCGCAGCTCGTTCTTGTGCGCTACGATTGGCTGAAGAAAAAGTTGGAACAATGCATCTGATTAACCGAACCAGGGAGAAAGCGCAGCAACTTGGTGCGGAGATTAAAAAGGAAAACTCAAAGGTCAGCCTTTTCTACGATTACCCGGTCACGCCGGTCGATTTGGTCATCAACGCAACGTCACTCGGCTTAAAACCCGAAGACTCGCTCCCGATTGAGTTAGACTGGCTCAAGGCCAAAAAGCCCAAACGCGTTTACGACATGATTTATCGTCCGGCTGAAACACCGTTCCTGAAACAAGCCAGGAAACTCGGCTGTAAAACCGCCAACGGTTTAGGCATGTTACTCTATCAAGGTGCCCGCGCTTTAGAATTGTGGAGCGGCAAAAAAGCGCCTGTTAAAATTATGCGCGAAGCTCTTTTACGGGAGGTTTACGGTGTTTGATCCCCAAATTTGGGCGAAGGTTCCTTTTCATTTTTGGACGGTAACATTCTTTTTCTTTGGCAGCATCGTGGGAAGTTTTCTCAACGTTTGTATTTACCGCATGCCGCTCGGGCTCAGTGTAGTCAGCCCCCCGTCGCATTGTCCGCACTGCAAATATTCGATTCCCTGGTACCTCAACGTGCCGCTGCTCACATGGGTGGTGTTGCAGGGAAAATGCAAAAACTGCGGAGCCCCGATCGCGTCGCGATATTTCCTCGTCGAACTGCTGACAGGCGTAGCCTTCATGATGTGCTGGTTGCAGTTCGGCGCCTATTCGTGGCTGCTCGCGCTTGTTTATTGCGTGATGATGGCGGGCTTCATCACTGCGACGTTCATCGATTTTGAGCATTACATTATCCCGGACGAACTCACAATTGGTGGAATGTTCGTTGGAGTTCTTTGCTCTTTCATGGTGCCGATCCTGCACTTTTCCTTTCCGGAATTGCACCGCGTCACCTCGCCGGGCAAAGCAACGGGGCTTAGCGTCCTCGGTATCATCATTGGCGGCGGGTTGGTTTACGCGATTTTGCGCCTCGGTAAATTGATGTTTGGGCGCAGAAAAGTTGAACTGCCAACCGGAACAAAAATCATTTTCACCGAATCCGGCATTCATTTGCCAAACGAACAAGTTCCTTACGACGACGTCTTTTATCGAGAATCCGACACAATTCATCTGACGGCCAGCAGACTCGAGTTAGTCGACCGCTGCTATGTCAATGCGGCGGTCCAATTGAGGCCGTCGGAATTGTTGGTCGGCGAAGACCGTTTTGTGCCGGAAGAAGTGCACGTGATGGAAGCAGTGGCCACACACATCACGTTGCCCCGCGAGGCGATGGGGCTCGGTGACGTGAAATTTATGGCTGCGATTGGCGCGTTTCTCGGTTGGCCGGCGGCGATTTTTTCTCTCGCCGTCAGTTCTATCATCGGATCAGCCGTGGGCCTTACTCTCATTGTCATGCGCAAACGCGAATGGTCAAATCGATTGCCTTACGGTCCTTACATCGCGATGGCCGCGATCATTTGGATTTTCGGCGGCTACGAGTGGGTGCGGAATTTCTTTCAACCGCATTGACCGCGTTGGCGCAATGCGTGGTCAATGAGAACCAGTGCAGCCATCGCTTCGACCATTACCACCGCGCGCGGCAATACACATGGATCATGTCTTCCACGCGCTTTCAACGTCGTGTTCTTGCCGTGCGTATCCACCGTGTTTTGTTCGCGCAAAACGGTTGCGGTCGGTTTGAAGGCCACGCGGAAGAAAATATTTTCGCCGTTCGAAATACCACCCTGAATGCCGCCGGAAAAATTACTCGTGGTCCGAACCTTTCCACCTTTCATGCGGAATGGATCGTTATGTTCGAGGCCTGTCATTTCAGCTCCGGCAAATCCCGAGCCGACTTCAAAACCTTTCGTCGCCGGCAGGCTGAGCATCGCTTTGGCAAGGTCCGCTTCGAGACGATCAAAAACTGGTTCGCCCCAGCCGGGTGGAACACCTTTGGCGACGCATTCAATCACGCCACCGACGCTGTCACCGGCTTTCCGGACTTTCTCAATTAGTGCGATCATTTTGTTGGCGGCCTTGGGGTCAGGGCAGCGGACGATATTCGATTCAACCTGCTTCATCGTGACGCTGTTGATGTCGATGTCCGCTTCGATGCGCTGGACTTGTTTGACGAACGCCAGAATATCGACGCCGAACTGTTCACTTAAAATCTTCTTCGCCACCGCACCGGCTGCAACACGACCAATCGTTTCGCGCGCACTTGTGCGTCCGCCGCCTGGCCAGGCTCTTATACCGAACTTGGCCTGATAGGTGAAATCGGCGTGCGATGGCCGAAATTTTTCCGCCATCTCACTGTAAGCTTCGCTTCGTTGGTCCTGATTCTGAACGAACATCGCAATCGGAGTCCCGAGTGTCTTCCCTTCGAAAACACCAGAGACAATCTTGACCGCATCCGCTTCGTTCCGTTGCGTGACAATGCGCGATTGTCCCGGACGACGGCGATCGAGGTCCGGCTGAATATCCGCTTCACTCAACGCAATGCGAGGCGGACAGCCATCAATAACAACACCAACGCCACCCCCGTGAGATTCACCCCACGTGGCGATGCGAAACAATTGGCCGAAAACATTACCCATGAGGGCTAAAACTTAAACGGCCGCCTATGTGTTTGAAAGAGGAAATGGTGCGGCACCCGGGGAACGACTGAAGTTTCTTGGCCAAGGACACAAGTGCAGCAACAATGTTCAAGCGACACTGAGCAGTTCAATGCGTAACGAGAACCTTGCCATTTTTCGCTGAATTTACAGCCCGGTGCGATTTGAGAAGCAGCATTCCGATAACTGCAAATTAAACATGGCAAAAGCGAACGAAGATTTATGAAACTGTTTTCACTACCGCACTGGGGGAGACTGATGGCTCTTGGTGTTTTGTGCGTTCATACCACCCAAGGCTTGGCTGCACCGAGAACGAATGGAAATGGAGTTGGGCCCTCGGATGTGGGGATTTGGTATTGCACGTACTATCCCGCCGTTTGGACCAATGTCATTGGCTATACCAGAGCAGGGACTTATTTGCCGCTCTGTTCCGGCAAGTCCAATGACTATCGCCATTATGCCAGCGATGACATCAAGGTCATCGATTTCCATCTTCAAAAACTGGCCGAAGCCCGAATTGACTTTGTGGCGCTCGAATTGAGTCCCGGCGGGTTGGGCGGCTATCGGAAAACGGACATCTATAATTACATGGTTGGTTGCGGGCGCAAAACGTGCGAACGGATCGCCGTCTGGAACAAGACACATTCGTGGAAAATTAAATATGCCTTGGGCGTGGGAGTACATGAGGATTGTCGCGGCAGTGATTCCTGGGGCATGGCCATCGAAAAGGTGGCGGAGGACGTGGCTAAAACTTTTTTCAATAATCCGAACTACGGCGGACCGGATAATTACTACCAACTCAACGGCAAGCCGCTGCTGATTTGTTACGGACTGCGCCTGCCGCAATTGATCCAGGAGTGGGCGGGTTACAAAGGGGAGAAAACTTACGGCGACCAGTTTACGTTGCGGACATTTACCGGCTACGCAGCGGCTGGCGAATATGGTTGGCCGCTGCCTTTGCATCAGGGGACGTTGCTGCATCCGGAGATTGAGTTGGTCCAACCCGGATTCAATGTCCATCGGCCAGGCGAGATTGAACAGCGCGACGGCGGCGACTTTTACCGGGCCTGCTGGGAGAAGGTGCTCCAGAACAAAAAACCGCAGATCGTCATGATCCAGGCGTTCAACGACTATCTCGAAGAATCGGCTGTCTGGACGACCGACACGAGCCACCTCGCGCTCGATCAGGAGAAATGGCTCGGGCACGATGGCCAACTTCATCCGGCGATGTATTGGCGGCTGACGAAGGAATACATCGACCGGTTGCGAAAGGAAGCCGTCCCCGCCGCGAAGACCGTTGCCCCAGGCGGGACAGGGGGAAAATAGAGCCGATGCTTATTGTTTTATCGAGGCGCTCAGGGTCTTCGACCGGAACATTGCCAACGTCAGCGCCCCAAGGACCCCGCCCGCATGGCCCACTGCGATCGGCGTTCCTATGTTGCCGAAATGCAGGAAATCAAAAACCACACTGCCCGTAATTGCTTCAATCGCGCTCTTGGCGATGATGATCGCAAAAGTGATCCAGCCAGCACGCATAATCATCTTGTCTTTCGAACGCATCATTTCCAGCGCGGATATGGCCAGCAGACCGTGGGCGATGCCGGAGAGTCCGCACATCCCGACTGACGCGATCTGTGACGATCGCAGCAACGAAATCATCAGGCTTCCCGTAGCGCTTGCGACCACATATGCGACTCGCGTGGCCCACGACTTTTCTTCCAGCCCTGAATAAACCAGAAAGAACGCCGAAGCATCGAGCAGTAGATGATAGAAGGAGACATGAACAAAAGGGTGGGTGAGGAGGCGCCACCATTCGCCGTTTCGCACCAATGCAGGAACAAAAACAAATGTTGTTTGTTCATGGCCAAAAAGCAGGGTCCAGTTCAAAAGGAATACTACAACGCCGAACACGATCAGATCCCAGCGAACGGACTTCGTCGAGGTTTTCGAGTTCCGCGCTGTGCGGAAGGTAAGCGTTGATGTTTGATCCAGTGTTGTCTCGTTCATAATTCAAGAGGAGGGCGGCATTCGCCGCCCTCCGTTTTCCTGTTTACTCTCCACGTTGACCGTTCTTGAACCGGCGCAACCAAACTAACAATCCCACAAACAACGGCCCGACCGGTGACGACCCGCCACCACCGCCTCCTCCAAAGTTGAAGCTTTGCCCCCAGCTCGGTTTGGGCTCCAGTTCTGGACGAGACTGCGTTTGCGGAATTGGTGTCGGTTGTGTCGGAGTGAACGATTGCGGCTGAGAAGCCGGGGTCGTTTGCGATGCTCTTCGCGTCTGCATCGTGGCAGGTACAGCTGAAGCATCTAGCGGCCCAAGACTCGCCATTGCCTTGTTGCGAATGTCGTCGAACCGATGCGCGACCAGGTCTTGCGCCTTTCGTTCCCGCTCATTCCGCAGCGCATTGTTGCGCGCAATTTTCCAACGCTGATATTCACCATCGTTCTCCAGCACCAGGAACGAGGTGTATTCGGTGACGATCGAATAACCTTCACCTAATCGCACTACTTCATCTTTCACCGTGTCACGCGAATTGGTCCGGTCCGCGTCCTTCAAAAGCGCATCAATCTTGTGCAACGCCCACATGCGGTCGATTTCCGGATTTTGTGAGTCTTCCTTCGGGAATTCCAATTGCGCCGCCTGCTTTAACTCCACCCCGTTTACACTGCCGCGCACGGTGACTTTCGCCTCCCCGCCGCCCTGGTAACGTCCGTAAATCCGCAAAGGCGCGCCATGATACAAACTCGGCAGGACCTTCGGTTCGATATCCGTGATCTGCAGCCCGCCAAAATCGATCTGCAAATTGCTCGCCGCGGGACGCATCAGCTTTCGCCGAAACGCCTTCGCCTGTCGCGAAAAGTTGTCGCCTTGCGAGAGGAACGATGCCAGACCGCCCGAATCTTGCGCCAATTGTGTTAGCAACGGTTTGTTCACTTCATTGCCGACGCCGATACAAAACACGCGCGAGTTGCGCGGACGTTGCTGGATCAATTGCAGCAAGGTCGCGCGGTCACCGGGGTCCGTCAGTCCATCGCTTAAGATCACCACGTTAAGCTGCCGATCCGCCTCGGCGTATTTGTAAGCCGTCGTCACCGCCGGGTTCAATACCGTTCCGCCCCGCGCCTCTTGCGTGCTGAGGTAAGCCTTGCCGGCATCCTTGCCCGCGGCATCGGCGGTGCGCAATTTCTGGAAAGCCAAATACGGTTGCACGTTGAACATGATCAGCTCGAAGCGGTCCTTCGGCCCAAGCTCGTCAATGAATGCTCCCAACGAATCCTTGGAAATGAGCAGCTTCCCGTCGTCGCGCATGCTTCCCGAAATATCCAGGAGAAAAACATAATCTGTCCCTTCATCCGTCTTTTTGAGGTCTTCGCCCGCAGTCATCGTCAGGCAAAAATATCCATCTTCGCCGTCATGTTTCGACGTGATCAAATCAATACCGGTCTGCGGTCGTGACAGGTGATACGCGACAACGATGTCCTTCGCCAAACTGCCCGACTTGGATTCCATGCTGGCCTGAACCAGGGATTCACTGTGCTTGGCCACGACAATGTCGCTTCCATGACTTGGACTCTCCATCTCGGTGATCGGTATCGGCGACTTCGCTTGCAACGAGAAAGCGAATTTGCCGGTCGTGCGAGTATCGATATTTCG
>Ga0265327_10004344_pt1 | contig 12619 bp, 6 predicted proteins | sample 41621metaG_FD_202089 | JGI IMG/M metagenome (GOLD analysis project Ga0265327, IMG submission 202089) | Rhizosphere microbial communities from Carex aquatilis grown in University of Washington, Seatle, WA, United States - 4-16-21 metaG | ecosystem: Host-associated > Plants > Roots > Rhizosphere >...
AGCACGACCCGGCCGAAGCCCGCGCGCAGCGCGTCGAAAACCGAGTATTCGATGATCAGCTCGCCACCCGGGCCGACCGGCTGCACCTGTTTGACGCCGCCGAAGCGGCTGCCGACCCCGGCGGCGAGGATGACGAGATCGTAGGACGGCTTGGCCACCGGGCCACATTGACCGCCTCCCGGCGCCCAGGGCAAAAGCAAAAAACTCAGAATTCCAGCTTCCAGCCGGATGGCTTCGCCTCGGCGGACAACTTCTCGCCGTCTGCCTTCAGCACCAGGGCGGCCTCGGCGCTTGAATCGACGAACACGGGCAGCCGAATCGCCTTCCCCGGGCGCCCGTGCGTGCGGCCGCTGGAGGTCAGCACCAGCCGGCCCTCCACCAGATCGAAGGTGCCGCGAAACTCGCGGTTGACGCCGCTGACTTCGAGCGACTCGAGCAGCGCCTCGATCACGCCGCCACGCTGGTCGACCAGGGTAAAGCGGAGCCGCACGCGCTCGGGCTGGTCGCTGTCGGCCGCCTGGGCGCGACCGGTATAGGAAGCCCCCACCTTGACCAGCGCCAAGAACTGCTTCTTCAACTCCGCCTGTTCGGCGTCGAATTTCGCGATTTCCTCCTCGGAGACGCCGGCAAAATCCCAGTTGTAGTCCCGGCTCGAGCCCACCAGCCGGCCGTCCGCCAGCTTCAGGCTCACGCTGAAATCCTCGCGGGCCGTCAACAACGGAAAGCCCGGCGCGGACTTGAGGGCATCCCGCGACGCGGACTCAAGCCGCAGCGGCCAGCCCTCGGCGCGGGACCGGCTCGCGATGATGCTGCCGCGAAAAATCCGTTGCCAGCCGCCGTGCCCCGCGGGCTCGAGCGTCAGGCCGAGCACCGCCCCGTCGTTGTCCTGCCGGTTGAATCGCACGAGGAATTCGTGGCTTTCGGCGCCGGACTTTGCGCTGATCGTGCCGCGGAAGACCTTCCCCGGCGCCGTGGCGGCGCGCAGCGGGGCGGCCACCGCGTCGAGCTGGCTCCGGGCCGCCGTCGCGTCCAGCGCGGACAGGCGCGTGAAGCTGTATTCCGAATCGCCGGAGTGTCCGGTCAGGCGGCCGTCACTGAAAGTGAGGACCATTTGCCAGCTCTCGTTGCGATCGAGGAACGGTCCGGCCTTTTTCACCGCCTGGTTGCGCTGCGTGGCCAGGGTGACGGTCATCGTGCCCTCGTCGGGATTGAAGACGAAGCCGCCCTGGAACGGACGGGCGTCGCCCCACCCGCCCTCGTTGCGCAGCAGGGCGCTGACCTGTTTCTCGCCTTCCTGGAGCGCGGTGATTTCCAAATACAATTTCTCGGGGCTTCCGGTGCCCGCCGACGCCGTGCCGGCAAACAATGTTCCCGTGGCGAGGTCGGCCAGCAGGTTCGCCAGGGTTTTCTCCTGGTTGGCGCGGCGTTCCGCCACCATCGCGATCCGGCCCTGCTCGATCTTCGCCGGGAGGCCGGACTGCGCCTTGGCCATTTCCCGGAGCCTGGTCATCTCCGCCGCGTTGCCGACCAGGGTGGTGCGACCGCCAAACTTCGCCCGGGGGTCGCCGGGCGGCAGCGCGATGCTCACCGGGTCGCCCTGGGGAACCAGCCGCCAATCGCTGCCGGACTTGGTGGCGCGAAGTTTGCCCTCGAAGGTCACCTTCGCGCCCTTGGGCGAGACTTCCTTCAGGAATGTCGTTTTCAGAAGCGTGTCGTCCACCACCTTCAGACCGGCCAGCTCGAGGATCCGCGCGCCGTCCTTGCCGGAAATCGTCTGGCGCGCAGTTTGCCAGGCTTCGACGTCCACCTTCAAGTCGTCGCGCAGCATCGCCCGGTTCTCGAGTTCCACATAAAGCGGCTCGCGAAGTTCGGCGACGGCCCGGTACTGGACGTCGAACGCGTCGCCCGCCGGGGTCAGCGTCGGGGCAACCTCCGTGACCTTCAACAACGGGTTGGTGACCACCTTCTCGACGCCGCTCTTGATCGCTCCCGCCGTGGGTGTGTGGGAGCGCTGCTGGTACAGATAGAAGCCGCCGGCGGCAAGCGCCGCGACGACCACGAAGGACAGGAGGGCGATCTTCGCTCCGAGGCCCATCGGCTCGCGCGGCGGTTTCGGTGGCGCGGCATCGGAGGTGGACGCCGGCACAAACATCGGGGGAGCCGTGAAGGCCGGCGCCGGCGCCGGGCCGGACAGCCGTGGCGCCAGCCGCGGTTGAGGCGGCCGGGGCGCGGCCGGGGGTGGCTCAGGTTCCGGCGCCGGGGGCGAAGGCGCGGGCGTCCGGGTCTTGGTGACCACCAATTTCTTCGGGGCCGGGGGCGGGACGTCGGGAACCGACGGCGCCGCGGCCGGCGGTGGCGGCGGGACCGGCGCCTTCGGTGGGACCATCGCGGCCGGGGCCGGCGGCGGCGGGGCGACGGGTGCCGGCACCGGGGGCGCGATGGGCACAGCGGGCGCGGACGGAGGCGGCGGCATGGGTGCAGGTGCCGGCGGCGGAATCGGGGGTGTCGTCGCCGCCTTGGGCGGAGGGGGCGGTGGCGGCGCGGGAGCCGGCGGCGGGGGACGCGGCGGCGTGGAGTCCTCGTTCGACGAACCCGCCGGTTTTGGCGGTGGAGGCGGAGGAGGAACGAACGACATGGCGAAGGAGGCGGTTGCCGGGAGGTGCCGGGCAGCTCAGGTGGCGGCGCCAATCAGGCCCGCGGGAACTGGCCGGCGCGAACCTGAAAGGCGGAACCGGGCGAGTTTCATCATTTCTTCAATGCATCGAGCTTGCCCGGAATGGACAGGATCGCCCGAAGCAGGTCGATGAGGAGATAGGAGAGCAGGAAGCCCAGGTAGATGAGCACCGGCAGCAGGCAGCCGTACAGGAGGACCGCCATCCCCACCGCGCCGCCGGTCAACGCCGGCGGCATCGGGATGAATCCCAGCATGGCTTCGGCCGTGGCCGCGCCCCGCTCCGAAAGCGAAAAGGCGGTCGCCAACGCCCCCAACATCACGAAGAGGCAAAAGAAAAGCGGCACCAGCCGCAGCCACACCTTGGTGAAGAATGAAAAGACCGCGATGGCCTCCTCGCCGGCGCTGGCCCCGCTCTCCAGCCCGACGTTGACCTGGTCCGGATGCAGCGCGATCAGCGCAATGTAGGTCAGCAGCACGGCCAGAAGGACGGCCGGGATGAGGGGCAGAAACTGATCGTACTTGATGGCCGTCACCACCCCGGAGATGAGCAACCCCGCTGCGCCGAGAACCGCGAACAGCGCCACACATTCGAGGAACGACTTGTTGGCCAGCCGCGTTGGGGCTGCGGCGATCAGCGCGGACCCGGCGCTGATGAAGCGCATGGCGGAAAATTGGGCGACGGCGATCGCGAGGACAAAGGCGACTCCCCCGACCATGAATCCCGACACGGTGCTGGTGCGGATGGAGGTGATGAGTGCGACGATCAGGCCGAGTCCGCAGCCCACGATCACGGCGAAATGCCCGTAGCGCTCCGCCCACGCGAGGCTGCGCTTAAGCAGCGCCGGTGTCAGCCAGCCGGTCAACTTCGCCAGTACCGTCGCCACGGTGTCGCCCATGATCGTGGCGATCTTGAACGGATCGACCGGCGCCCGCGGCGCGGGCGGGACGGGCGGAATGCCGCCCGGCTTGACCGCGCCATAGGTGGTCCACACCTGCGCGCCCTCGGGAATGACCGAGGTGGAGTCGGTGATCTTTCCCTCGGCCGCGAGAGCCTGCAATTGCTCCAACTCACAAGGGCCGACCGGTTGATTGGCTGCATCCGTGTAGTAATAGCGCATGATACTGGTGGGGTTGAGGGACGCTTTGATGACGAAGCGAAGGGAAATGCAAACCAGTCGGCTTAGCCGAATCGTGAACTACACCTCGAGCGGGATGACCGGGCCATTGTCTGGGCGTCAGGAGTGGCGGCAGGCTTCGGATTTTCGGACCCCTCAGGCTGTCTCCGGCCGAGGCATTGCCAAGCCAAATCAGGCCGGCTGCGCAGGCCGGGAGGCGGCGTACCTGCCCCGCGCGGCGCCGCGGCGGTTCGACCGGCTCACCGCAGGCAAGCGCCGACCCGGAGCGCGCGCCCGCGGTCAGACCGTCCGGAGGCCGGCTGCACCCGCAGCGCGTCCGCCGGACTACTTGGACCTTGCCATTGTCCCGTCGCGCGGGAGACTCCCCGAGTTCGCTCACCGGCAGTACCCCCGGAGCCACCGCCTCCCTGCCTTTGAGCGAACCCTCCCCGCACATCAACCTGTCGATCGCATTTTGCCGGGCGAAGCACCTCCGCCTGGATTCTGCGCCGACTGTACACTGAAACTCCGATGAACGTTCGATCGAAACTGTTGGTATTGCCCGTTATCCTTGCGATGACGGTTGGTTCGCTATTCGCCGACACCAAACCCGCCATGGTTGTCCAGGTTGTCGCCACCGACGACCAGGACGGCTACGCGGCCATGATCGCCAAGATCAACGCCGCCATCAAGTCGAAGACGGGCCTCGAGCGCGTGCGCCACGTCTGGACCGGCGATTTCGCCGGCGATGGTTCGCACGTCACCTATGTCGTCAGCACCTTCCCGTCGGCCGCGGCGGTTGCGGACTTCTCGGCCAAGATGAAGGACGACGCGGAGACGAAGGAACTGATGAGCCAGTTGAAGGGCATGCGGAAGCTCGGCCCGAGTTTTCTGTACAAGAATGTGCGCAACGATGGCGTCTATGAAGGCGGCGCGGTCTTCAACACCAGCATCGCCTGCACCGACGAGGACGCCTACGTGAAGGCGCTCGACGGCCTGAAGGCGATCTTCGATGCCAACGGCTTCAAGGACTCCAAGATCAACCTTTGGCGCATCGTGGCCGGGCGCAAGGAATCGACTCACCTCGTTGTGATCTCCTTTCCCTCGGAGGCCCGGGTCGGCGAACTGCTCGATGCAATCACCGACAAGAACCTGCTGAAGGAATGGAACGCCGGCGCGGCCAAGATCCGCACGACTGTCCACAACGGCACGTATCACGAGATCACGAAGTAGTCGCGACTCGCACGATCGTTGCATTTTTGGGCTCCGGCTTTTGCAGCCGGAGCCCTTTTTTTTGCGCTCACTGAAGGTGGAGCGCGGCCTCCGGACGCGCGTTTGAGGTGGAGCGCGGCCTCCGGACGCGCTTGATCACTGGAGGCGGCGTGCCCCTGCCCCGCAAGGCCCGGCCGCGAGCGCCGCCGCGACGGGCGCGAATTGGAGATCGGGCCCGCCCTCCCCTTCTCGACACCCGCGAAACGTCGTGCTACTCTTTCCCCGTCATGCGCGCCATCGCCATTGCGGGATTCGTCGCCATTGCCACTGTCCTCTTCGCCGACCCGGCCGGCGGACCCGACTGGGCCAACCCGCCCCTGGCGGTTGCCGCCAGCCGCGTCGAGCTCACGGTCGGGCGCGAACTCACCCTCGTCTCGGACCGCTCGATGCTGCAGTATGTGGAGCGGGACGATGCGGGGCACAGCTCCCGCCTGATTGTGCACTACCCGCTCTACGTGGAAAAGGGACTGCGCGACTGGCGCGACGCCGCGACGGCCGCCGACATCAAGCTCCAGGTCGGCGAGCAGACCCTCCGGCCGGTTGACGGCGACCTCGTGAGCCCCGAATTCCTCTCCGAGTTTCCGATTCCCGAGGATGCCGGCGTTGCCGTCCTGAGTTTTGAGATCCCGCGATCCCTCGCCAAGCTGCGTTTCGAAGTCGTGATCTCGCATGTTCAACCCAACTTCCACTACCGGGGCGCGCTCCTGGCGGCCTACACACCGTGGCTGCCCAAGATGATCAAGACCCAGAAAGTCTACGGATTCGCCAACGAGGATTTCTCGGTGGCGTTCCGGCCGCTCAGCGGAATCAAGTTCCGGAAATTCACCGCGCATCCCAAAGTTGTAGCGGACACTCCCGCGGAATTCTCGGTCGTGCCGGAGCACCGGAAGACGATCGCGGTGGAGATCCTGCCGGAAGATGCCCCGCCGGCCCAGCCCGCCGAGAGCAGCGCCAAGGCCAAGACCTAAGGCGGACCAGCCCGCGCGAGCCCGCCACCGTCATCGCCCATGGCTGCGAATCCGCCTGCACCCCGGTCGTCCGCCGCCGCCCCAGGCGGGTTGAGGACGCTGCGCTTGGATCGGACTTTCCTCGAATGAAGCGGATGCCCGTCATTCGCGCCCTCTCGCCGGCCCGGGGTGCCGGCTTGGTCCTCGCGATCATGCTGGGAACGCTCCTGCCTGCCCGGCTGGCGGCACGAACCGGCGAAGCCGAACGCACCGTGGTGATGGAGCCGTTCCTGATCGAATCGAGCGGGGCCTATTTTGACTGCCATATTTACTACAACACGGACAACGACCGGATATTCTCGGTGCGGGTCAGGTGGGTCGGCCCGCTGCTGAAGAAGGCCGATTTGCGTCCCGGCGACCGGCTGGACTCGATCGACGGCAAGCCGATGGAACACTTTTTGTACGAGGAGGGCTACCAGGCGATCCTCGGGCCGATCAAATCCGGGCAGACGCGGACCTTTTCGTTCAGTGGGTACCGCGGGCTTTTTCAAAAGCCCCACCTCATCACCTTCGTGATGGGCCGCACCGAGCCCAAACCCGCAACGCCAGCGATGCCCGGCGGGTGAGCGCTGTCGTCCCCGCGTGCTGGCGGCGTTCGGACCCTCCGGTGATCGATTGCCCGCGAAACACGCGACCGGCCGCGAAATGATTTCAAACAAATTTCGCCGCGGATGGTGCGGATGATCTCGGATGAGGCGGACGGACACCCGCCTCTCCCGGTAGAAGCGGCTTAACGCCGCGACCTCTTGGGCCAAACGGCCAGACAGATTAGCCGCAAAAGAGCGCAAGGGGCCCATAGGTTTCCGATTGAGGCGGGACAACCCCGCCGATCGCTTGCCCGCGAAACACGCGAACGGTCGCGAACTGAAACCGAGGAATCGGTTCACCCGGCAGCCGCCGTTGCCCGCGATGGTCTTTCTCAACTCTCAGCCCGCAATCCTCAACTCGTTCCTGCTGGACCGGAGACCTCTGCGTTAAGAATCCCCTCGCCCTGGCGTCGTGCCGTTTTTTCTGGAAACCCCTCAGTTCGGCGGACATAGGTAACGCACGCTATGCCGGACCAACCACGCTCCACCGGAGCCGTCTTCCTTTCGTACGCCCGCGAGGATGGCGAGGCGGCCCGCCGGATCGCGGAGGCGTTGCGCGGCTTCGGAGTGGAGGTTTGGTTCGACATGAGCGAACTGCGCGGCGGCGACTCCTGGGATGCGAAGATCAAGCGCCAGATCCGCGAGTGCACGCTCTTTATTCCCATCATCTCCGCCAACACGCAGGCGCGCGAGGAGGGTTATTTCCGGCGCGAATGGAAACAGGCCGTGGACCGCACCCACGACATGGCGGAAAACCGGGCCTTCATCGTCCCGGTCATCATCGACGCCACGAAGGAGGCCGATGCCAACGTCCCGGAGCAGTTCATGAAAGCGCATTGCACCCGGTTGCCTGGCGCGACGCCTACTCCTCAGTTCGTCGAACAGGTGACGCGACTCCTCCAGTCGCCGCGTTCAGCCGACGGTGGAGGAAAGGTGGCCGGACGTGCGCCCTTGGCCGCCGCCCCACCCGCCAAGTCCGGTTTCCCGCTCTGGGCGGCCGGGCTCCTCGGGATGACGGTCATCGCGCTGGTTGCCTTCGTCCTGCTGCGGCCCGGCGCTCGGCAGGTGGCTGCTCCGGCCGCGGGTGCGCCGCCGGTCACCGAGCCGAAGGCGCCGGAGCCCGTCGCAGCACCGGCGAAGGCCCCCGACGACAAATCCATCGCGGTGCTCCCGTTCGTCAACATGAGCACCGACAAGGACCAGGAATTCTTCGCCGACGGCATCTCCGAGGAACTGCTCAACCAACTGGCCAAGATTCACGAACTGCGGGTGATCGCCCGCACCTCGTCGTTCGCCTTCAAGGGCAAGGAAATCGGCGTGGCCGAGATCGCGAAGCAGTTGAATGTCGCCCACGTGCTGGAAGGCAGCATCCGCAAGTCCGGCGGCAAGATCCGGGTCACCGCCCAGTTGATCCGGACCGCCGACAGCAGTCACCTGTGGTCCGAAACCTACGACCGTTCGCTCGACGACATCTTTGCCGTGCAGGACGACATCTCCGCGGCAGTCGTCGCGCAGCTCAAGGTCACGCTGCTGGGCGCCGCGCCCAAGTCCAAGGCCGCCAACCCCAAGGCCTACGCGTTGTACCTCGAGGCCCGGCAACTGGCCTATCAGAATTCCGTCGATGGATTGACCCAGGCAGCCAGCATCTTCCAGCAGGCGCTCGAGATCGACCCCAACCTGAGTGCGGCCTGGGTCGGGCTGGCCGACTGCTACATGGCGCAGGCTGTTTACGGCAGCCGCGCGACCGACGAGGCCTTCCGGCTCTCCCGCGAGGCCGTCAACAAGGCGCTGGCCCTCGATCCGGATTCGGCCGGCGCGTACGCCACGCTCGGCACGATCGCCACGAGCGACGACAACGACATCGCCGCCGCGGCGCGGGACTACGAACGCGCCCTCGCCCTGGAACCCACGAACACGGACATCATCATCAAGCTCATGAATTTTCTCCGGAACCTGAAGCGGGTGGACGACACCATCGCCTTCGGCGAGTACATCACCTCGCACGACCCGGTGAATGCCTTCGGCCATTCCCGTCTGGGGGCCGCTTATGTCGACGCCGGGCGCTACGACGAGGGCATCGCCTCGATGCGCACGGCCCTGCGGCTGAGCCCGGGACGAGCCCAGACCCATTACGCCATCGGCTCGAGCCTGCTCCGCAAAGGTGACCCGCAGGCGGCCCTCGCGGAGATGCTCCTGGAGCCCTCCGAGCCCTGGCGACTGGACGGCCTGGCGATGGCTTACCACGCCCTGGGGCAGAAGGAAAAGTCCGACGCCGCGCTGAACGAGCTGATCAAGAAATACGAAAAGGACGTCTGCTGGAATGTCGCCTACGTCTTCGCGTTCCGCAACGAGCCCGACCGCACCTTCGAGTGGTTGGACAAGGCGGTCGCCTACCATGACTCCGGCCTGACCCTGACGGCGGCGATGTGGCAGTTCAAAAGCGTTTACAATGACCCCCGCTGGTTGCCGTTCCTGCGCAAGGTCGGCATCGGTCCGGAAAAAGTGGCCGCCATCAAGTTCGACGTTAAGCCGCCGGGTAAGTGATGCGGATCGAGGTGGAGCGCGGCCTCCGGACGCGCTGGCGATTCCGTTGGCCGCGGACCCTTCCCAGCGGGACCACCCTGCGATTGGTTGCCCGCGAAATACGCGAAGGGCCGCGAAAAAATCCCGGACGTTTTTCGCCACGGATGGCGCGGATGATCACGGATAAGGCAGACGGGCGCCCGCCTCTCCTTGGAGGAGCGGCTTTACGCCGCGATTTCTTGGGGATTTGGAGCCAGGCAGATTAGCCGCAAAGGAGCACAAAGGGCACAAAAGCGATCGAGCGACGCGGCATGACATCGCAATCAGCCCCCTTTTTGATCTGCCCACGGAACATGCGGAAACTGAGGAAGAAACCCAGGATCCTTCACTGCCCACCCGACCCGTTACTTTTGGGTTGGACTCAGGTGGGAAATGTGACTTCTTGCCGGTCTCTTTCGCCAGAGTAGCTCAGTGGTAGAGCAGAGGACTCATAAGCCTTTGGTCGCCGGTTCAATCCCGGCCTCTGGCACCAATTACTTACGCAAGTTGAGGGTCGAAAAGGTGCTCACAATCGTGAGCACGAGTGGAAAAATAGTTTCGACCCTCTCGCCCTCTTGGGCGCCTTCTCGGGCACCAAGAGGGCTTGCTTGCGGGGCCTATTTTCAAGGCCCGAGAGCGGCTTCGCCTAAAAAGCCAGTCGCATGATTTTCGTTCTGGGCCTCTTTCCTCGTGGGGCAACCAAGGCATTGCGGATCGTATTCCATGATGCCCTTCACTACTGCAGAGGCTAGGAAGCGCCTAGAAACGCCTGCAATGACGGTCTACGTCCTTGGTCGAGCCGCTGGGTCGGTCAGCGTGCGCTCGTCTACGGACAGCCTCTCCCACCACTCGGTCCCCGTAAGGCCCTTTTCCCTGGGGAACGGCGGAAGTGACACCCGAGTTCCAGCTTCCAGTGCTTTTGTGAGATTCGAGATTTCGCGGGCAACGGCACTTGTCTTAAGGTCGGACCCGTAACCACCGGGCGCTCACCGCAGAGCCAGCGAAACCATTGGGGCCACTTCATCGCCCCACCACACTAACAACTGCCGCGTCCGGGCCAAAGAAGATTCGCCGCCGTGAAGACGCTCGGGGCGGGGTTCGACCCGTGCGACAAGCTCCGAGCAGGCGGCCCCGCCCTCAAAGCGTGGTCGGTCGAGGCGGCGGCTCGGCACGGCCTTTCCGCCAAGCTTCGCAGGTCAGGGCGGATTCGCCCTGACCTCTTCGCTTCTTCGTGTGAATATCGCTGGCCTCAGTCCCGGATCGACCAGTCGGTGGAGACGGTCCCGAGATACGCGCTGGAGACAAACGTCGCGCCGTTCATCAGCCAGACGTAGCGCTCGCCGGTGGCCGTGTTCTCCCAAATGAGGTCGGTCTGGCCGTCGCCGTTGAAGTCGCCGCTCGTCGCCAGCCGCCACTCCACCGGCAGCGTACCCAGGAACACATTCGCCGCAAACGTGGTGCCATTCATCAGCCACACGTAATGTTCGCCCGTAACGGTATTCTCCCAGACCAGATCCGGCTGGCCGTCGCCGTTGAAGTCCCCCGCCGTCGCGAGCCGCCATGCGAGCGGCAGCGTGCCGAGCGCAACGCTCGACACGAAGATCGGGCCGTTCATCAGCCACACGTAATGTTCGCCCGTGACGGTATTCTCCCAGACCAGATCCGGCTGGCCGTCGCCGTTGAAGTCCCCCGCCTCGGCAATTCGCCACTGCGGCGGCACCACCCAGAGCGCTGCGCCCCCGGCAAAGGTCGGGCCGTGCATCAGCCACAAATAGCGCTCGCCCGTCGCGGTGTTCTCCCAAACGAGGTCGGGCCGGCCGTCGCCGTCGAAGTCCGCCGTGGCGGCGACGCGCCACTGGGCCGGCAGCGTGCCGAGAAAGGCGCTGCCGACCGCCGTGGGACCGCTCATCAGCCAGACGTAGTGGTCGCCCGTGACCGCGTTGTCCCACACGAGGTCCGGCTGGCCGTCGCCATTGAAGTCGAGCTTGGCGAGCTGGATCGGCCGCCGGGCCGCGCGGTTCAAAACCCACTCGGGCGCCACGACCCCGAGCGACACCGTGCCAACGTGCGTGGCGCCGTTCAAGAGCCAGATCGATCGCTCGCTGGTCGCCGTGTTGGTCATGACCAGGTCGGGCCAGCCGTCGCCGTTGTAGTCGCCCACGGCGGAGATCTGCAGGTCGGCGGGAACGATCCCGAGGCTCGCGCTCGCCGTCGGCACCACTCCGTTCAGCAGCCAGATGAGGCGCTCGCCCGTCGCCGCATCGGTCCAGAGGATGTCCAGGTGGCCGTCGCGATCGAAATCGGCGACGCCGGACACGGTCCAGTTCAGCGGCATCCCGCCGAGGGACGCGCTGGAACCGAAGGTCACGCCGTTCATCAGCCAGACGACGTGTTCGCCCGTGGTCGTGTTTTCCCAGAGAATGTCGGGATGGGTGTCGCCGTTGAAGTCGCCGACGCCGGCGACCGCCCAGTCGGTCGGGACCACGCCGAGCGAAACACCCGAGGCGTAACCGGTGGCGTTCATCAGCCACAGCACGCGCTCGCCGGTGCTGGCGTTGCTCCAAAGGATATCCTGCAGGCCGTCGCCGTTGAAATCGCCCGCGCCGCCAATCACCCACTCGGCCGGGACCACGCCGAGCGAAACCTCGGATCCGGCGGCGGTGCCGTTGAGCAGCCAGATCCGGCGTTCGCCGGTCGCGGCGTCGGACCACAACAGGTCGGGATGGCTGTCGCCGTTGAAGTCGCCCGCCGACGTGGGATTGACGGTGAGGACGGCGGGCGTGCTGGTCACCGAAGTGACCGAATTCGTAGCCACCACGGTGTACGTGCCGGCGTCGGCGACGGTGGCGAGCGCGAGGCCGTAGGAAGACCCCGTGGCGCCGTTGATATTCACGCTGTTCTTGCGCCACTGGTAGGTCGGCGCGGGGTTGCCGCTCGCGGCGGCGGAAAAACTCACGCCGGCACCGGCCAACACCACCTGGTTCGCCGCCGGCTGGAGGGTGAACACCGGCGCCGTGGTCGACGGCGGCGTCGTGGCCGACAGGGTTCCGCTCGGGTCCGAAGTTCCGCCCGAGCTTACGGCGGAGACCCGGTAATAGTAGGTCGTGCCACCCGCGACGGTCGTGTCGGCGTACGACGTGACCAGGCCGACCGAGTGCGGAACGAGGTTGGCCGAGAAATTGGCGTTGGTCGCCCGCTCGATCAGGTAGCCGGTTAACGTAAAGCCCTTCAGGTTGCTGGGCGCCGTCCACGAAAGGTTGACCTGCGCCGACGTCGCCGCGCTCGCCGTGCCGGGAGCGGGCGCGGTCGGCGGAATGCCATACACCCGCACGTAGTCGATCGTGTACTTCGCCGGGAATGCGGTGGTGCCGTCGGGATTGCCCGGCCAGTAGCCGCCAGTTG
>Ga0265327_10004345_pt1 | contig 12616 bp, 11 predicted proteins | sample 41621metaG_FD_202089 | JGI IMG/M metagenome (GOLD analysis project Ga0265327, IMG submission 202089) | Rhizosphere microbial communities from Carex aquatilis grown in University of Washington, Seatle, WA, United States - 4-16-21 metaG | ecosystem: Host-associated > Plants > Roots > Rhizosphere...
GCAAGCAGGCTGCGCCACAGCCATTGTTTAAATGTCATGAATTACAGGTTCTTCATGCTGGCAATCACAGAACCGGTATGTGGCCGGATACCATGCCAGACATAAAATGCTTCAGCCGCCTGTTCTACCAGCATACCAAGCCCATCAGAAATAATTTGAGCTCCATGCTCTCTAGCAAACGACATGAATGCAGTTTCTTTACCGTACATCATGTCGTACGCAAGTGCATTTTGTGCAAATATATCTTCAGGCAATGGTAGTTTTGTATCTGTCAGCCCGACTGAGGTTGCATTAATCACAATATCAAATTCCTGTCCCTGTAGGTCATCAAAAGCATATGCGTTGACTGATACAAACTTGAACTCACCTTTTTCTTCTACTTTTTTCACCATGCTCAAGGCTTTATCCAAGGTTCTGTTAGTAATAATCAACATGGCTGGCTGTTGTTCCAGAATCGGATGTAACACCCCTTCAGACGCCCCACCTGCACCAATCAGCAGAACTCGCTTGGAATGAAAATTCACTCCTATATTTTTCTCAATATCCTGAACAAGACCAGCCCCATCGGTATTATCACCAACGATGCCATTGGCATTAAAAACCAAAGTATTCACAGCACCGGCATCCATTGCACGTTCAGTTAACTGATTGGCTAGTGCAAATGCCTCTAGTTTGAAAGGCACAGTTACGTTGGCACCTGAGTAGCCAGCTTGATGCAAAGATATGACTGTCTGAGGAAAACTATCCAGAGGCGACAACACTCGGACATATTCGATTTGCAGACCGGTTTGCTCTGCGAAGCTGAGATGAATCTGAGGTGATTTACTGTGTGCGACCGGGTTACCAATGACAGCGAAATGTTTGATCATGCGTCTACTTATTTAATTTCTATGCATTAGTCCATGGAAGATCAGCGGCTTTCCAGCCATTGATTTTGCAGCGCTGTCTGGTTTCAGGCACAGCCTCCCCTTCGAACCCCTCCAGCACGTTGTACGCTTCGGCAAACCCTAACTGATTTGCCATTACCGCAGCGTTGTGTGAACGACCGCCTGTACGGCAGACAAACATCACAAGTAATTCCTTGTCTACTTGCATATCAAGGTGAGTTGCAAAATCGGGATTAGTCACCCAGCCAGGATAAAAAGACCACTCAATATGTATCGCTTGAGGAATTCTTCCTACCAAGTCTAGTTCCGCCTTACTTCGAACATCAACCAGTTTTGCCTGAGCTGCATGCTCCAAGAGGTAATATGCTTCTTTTGGTGTTAGCGCTCCCGCATACGGCAGATTATTATCAAGGGCACGTTGTTTAGCTTGCTGTAATATCTTACTTATGGTTTCCATTGCGTACTCCTTACAGTTTCTAACTCAAAGTATAGCGTTATTCAGGCACAATTCGAAATTGTTCCAATTTGGTGCATCTCAAATTTAAAATGCACCAAATTGAATCCGCACATGACTATTCAATTTTCTAAGTTTATGTGTGAAAATGGAAATCCAGTTTTATTAAAGTGGCATGTTTCATGCTAAATTAATTTGTTACCAAAAGTTTTTTCATCCCATCAATTTTTATTAAAGTAGACCTAGGAGAATCAAATGGCGGTCGCCGACGTAATGAAAATGGTAAAAGAAAACGACATCAAATTTGTTGATTTTCGTTTCACCGACACCCGTGGTAAAGAGCAACACGTTACAGTGCCTGTTTCTGCATTCAACGAAGATAAGTTCACAGAAGGCCACGCTTTTGACGGCTCTTCAATTTCCGGCTGGAAAGGTATTCAAGCATCAGACATGCAACTGATGCCCGACCCAGATACTGCAAATATCGACCCATTCATGGATGAACCAACGCTCATTCTGACCTGTGATGTAGTAGATCCAACAGATGGCAAAGGCTATGATCGTTGCCCACGCAGTCTGGCTAAACGTGCAGAAGCCTACTTAAAATCTAGCGGCATTGGTGATACTGCTTATTTTGGTCCAGAACCAGAATTCTTCATTTTTGACTCCATCAACTGGTCTGTTGACATGAGTGGCTGTTCTGTAAAGATTAATTCTGAAGAAGCCGCTTGGTCTTCATCTGAAAAATTTGAAGGTGGTAACACTGGTCACCGCCCAGGCATTAAAGGTGGTTACTTCCCAGTACCTCCAGTCGACTCATTGCAAGATGTACGTTCCGCAATGTGTATCGCACTTGAAGAAATGGGTGTTCCAGTTGAAGTGCATCACCACGAAGTGGCGACTGCTGGCCAATGCGAAATCGGCACCAAGTTCGCAACCCTGACAGAGCGTGCTGACTGGACCCAAATTCTGAAATATGTCGTGATTAATACAGCGCATGCATATGGCAAAACAGCGACATTTATGCCTAAACCAATGTTCGGTGACAATGGTTCTGGTATGCACGTGCACCAATCCGTATGGAAAGATGGCAAAAACCTGTTTGCCGGTAACGGCTATGCTGGCTTGAGTGAGTTTGCATTGTATTACATCGGCGGCATCATCAAGCACGCCCGTGCATTGAACGCAATTACAAACCCTAGTACCAATTCATACAAACGTCTGGTTCCTCACTATGAGGCACCTGTGAAGCTGGCATACTCTGCGAAAAATCGTTCTGCTTCTATCCGTATCCCATTTGTACATTCAGATAAGGCACGTCGCGTTGAAGCTCGCTTCCCAGACCCAACTGCTAACCCATACCTCGCATTCAGCGCATTGCTGATGGCAGGTTTGGATGGCGTGCAAAACAAGATCCATCCAGGCGAACCAGCAACTAAAGACTTGTACCATCTACCTCCAGAGGAAGATGCAGCAATTCCAACAGTTTGTTCATCTCTGGAACAGGCACTGGAATACCTCGACAAGGACCGTGAGTTCCTGACTCGTGGCGGTGTATTCTCTGATGACTGGATTGATGCCTACATTGCATTGAAAATGGAAGAAGTTACCAAGCTACGTCAGACTCCACATCCTGTTGAGTTTGGTTTGTATTACAGCTGTTAATTTTTTTTGGTTAGTAAAGAAGGCGGGGAAACCCGCCTTTTTTATGGTCTATCATTTGCGAGCAAGCTTTAACTCCAATACACTTAAGCACATGAAAAACTATTTTTTGCTAGTCCCTGTAGTTTTGTTGCATATGCTCTATAGCATTCAAGCCTGCGCAGAAATCTATAAAAATGTGGATGCTAATGGTCATATCACCTACTCAAACATTCCTAGTAAAGGCTCAACCAAACTTGATCTGGGGCTGAGCCCAAAACCATCACCAGAAAGTGGCACTGTTCGTAGCGCACCAACCAGAATGGCCACACCGAGTAACTTCCCCCGTGTAGACAAGCAGACGCAAAGTCTCAGGGACACTAAACGCAAATCGATACTCCAAACAGAACTTGATACTGAATCCAAGTCACTTTTGGATGCTAAAAAATCACTTGCTGAAATCGACTCTTCAATAGGATATTTAAAAGCAAACGGGGGAAAGGCTGCTGACTTATTGAAATTACAGGAAAAATCCAAGCTGATGCAGTCTGATATTGATAATCATCAAAGTAATATTCGGCTTCTGCAAAAAGAATTAAGTTCAACAAAATAGCGCATACTCACTGGCCTAGCTTTTGCTTATCTAGAGAATCATGGTACAAACAATTCCTTCTTCTTTTGCTGGTCTAGAACATCTTGCAACATCAGTCATCTTGCTGGATAAAAAACATAAGATTGTCTATGCCAATGCAAGCACAGAAATTTTATTTGCTATCAGCGCAAAACAAATCCATGGCTTAACTATTTCTCAAGTTTTTCCTGCGTGCGAAATTCTGCACACTGCTGTAGAAAATGCGATCAATACGAATAGCCCATTTCGAGAACACGAATTCACTATTTCGACCATGCGGCAGCACTCTTTTGCCGTTACTTGCACTGTGACGCCAGTCGACTTAGCTCCAGCCTGCTTGGTGCTGGAGTTCCAGCAGATGGACCAGCAGTTGAGGATTGCCCGTGAAGAAAGGATGTTGATCCAGCAACAAGCGAATGCCGAATTGCTCCGAAATCTGGCACATGAGATTCGTAACCCCTTGGGTGGACTACGTGGTGCAGCTCAACTGCTTGAACATGAGCTACCTCAAGTAAATCTGCGTGAATATACGCAAGTGATTATTAAAGAAGCTGACCGGCTGCAATCTTTGATGGATAGGCTTCTAGTACCTCACCGCATTCCAAAATATGAATCTACTAACATTCATGAGGTATTGGAAAGGGTCCGTAGTCTTCTATTGGCAGAATCACCGAAAGATATCATGGTGAGACGCGACTACGATACAAGTTTGCCAGAACTTATCGGTGATAGAGAAAAACTGATTCAAGCTGTATTGAATATCGCCAGAAACGCTGTGCAGGCAATGCAAGCCAGTGGTGAAGGCCGGGGAATAAGCAGGATCACTCTTAGAACCAGGGCTGAAAGACAGGTAACTCTGGCCAAAAAGCTTTATCGTGTCGCGATTAAACTTCAAATTATAGACAATGGTCCGGGCATACCGCAGGAGATTCGTGACAGAATCTTTTACCCGCTCGTATCAGGTCGAGAAGGTGGATCCGGCTTGGGATTAACATTAGCACAAACTTTCATTACCCAGCACCATGGAATGATTGAGTGCGAGAGCCAGCCGGGACACACCTGTTTCACAATTTTGCTACCTATTGAAAGTAGCGCAATTAAAACCATTTCCAGCAAACAATAACTTAGGCATTAAGCAACAGGTAAATTATGAAACCAATCTGGATTATCGACGACGACAAATCAATTCGCTGGGTTTTTGAAAAAGCACTAGCCCGTACTGATATGGAGTTTAAAACATTCGCATCTGTGCCAGAGGCGATGAATGCGCTTGAACGCGAAGAACCTCAAGTAGTAGTAAGCGATATTCGTATGCCGAATGGTTCTGGATTGGATTTCCTGCAGTCGATAAAACAGAAATTACCTGATACGCCTGTCATTATCATGACAGCATACTCTGACCTTGAAAGTGCTGTTGCTGCTTTTCAAGGAGGTGCTTTTGAATACTTAGCCAAGCCATTTGACGTGGATCAGGCAATTGAGATTATCCGTCGCGCAGTTGACGAAAGTATGCGTCAAGCCACTGAGGCGATTGCTCATGAAGAAACACCAGAAATTATTGGTCAGGCTCCTGCCATGCAAGAAGTATTTCGTGCAATTGGCCGACTCAGTAGATCACATGCAACGGTTCTCATAAATGGAGAGTCTGGAACTGGCAAGGAACTCGTAGCTAGCGCTTTACACAAGCATAGTCCACGTGCTGATAAAACCTTTATTGCCATCAATACCGCAGCCATACCAAAGGATTTACTTGAATCAGAGCTCTTCGGTCACGAACGTGGTGCATTTACTGGAGCTCAGGCAGCAAGACGGGGGCGTTTTGAACAAGCCGATGGCGGTACCTTATTTCTGGATGAAATTGGTGACATGCCGTCAGATTTGCAAACCAGATTACTGCGCGTGCTCTGTGATGGTCAATTTTATCGTGTAGGTGGACATCAACCAGTCAAAGTAAATGTTCGTATCATTGCCGCCACCCATCAGGACCTTGAAGAACGCGTCAAACTTGGTTTGTTTAGAGAAGATTTATTCCATCGCCTGAATGTGATTCGTCTCAGATTGCCACCATTACGTGAACGACGTGAAGATATTCCACTGCTTACCAAGCACTTCCTACAGCAAAGTGCACAAGAGCTTGGGGTAGAAACCAAACAGCCGTCTCAAGCGGCTTTAAAGTACCTTGCGACTCTGAGTTGGAGCGGCAATGTCAGACAGCTTGAAAATGTTTGTCACTGGCTTACAGTCATGGCGCCAGGCCAGAATATTGATATTGCTGATTTACCACCCGAGCTTAAGGAAGATTCTTCCAAGCCGCTTAGCACCTCATCTTGGCAAGATGCACTGGCAGCAGAAGTCATGGATGCACTCAACCGTGGCGAACAAAACGTATTGGATACACGCACACGTGAATTTGAAAAAATATTGATCACGAAAGCTTTGCAGCACACCGGTGGCAGAAGAATCGAAGCTGCTAACCAGTTAGGTATGGGTCGCAACACGCTGACCAGAAAGATTCAGGAGCTTGGGATAGAAGACTAATAATCACCAAGGTATATGAAAACTTATACCTTGGTGATTATTAATGCCACCTGCTTGGTAAACATGCTAAAACAGAGATATTGATAGCACCACCCATATAGAGATGCTGCTTCTTGGAATGCTTTATATTCATCCTCTTTCCAATGCTCATTTCCAATATATTCATCGAATATAAGCACCGATCCTGCGACTATTCTCGTTGCTAACAAATCAAGTACAGTCTTCGTTGAGCTATAGATATCGCAATCAATATTCAGAAGCCGCACGTTCCCTGAATTTTGCTCGAGAAAAATGGGTAGCGTTTGATCAAACCAACCCTTGTGTAATGCAACATGGCTAGGAACTTTAGGTAGCTTTCCGTGTGTGCTATAACTACCCTTGGACTCCTGGTGCCAGGCCTCAGGTAACCCTTCAAAACTATCAAATCCGTGTACTTCTTGTTCGACAAGACTTGCAATCTGACGAATTGAGTTACCATTTCTTACGCCAAACTCCAATATCAAACCATCAACCTTTGATGCTTCAATTGCATATTCAAATGTTTGATAATTGCTACCAGATATTGGCAAGTTGCCTTGATGATGGGCTTGTAGATAGCGCCAAGCTTCTAGTCTTGCCTTATATATTTTGGGTGATATATTCAATATGGCAAAATGTTTCTTTGCATTATCAGCACGACCTGAATAGTCCTCAAGCAACCCAAGCATAAACCTTGCATCCATATCATTTGGATTGATTTCCAAAACCTTTTCAAGGCTATGGATTGAATTTTCAATATCATTTAACTGAATTGCATGAAGATTGTAATGGGCATCGGCATACCTCGGGTTCAGTGAAATTGCCTTTTGATAATGCTTCCGAGCAAGATCTAGTTTACCTTGTTCATGATAGGCCAATCCTAAATTACAAAAGTACTCAGGGTTATTAGGACTTCTTTGAGTGACTTTACTCAAAAAACTAACGGCCAATTCCATATCTCCATCTCTTAACGCAATAATCCCCAACAGATGGAGCGCATCAATCTGGTTTGGCTGTACATTAAGTATCTGATGACAAATTGCAGAGGCTTGGTTCAATTTACCAGCCTGAATAGCCAGCCATGCATTCCTTAATGACTGTGCAATCATTGGTGGAGGAAGTGCTGAAAGTAGTTTTTGATTACTTCCTACACCACAACATTGTTTATATTTCTTACCACTGCCGCAAGGGCATGGATCATTTCGTCCAGTTTTTTGTTGCATGATTAATTAGTTTTTATGTAACCCCATTGTATAAAGCTAATAAAAAACGGCACCCGAGGGTGCCGTTTTTAAGCGTACTGTTTTTTCTAAATAATCTTAGAAGAACAGGATAGCGCCCAATGATGTTGTCTTGAAATCAAGATCAGCAGCACCTGGCAGTTCAACCTTTTGAGCTGTGTATTCAGCAACCAAGTTCAGGCTCTTGGTAAGTGGGTGGTAAGCACCAACAATCCAAGACTTGTTCTTGATTTCGCCAACAGCACCCTTAGGATCGCTCTTGCTCAGACCGTAGCTTGCGCCCAGCTTTGTACCAACGCCAGGAATAGTGAATGTACCTTGTACATAACCACCCTTGTCATCAGACTTTGTGCCACCAAGGAATGCTAAACCACCCAATTGACCACCAGTTTGCAGATCAAGACCACGACCATCGTAGTAGTAACCAACTAAACCGAAGCTAGAAACTGCCAACTTACCACCGATGTCATAACCTGTTGAGGTGTATGAAGTAGTTGCAATACCAGCATCATGCTTTTGAGTAATAAAGCTTGTCCAAACCTTACCAGAAACATCACCAGCCCACTCGTAAGTTGCCTTACCTTCGAAGCCCATGTTGTTACGTGAATCATCACCTGTACCAGCCAAGCTGTTTGTCCATGGCTCACGAACGCCTACGCCGAAGCTAAAGCCGTTCCAGTTTGGTGACCAGTAGCTGATTTGACCAACCCAGTCAGCGTATACATAACCTGAGCCGATACGACCCAGAGTTGAAGAGCCGCCACCACCAGCACCAACACCAACACCCAGCAGAGTCATGTCTGACAGAATTGCGTCAGAACCGAAAATGCCAAGATCACGACCAGCCTTGATAGTACCCCAGCTCTTGTCGCCGAATGTCAAGAATGCTTGACGAATGTTCAGTGTATTTGCACCAGCAGCACCGTTAGAAGCAGCTGCACCACCGTTGAAACCACCGATTGCTGAAGAGCCAGCTGGGCCGGAATCACCACCAGTGAAGAATGTGAATTGGAACGCAATGTCCAGATCATTTTGACGAGTCTTACCGCCGATGCCCAGAGCTGATGGCAACAGACCAGTTTGAACTACGTTCTTAGTGTTAGCTACATCACCAGTTGTGTGTGTGTAGTAAGCGTTAACGTTACCACCGATATCGATAGTCCAATCACCAGCTGGGATTGTAATACCAGCGTTAGCAGCAGAAGCGCCGAATGCCATTACAGCACCAGCAACTGCCATACTCAGTTTCTTGTTCATATAAATCTCCTAATTATTTCTAATTGAATTCGTCAAATTTACAAGCTCGAAAGTTTGCAAACTTGACGCAGAGTTCGCGAACTCCCCTTTTCGAAGGTGAAACTAGTATGCCAAATGGCCAGAATATAAGCCAAGATAAAGTTGTGTTTTTTCCGCAACCCCTCGACTTGTGTTGTAAATTTGCAACATTTAACAGCTGTATAGTGAGTGCCATACACTTTATCAGCAGGACTTTGCAGTGGAGTTGCTAATGATTATTAAAGCTCTTTATCGGATACAGTAAATAATCGCTGATACTCTTTAATGGCATATCTGTCTGTCATTCCAGCAATGTAATCCGAAACACTCAGAGCCCTCTCTTGATCGGATGAAACAGCCCTGTTTTGAAATTCATCTGGCATTAAGCCAACATCCGACATAAATGCTTCGAATAGCTCTGTAATAATCCTATTAGCCTTTGCACTCATTCGGTTCACTTGATAATGCTGATAAAGATTCTTTCTCAGGAACCGTTTTAACTCTGCTTGCTGCTTGTGAATTTTGTGACTAAAAGACACGAGCACTCCAGCATTTCTTACCTGGTCTATAGTTGCAGGTTGAATTAAATCTATGTTCTTTTGCGTTTGGCTGCATACATCAACCACTAGTGAATTTATCATTCGTCTAATCGTCTCATGTATGAGCTTACGTTTATTTAAATCCGGATATTTTGATTTAACCTGAGCAAGATGCGCTGCAAATATTTCAACATCTTCCAACTGTTCAAGAGTGATCAACCCCGACCTCAAGCCATCATCGACATCATGATTGTTATATGCAATCTCATCAGCTAGATTCGCCACTTGGGCTTCTAGTGACGGCTGTGTTTTATTAATAAATCTTAAGCCCAAGTCCCCCAAAGCTTTTGCATTTTTAATGGAGCAATGCTTTAGTATTCCCTCTCTCAACTCAAATGTAAGATTTAAACCATCAAAATCAGCGTACCTTTGCTCAAGATATTCCACCACACGCAACGACTGCAAGTTATGTTCAAACCCGCCATAGGTTTTCATGCACGCATTGAGCGCATCTTGTCCTGCATGGCCAAATGGCGTGTGTCCCAAATCATGAGCCAGCGCAATCGCTTCAACCAAGTCTTCATGGAGATTGAGGTTTCTTGCAATTGCCCTGCCAATTTGAGCAACCTCAAGACTGTGAGTAAGCCTGGTTCTGAATAAATCACCTTCATGATTCACAAAAACCTGCGTCTTGTATTCAAGACGCCTAAAAGCAGTTGAGTGAATGATCCTATCTCGATCCCTCTGGAACTGATTACGTCCTTGTGGCGATGGCTCGGCAAATTTCCTGCCTAGAGTATTTTCAGGATCAGCTGCATATGGAGCGAGAGTGCTCATTTCAGGCCATTGCCAATGTTTGGTTAAGCAAGTCACGGCTATAATCACTTGTAACTACCGACTTACCAATTCCCTGCTGTAATATCAAACGAATCTGGCCATCAACCACTTTTTTATCCAGACCCATGAGATTAAGATACCTATCTACTCCAAGATCTGGAGCAGTTGTTGGCAGACCTGCTGCGGTAAAAAGATTTGCAATTCGCAGGACTTCGTCCTGCTGTAGCCAACCCATCTTCATCGACAAATCTGCAGCCATCATTGTGCCTGCTGCCACAGCTTCGCCATGCAACCAGACACCATATCCCATAGCATTTTCAATTGCATGTCCAAAGGTATGCCCAAGATTCAACAAGGCACGCTCACCTGTCTCTTTTTCATCGGCGCCAACCACTTCTGCTTTATTGAGGCAAGAACGATATATTGCCTCTTCAATTACCCCCGGATCTAATTCCATCAGTTTTTCGATGTGCATTTCTATCCAGTCAAAAAAAACCGAATCACGAATTAGCCCGTATTTAATTACCTCGGCCATCCCTGCTGCAAGCTCCCGCTTTGGAAGCGTCTTCAGCGTATCAATATCTGCCAATACCACTTCTGGTTGATAGAAAGCACCAATCATATTCTTACCTAGCGGATGATTAATACCAGTTTTTCCTCCCACTGATGAGTCCACTTGCGAAAGTAATGTTGTAGGTATTTGTATGAAAGGAACTCCACGCAAATAAGTTGCAGCTGCATAACCCGTCATATCTCCAATCACGCCGCCACCTAAGGCTATCATCGTCGTATTCCGCTCACATCGGTTTGTAAGTAGCGCATCGTAGATAAGATTAAGGGTATCTGAATTTTTATATACCTCACCATCGGGTAGCACGATATCGACGGAGACCACCCCTAATTCAGAGAGTGTATGTTTGAGTTTGTTCAAGTACAGTGGTCCAACAGTCGTATTGGTAACGATTGCAACTTGTTTCTTTCTCAGATGAGGCACCAAGAACTCCGGAGAACCCAGCAATCCTGAACCTATATGAATCGGATAGCTTCGATCACCAAGATCGACTTTTAAAGTTTGCATCTTTAATGTTTACCTATTAACTGTTCAATCTGATTAACAATGGTACTGACTGGTTGGCCTCCAGTATCCACAACGTAGTTTGCCACTTCTCTATACAAGGGGTCCCTTACCTTAAAAAGCTGCTCCAACAACAACTTTGGATTTCCATTCTGTAGTAAAGGTCGGTTTTTATCATGTCTGGTGCGTTGCCATAGCTCTTGTACATTGGCACGCAGATAGATGACCGTCCCACTTTTTTTAAGAGTTTGTCTATTTTGCTCCATAAGAACAGCGCCTCCACCAGTTGCCATGACTATATCTGACATCTGGCAGAGCTCGTCGATCACGCTAACCTCACGTTTGCGAAATCCGGACTCTCCCTCCAACTCAAATATCAAAGGGATATTGACCCCTGTGCGTCGTTCAATTTCATGGTCACTATCATAAAAAGTTTTGTTGAGATGCTTAGCCAGCACCTTACCAACAGTGGTTTTTCCTGCCCCCATCAATCCGACAAAGAAAATATTCTCGCCCATAAAAAATGCCCATCAATTTTATGATGGGCATTTTAAGTGATTCCTTAACTTCTGTCAGATTAAGCCTAACGCAAAGTAAGATTATCATCCATGATTTTGGGAGTGATGAATATTAACAATTCACTTTTATTGCTTGTCTTAGTTGTTCTCTTAAAAGCATTTCCAATAAATGGCAGTTGTCCTAAGAAGGGGATTCTATCCACATCAGTACGGTCGGTAAGTTCATAAATCCCACCAAGTACTGCAGTTTCGCCATTCGATACTAATACCTGAGTTTGCACACGACGCGTATCAATCGATGGAATTGAGTTGAAAATCTGGCCCACGCTATCTTTTTTGACTTCGAGATCCATAATAATTTTCTCATCTGGAGTAATTTGTGGTGTGACAGTAAGACTCAATACCGCATTCTTAAAAGCAACTGCAGGAATAGAACTCGCCGAAGAAGCCGGAGTGGTATATGGTATTTGGGTACCTTGTTCAATGAGAGCTTTCTGCTGATTTGCAGTAGTTACTCTTGGGCTTGATACTACCTTACCTCGCTTATCCGTTTCTAGAGCAGAGAGCTCAAGATTCAGCAGGAAGCCTGCAGGCAATCTAAACAAACTAAAAGCAATATTACCAAAAGCACTCGTCACCGGAAGGTTTACGTTCAAATCATTTGAAGCTCCAACAGTTGTAGAGCCAGTAGCCAATCCCGATGTATTCGCTGTTGTACCTCCAATACCTATACTGTTATTACCAGAGTTAGCCTGATGCTGCACGCCAAATCTGGCTCCCAGAGTACGCCCAAACTGTTCATCTGCGATAACCAGACGAGATTCAATCATAACTTGTTTTACTGGTATATCAGTCTTAGTAATGATCTTCTGCACTTCCTCCAGATGCCTAACAGTATCTTGAACAAATACAGTATTAGTTCTTTCGTCAACAACTGCACTACCTCGCTTGGATAAAATCTT
>Ga0265327_10004346_pt1 | contig 12614 bp, 14 predicted proteins | sample 41621metaG_FD_202089 | JGI IMG/M metagenome (GOLD analysis project Ga0265327, IMG submission 202089) | Rhizosphere microbial communities from Carex aquatilis grown in University of Washington, Seatle, WA, United States - 4-16-21 metaG | ecosystem: Host-associated > Plants > Roots > Rhizosphere...
ATCATTTCGGCGTGGTGCAAGACCGGCCCGGCGATCAGGTGCGGGAAATAGGTCACGAACAGCGCGTAATGGATCGGGCGAAACTCCTTCACCCAGCCTTTGTAAGCGTCGACAAGATAGGCGATTTGGGTGAAGGTGAAGAAAGAGATGCCTATCGGCAACAACACCTGCGGCAGCGGCAGCGTCGTGCCGGCCAGGGCGTTGACGCTGCCGACAAAAAAGTCCGCGTATTTGAAGTAGCCGAGCAGGGCGAGGTCGGCGGCGATGGCGAAAACCAGCCAGTGCTTGCGGCGCGCGCCTTCGCTTGCGCAAATGCGCAGGCCGGCCCAGAAGTTGAACGCGATGGAGCCCAGCAACAGCGGCAGGTAGCTCACATCCCACCAGGCATAAAAAAACAAGGAGGCGGCGCAGAGCCAGGCGGCGGCGGCGTCGGGGGCGCGCCGGCCGAGTAGAAAATAGCCGGCCAGCGTGGCAGGAAAGAACAGCAGGATGAATTCAAAAGAGTTGAATAACATGGCGGTTTCGGTTGGGCTGGTGTGTTGGGCCGCTTCGGCGGCGGGCGGGGGCTTGGGCCATGGCCTAGGTTCCGCCTTAGGTCATTTCCCGCGTGCGTCGCCCCAAAGAATTTTATGCAGTTGCAATTGGAAGCGGACGGGCAGCCGGTCGGCGAGGATTTGCTCCGCCAGCGCGGTCGGATCTTGCACGCCCATCGCCGGGGAAAACAAGACTTCGCAGCGTTCCGGCAAGCGGTATAGCCGTAACTGCTCCACCGCCCAGCGGTAATCCTCGCCGTTCATGATGACGAATTTGACTTGGTCATGCGGTAGCAGATGCTCGATGTTCGCGTATAGATTGCGCGGCGCTTCGCCGGAGGCGGGGGTTTTCAGATCGACGACCTTGACCACGCGCGGATCGACTTCGGCGACCGCCAACGCGCCGGAGGTTTCCAGGGAGACCGCATGGCCTGCGTCGGCCAGCGCTTTTAACAAGGCGAGGCAGGCCGGCTGGGCCAGGGGTTCGCCGCCGGTGACGCAGACATGGCGGACGCGGTAGGCCCGCACGGCGGCCAGGATGTCGTCCAGGCGGCGCGTTTCGCCGCCGCTGAAGGCGTAACTGGTGTCGCAGTAGACGCAGCGCAAGGGGCAGCCGGTCAGGCGGACGAACACTGTAGGCCAGCCCACCGAACGGGATTCGCCTTGCAGAGACAGGAAGATTTCGGTGATGCGCAGTGTGTCCACGGGCAATGTCTGAATTGAGCGGTTAGGGAGGGATGGCATGCGCCCTTCAGCGGCGGGGCTTAATGCCCTTCCTGTTTCATTTTGTCCAGACGCTTTTGGGCCAGTTTGGCGGCGCTGGAGTCGGGGTAGCGCTTGATGACCTCGGTGAGGGTGTCCCGCGCGCTGACCCATTGCCCAGTCTCGTAGTCGATGTAGCCGAGTTTGAGCTGCGCGTCGGAGGTTTTGGCGGCTTGCGGATAGTCCCTGACCAGCCTGCGGAACGATTCCCGCGCGGCGGCGAGGTCGTGGTTTAAATAATGGGTCTCACCCAGCCAGTAAGCGGCGTTGTCGGAATATTCGCCCTTGGGATAGGCGGCGAGGAAGTTTTTGAACTCTTTGATGGCGTCCGGGTACTGGCTTTCCTTCAAGGCGTTGATGCCTTTCTGGTAAGCCGCCTGGCGGGCCATCGTGTCGGCGGAGGGGGCTGCCGCCGGCGGCAGCCGTGCGGGCGGCGGCGCGGCGGGCTTGGCGGCTTCCGCAATCGGCGGCGGCGCCGCCTGTGCTTGTGCGCGCGGTTCCGTCGGCGGCGGCGCGGCGGATGTCGGTGGCGGCACTGGCAATGGCCCTTGCAATGGCGGCGCGACCGGCGGTGGTGGCGGTGCGGCCGCCGGGGCGGGCTCCTGGCCTTCCGCCGTCCCGGCAGGCGTGGGCGGTGGCGTGGGCGCGGCCGGCGGCTGTAGGCGGCGGTCCAAATCCAGATACAGATCCTTCTGTTGTTTCTTGGCGATTTCCAACTGGTGGGTCAAATCTTCGACTTCGCCGCGCAGGCGCAGCACATCGCCTTGCAGTTGCTCCACGCGGTTTAGCAGCTCCCGTTGGCTGTCGCCGGCCAGTTTTTTCTCCAGTTTCGCCACCCGTTCGTCCAAGGTGCCAGCGTAGCCGCCGGCCTGGTCGTAGGCGGGTTCGTAATCGCCGGGCGCGGCGAGGACGGCCGGGCCGGCCAGGCCGGCCAGTAACAGCGCGATGCAAGTGGTTCGCTTCATGGTTTGCTTAATGTCCCGGATAATAGATTTCGACGCGGCGGTTTTGTTGCCAGGCGCTGTCGTCGTGCCCGTAGGCCTGGGGCTTTTCCTCGCCGAAGCTGACGATTTGCAACTGCCGGTCGCCGACGCCTTGCAGCCTCATCAACTGGGCGACGGCCTTGGCGCGTTGCTCGCCCAAGGCGATGTTGTACTCGGGCGAGCCGCGCTCGTCGGCGTGGCCTTCCAGCACCAGGCTTTTGTCCGGATGCGCGGCCAGATAGCCGGCGTGGCTGTTGACGACGGGCAGGTATTCGGGCCGCACTTCGCTGCTGTCGTAGAGGAAGTAAATAATGCGTTTGGACAAGGGGCCGGCGGCGTCGTCCGGGGAGGCGTTGGCATATTGCCCGCCCGCCGAACCCGCTCCATACGCGCCGCCACTGCCTGCGCCGTATTGGCCGGTTTCAGGCCCGCCCGCGTCCAGCCCGTCGCCTTTGGTCTTGCCGCTGGAGCTACAGCCGCTCGCCAGCAGGGACAAAGCCAATGCCAGCGCGGCGGTTTTCAGAACATTCATGGTCAAACTCCCGATGAAAACGGTATCAATACGGCAGGCGGGCTTAAAGCCGGCTTAACGCTCACGGCGACCAGGCCGGTTGCCGCGCCTCGCCGCTGTCGATGCGCAGGTTCTGCCGCACTTTGCCGTCGATGGAGACGGCGGACAGCCGCGCCGCGCCGCCGCTGTTAGAGGCGTAGAGGATCAGGCTGCCGTTGGGCGCGAAGCTGGGCGATTCGTCGAGGTGGCCCGGGGTGAGCACGCGCAGTTGCAGGCTGCCTAGGTCGAGCACGGCGATGCGGTAATTGCCGCCGCCGCCGTGGATCATCGCCAGGCTTTTGCCGTCCGGGGAAAACACGCCATGCGCATTGTAGTCGCCTTCGTGGGTGAGGCGCTTAGGCTCGCCGCCGGGGGCGGGGACGAGATAAAGCTGGGGCTTGCCGCCCCGGTCGGAGGTGAACACGATCTGGCGGCCGTCCGGCGACCAGGACGGCTCGGTGTCAATGGCGAAATGGTCGGTGAGGCGGCGCAGGCTGCCGTTGGCGAGGTTCATGACATAGATGTCCGGGTTGCCGTCTTTGGACAAGGTCAGCGCCAGTTGCGAACCGTCCGGCGAGAAAGCCGGCGCGCCGTTGAGGCCGGGCAGGTCGGAGACTTTGCGGCGCTCGCCGCTGCTTAGGTTTTGGATGTAGACGACGGGCTTGCGGCTCTCAAAGGACACATAGGCGATTTGCTGTCCGTCCGGCGACCAGGCCGGGGACATGAGGGGCTCCTGCGATTTGATGAGGTTTTGCGGGTTAAAGCCGTCGGTGTCGGCGACTTGCAGGCTATAGCGCCGCTCTTGCGGGCTGTCGCCGGGCGAGACGGTGACATAACTGATCCGGGTGGCGAACGCGCCGTTGTCGCCGGTCAATTGCTTGTAAATGAGGTCGGCGATGCGATGGGCGGTCTTGCGTGCTTGCGGCGCGGCAAACGGCAGGCTGGAGGCGAGCTGTTGCGTGCCGCGCACGGCGTCGAACAATTGGAATTGGGCGATGTAATGGCCGGGCTGATCCTGTTGGACTTGGCCGATGACCAGCTCGTCTTGGCCTAGGGCTTTCCAGGCGGCGAACTGGATTTGCTCGGGGCTGGCCGGCCGCTCCGGCAATTGCGCTTCCGGCAGGACTTTGAAACGGCCAATGCGGGCGAGGTCCGCCGCGACGATGGCGCCCAGGTTTTCCCCGGCCGGTGCGCCGCCGAACGGGACGACGGCGATAGGCGTGCCGCTTTCCGCGCCTTGGTTGATTTCCACGGTCAATTCCGCTTGCGCGGCCAGGGTGGCCGTTGCCAGCCCTGCGCCGAGCAAGAAGGCGAATGTGATTCTGTTCATCGCTTTGTGGTCACTTGCAGCCTAAGTCTTAGTCTTTTGGATTAAATATGATGGTCACCGCCTCGGACTTTAGAACCTGGGCTATCTTCGGATCATCGGGCCAGGGCAGGGGCGAGGCTTTTCTGACGGCATTTTCCGCAGAACGGTCGAAGGCATCGTCGCCGCTGCTTTCGACGACGCGGGCGTCTGCGACCACGCCGCCGGGAAGCAGGGATATTCGGATTTTACAGGACAGACCGCTTTGGGCACTAGGCGGTTTCGCCCAGCGCCTTTCCACCGGGTGCTTGTAATTGTTCCTGACCCACGCTTTGGCCCCATCTTCGGCAGCTTTTTTGGCTTCTTTGGCTTGCTCGGCCTGCTGCTCTTTTTCCAAGGCCTCCCTCACGGTTTCTTGCGCCTGTTGTTGGCGAAGTTTTTCTTCCTCGGCTTTTTTGCGGGCGGCGGCTTCGGCGGCTTTTTTCTTGGCTTCGAGTTCAGCCCGGCGCTTGGCTTCCGCCAATGCTTTGCGTTCGGCGGCCTCGGCGGCGCGTTGGGTTTCCAGGGCGGCTTGTTTCCGGGCTTCCGCCTCGGCGCGGTGTTTGGCTTCTTCCTCCGCTTTGCGTGCTTCTTCCGCCTCGCGCTTGGCCTCAAGCGCCGCCTGTTTCCGGGCTTCTTCCTTGGCTTTTTTCTTGGCTTCGGCGGCGGCTTGCGCGTCCGCCTGACGTTTGGCTTCCCGCTCGGCCTGTTGCCGGGCTTCTTCCTCGGCCTGTTTTTTTGCCACGGCGGCAGCATGGCGCTTCGCCTCTTCGGCTTGGCGCTCGGCGGCGGCCTGAGCTTCAGCCGCACGCTGGACTTCCTGTTCAGCCAGCCGTTTCGCTTCAGCCTCGGCTTGTTGTTTAGCCGCTTCTTCGGCCTGGCGTTGGGCGGCGGCTTGCGCCTCCGCGTCGCGCTGGGCCTGCAAAGCGGCTTGTCGCTTCGCTTCGGCTTCAGCCTCTTGTTGAGCGGCCAATTCGGCTTGGCGCTTTTCGTCTTCTTTGCGTTGTTGTTCGGCTTGTTCCTGGGCGGCCAATGCGGCCAGTCGTTGTTGTTCGGCTGCCTGCTGCTGTTCGACGGACGGTTCTTCGCGCAGTTCGACCGGGTGAGGCTGCTCGGGCGCAGGCGCTTCGGCGGGTTTTTCCGGCGGAATCTCAGGCTTCGGCTGTCCGGCCTGCTGGATTCTTTGCAATTCGGCCTGGATTTGCGCCTCGTCCATCATCACCGCTTCCATGACCTCAGGCTGGGCGGGCAGGGCGGGCGCTTGGGCGCTGTTGAAATGGAAGGCGAACAGCAGCAACAGGAGCAGATGCAACAGCAGCGAGAGCGCCAGCGGCAGCCCTAGGCTTCGGGGACGCGGCGGCATTATTTTTCCGGCTGGGTCATCAAGCCCACGCTGGGGACGCCGGCTTTTTTCAGCGCGGCCATCACGCCGATGACGGTGCCATAGGCGACGGCGCGGTCGCCTTTGAGCAGCACCGGCCTGCCGGGCTTGTCTTTGACGGCGGCCAGGGTTTTTTCGCGCAAGCCTTCTTTGTCCACCGCCACGTTTTGATTGTCGCCGACATTGACGAACAGCTCGCCCGTGTCCTTGATGGTCACGACGACTGGCGGCTCGTTGCCGGGGTCTACGGCCTTGGCTTCGGCCTGCGGCAGATCCACGTCCACGCCGGTTTGCAGCAGCGGCGTGGTAATCATGAAAATGACGAGCAAGACTAGCGACACGTCGATGTAGGGCACGACGTTGATGTCGGCCATCGGCCGGCGGCGTCCGCCGCGCCCGCTGCGCGAGGTCGGGTTCATTGCGCGTGCGCCTGCCGGTTCAGCAGGCTGAGGAATTCTTCGGTGAAGGCTTCATAGCGGTTGGCCAGCCGTCCGATGTCGGTGGAATAGCGGTTGTAGGCCATCACCGCCGGAATCGCCGCGAACAGGCCCATCGCTGTCGCCACCAGCGCCTCGGAAATGCCGGGGGCGACCATCGCCAGCGTCGCCTGCTTGACCGTGCCCAGCGAGCGGAACGAGTTCATGATGCCCCACACCGTGCCGAACAGGCCGATGTAAGGGCTGGTCGAGCCGACGGTGGCGAGGAACGGCAAATGCTCGTCCAGCGCCTCCAACTCCCTCGACAAGGCCACCCGCATGCCGCGCTGCGCCCCTTCCACGACGACTTCCGGCGGCATGCCCTGTTGCTTGAGCCGGGCGAACTCCTTGAAGCCGGACAGGAAGATAGTTTCCATGCCCTCGGTTTCATAGTCTTCGCTGACCAGTTGGCGGTACAAGTCGGCCAGGTCGATGCCCGACCAGAAGCGCTCTTCGAACTCGTCCGAGGTTTCCACGGCGCGGCGGATTTCCCGGTATTTGGCGAACATGTACGTCCAGGAGACCACCGAGGCCAGCAACAAAATCAGCATCACGACTTGCACGACCGGGCTGGCCTCCCGGATCAGGGTGATGATTGACAGATCAGAGGACATCGTTGATGCGTTCCAATAAAAAACCAGGGATAGCCACGGGGCGAAAGGCGTCCGCGCTGAGGCAGACGACGCGGATGGCCGCTTTGCACAATAATTCGCCGTCTGGGCCGCCTCGGCGGATTTCCTGCGTGAACGCCAGGCTGGCGCGTTTCAGTTCGGCGACTTCCGCCGACACCACGAGGGCGTCGTTGAAGCGGGCGGGCCTTAGGTAGTCCACTTGCGCCGATCTGACCGCGAAAATCACGCCGCAAGCGGCTCGGATTTCGTCTTGCTCGAAGCCCAAGGCGCGTAGCCGCTCGGTGCGGGCGCGCTCGAAAAATTTCAAGTAGTTGGCATAGTAAACCACGCCGCCGCTGTCGGTGTCTTCGTAGTACACCCGCACGGGCCAGAAAAACGCTGTTTTCATTGCCGGCCCGCCAATGCGGCGTGGTTGCGCGTATTAGTAAGTTTCCCAGCCATTGCCATACGTGGTTTCCTCGGCAAAATCCTGAAATACGACGGCGGGGGTGATCATCGGCTTGGTCGGCAGCGGGAACGACACGACATCGAGCATGCCGAAAAACGAGCGGCCCAGCATATTGGTCAGGCCCTTGATGAAACCCACCGACAGGCCCATGGCGATGCCTTCCTTGGAGGATTCCACCATCATGGATTTGGGCAGTTCGATGATGCCGGTGCTGGCGTTCATCAAGCCGATGCCCAGTTTGCCGCCGATTCTGGCCGGGTAACTGAGGCCGCCATCCTCGTCGGCATGGGCGGCGGCTGGACACAAAGCAAACAGCCCGGTGAACAGCAGGGCTTTGAGGGTTTTCGACATGGACTTGAGGGCTCCTGGCAATCGATGTGGATGAGAATGGTTTTACAACAGATTATTCAGTTCGCGCAGGGTTTCGATGCGAGGTTCCGCGAGGCACATGGCGCCTGCCCGTGTTCAAGCGCCGCCTTCCGCGGCCAGCGCACTGATGACTCGATGGATGAAACGATCCTGCCGCCAGGCCGAGGCCGTCCGCGTCAGCCCCAGGCGGACGACGACCAGGCCGTGGCTGGGGATAATGCTAACACATTGCCCCTCGTAACCCATGGCATGGAACGCGCCGGGCGGCAGCGGCTCGCCGGGGTCGCTCAGACGGTAATCAGCGGCGATGTCGAGCCAAAAATGTGCCCCATATTGGCCGTCAGAAGGGGGCGTCGGCGTGGCCGAATAGCCGACCCAGCCGGCCGGCAAAATCCGCTTGCCTTGCCAAACGCCGTCTTGCAGATACAACTGGCCGAATTTAGCCCAATCCCGCGCCGTCGCGTACAGGAACGACGAGCCGACGAAATGGCCGGCTGCGTCGGTCTCCAGCCGTGCGCTGTCCATGCCCAAGGGTTCAAACAAGGCCCGCCTTGGAAACTCGCGGTACTCGGCCTCGCCTAGGCGCTCGCGGAGGATGCGGCTGATGATGTTGGTCGTGCCGCTGGCATAGGCCCAGCGCGTCCCCGGTTTTGCCTGCAAGGGCTTGCGGGCCGCATACGCCGCCGCGTCCGGCTCGCGCATCAGCATTCGCGTCACATCGCTCAAAGGCTGGCCGGGGGTTTCCGAAAATTCCAGCCCGCTGGTCATGCGCATCAACTGCTCCAAGCGGATGCCGCGCCGGGGGTCGCCGGTGGCCTGCCATTCGGGCACCGGGGCGGGCGCGGCCAAGTCCAGCCTGCCTTGTCCGACCAGAATGCCGACCAGCGCGTTCATGACGCTTTTTGCCATCGACCAGCCGGGCAGGGCGGTTGCGGCGGTGAAGCCCGGCGCGTAGCGCTCCGCGACAATCTGGCCGTCTTTGACGATGACCACGGCGCGGGTGCGGCGCAAGTGTTCCGGGTCGGGCTCGGCGAAGGCCCAGTCTAAGGCGGCGGCCAGGCGGGTGTCGGGCATGACCGGCATGCCCGCCGACTCGGCTAAAGGCGGAGGGGCAGCCAGCGCCATGGACGGTGTCGGCATGACCGGATCTGCGAAGCTTAAGCGGCAACCCGATTCGGCCCGGTAAACCGCCTTCTGCCGGACGAGGCCTAGAAAACTCGCCGAGACCTGTTGTCCGGCCCGGTCTACTGTCGTGTCGATGAACCGCAGCGGCGCGAGGTCTTCCGCTGCCAGATCTTCACTCAACACCGCTTGCGGATCGCGCTGCGACACAAACACGCCTGAACACAACACCTTCGCCTTGTAGGCAACCCCGGTGGCGATCAGCTTTGACGCAGGAACCAAGCCCAGCCCCAAGCCCGTCAATAGCGCCAAGGCGGATACTCGGATCAAGGTTTTTCGTCGAAGTTTCAAAGCGGTCAAGGCGTTTGCAAACCGCAGGCAAACGCCTGCCCGCGCCATTTCGCCACGCTGTCGGCCTCAGGCGATTTGGCCGGATGGGCGCAAGACAGTTTTTTCTCCTTCATTTTGTCGCTTTTCTTGCACTTGGCGGTCTCCTCCCCACATTCGCCCTCGCCCGGCAGATAGCGCGCCTCCGCCTTGCCGGTCAGCGCGTTGACCGACTCCTGCCACGTCGAAAGCGTGAGCCGATCCGTGACATTCCGCTCCCAGCCAATAATCACCCAGCGATGGTCCCGCTGGGCGAATTTCCAAGTTTCCCCCCAGGTTTCCCTGGAACCCCCTTCATTGCTGACCGACAGCGTCGCCCCCTTCCAGGCGATTCCCTGGAACGGATCGCCCAGCGTGCCGCCGCAAGTCTTGCATAAAGCCGCGTCGTCGGTTTCAAAAGCCAATTTGCCCGACTCGAACACGCGCAGCTTGCGGGTGCCTTCCTCGTCGGCTTTGAGCAGCACGTCGGCGCAGAGGCTGGCCGATGCCGCATGGGTGCCGATAGTCCAGCCGGCGGGGACTTTGGCGCAGGCTTCTTCGGCTTGGGCGGGTGGAATTAAGCTTAAGCAGACGAGGGGAAAGAGTTTGAAAAGATTTCTGGATGGGATTTTCATGGTTTGGCGGTGGGTTGGATTGAGTTTATGCGGCATGGGTGGAAAGAAAAAATCATATTTTGCCACCCTCGGCTAGATGATCTGGATTCGGCGCGGGACTGATGGCCCTTCCAAATGCGTTGAAACAGCCGCTTGCGCGGGTGCCGGGAAAAGCATCAATCAACCGGTTGAGCATATCGGCGTCTTGTTCAAACACAGTCATCCAGATGCTGAAGAAGCCATAACCCTTTGCGGTTTCCACAATTTGACGCCGTAGCGCCTGGTTTCCGGGATTGCTATTTGCGTCAGATCTTGCATCTTCCGCAACCAGCCAGACTTCCATCCGCTGGCCCACGCGGTCTATCGCTATCTGCTTGCCATTTTCATCGAGCGCCACATTGATTTTCTTATCCAATCCTGCGAGTGCCAATGTGTCAATGGCTTTCTTGGCAAGTCCGGCTGGAATTCCATTCGCAGCTTGCACCTTGCCGTCTGCGGTATAGTGAAACGCGAAAAACGTATTGTCGCGGTCTGGCAGAAGCATATCCGCCAACACCGCATCTTTATCCTTCTTGGTGGAATTGCAATTCACGCAACCCAACAGAAAATTATTCCAGTTTCCAATCAGATGGGCGTAGGCCGGCAGTCCTTTGGGCTGGATATGCTCCACTGCCAACTGGGTGGGAACTCGCCGCTCACAATAACTACAATATGGCCCAAGACGGCTGATAAGATCCGGCTTGGCGTCGGCATAGTCGGCAAAATCTTGGGGTTGCGGCGATGCGCCACGTTTCACTGGGCGCATCCGGTTACTCTCCCAGTTTTGCGGCCCGCTTCATTTCCAGAAACGCTTGGAAAGCCGGATTGTCGGCGTAAGGCGCTATGGATTTCGCCAATTCCTCTTTGAATGCTTCCAATTTCTCCTCAGGCGAATTGGCGGCTAGTTCAAGCGTTTCCAAGTAATTCCGTGCAACGGCTTTCATGTCTTCGTAGCGCTCGCTGACTTCGGGCCGGCTAACGCCCATAATGCCACGCGCTATTTCCTCCAACCCCATATTGCCCAATTGTGCCGTCGGTTGGCCGTCAAGCATAATCAATTCTTCGCCTGAGCGTAGCGATTGGATTAGAAAAGGCGAGTGAGTCGTGGCGATGAATTGAATCTTCGGAAACGTGCGGCGCAGATCTTCAATAATGCGGCGTTGCCATTTTGGGTGTAGATGTAGGTCTAACTCGTCGATAAGGACGACGCCGGGGGTTTCTTCCAACACTTTGTCGCCAAGCTGCGGATTCAGCAACACCGCCCGGCGTACCATGTCGCCAATCATCGCAAACAAGGTGCGTTGACCATCGCTGAGTTGATTGAATGGTAGGCGTCGGCCATTGCGGAAAAAGATGACTAATTGGCCCTCCTTTGCCATGAAAGCTAAACGTTGGAAATCCTCAAGACATTCTTCAAGCGCCACTTGCATTAGCCGCCAGCCTAGCGGCTCAGTTTTTTCCTGATATGCGATAATGTCAAGCTTTTGTATCCATAGCATAAACCCACTTTCATTGATGGATGCATTGGCCCACCCGAGATAACCAGAAGATCGCTCGTACTGCGCCTCCATAGCTTTGCGTACGATTGCTGTGCTATCTTTTGTGGCATTAAAATTCCAGAGCCTGTTGCATCGATAAAACGCAAAAAGCGGCCATGAAGAATCAATATAATTTTTCTGTAACAAATAGTCTTTGCGTCCTTCCTTAACGAAGACTCTTTGCGTAATTCTAAATTTACCTTGCTTGCCATATTCCATATAATAAGCCCACCAACGCGCAGATGCTGGCGATTGCCCCTGTCGCGGAGTTACTCCGGCCCATATGGCTTCAGCTTTAATGGCAGGTATTTGAATATTCCTTAATTCTCCATTTGACTCATGTACAATTGTGTGCAAATCCTCTTTGGAGAATAAAACAGACTCTTTTAATGGAAGGTCGCAGATGCCGAATTTTCCACTTACACAAGGACTCATGGCCAATGCCAATAGCCGTAACAGGCTGGTCTTGCCACTGCCGTTTTCCCCGACAAGCAAATTGAATTGTGAATTAAACGAAAAAGATCGCTCTTTAAAAAAAAGCTTGAAATTTTCAACAGAAAGTTTTTCAATCCACATGGCAGTGTGATAATGTTAATAGGACTTACGCAAGACGACAAAGCTACCGCAGAACCTCGGCGGTTCACGATTTCATGTCAGGCGAATGTCATGGGTATTGACGGGTTTTTAAGCTCCTTCTTCATATAATCGGAGAGAAGGTTGTTTTTCAATGCGTAGATATTTGTTTTGAGCTTCCTGGCGAGTTTTGTCAGGCAGTGCCATGCGAGTATTGCGCAACCGATGTGATTTTTCTGGGCGCGGGCCTTGCGGCATTGGCATTTCTCCATGCCGAGTATTTGTTTGCCTTCGCGGTGGTATTCCTCGATTTTCCAGCGGATTCTACACATCTCTTTTACTGTGACGGCGGAATCCTGGGAAAGGTCGTTGGTGGCGACATATTCCGTGCGGTTTGTCGCCGCAACCCGGAACAGTTTCACCTTGTAATCCATCGGGAATCCATGTATTTTCACAAGCTTGCCGCGCAGCATTTCATCGCCGAACCAGTCCAGGTCGGAAACGGCCTTGTAGGGGTTTTTGCCTTGGCTGTCATCGACTTTTCTGTTGGTTTTAAGCGGGCAATAAAACACCTTGCCGGCTTTGTCGATGTGCATCATCAAATCCTTGGTGGCGTACCAAGAATCCATCAACACGGCGCGGAATGGCAGGTTTTTGCCTTGGCTGGCATCGTCGAACATATCCCGCACATGGTCGAGCTTGGTCTTGCCGTCGCCCTCGGGGTCATAGACCCGCCAATCGATTATCCAATACTCTTTACAGCACTTTTTATATCTATTAGTTATGAATTAAAGTAAAAATATAAAAATCAAAAACTACAGATTATTGCGTATGCTATAATTATAAATATAGGCTGAAAATTGCTAGAGCTTGACAATTTATC
>Ga0265327_10004347_pt1 | contig 12613 bp, 27 predicted proteins | sample 41621metaG_FD_202089 | JGI IMG/M metagenome (GOLD analysis project Ga0265327, IMG submission 202089) | Rhizosphere microbial communities from Carex aquatilis grown in University of Washington, Seatle, WA, United States - 4-16-21 metaG | ecosystem: Host-associated > Plants > Roots > Rhizosphere...
TTCCTCATAAAAATTTGACGCCAGGATCGACTTGAAGACGGTCGCGTCGGACTTTCGCGCGGCTTCCTCAATGTCGTCTCTTTGGTCCTCGGGGACCATCGGGCCGGCTCTCCGGATCACCCAGGGCTTCGTCTCGGGGAAGAAGGCGTTGATTATGACGGTCGGGAAGTCGTCGCACAGTTCAAAGGCAAAGGACATATTGAGCAGCGTCGCGTCCGGCGTGCGGACGGTTGGCGCCCGGCTTTGCGAGCTGACGGTCCTGGCCCGATGCGGGGCGGCGAAGAAATAGCCCTCGCGCATATCGAGCTCGAAATGGGCTTTCTGGCGCCGGGCTTCCTGGAGCCGGTTCTTGACCAGGGTTTCCAGTTCCTCGATTTTGCCCTTTTCGTCGTCTTCCGGCCCGGCCATCATAGGGCCCCGCCAAGAGCCGGGGCGGCGTGGCCGGCCGCCGACATGGCCCCGCGCGCGCCAAACTGGCGCAGCATGTCCCAAGTATCGTTAGAGACGCCCTGCTGGACGCTCGCCACCTGGTTCTGCTGGGCCGTGTTCTGCTGCTGGGCAATCTGCTGTTGCATTTGCTGCTGCTGTTGCTGCTGCAGCATCATCATCATGAATGTGGATTGCGGGTTGCCGCCGCCACCACTTCCGCCGCCAAATACGCTCTGGCCCATCGCCTGCAACCCTTTGTGCGCCGTGTTTGATGAGCGCACGGTAAAGGCCATCGACGGTCAGAACGACGCACCCCAGCCCAACGGCATGGCTGGCGTGGGCAACACATGTCAGCGGGCCGCGGTAAGTGACCTCGCGGCCGGTATGCTGGCGTTCAATCTGCAGGATAGAGGCCCCGTCGATCATTTGCCCGAGCAGCGCCAGGCCGTCGGAATGGTCCGGGATCAGGACGACGCGCACGCCGTCGAAATTGACTTCCTGAAAAACCCAAGCCTTAGTCCCCGGCGAATAGGCGAACAGGGCGACGTGCTTGAAATGGCCGGGGATGAGCCGGCCAACCCATGTCGTGGCCATCGGGTAGAACGCAACCCCCCAATGGATTATTTCATCGGCGTGCCTTGGCTGTAGCATTGGGCCCCCACCCTCTCGGATTTTCTTTTTCAAACCGCTGGATATGCTCCAGAACGATTGCGGCCGTCGCCTCCCCATGCCGAATAGCCGCCTCGATTTTCTCGGCGTCCCACTCCCAATTTGAGAGCGCGATCGCCTTGCGCAGCTCGGAACCGAGAAGGTCGACCGCCTCGGTCATTTCGCGAGCTTCGCGCAATTCGTAGATCCAGAATGGCAGGCGCGGGCATAGTTCAACACGCGTTGCTCTGCGCCGCTCCCGAGCCGCCAGAGCCCGACGAAAAGAAAAACGGCCGCCACGAATGCAAGAAGGATAACCGTCCCCAGGACGATTGAGAACCAAAAGCACCATATGTTTTGCGTGGCGTCATCACTGAAAGGAGAATGGAAAAGACCCCCACTCATGCTTGCACCCTTCTCAAGTTCCGCGGCTCTTTCCGCACATTTGCCGACCGCGGCGTGGAATTCATGTTCGACCCTGTGAGAACTTGGCCGTTGCCGAGAAACAGCACCATGTATTGCAGGCAGTCGGCGATGTCGGAAAACTTGGCGAGCGGCCCGCGCTTGACCGGCTTTGGCTCGCCGTCGGTCATTTCCAGGCAATACTTCCCGGACATGGCCGCAACCAGCGTTGTGCAGCGCGTCGGGTCGATAATCAGCCGCGGGGCGCCCATCCACATATCGTTAAGGATCGCCTCGACCGCCGAAATGCGCGTTTCGATATGGTTGTTTTTGACCGGCGCCGGGCGAACCATCATGCCGTGATGCTTGAAGACATCGTAACTTGTGCGTTCGTCGGCCTGCCCCTTGTCCTGGCCCTTTGGATCGCCGGTGAACTGGCAGTTGGCGCCGGGATAGTTTTGATCCAGGACGCGCTTGAGCGCCGGCGCAAAGGTCACAGAGCTGACGCCGTAAAGCCGGAATTCCGACAGAAGATAGAGCCGGTTGCCGATTTCCTGGCCAATGAGCGCGGTCGGGCGGCGGCCAAAGTCGAGCGCGATCGTTAGAGGATAATCCGGGTTGTAGGACAGCGCGGCCGGCGACACATGCGTTTCGCGCCGGAACATCGGCCAGACCGGATCGCCTTCGGTGACGAAGGTAATGCGGTTCATCAGCCGGCTATCAATCCAGGCCTTGGACTTGCCGCGGCGCTTTTCGTCATAGTAGCCGTCCTTGAGCCACTTCCGATTTTCGGCCGACGGGTTGACGACATAATCGTTAATCGTGCGCCCGTCAGGCGCCAGGACTTCGATCAGGGCCGGTGGCTGGACGTGATAGCCCCAATCTTCCGGCCAATAGTGCCGCACGTCTTCGCTGACTTCATCCGGGTATGGCGCCTCACCCGTCATGCGTGGCAGCCAATGTTCCTCGGTCGGCGCATTCATGTCGCCCAGCACGCCGTCCCAAGTCGCCGCGCCGGCAGACATCGGCGGGAAGCGGCCCGTCCGGCTTTCGGCTTCATCGAAGATGCTTTTCGGGATATATTCCAGTTCGTTGAACCAGAAGCCGGTGAACTCAAACGATCGCAGTTTCTTGATGTCATCGTCATTGTCGAGCGCAAGGAAGTAGACATCGCATTCGACATCAGCCCAGCGCATTTTGTGGATCATCGGGCGCGAGCGGATCAGCGGCCCATACAATTCCTCGGGATACCAAAACAGCCACGTCGCCAACGTCGTGTCGCGCAGCTCCGAATAGGTGTTGCGGACGACCGCCCAGCGGGTCACGCGTTTGCCTTGGAAACCGGGGCCGACGCCGGGTTTTTGCTCGGCGGCGATCATGCCGATTTTCATGCAGGAACAGGACGAAGACCCCGAGCCGATTGGCCCCCGGATCACGCTCACATGCCGCCGGTCAACGAGATATTCTGCCAGCACCCGGCCATCAGGCTCATAGATACGACGGCCCGCGGCGTCGAATTCAATTACCGGCATGAGCCCCCCACTGGTCGGCCATTGCGTCGGCGATCCCCTTGAACGTGCGGCTTCGCTCTTTCCACCTCTCCGGGCCGGGCGACATATGGTGAATGCGCGGGTCGCGCCCCTCAACGATATTCGTCGGCGTCAGAATGGGCAGCCCCTTGAGCCACAGGCAAGTCGCCTTCGTCTCGCCATGCCCGAACTGCCACGGCTGGATTATCTGGTCGGGCTTGCGCCACAGGCTCGACATGATGCAGACGGGATTTTCGATAGCGACGCATGGGATATGAGCCGATTGCCGGGCAATCCGCATGAAGAACGAAACCGCCGCATGTTGCCGGCCATCCTTGCGCTTGTCGGCAAAGTGCCGGGCGCCGCTGACTGACAGGTGGGTGCATTCGGGGTGAAAGATCGCCAGATCAAATGGATAGTCAATCACATCGAACAGATCGCCATGATAATGCTGGCCATCGCTTTCGGTCGGCAGAAGATCGCACGAAATGGCATCGTGGCCGCGGGCAAGGAAAGCGTCGCGAATAACCCCTGAAAATTCACAAGCCACAAGGACGCTAATTTTGCGCATCAGTCTTTGCCGCTCTCGCAATGGCGAATATCATGGTCGGATATTTGTAGCGCAGTTCGGACGCGATGGTTTCCGCCACGTCGAGCTGCATCCATGTTCGAAAGCCATCCTTTGCAACGACTTCCCACGCCCCCTTGTGGCGCGCATACCAGCCGCGGCATTTGATTTCCGGATCGAACGCGCTCCCGATGGCTATGGCGTAAAGACCCGGTTGCGTTGCCATGCCAGCCTCACGGAACGTTCGAGAACCCGTCGATCAGATACACCACGCACAACCCAAGAAACCGGGCGACAAAGAAGGCAAGCCCCGCGGCACACATAGCCTTGATGATGCCGAAGGGATCAATCATTCGCCCGGTTCCTCGAGAGCCGCGATGCGGTCGCGCAGAGTGGACGAATAGGCTTTCATGTAGCCAAGTTGCCGCGCCATCAGATCGCGCTGGAGATTTTCCAGATCTTGAATATGGGTCAGGATTTCCTGCAAGCGGCGAATGCGTTCATCTAATTCGTGCTTTTCGACGAGGATCCGCGCTTGCCAGGTTTCCATGACTATTCCGCCGCTTGCTGGAGGGGAGCCGCGGAAGTCTTGCGCTCGCGCTTCTTGTCGCCGGCCTTGATGCGACGCCGCGCCAGCTTGGAGCCGAGGACTTCGATCGCGTCGGCAATGGCCTTGGCGTCCGGGACGCCGGCAAGAACAGCATCAATGTCGGCTTCCGACAGACTTGTCAGCACCGAGAACTGCCCTCGCGCCTCATAGGCCGTCGCTTCGTCCTTCGTGTCGAATTCCTTGCCGTCGGCGGCCCGGTATTTGGTAACTGCAGCAACCATTTGAACCTCTCGCTGGTATGACCGCCCGGCCGTCCTATCCTGCGGCTGCAGGAACGCGCGCCATCCGGCGACAATTCGGACGGCCAGGCCAGACTAACGTAAGTAATTTTTTTACACAGCGCAAGTAGGAATTTTACCCGTTGCCCGGCAGGATAATACCCTTGGCCCCCGCCCCGACGATCGGCGAGACTTCCTCGATCGTGACAGTCCGCGTCAGAGCTTTAGCCCGATCGTCAACCTTAACCACGACTTGCCGCATGGGATCGTGGTCGGCCGGATCGTCCGGCCAATGCGGGCTTTCGAGGACAAAAGCTACCGTCCCTATTTCGCCGCACCCCAGCGACCCCACAACCTTGACCGACGTTGGCAGGACCGCCAGGAATTCAAACAGCCTTTCAGTCTTTGCAAGCGTGTAACGAAACCCCATATCCGCCTCCAAACCAGTTGATGTAATTTTTTTACAGATTGACTTTCCCCGGCGCAAGTAGTTTTTTTACACATGCACAGGAGCAGGCCATGCGGATCAAATGGACGATTTGGGATTGGTTTTGGCTATCGGTCACGGTCGCCATGCTGGGTGTGTATTTCTACGTAATCAACGGATGCCATTGAGGGGACAGAATGCGGTTCAAATGGACAGAGGAAAAACTTGCAGAGCTTGTTTCGCTGGCCCGCGCCGGTTACTCAAGTGCCGCGATCGCGAAGCGCCTGGGCGTCTCACGTTCCGCCGCCGCGCACAGAGGCAAGCGGCTGGGCATATCTTTCTCGCGCAAACCGAAAGTCGTCGCCAAAGCAGAACCCGGCCACCGAGCCGCCGACGAACGCAGCCGACAGATTTTAGGATGGTGACAATGGCTGATATGCGCGAACTATTTTTCGGGAACCCCGACGACAGAGCCGAATGGCTGAGAGAGCGCGTGTCAACCGCCGCCGATCCGAGAGACGCGGAGATCGAGCGCCTGACCGCCGAACTCGCCGCCGCCAACAACGCGCTTGATGAAGCGGGAAAGCGGACACTCGACTACATCGCAGAACGTAAGCAACTACGCGCCGAACTCGCCGCCGCGCACAGAAAGTATGAAGCGGAGCGAGTGAACGCGCTCTATTCAGACGACATGCGCCGAAAGGCAGAAGCCGAACTCGCAGCCGCTAATGCTGAGAAACAGAGATGGTGGGAAGCCGCGAACAGTTTCGATGACAACGGCGGCGAAACCCTCTGGAGCGATATAGCCGACGAAGAAAATGCCAGCGCCAAAAAGGCAAGGGCGGATCTAATTGCCATCCGCGCCGAACTCGCCGCCGAGCGCCATGATGCAGAAGGCGTTTCCGAACAATTAGACCGAGTGGTTGATCGTTTGCAGAAGACAGAAGCCGAGCGCGCCGCCGCCCGCTCGGCCGTGATCGATGAATGCGTCTCGCTGACCGAGCGCATGTATCCAGAAGCAGACGACTTGCTCGACGCCATACGCAAGCTGGGAGAGACGCCGTGAGTGATGCCGCAGAATGCCGCCATTGTGGTTTAAAGCTCAACGGGAAGCCTTATTACAAAGGCGGCCCGGCTTTCCACCCAAGAACAGGTGAACAGTGTAAAGTCAATTTCTACGGCGGTTACATATGCTCGCGAGAATGCGATTACCGCGCGTCATTGGCGCTAGAGCGAACCATGCCGGGCCACACATACGAGCAAAAGAGTCTCGGCTGTTATGCGCAAAGTGGCTTCAATGCAAATTGGGGAGAGACGCCGTGAGCTATCCAATATGCAAAGAAGCCCGAGCCATAGAAGATGAGGTGGACCTTCTCGACAGCGGCGACCTCGTTGACCGCATGGCAGACATGATCGAAGAACTCGCGGCGGTGCTGGAGCCGTTCGCGAAACAGGCAGACAACCGAAAAGAAATGGCGCTTGGCCCTGACATAGACCATTGGCCAATTGTTCAGTTGAACAATAAGCCGATCACTCTTGGCGACCTCCGCCGCGCCCGCGCCGCGCTCGCCAAAGCGCGCGGGGAATAGCAACCATCCAATCCCCCAGCCAACCATAAAAAAAAATTACATGCCCAAATGTTTCAGGGGGGGATGTTGTGCGGGGGTGGCAGGAGATCATGGAATTCGATTGCATTTTCCCCCCACCCCCCGCCTCGCGGGCACGATCGCCCAGGCTCTCCCGGCTCACCGGCTCACGGCCACGCCCCAGCGCCCAGCGCCTGCCCTGCCCATCCCCAGCTTGCGTGGCTGTGTGCCATGCACGTAACCCACTGGCGTATCTATTGAACGTGTGACAGCGCCATGCTACACGCCGCCCTCTTGCCTGCCAATCAGCCCGCCATTGAACCGGTCTTGCATCTCCATCGTCTCGGCCGCCATCTTCCGTCTCATGCGCTCAATCGCGTCAACGCTGGGCTCCGGAATGTTTGCCGGCTCACTCGCGCTCGGATTAGGCACCACCCCCGCGGCATCAGCATCCACGGGCAGGTTTGCAGGCAGGATGGCTTGATCGGTGGATGGTTGGTCACTCTGCATCGTGGTCGCTTTCGTTGACGGCTTGCAGTTCGAGGGGGGTTTTGGCTATTCCGCTTGGGAGGCGGACGACCACGCCGGCGGCCATGCTCACCCCGACGCTGACATTGACTGTGGGGGAAGCTGGCGGCTGTCCGACTGCATCACCGAGCACGGCTTGAGCGGCTTGGAGCTGGACCTTCCGATCGGCTGCCTTGCCTTCTCCTGGTGTATCGATCAGCTCTATTATGCGATGCATGGCGCGAGCCTTTGCACCGTCTCGGAGAGTTTCGAGTTGGGCGGCCAGCTCTTTTTGGAAGACAGGTTGCTTGAACAAGTGGCGAGCGTGGCGATGGCGCATGAACAGCACATCGGCGGCTTCTTCCAGGCGGAGCGGCTCGCGCACCTTGAGGGGTCGGCGCGCATCAGGATCGTCTTCTGTTGGCGTGGCTCGATACAGGTAATCAAGCAGGTGCGGCTTATCTACGCCGTGCACCATGTAATGGATCAGCAGCCGATGCTTGGGGTGCAGTTCAGTGAGCGGCCCGAGTGTTGCCTTTGGCCTCTTTGCAACAGCCTTCGGGCTCGTTACGGCGCTTCCTGTTGTCGCGCCTTCACTTGCTGGTTGGGCTGTCATGTCCCTTGTCTCCCCCTTCATTCGCTATGCTCACTCAGGACGGTACTGTTGTGGCCTTTTTTTTTGATTGTCGAAACGCACCATTGAGGTGCGTGGTGTTATACCTTTGTTTTACAAGTGATTGCAGGCTTTGATTCGACTTGACAAGAAACATGGTGCGCTGACAAATGTCAGCAGGATTGCGCACCTTGTCGGATGGTTGATCGCCGTCACCGCGCCGCCCTTGCCGTCCTGATTGAGACTGGCCAAGCCACCCAGGCAGAGATTGCGGCCGCCCTCGGCGTGGCTCGCCAAAGCGTAGCGCGCTGGGTGCACCCGGCCGCAGCCGCAGAAGCGCGCAGGCAGATCGTCTCCGGGCTCGTGGCCAAGGCGATGAAGCCACCCCCCGAAGATCGATCCACACCCTACGAAGAAGGCCGGCCCATGCCCCGCATCGTCGCTCAGAAGAACCCAGACCGTGCAACCATGCTCTCAAAGATCAATCGCGGGAAAATGACCCCCCGCCAGGCAGCCGCGCGCTACGGGGTGCCAGTGTCCGGCGTAATTGGCTGGATGAAACTCGCCGGGCTCGAAATACCCGAAGAATACGCCCAACCTAGACGCAAACCCCGCGAGCCATGAGCCCGCAAACCAGTTTTGCGGACTTTTGCGGAAACCCGCACGATTTAAATAGCTGATATTGCATGGATATTTTCCTAATCGTACGAAAATTCGCGCACCCGCACGATTGCCCGCATTTAGAAATTGCGGATTTTTGCGGTTCTGCATTTCCCACCCGAAACCTACCCATAAGACACGCAAGTCCTGCCCGTTCTAGTGTGTAATTATTTTACGTTCGCTGTATTCTTTCTACATCGACGCAATCAAGCGCCGACCGGCCCGCCAGCCGAACCGAGGAACCAAGCTAATGACCATCACACCGCAAAACATCGACACGATTACGGCCCTTGTCGTTATCGGCATTGTGCTTGCCACCGCAGTCTTTTGGATGGTTGCCGAATACATGGACAGCCGCCCGCGCCGTCGCACCGCCCGCGCCATCCGTCGCGCCAACTTCCACAAGGGGCGCTGACATGAACCCCCTCGACACCCTCATTTGCATCTTCGCCGCGATGGCCGCAGCCGTCGCATTCCCCGCCCTTGTGCAGCTTTTCATTTGAGGCCCGCTATGACTTGCACAAATTCAAATCACGGAACCTACAACCACGAATGCGGAAAGCCCGCGCTCTGGATTGGAATACACCATAGCGGCCACCCGCAAGCATTCTGCCAGCGTTGCCGCGCCGAAGGCGACGAAGCCCGCACCGTGTCCACATGGACGCCCTACAGCGCCGAGCGCCTGAAATCACTCAGGGAAGAACACCGCACGCAGGAAGCCCGCGCTTTCCATTGCGATTATTGAACCCCGACGCCCGCCAGCGTCACAACACCGAGGAACCCCACATGGCCCGCAATCTCTACAAGGAAGTTACCGACCGCATTTTGGCGCAGCTCGCGAATGGCGTTGTCCCCTGGAAACAGCCTTGGAGCGGCCAGGGCTTCGGCATCATGCCGCGCAATGCCGCGACCGGCCGCGCTTACTCTGGCGTCAATGTCGTTTTGCTTTGGGCGCGCTCGCAGGATAGCGGTTTCGGCCGCCCGCATTGGCTCACTTTCAAGCAGGCTTTAGAGGCCGGCGGAAATGTCCGCAAAGGCGAGAAAGGCGAAACCGTCGTCTATGTTTCAGCCATCGAGAAGATCGACGAAGAAACCGGCTTAAAGCGCCGCATTCCGTTTTTGAAATCCTTCACCGTCTTCAACGTGGCGCAATGCGAGAACTTGCCTGAGAAGATCGAACCCACATTCAAGCCGCAGCACACGGAAGACCGCGACCCGGAGATTGACGAATTCCTTGCTTTGACCGGCGCAGACATTCGCCACAACGAACAACGCGCATACTGGACCCGCAAACTCGACTATATCAACCTCCCCGCTTTCGAGACGTTCACCAGCGCCGGCAATTACTACGCGACCGCCTTCCATGAGCTTACCCACTGGACCGGCGCAGAGCATCGCTTGAACCGCGACGCCAACAAGGCCGCGAAGAAATTCGGCGATGAAAGTTATTCCTTCGAAGAGCTTGTCGCCGAGCTGGGCAGCGCCTTCCTTTGCGCGGAATTCGGCATCGCCAACAATGAAGGCGCAGACGCGGCTTATATCGAACACTGGTCAAAGTTCCTCGCCAACCACGAAAGCGCAATCGTGAGCGCCGCCAGCCAGGCGAGCAAGGCGGCCGAATATCTTCGCGAACTCACCATCGCGCAGCCGCTACCGATGGCCGCCGAGTAAAGCCACGAACGCGCCCGGCCCCCACTGGGCGCGACCTACCACAAATAAGGAGAGACGAAGATGAACGAATTTAAGACGGTAAGCGAAGGCGAATTTTTCGCGGCGCTATATGGCGACAGGCGGGACATTATGCCGACGACACGCGACCCGAATGTTACATTTTGGGAAATAGCCGCGACGCGGGAAATCTTCGGCCGCACATTCCCAGGGTGGAAAGATAGCGGCAATCCAAACGCCCCGAAACGCTACGAATTAAAGAACGCCTGACCCCTTCCCCGATGGCGCGACCACACCACGGCCGCGCCATGCCGGAAGCGATCAGCTTCCCTGCCCGCCAGCAGGAAACACACACCGAGGGAAAGACAATGGCCGACTATTACATCGAATGGTCAATCGACCTTGAGGCAGACAGCCCACGCGATGCAGCCCGCAAAGCGCTGGAAATCATGCGCGACCCTCGAGCGATTGCGACTTGCTTCAAGGTCTACGATGAAGACGGAAACCCCGTTGACGTTGACTTGGAGACCGAAGACCAGCCGCAGGGCGTCGCGCCACGCCTGTTTTAGCCGCATCATTCCCACCGCGCGCCACAGGAGCGCCCGCCATGCAGATCAGGATAGTAAAAGAAGGCTTGTCCTTCACGCCCTACAGCCGCAGCCGCAGCGCCGACAAATGGCGCAGGGTTGCTTTGCGCTTCCCTCATATCGATCACGCCATTTTATGGGCGCGGCTCGAATACGGAGCCCGAGTAATCGAGCGCACCGCCCGGCTAGCCATACTCGAAACGGAGGCCCTGTCATGCTGACTTTTGCCGTATCAATGACTGCGCTCGCCGTGGCCGCCAATCTCGCAAATGTCGCGCACAAGGTTTTTATTGAAAGGCAGCGTAAACTCGCCAGGGCGAGCCTTGACGAGCGCATTGCGGAGGCCGCCAGGATGCATGCCCAATGGATCAATTACCCTCACCCACGCGCGCCCCGCGACAAGGAGAGGCCCACCGTAGAATTTGGCCCGGGCTTCCGGGAATTCTGACAACCACGCGCCCCGCTTGCCAGACCGGCGTGCGGGGCGTAGCTTTGCCCGCTCATTGGAGAACCAGCCATGAAGAAAACAATTACGCTTGCGGCGATCCTTGCCGCCTCACCCGCCGCCGCCCAAGTCAGCATCGACAGCGGACAGTCTTACACCTCGAACGGAACGACCTATTACCAGGACAGCCGAGGCGCGTCAGGGCAGTCATACGACGCCGGCGGGATTACCTATTATCAGGACAACCAAGGCCGATCCGGGCAATCCTACACGTCCAACGGGATCACCTATTATCAGGGCCACAACCCAGCCCGCTGAACATCAGGCATTTCTAATATAAAATGAGCCCGACGCCGCCAGACGCCGGGCTCTACTCTATCGGCGCCGAGAAACCGCCGACGAGCAACACGCTAATCTGTCATGCGGAAACGGGTTCTGCAACGGTACGGGCATGACGTACCGATTTTACAGGCAAAATGGCCGCCTCACGTTCCGCCCGTTTCTTGGCGCGAGCCTTTGCCCAGCGGACCCGGTTCATTTTCTTCGCGTGCCGTGACCGTTCTTCGGCTGTGGTTCGAAGAAACCGCTTTGCGGCTCCCTTTTTACCCCGCGCGGATAGAACTTTCTTCAAACCGCCAAGCGCCGCCCCATGTTCTCCGGGACTTTCCGGGTTATCCTTGGCGCGGCTCGGTATCAGGACTAATTCAGCCCCAAGCGCCCCCAAAAGCGCCGGCAGGCTCATGTCCCCAGGCCGCTTTATGCCACACATCAGCTTCCCGGTGTAGCCGCTTTGCAGCTTGGCCAGGTGATCGAGCTCAAGATTGGACATGCGCAAATCACGCTTGCGTTGCGCCAATGCCAGGCGCAGCGTTTCGAAATCCGTTATTCCGCCGATCCACCCCGCCGCCAGTTCCATGTCAGCCCCCTTTGCGATCCGGCAGCGCGTCGAACGCCGCTTGCCCGATTTGAGAAACCAGCCGCGCCGAAGCGGCTTCCCGGGTGAGTGCTGGCAATCGGTCGCGGGACACGCCCGTTTCGTGTTTCAGATCCGCCGCGAACTTCTGGAAAGACGCAGCAACCATCGCCCTGATTTTTGGATCCACTTTGTCCGCTGCATGATGTCCCCGAGGCGGCGGCAGAGCGGGCGGCGCCGTCCGCACATGGACCCGCTCGCACTCGGCCCGCAGCTCGCCGGCAGACGGCGGAAAGGCGCAGTCACGGCGAGCGATAGACCGACACGCCTCAACCACCGTGGCGTCCGAGTAAATCGCCGTCACCTCCAAAAATTTCGATAGCGTCATCGCCAGCGGCTCGCCGGTCAGGCGAAGCGAGGGGAAGGCGTGAAACATTTCCAAAATTGCCTTCGGTCTGGTTTTGCTGGCGTTCATCGGCTTCTTCCCGGTAAATCGAGGCGAGCATGTCGGCTGCTGTTATGGGCTTCGGCCCGGCTCGAGCCTGGAACTGGCCCATGTTCCCGAGCCACGTTCGCCAAGCAGCCGACCAATCGGCCATCAGCGAGCCCTTGGCCCGGTGATAGTCCCGAAATTTTTGCCATTGGGCGAGCGATTGCTGGACGCCCAGCCCGGCATCGAGGGCCGCCCTGGCGTCGGCGTTCGTCGGCCCCTGGTTCTCGCCGATCGCCGTCCGAGCCTTCGACCGTTTCGGTTTTGGCTCGGCGCGCTCAACCGAGCGAAGCGAGGTTGACGAGGTGGTGGT
>Ga0265327_10004348_pt1 | contig 12610 bp, 11 predicted proteins | sample 41621metaG_FD_202089 | JGI IMG/M metagenome (GOLD analysis project Ga0265327, IMG submission 202089) | Rhizosphere microbial communities from Carex aquatilis grown in University of Washington, Seatle, WA, United States - 4-16-21 metaG | ecosystem: Host-associated > Plants > Roots > Rhizosphere...
CTGCCACGGCGGTCGCATCGACGGCCTCGTCGAAGTCGATCGTGCCGACGACGAGCGACCGGCTGTCCGGCTCGGCCACGAAGGGCGTGGCGAAGCTCGAGCTCTCGGCCCAGCCGTAGAGGTGCTCGGATGAGGCGCGGGTGCGCGCGACGCACCCGTCGAGCCCGCCTGCCTCGAGCATCCAGGCGACCTGGTCGGCGAGCAGGAACAGCGTCGCCACGGCGGGCGTGTTGTAGGTCTGATCCTTGACGGAGTTCTCGAGCGCCGTCTTCAGCGAGAGGAACTCGGGGATCCAACGCTCCGAGGAGTCCAGGGCGGCGATCCGCTCCTGGGCTGCCGGGCTCAGCAGCGCGATCCACAGGCCGCCGTCGGAGGCGAAGCCCTTCTGAGGGGCGAAGTAGTAGACGTCGGTCTGCCCCACATCGACGGGCAGCCCGCCGGCGCCCGATGTCGCATCGATCGCCACCAGCGCATCGCCCGCTCCTGCCGGGCGGATCACGGGAACCATCACCCCGGTCGAGGTCTCGTTGTGCGCCCAGGCGATCAGGTCGGCTCCGCCGTCGGAGGCCTGCCCACCCACTCCGGCCGGGTCGGGGGCGGCCCCCGGGTCGGCCGTGACGAGGATCGGGTCGCCGAGGAAGGGAGCGCCGGCGCTGACCGAGGCGAACTTCTGTGAGAACTCGCCGTAGGTCAGGTGCAGTGAGCGCTCATTGATCAGCCCGCAGGCTGCCGCATCCCAGAACGCCGTGGCGCCGCCGTTGCCAAGCGCGACCTCGTAGCCGTCGGGGAGCGAGAACAGCTCGCCCAGACCGGCTCGAATCTGACCCACCAGTGCCTTGACGGGCTTCTGTCGATGCGAGGTCCCCATCACCGCGGCGCCATCGGTGGCCAGGCGTGCCAGGGCCGCCGGTCGAACCTTCGACGGCCCGCAGCCGAAACGGCCGTCGGCCGGCTTGAGCTGCTCGGGGATCTCCAGTTGCTGCTCGGTAAGGCTCGTCATTCGGGCTCCTCGCTTCTTCGGACCTTGCGGGGTTCATCGATGCTCTGAGGGTGCCCAGGCGCGCGGCGGTGCTGCGTCGTCACTTCCCGGTGGTGAACTCCACCCGTGCGCCAGTCGCGACGACGCCCGCGAGTGTAGCGAACCGCGCCCGGCTCAAGGAGAGCTCCGCTCACAGCGCGCCCCTAGCCTTCGGGGAGCGCCTCTCGGGCGAGGGTCCGGGCACTCCAGCCGCTCGGCAGCCTGGACTCCGAGACGCCGGCCGGCACCTCCTGAGCGAGCAGGCAGAACTCGGGCGCCGGGCCCAGCACGAGCTGCCGGCGCCACAGGCAGGAGGCCCCCGCGGAGGTCCCGTCGCCCAGCAGCTCGCCCAACGCGGGCTCGGCCGAACCCGGTTCCCGGGCAACCCAGACCGCCACGGATGACGGGCGCAGAGCGGCCGCCTCGCCCTCCTCGAGCGCGAACAGGCCTGCTGTCCCGGCGCCGAATCGGCGCGCCGCGTGGTCGTGGGCCGTGCGGTGCCCCCGGCCCACGGCGGCCTCGTTCAGGATCCCCAGCGAGGCGTAGTCATCGAGCAGGTACCAGTCCTCATAGCCGCCCAGTGGCGCGCTTCCTTCCGGGCCGGCAGCGGGCAGCCAGGGAAGCTCGGAGACCCGGAAGCTGCACGAGTCGCGCAGGCCCACCGGCCGCTGGTGGGCGAGCGAGGAGTGGAAGCCCTTCAGGGCGTCCTCATACTCCTCGGCGGGGGAATCCGTCTGCGGGCGATGCCAGAACAGGTAGGCCAGCACGGCGCGGAGTCCGCCTGGTCTCAGAAGGCCGGCTTGATCCAGTCCATGTGCGAGCGGAGATCCTGCCCGACGTGCTCGACCTGTGTGTCGGCCTGCTCAGCGCGCATGCGCTTGAAGTTCTCCTGACCGGCGCGGTTCTCGGCGATCCACTCGCGCGCGAAGTCCCCGTCCTGGATCTCCTTGAGGATCTGGCGCATGTTGGCCCGAGTTTCGTCGGTGATGACCCGCTTGCCGCGGGTGTAGTCGCCGTACTCGGCCGTGTTGGAGATCGAGAAGCGCATTCCGGCAAGGCCCTTCTCGTGCATCAGATCGACGATCAGCTTCAGCTCGTGCAGACACTCGAAGTAGGCCATCTCCGGGTCATATCCCGCCTCGACGAGCGTCTCGAAGCCTGCCTGGACGAGCTCCGAGGCGCCACCGCAGAGGACGGCCTGCTCACCGAACAGGTCGGTCTCGGTCTCGTCCTTGAAGCTCGTCTCGATCACGCCGCCGCGAGTGCAGCCGATCCCCTTGGCGTAGGCCAGGGCCAGCGCCCGGGCGTTGCCGGTGGCGTCCTGCTCGACCGCGATCAGGCCGGGAACACCGCTGCCTTCGGTGAACTGGCGGCGGACCAGGTGACCCGGGCCCTTCGGCGCGCACATGGCCACGTCGACGCCCGGGGGCGGGGCGATCTCCTTGTAGTGGATCGAGAAGCCGTGCCCGAAGAGCAGCATGTTGCCCTCTGCGATGCCGTCGCTGATCTCGGACTCCCAGACGGCCCGGTGGAGCTCGTCCGGCAGCAGGATCATCACGAGGTCCCCGCGGCTGGCGGCCTCGACGACCGAAACGACCTCGAGTCCCTCCTTGCGGGCAGCCTCGACAGAGGCCGAGTCGGGCCGGAGCCCGACGACGACATCGACGCCGGAGTCCTTGAGGTTGAGAGCGTGGGCGTGGCCCTGTGAGCCGTAGCCGATGATGGCGACGGTCTTGCCGTCGAGAAGCTGGAGGTTGGCGTCGTCGTCGTAGATCATTGGCGGCAGGCTATCCAAACCGGCGCGGCCGGTCAGGCGCCGGCGAGTGCGACGAGCGTCCGGCCCGGGATCTCGAGCTCTCCGGAGGGCAGCGTGAAGGGCTCGAAGCGCCGCTGGAGCGAGGTCCTGATCTCCTCGATCTCGGCCTCGGGGCGTGAGAGGACGGCGTCATGGAAGTTGCGCGAGATGTCCAGCTGGGACTCCCACAGCGCTTCGAAGCTCGCATGGCGCTGCAGCAGTTCGACGCCCTCCACGGCGATCTCGGTGAAGCCGGCATCCTCGACCATGCCCCTTACGATCTCAGCATCGCCTAGAGCGAACGGACCGGGCTGTACCGCGGTTCCCGGCTGCGCGGGGCCCGCCGGGACGGGAGGCGCGGGTCCCAGGCCTCGCTCGTTCAGCTCGACGCTCGGCAGCAGCGCCCAGGGATTCGCCTGGATCGTGTCCCAGATCGCAAGCGCCAGGCGGCCACCGGGACGGAGCACCCTCCGGCACTCCCCCAGTGCCGCGCCAGGGTCGGCCATCAGCATGAATCCCCAGCGGCAGAGAATGATGTCGATCGCGGCCAGAGGCAGGTCGATCCATTCCGCGTTGAGGACCTTGAACTCCACGTTCGCCACGCCCAGCTCGGCTGCGCGCTCGCGTGCCCCATCGAGCATCGCCTCGGCCTGGTCGGAGATGATCGTCGTGCCCATCGGCGCCACGAGCTCGGCCGCGAGCAGGCCGGTCTCGCCGACACCTGCCGCCAGCTCGAGCACCCTCTCCCCCGGTTGCGGGTCGGCAGCCTGCACCATCCACTGCGAGACGGGTGCCGACCAGTTGCGGATCTGCTCCTGGCGCCGAACCCAGCCGGGAGCGGCGGCTTCCCAACCCTCGAGGCTGGCGTCCCGGTGGGCCTCGGGATCGAAGCTCACGAGATCTCCCTGCGCAGAAGCTTTCCCGAGGGCGTCCGGGGCAGCTGGTCGCTGACGATGCTGAAGGTCTTGGGAACCTTGAAGGAGGCCAACCCTCGAGCGCAGTGGGATCGGAGCTCATCAGGGTCGAGGGCAGCCCCCGGACGGGCCACGACGATCGCCGCGACCGCCTCGCCCCAGCGCGCGTCGGGGCGTGCCAGCACGGCCGCCTCGAGAACGCCGGGATGGGCCTCGAGCACTGCCTCGACCTCGGCCGGCGCAACGTTCTCGCCGCCGCTGACGATCGTGTCGGCCTTGCGTCCCGTGACGCTAAGGCGGCCCGCCTCGTCGAGCCGGCCCAGGTCGCCCGTCGCGAGCCACCCGCCGGCCAATGCCGCAGACGCGGCGATCGTGGGGCCGGCCACCATGATCTCTCCGTCCTCGGCCAGGCGGACGCGGGTGCAGAACAGCGGCGGCCCGGCGCTCGCGGGCGACGAGCCGAGTTCGGCGATCGGCGTGGTCGTGACCTGCGAGCAGGTCTCGGTCAATCCATAGGTCAGGCTGACCGGCACCCCCGACTCGTGCGAGCGCTCGACCAGCGCCGCCGGCACCGGACCTCCGCCTGTCAGGGCGCAGCGCAGGGCCGACGGAGCCTGAAGGCCGGCGTCGAGCAACCTGGCGAGTGTCGTTGCGACAAGGCTCACCAGTGTCACGCCTCCACCCTGGAGCGCCTCGAGGACGCGCTCTGTCTCGAATCGCTCGTGAACGACCGCCGTGGTCCCGTAGATCGCTGATCTCAGCAGGATCGAGAGGCCACCCACGTGTGAGAGGGGCAGCGCGCAGAGCCATCGCTCACCGGGATCCGATCCGAGCGCCACAGCCGAGCCAAGGGCGCTCCAGAGAATGTTGGCGTAGGTCAGCTCGACCGGCCGCGGTGCCGATGTGGTCCCGGAGGTGTGGACGATCAGGGCCGTCGCGCCGAGGTCGTGCAGGGCCGGGTCCGGAAACGAAGCTCCGTCCTGTGCCAGCGGCTCCTCGATCACGAGAGCCGCCCCCTCGGCGATCCGCTGCTGCTCGCCGGCGGCGAGGCGAAGGTCGACAGGGACGGCGATCGCCCCAAGGGTCATGCAGGCGTGAAGCGCCTGGGCGAAGGCCAGGCCCGGCGGCAGTGCGATCGCCACGCGCTCGCCCGGCGCCACGCCACGCTCGGCCAGCTGGGCCGCCCCGAACCGCGCCAGGCCTCTCAGAGCGGCGTAGGTGGGGCTCCCCTCGGACGTCTCGATGGCGACCCTCTCGGGCGCCAGGCGCGCCGCGCGGTCCAGCCATCCCTCGATCACCATGGCCCACAGGCTAGCCTTCGCGCGATGAGCACAGACTGGATCGCCTCGGGCCCTGAGGGCACCGACGCCTACACCGACATCCGTTATGACAAGTCCGCCGGCGAGGACCGTGGCATCGCACGGATCATGATCGCCCGGCCCGAGGTGCGAAACGCCTTCCGCCCGCGGACGATCATCGAGATCTCCCGCGCCCTCGAGGACGCCCGCGAGGACCCCGAGATCGGCGTGATCATTCTCACCGGGGAAGGCCCCGACGCCTTCTGCTCGGGCGGGGATCAGCGGGTCCGCGGCGACTCGGGCTATCTGAACGACGACGAGGCAGGGCGCGCAGGGGTTGGAAGGTTCCACGTCACCGACCTGCACATCCAGATCCGGCGGATGCCCAAGCCGGTGGTCGCGATGGTCGCGGGCTACGCGATCGGCGGCGGGCACGTCCTGCACCTGGTCTGCGACCTCACGATCGCAGCGGACAACGCCCGCTTCGGGCAGGTCGGCCCGAAGGTGGGTTCGTTCGACGGGGGCTTCGGGGCTGGGCTGCTGGCGAATCTGGTCGGCCCCAAGAAGGCCAAGGAGATCTGGTTTCTCTGCCGCCAGTACTCCGCCGAGGAGGCCCGCGAGATGGGCATGGTCAACACGGTCGTCCCGCTCGAGTCGCTCGAGCAGGAGACCGTCGGCTGGTGCCGCGAGATGCTGGCCCTCTCCCCCTTCTCGCTGCGGCTTCTGAAGGCCAGCTTCAACGCGGCCGAGGACGGCCTGTCGGGCATCCAGCAGCTTGCTCACGATGCGAACCTGCTCTTCTACGGCAGCGAGGAGGCCCAGGAGGGCCGCGACGCCTATCGCGAAAAGCGCAAACCGGACTTCTCGCGCTTCCCCAAGCGGGCCTAGTGGGAGCCGTCCGGATCTGGCTGATGGCCGCGCGGCTGCGCACGCTGCCGGCCGCCATCGCCCCCGTGCTCGTCGGCACCTCGCTGGCCCTTGGCGCCGGCCACTTCCACCCGCTGGCCTTCGTCGCGGCGCTGCTGGGGGCGATTCTGATCCAGGTCGGGACCAACCTGTCCAATGACTACTCCGACGCGCGCCGGGGCGCCGACACCGAGGACCGGCTGGGACCGGTCAGGGTGACCGCCGGCGGGCTCGTACCGCCGAGCCAGGTTCTTGTCGCGACCTACGTCACCTTCGGCTTGGCGGTGCTGTGCGGCGTCTACCTCGTCATCGTCGCCGGGCCGGCGCTGCTCGCCGTCGGCGCGGCCTCGATCCTGGCCGGAGTTCTCTACACCGGCGGCCCCAAGCCCTACGGCTATGAGGGCCTGGGCGAGCTGTTCGTGTTCCTCTTCTTCGGCATCGTGGCCGTGACGGGCTCCTACTTCGTCCAGGTCCAGTCGCTGCCCTGGGAGGCCTTCGTTTGCGCCGTGCCGGTCGGCCTGCTGGCCAGCGCGATCCTCGTCGTCAACAACGTCCGCGACCTCGAGACCGATCGCCGGGCCGGCAAGCGCACACTGGCCGTCCGCATTGGGCGCGAGCGCACCCGCGTGCTGTACGCGACGATGCTCGGCGTGGCCTTCCTGACAGCGCCGCTGCCCTGGCCGCTCGGCTCGATGGACGCATGGCTGCTGCTGCCCTGGCTGGCGGCTCCCCTGGCTCTGAAGCTGATCGGTGTCGTGCGGACCCGGATCGACGGCCCGGCGCTCAACGGGGCGCTGGCGCGCACGGGCGCCCTGCAACTCCTGTTCTGCGTGCTCTATTCGGCCGGCATCCTTGCCGGTGGGGGGATCGGGGGTTGAAGCTCGAGGTCGAGCGGCGGACCCTGAGGCTTCGCAGCCCGCTCGAGACCTCCTACGGCACCGTCTCCGAGCGCGACCTGGCGCTCGTCTCTCTGAGCGACTCCGACGGCATCACAGGCTACGGCGAAGCAGCGCCGCTGGAGGCCTATGACGGGGTCTCCACGGAGAGTGTCCTGGCGGCCCTGCAGTCCTACAGGGACGTCCTCGCCGACAGCGACGACCTCGGCGGCGCACAGATGATCGAAGCCTGCCGCCGGGTGGCCGACATCCCGGCCGCCCTGGCGGCGTTGGACCTCGCGATGTGGGACCGCGCCGGTCGCCGTGCCGGTCGGACGGTGGCGGCGCTGCTCTGCGATGACCCCGTCGCGCGGGTTTCCGTCAACGCGTCGATCACCGCGACCGACAGAGCGGGTGCCGCCGAGCAGGCGGGAATCGCCGTCCGCGAAGGGTTCGGCTGCTTGAAGCTCAAGGTCGGCCTCCCCGATGATGCGGGGCGAGTGGCCGCGGTCAGGGCCGCGGCCGGGCCCGAGACAGCGCTGCGCCTGGACGCCAATGGAGCCTGGGATGTGGAGCAGGCGGTGCGCGCGATCGAGGTCCTGTCCCCGGCGGGGCTCGAGCTGGTCGAGGAGCCGACCCATGGGCTCCACGCCGTGCGCGAGGTGCGCGAGCGGGTCGCCGTGAGGATCTCGATCGACGAGACGGCCGCCGAGCACGGGGCGCTCGGCGCCGGGGTCGCGGATGCTGTCTGCCTGAAGGTCTCCCGCTGCGGGGGCATCGCCGCCCTGGTTGCCGCTGCGACGCTCGTGCGGGCCTCTGGAGCCGAGGTCTATCTGGCATCTGCCTACGACGGGCCGCTGGGCGTGGCCGCCGCCCTGCATGCCGCTGCCGCGCTCGCCGCGCGCGGCCCGATGCCGCCCTGCGGCCTGGCGACCCTGAGCCTGTTCGAGGGCCTGGAAGACGTGCTCGCGCCCAGCCAGGGCGAGATCGCGCTGCCCTCAGCCCCCGGCCTTGGCGTCGACCCCTTCTAGGACCGCCGCCACACCGGACGGGTTCTCGAGCACCAGGCCGTGCCCTCCGGGCAGGACGGTCATCCGCGCTCCGGGAACGGAGTCGACAAGCCGCCGGCCGAGCTCCAGGAACTTGTGGTCGCGCTCGCCCGCGGCGAAGCTCAGGGGCACCTCCAAACGGCTCAGAGGCTCCCACAGCGGCTCCATCTCTCCGGTGCCCAGGCCGCGCAGCACGGCTGCCAGCGCCTCCGGGCGGTTGCGCCGCTGATCGGCCCGGGCCAGCTCGCCCACGCGCGGCGGGTCCGCGGCGAACAGCGGTTGGGTGCGCCAGCGCTCGATGAAATCCTCGAAGGGAGCGGACTCGAGCTCCTCGGCGAGGCGCTCATCGGATTCCCGGCGCAGCCGCCGCTCGCCCGGGTCCTCGATTCCCGGGCTGGCCGAGATGAGGACCAGCCTCTCAAGCCGCTCCGGCGCGGCCAGAGCGATGTGCATCGCCACCCGGCCGCCCAGCGAGTAGCCGCACAGTGTGAACCGCTCGGGGGCGGCGGCGAGGACCCGCTCGACGCATTCGGGAAACCCGATCGGCCCGGTGTTCCGGGAATCCGCGCCGTGCCCCGGGAGGTCGAGTGCGAGCGGCAGGTAGCGTTCAGGGTCCAGGCGCTCGCAGACGCCGTCCCAGGTGCGGTGGGTGCCGCTGAAACCGTGGAGCAGGACGACCGTCTCGGGCACCTGATGATCCTATGACCCAGACCACAAACACCTATCTCCTGCTGCGGGCGTTCGCCCAGGAGCTGGCCCGCTGTGGGATGCGGGCGGCCTGCACCTCGCCGGGCTCGCGCAGCGCGCCGCTCGTCCTGACTCTGGCGAACGAGCCCGAGCTCCGCTGCTACTCGCACGTCGACGAGCGCTGCTCGGGCTTCTTCGCACTGGGCCTGGCAAAGGCCTCGGGCCTCCCGGTTGCGGTGACATGCACCTCGGGGACGGCCGCCGCCCAGCTGCTTGCTCCGGCGATCGAGGCGCGTGAGGCACGGGTGCCTCTGCTGCTGCTCACGGCCGACCGTCCGGCCGAGCTGCGCGACAACGGCGCCGGGCAGGCGATCGATCAGATCAAGCTCTACGGCAGCGCCGCCAAGTGGTTCTTCGAGGTGGAGCTGCCCCCTGCGGACGATTCGGGCCTGCGTTGGATGCGGACACTCGCCTGTCGTGCCTATGCGACGGCCCTGGAGGGCAGGCCCGGAGCCGTCCACCTCAACTTTCCACTGCGCGAGCCGCTGGTTTCCGATCGCGAGCTTCCCCGCGACGACACGGCCCGCCCGGATGGCTCCCCTTATGTGCTGCGCCATCCGACGCGCCCGGCGAGTCCCGGCGGCGCGGAGCCGGGGGCTCCCCTCGCCCGCCTGAAGGAGCGCCTGCGGGGCGCCCGGAGGGGAGTGATCGTGGCCGGGCGCCACGAGCGTTCCGATGGACTCGGCGAGGCCGCGGCGGAGCTGGCGCTGAAGGCCGGCTGGCCCCTGCTGGGCGATCCGCTTTCGGGAGCGCGGCGAGGCGCGGGCGCAATCGCCCACTACGACGCCTTTCTGCGGGACACCGTCCAGGCCGGGCACATGGTCCCGGACGTGATCCTGCGCGTCGGCGACCTGCCGGTCTCGAAGCCCCTGCGCGAATGGCTGGCGGGGATGCCCCAGGTGCCTCAGATCGCGATCGACCCTGAAGGGGCCTGGCAGGATCCATCCTCGACCGTCTGCGAGAGCATCGCGCTCGACCCGGTCGATGTGATCAGGACGCTGCTCTCGGCCGGGCCGGCCCCGGCCGAGGACGAGTGGCTCGGAGCCTGGCGCAGCGCCGATGAGCGGGCGGCCGAGGCGATCGGAGCGGTTCTCTCGGCGAGCGGCCTCAGCGAGCCGCGACTGGCCGAGGAGCTTGGGGTGCTGCTGCCCTCGGAGGCCACCCTGTTCGTCGCGTCATCGATGCCTGTGAGGGATATCGAGACGTTCTGGCCGGCACGGGCCGACCCGCCGCGGGTGCTCTGCAACCGGGGCGCCAACGGCATCGACGGCACCGTCTCGAGCGCCTTCGGTGCTGCCGCTGCCGGCCAGGGTCCGGTGGTCCTGCTGATCGGCGACGTGGCGCTGGCGCACGACATCGGCGGGCTGCTCGCCGCGGGGCGCCTGGGCTTGAAGCTGACGATCGTGCTGGTGCAGAACGACGGCGGCGGGATCTTCGACTTTCTGCCGGTGTCGCGAGCCGAGATGGGCCGCAGGCAGGACGTCTACACCCGCCATGTCTCGACCCCCACGGGCCTCGACTTCGCCGCGGCCGCCGGGCTCTACGGCCTGAGGCACGAGCTTGTCAGCGAGCTCACGGCCTTCCGCAGCGCCCTCGAGGGGGCGATCGCGGCGGACGGCTCGGAGATCATCGAGGTGCGGACCGTCCGGGCGGAGAACGTCGCTCTGCACCGCCGCATCTGGGACTCGGTCGCTGTGGCGCTCAGCTCGCCAGGAGGGGCAGCAGGGCCGAGAGCTTGACCTCGGTCTCGGCCAACTCGCGCGCGGGGTCTGAGTCGCGAACGATGCCGTTCCCGGCGTAGCAGCGAGCGACGCTCCCATCCAGCAGGGCGCAGCGCAGCGCCACGCAGAACTCGCCGTCACCGGTCGCGTCGGTCCACCCGACCGGGCCTGAATACCAGCCCCTGTCGAGGCCCTCGAGCGCCGGGATCAGCGGCGCGGCAACGCTGAGAGGCTCCCCGCCCACGGCCGGCGTCGGATGCATCATCCCCGCCAGTTCCAGCGCCTCGACGGGTGATGCCAGCTGGGCCCGGATGGGTGTCGCCAGATGCTGGATGTTCGCGATCCGGACCAGCTCCGGCTCCGGTGCAGCAGCGACCCAGACCGAGTGTCCTCGAAGCGTCCTTTCGATCCGCCGCGCGACGATCGCATGCTCCTCGCGATAGCTGGCGTCCCGCAGCAGCTGCTCGCCGAGGTGGTCATCGACAGCGGGATCGGCGCTGCGGCGCGATGAGCCGGCCAGGGCCAGCGTGCTCACCCGCTGTCCCTCACGGCGCACCAGCAGCTCCGGGCTGGCGGCGATCAGCGCGGAGCTGCCACGCCCGACACAGAAGACGAAGCAGGACGGGAACTCCTCACGCAGGACGCCGAAGATGGCTGCCGGGTCGTAGGCCGAGGGGGCGTGCACCTGGACTTCGCGAGCCAGGACGATCTTCTGCAGGCGCCCCTCCTCGATCATCTCGACCGCCCTCGCGACAGCCTGTTCGTAGTGCTCGGGGGGCATCGAGCTGCTCACCTGGAAGCGTCCCGTGGGAGCCGGGTCAAGCAGCGGGAGCGCAGCGGAGCGCAACTCGCCGGTGCGCGCCAGCATCTCCTGCAGTCGCTCCTCGACGGTGTCGTCCGGAGCGATCAGCCCTGCGAGCGTCATGTGCACCTGCGTCTGTGTCGTGTCACCGCTCCGAACCAGTGCCACCGCGGGAACGCCGAGCCGGGCCGGGGCGAACTCCCGCCAGTGCGGCGAGCGCCCGCCGTCGGCGGCGAACGCGAACCCCCCCATCGCCATCGGGCCCCCACCCGGCGCGGCACCGGGCTCGTCCCCGACGGCAGTTGCGCTCAGTGCCCGCCAGCGCTCGCGGACCTCGGCGAAGCGCTCGGGGCCGTAGGCGCTCAGCTCAACCGCCTCACCGATCCCCGCGATCGCGCGATGTCCCCGGTCGGGCTGCTCGAACAGGAACCAGGACTCCTCCGGGCGCCGTGAGGCACAGGCCACCTGGGCCGGATCGACGTCGTCTGCGAGCCTCACCGAGAGGCTCACCAGGACGGGCTCCCCGCGCGAGCGAGCTCGCCGCAGGGCCAGCGCGATCCGCTGCCCAAGCAGCTCCTGCTCGGCGCCGCTCAGCGAGAACGGCGAGCCCGCCTGTCCCCCGCCATGGGGTACCGCGGTCGCTCGCACGCTCTCAGGTCTCGCTGCGTCCCCGCGAGATGGCGATCTCACCAGTGCGCATCATCTCGATCAGTCCGAAGGGGCGAACCATCGTCTCGAACGCCTCGATCTTCTCGGTCGTGCCGGTGACCTCGATGATGATCGCGCGCTTCGTCACGTCGACGACCTTGCCACGGAAGATCTCGGCGATCTGCAGCAGCTCACCGCGCTGGCTTCCGTCGGCGGTCACCTTGAAGAGAGCCAGCTCTCGCGCGACCGTGTCGGTCGGCTCGAGATCGCGAATCTTCAGGACGTTGACCAGCTTGTGGAGCTGCTTGGTCACCTGATCGATCGGGTGCAGGGCGCCATCGACGGTGAGCGTCACCCGCGAGACCTGCTGGTCCTCGGTCGGGCCGACCGTCAGCGTTTCGATATTGAAACCCCGCCGGGCGAACAGGCCCGCGATCCTCGTTAGGACGCCCGACTTGTTTTCAACGAGGATCGACAGGACGTGCTTGCGCCCCGTCCTGAGGTTCGTGGCCGCCTCGAGCTCCTCGAGGCTCAGTGGCTCCTTGGTTCCCGGTTCCCCCATCAGCCCACCATCTCTCGGGCTGCGTGGCCGGCGGGGATCATCGGGTAGGTGTTCTCCTCGCGCGTGACGCGCACGTCGACGAGAACCGGGCCGGGGGTTGCGATCGCGCGCTTCATGTCCTCCACCAGCGTCGTCTTGTCGGTCAGGCGCATCGCGGTCACTCCGTAGGCCTCGGCGAGCTTCACGAAGTCGGGGAACTCGCCCATGTCGACGTGGCTGTATTTGCCGTCCCAGAATAGCTCCTGCCACTGGCGGACCATGCCGAGATAGCCGTT
>Ga0265327_10004349_pt1 | contig 12608 bp, 10 predicted proteins | sample 41621metaG_FD_202089 | JGI IMG/M metagenome (GOLD analysis project Ga0265327, IMG submission 202089) | Rhizosphere microbial communities from Carex aquatilis grown in University of Washington, Seatle, WA, United States - 4-16-21 metaG | ecosystem: Host-associated > Plants > Roots > Rhizosphere...
TTTGGAGACTTTGCATTTCATCTTCAACACTAGCAATTCGTTCTGCAAGTACACGACCCTGTTTGAAATCGTTAAATACTCTTTCGGATAAGTCTGCACTATCTTGAAAATCCCGCATACGCCTTCGTCTCCCCATTAATTACTTACTTAGCATATTATTTCTAGCTAATATGGCAAGCAAAAGCAAAACAAAAAGACCTCCAATAACAGAGGTCAAAGTGCTTATGGTGGAGCTGGTGGGTACTGCCCCCACGTCCGCTAGTTCATCTGGTTAGTCTATCCTACAGGCATAGTCCGCTTAGATTTCTTAGGCACACAACCGGTAAACGGACAAAAAGTTGCATGCAGCAGTCCTAGTCTTAGCGGCGATTTTGGACAGCTCTCGCCGAGCGTCCAGAAAATATGACGTGCTAACTAACACTATCTGAAGTCATGTCAGGCACGGCTCAAGTCGTAACTTAAGCTGTTGCGAAAGCTGGCACAGCGAAAGCGGTTGCAACGAAGTTACGTGCACTTTCGTAGGCTGAAGCTACGCGATCTTTAAGACTTGCATCTGTAAAGAGTTGTCTATACGCTGACAAGCGACCTGCTGATCTAACCGATAAAGTCCAACGTCGAGCTTAAAATTCAGCCCCGTAACTGGTAATTATACCACTTATGGCAATAAATTACTAGTGTGCGGCAGCTATCGGTGCTTCTCCGCCGTAATGCTGATGCAGCAACTTCTTTGACGGGCGGTATATGAGCAAGAAGAGTATGCCGCCGGCAATCACCGTCAGACCACCGACCAGTACCGGTGTCTTAACACCGATTACGGCGATGTAGCCGCTCATAGCCGCTGGGATTGCTTGGGCAAGTGATTGGACCGAGGCGTTGATGCCAAGGACCTCTCCCTGGATATGGGAGTCAGCCGTCATACTGACCAGCGCCAAACTGTTGGCTATGGAGTTGCCAAGGAAGAACGCGAATATCGGTGTAATCCACAACAAATCTTTCGTATTGGTTGCTGTCAGATACAGAAGCAATGATATGCCCGCCCCAATAAATGTGAAACGCAGGATATTATATGGCTTGAAACGTTTGGCTAGCATCGGGGTTATTACAGCCTGAACAATCGCTATCCAGATGCCGATATAGGCAAAGAAATCGCCGATGTTATTGGCGCTGAAGTGTAGTTTCTGAATCAACACTACCTGGAAGAACGTCTGAAAGAATGCGAATCCGCCCCAGAAAAGAAAGATTGTCGGAAACACTGTACGAAGACCTGGATAGCTAGCCGCTGTAAAGATGTTGCTGAGTGATTTCGTAAGCTTTATCTTTACGCGCTGTAGCTGCTTGTTGGTCTCTGGCAATAGAAGAAGGATCAAACTCAAGTTTATAAAGCTAAGGATGGCGGTGAACCAGAACGGGGTAGCCGGGTTAAACCAGTGGGGCGTATGGAAAAGACCGAAGAAGCTGATGTTCGGGCTTGCCAGCTTGGCTCCCAGATACGGACCGAGCACAAAGCCCGCCCCGAACGCCGCACCAATAAGTGCGAATCGCTTGGCTCTGTCCTTCGGCGGCGTTACATCGGCGATGACAGCTTGCGCGACACTTAGGTTTCCACCGGTGATGCCATCAAGCGCGCGGCTAAAGAAAAGTAGCGGCAAGTTATGCGTAATTATTCCAATCGCAAACAAGATATAACCGACGGCAGTACCGAAGATACTGAAGCCAAGTACCGGTTTTCGACCGAATCGGTCAGACAATTGACCAAGTATCGGCGTCGAGAGAAATTGCATCAGCGGATAGATTGCAACGAGCCAGCCAAGCAGTATCAAGCCGCCCTGGAATGTCCAGCCGGCAGGTAACAGATAATAGTGCGAAGATGGGTTGGCAAGCAACTGTGGGATGATAGGCAGCAAAACACCAACACCCAGCAGATCCAGAAATATCGTAAATAAGACTATAGGTAACGCTCTGTCGACTGTTTTTTCTTTACCGCTTTTCTTCGCCATTTTTTCTCCTTATTTTTTGGTGATGCTGTGTGGTTTTTCGGTCATACATGCGAAATCATACATAACCGTCAGGCTCTCAAGCAACTCTGCCTGCTGCTTGTCACGCAACCGAGCAAACATCGGAGCATGATAATCGTTCAAAACCTCGATGGCTTTTTCGCTCAGCCGCTGACCTTTGGCGGTCGGGCGGGTTATGTGTTCGCGGCGATTACTCGGACTGATTTCCGTCGTCAGCAAACCTTTATCCTTGAGCAGCTTGATTTGGCGGCTAATGCTGGCTTCTGTCTGGCCTAGATTGTCCGCAATTTGTCGCTGCTGAACACTTGAATGCCAGCCGAGCACCATTAAAATCTTAAACTGCGAGAGACCGATACCGAGCTGTTCCTGAAGAACTTGGTCTGACTGGCGACCGAGCACAAATGCCAAGCGCTGGATCAGATATCCGATATTATTTGTAGGCCTCATGGTCACTTGTAAGTGTAATTCGAAACACTTAACACGTCAAGTATCTTGCAATGGGGATTGCGCATGATACAGCCGGCGCCACTCATCAAGCGAAAGCTCCTGGGCGCGAGCATCGGGACTAATTCCTGCTCGATCAAGCAGTTCACTTGCAGCTTGCTTACTGATGCGCAGGCCGCCGCTTAGGCTGCTACGCAATTTTTTGCGGCGTTCGCTGAAACCTGCTTTGACTACCAGAAAAAATTTTGAAACATCGACATCGCTAAAAGCTGGCCCACGGTAGTCAAGCATCAAGATCTGTGAATCAACCTTCGGCGGCGGTATAAAAAGCTCAGCAGGGACCACAGGACCTAATCCGACGGAGCAATAAAACTGAGAACTAACGCTCAGCAAGCTCATAGACCCTGGTTTGGCAGCCACGCGCTCGGCAACTTCTTTTTGAACAAGAATTGCCGCTTGACTGAACGGATTTGCTGATTCGCACAAGTCGCGGATAAGTTTGCTGGTGAGGTAATACGGGATATTGGCGACGACCTTAAAGCCTTTAGGCAGCTTTGTCAGATCGAACTGCAGAATATCTTCACTTACAATTTGCAAATTTTTTGCATTTTGTAAGTGAGTGAGCTGTCGAGCGAGCTGTTCGTCTTTTTCGACTGCAATGACGTGTGCACCACGGCTCAGCAGCCTTGCCGTCAGCGTACCCTGCCCTGGTCCGACTTCTAGGATTGTATCGTCTGTACCGACTTCTGCTGCATCGCAGATTGCTTCAAGACTGATTTCGTCCTGGAGCCAATGCTGTCCCAATGATTTCTTCGGGCCTAGGTCTGTCATAACCTCATTGTACAGCCAGGACTGGATAGAAGAAACGGATATCGCGGCGCAGAATACCTATGTGCAAAGCGAGCATTTACCAGTTATGAGAAGCCTGCCAGTGATTATAGGCTGCTCCCCAGCTCCCATAACGCCCAACAGCATAACTCGTAGCCCACCTGAGCTGTGTCACAGGATTTGAAGTCCAGTCAGAACCGAAAGCGGCCATCTTGCTGCCCGGTGTCGCCTGCCCCAGACCGTACCCCAGACCCAGCGGGATGGATGCCGGAGGGTATGATGGACAGTAGCCGATCTGACCTTGCAGTTTCGTGGGACACCAGCCGGATTCGTGGCTGACGATATAATTCACATAAGCGTAGTCAGACGACGAGATGCCAGCGGCCGCCATAAGGCCAGACTTATCCTCCGGGATCTGAACGGCCTTGCCGCGAGCGATAATGGTAGCCACGGGCGGTGTTTGCACCACTTCTTGTATAACGTGCCTGCCGGTCTCTTTGCCATTTTGCATATCAATCTGGTACGTCACCAATTTTTTGCCAGGCGAACCTTGCTGACGGGTAACAGTAGTGCCAAAGGAGAGACTTGCGTCTTCGACAGTCTGCGTATCCGCGGGAATGTCTTCTTCAACCGTCGTAATTTGCGTGCCATTACGCGTTACAAAGACCGCAGTATTAGCAGTAAGTGGTGTGTTTACCGCCGGCGTCACTGTATCATCTTTGGCTAGTTTTACATTTTTTTCTTTAAGCAGATCATTGACTGTTTTAGCGTGCGAACGTACCACGACGGGCGTGCCATAGAGGTTGAGATTTATCGGTTCCGCACGGTTGATAACAATTTTTTCGCCAAGACCGTCATTTATCACATCATCTGATGGCTGAGCTGTGATGTCATCTTCCGGATAGACAGTTACACCGGCAGCGGTAGCAACAGTTCTCGGTGAAGTAGCGGCGTTATAGGCCAAGGTTTTATGTCCTCCATCGACGATAGTGACGGGTCTGGCTCGATAAACGTTTACATGGAAGTTATCTTCGACTATTTGGGTATCCTGTGACGGTTCAACAACATCCCCAGGATTCACTGTGATATTCAGGTTCTTAAGCAGATCGCCGACGTTGGACGCACGGGTAGGAATTGTCTGTTTTTTCTTGTCGTAAGAAACAATGACCACATGCGAATCACTCGGCTTCAAGGTCTGGCCGCCGGTACTAACAAATACGAAAAGCGTCACGAAAAACAGGATTAGAAAAACCGTAACCGGCACAATAAACGGATGATTTTTAAGTCGAAGCGGGTGGAAACGATGCAGTGTCTGCGACTCTTGTTTTTTGGGCGAAGGCTGACTGGCTGTGCCGGGGCTGTCTTTAGGCTGTTTCGAAACACGCTTCTTGATAGAACGTGGACGTATAACGGAGTCGACAAATCGTTTGTTATTCTTGTTGGATGACTGCATATATTGATTGCCGCTCAACACTCTATTTTAGACAGGGTGGTAGGTAAAAATCCCAAGAACGACATCTTTCAGTGTATCAAATCTAAGGAGTCCGACCAAGCCTCGAGACACGCTTTCGACGCTTTGGACAGTTTAAGACTTTGTAACTGCTTTTGGCTAGCCCATATTGCTTTGACAACTTCTGATCTCTGTAAGGCAGTCTTCGGTTTTTTCTGAAGTTCGGCTACATAGCATGAATGCGTGAAGGAAAAGCCCAACTCGTTTATTGCTCTGTCCGTGAAAAGTTCTCGTTTTTCACAAGTATTTATGTCAATACCCGTCTCTTCCATAACTTCGCGAATGCCGGCAGCTTCTGCAGTTTCATTTCTGTGCCTGCCACCACCTGGCAATGCCCAATCACTAGTACCAAGCCAGGCTTTGATAAGCAGCACCTCTCCTCGATACGTAATAATTACCCGTGTTCGTTTGCTATTTTTCAGATATATCCAGAGTGCTGGCCAAGTCAGCCAAAACGCTACTGTACCTAGTGATTTAGGAAGCTTCATATCTTTGTAATTGGCGCAAACTCGATATTCAACTTTTTTGCACCTTTACCTTTGAAATATATGACTGCTGTAGAACCGTCTATCTCCATAACCGTACCATTTCCGAATACACCGTGCTGCACTGCATCACCTTCGTGAAGCTCAGGTATGTAGCGCGGCTCATTAGAGGTTTGGCGGGCAAAAGACGGTAGCGTAGAACCGGATTCTAGACCATAGGCGCCGCTTGCCGCATCAGTCACTGATTCGGCGTCGATTTCTGACAAAAAGCGCGACGGCGGATTATGCTGCATCCCACCGTACAGCATCCGGCTGCTGGCACAGATCAAATATAGTTCTTCCCGTGCCCGTGTCATACCGACATAACATAGCCTGCGTTCTTCCTCCATCTCTGACTGATCGTAGAGTGCTCTCGAGTGTGGAAAGATTGATTCCTCCATACCAGTCATAAAGACTATCGGGAACTCTAGACCTTTAGCGCTATGCAATGTCATCAGCGTCACGGTATTGCCGCCTAATCCGGCATTGTCCAGGTCGCTTATCAAGGCTACTTCCTCGAGGAAACCTTCCATACCAAGCTCCTGGTATTCGTGCGCGACACTCAGCAGTTCTTTGACATTTTCTTTGCGTGATTCGCCCTGAACACTGCCATCATCAAGATATTGATAGTACTCCAGTCGTCTGACAAGCGAGTCAATGGTACTAGCCACTGTGGCATCGGCCATGACTTCACGCATCGAAGCAAGCAGCTCCCCGAGTGAAACAAGCGCCTTACGGGCTTTCGGGGTGATAGATATGCAATCAGCAGCTTGCTCGAGAGCTGTCTGCAGGTCATAACCGTTATTGCCGCTCCATTCTAGAAAACCTTGCAGTGATTTAGTTCCGATACCGCGCGCCGGAACATTAACGATACGCTCGAAGCTAACTGTGTCGCGCGGCTGATACAGCAAGCGCAGATAGGCGAGGATATCTTTGATTTCTTTTCGGTCATAGAAGCGCACGCCACCGACAATGCGGTACGGTATGCTGTAGCGAATGAGTGTTTCTTCGATGGAACGGCTCTGCGCATTTGTCCGATACAGTACAGCGTAATGATTGAAGCGATGTAGTCCGGAATCAACACCGTTTTGGACGCGTCGAACGATAGCCTCGGCTTCAGCTCGCTCATTTCCCACTTGCAGGATTTGTACCGGCATACCGTCACCGGCAGCTGTCCAAAGTTTCTTGTCTGAACGCTGGGTATTTCTGGTAATAACAGCATGGGCAGCATCCAAGATATGCTTGGTGCTCCGGTAATTTTGTTCGAGTTTGATGATGGTAGTCTTAGGGTAATCTTTTTCAAAGTTCAAGATATTTCGAAAATCGGCGCCCCTCCAGCTATAGATACTTTGCCAGTCATCGCCGACTACGGCGATATTGTGATTCGTGTTCGTTAGCAGTTTAACCAGCTTGTACTGCGCAGTGTTGGTATCCTGATACTCGTCTATCATGATGTAAGCGAACTGGGCTTGCCACTTTTCACGAACGATTGTGATGTCTTGCAGCAGTGTTACCGTCTTACTGATCAAGTCATCGAAATCCAATGCCCCGGCTTCCTTCAAGATTTTTTCGTAGAGTGGGAAAACTAAGGAAGCTGCTCGCTCTCCGGGAGAATTCTGCAGACTGGCATATTCCTCAGGCGTGACCATCTCATTTTTGGCGCTACTGATTAGACTGCCAATCAGACGAGGTGGGAAGCTTTTTTCATCGATGTTCAACTGCTTGCTGGCCTGTTTGATAGCGCTTTGCCGATCTTGTTCGTCGAATATCACGAAGCTCCGTGGTATACCAATCTGCTCGCCGTCCTGGCGCAGTATGCGTACGCAGATGCTATGAAAGGTGCCCATGAACGGCATGAATGAACGATTTTCTGAGCTCTCATTAAGCAGTCTGGCGATACGTTCGCGCATTTCTTTGGCGGCTTTGTTCGTAAATGTTACACACAATATGTTATATGGAGTCGCCTTGTGCTGGGCAACGATATACGCAATGCGATGCGTCAGCGTCATCGTCTTGCCCGAACCCGCGCCAGCTTGGATAAGTAACGGACCCTCGGTCGTCTTTACTGCCCGCGCTTGCTCAGGATTTAAGTCTGCAAATAATGAATCAGGCACCAAGGTATTTTAGCAGAGTTAGCGCCCGGGACTTACTGTGTTACGTTTGTCTTAAATATGTGGACCGGCGCTTTTATGGATGTCTTTATCATGCCACTGTCGATAAGCAGATCAGCAAGCACAAGAGCGGCTATGATGAGCAACAGCAACACCAAGAGTGCCCGGCGATTCGAGCGCTTGCGTTTGACTTCGCCGATCGGCACGAAATAAGTCTTATCTGTAACGACTTTTTCCAGGGCGGCTAAGCGAGCCACTTCTTCTTGCTCTTTTTTATTGGTTTCTTTCTGCTTTTCAGCATTTGGTTCTTCTTCGCCTGTAGTTTCAGGAGTCGGATTATCAGCTTCAGGCTCCTTAGTCTCCTGCTCATCTTGATCGGCTGATTTCTGAGATTCTGAATCAGTTTCGCCGGGCTCCGATTCTACAGGTCCTTCCCTTTCTTCCTTTTTTTCATCTTTAGCTTCGGCTACCGGTTTTTCTTGGACTTCATCATCGACAGTATCTGAAATTTCAGGCTGTGTAGACTCGGAAGGCTTGTCGGTGGCATCATCAGTTTTTGAATCATCTTTTTCGGCAGCGTCAGGTTTCTTTTTCTTTTCTTTCGAGGGTCTTTCTGAAATCGGGATAATGGTTTTTTCTGTGCTTGGAGCTTTGACTTCGGGCGCTGTAGTAGTAGAAACTTGTTCTTCTTTCGGAAGTACTGCGTCATCTTGTTCCTTGGCCAGCGTCGGGTCCTTCAGAATAGTTCTATGTCCGACAATTACCGGACGTGAGCTGTCATCGGGTGCAGTCTTACCCGGTTTTGATACGTCGAATACTCTGTCCTCGGACGATTCGTTAGCTTTTGTCATGGCGTTTTTTCCTCGGGCTGATGTTTCACTTGATACGCAGCTTCTACGATACCTGCAAACTTGTGATAATTCAGGCTTGCTGCACCGACAAGCACGCCGTCACAACTATCGATTTGCAGATAGCCACGTACGATTTGATCATCTACACTTCCGCCATACAAGATCCTGACTTGCTTTGCGGCCCGCTCACCATAAAGTTCATGGATTTGGTGACGTATGAAGTCCATGGAGGCTTTTACTTCATCCGGCTTAGCAAGTATGCCGCCGAAAGTACTGATAGCCCAGACCGGTTCATAAGCAATTACGATATCCTCAACTTCTTCAGCGGTCAGATTGCTCAGCGCACTTGTAATCTGATCGTGTAACACTTGCTTGGTTTCGCCGGCGCGGCGTTCGATCTGCGTCTCACCGACACATAAGATCGGAACGATTTCATTACGGAAAGCGGCAGCGACTTTGTCGCGCACGATGTCGAGACTTTCATTGAAATAAAGCCGGCGTTCGCTGTGGCCGATAATGACATAGTGCGCCAGGTCGCGGAGCATGGTGAACGAAACTTCTCCGGTGTACGCACCCTCATCTTTAAAATAAGCGTTTTGGGCAGCGAGACGGAACTTGCGCCGATCGATCTGCAGCGAGAGCGGTTGAAGTGTCAGCAGACTCGGAGCCAGAACTACTTCCACATCATTATGGGTTTTGATGCGATCATCGAGGTGGTGCACAATCAGGCTGGCCTGGTGCGTATCCAGATTCATCTTCCAATTACCGACAACTAGCGTTTTTTTCATGATTATAGTGCTTTTGCTTATTGTACCACTTCTACTTGTCTTGTAGCGCCTCTACACCTGGTAATTTTTTACCACTCATGAGTTCTAAGCTGGCGCCACCGCCAGTCGAGACATGGTCGAAGAGCCCAACCTCGCCTTGGCTTTCTACATACCCGACAGTGTCGCCACCGCCCACTACCGTAAACGGACGATGCCCGAACTGACCAAGCATCGCTTCGACAATCTGCTCAGTCCCATGCGCATACGGTCCGACGGGGCCGCGCAGCGAGGGCGTCTCCGTAACGCCCATGGTTCCGTTCCAGACTACGGTATTCGCGAGCTGCATGCCGCCGGCTATAAAAGCAGCAGAGAACGGTCCAATATCCAGGATCAGCTCCCCATTTCCGACGATGGCGCTTTTGGGTGGTGGAGTCTTGGGATAATTTTCTACTTCGGCGATAACATGCGCACTCCAATCGACGATACGTGTCTGGGCCGTTTTGTCGATACTTGAAGCCACTACCCCGTCCTGTGGGAGATAAAAGATAAACTGTTGTTTCTTGGCTTTGGCCTCAGCTAGCTGCATAATGTCTTTGGCCAACGGTATATCGTCCTTATCGACCAAGCTTTTGCCTGTCTTCAGGCCCTTGGCCAGCAAAAATGTGTTAGCCATAGCACCACCTATGGCTACAAAATCAGCGATATCGATGAAACGCTTGAGTATCTCAATCTTATCAGAGATTTTGGCACCACCAATGACCGCCATCAGCGGGCGCTTCGGGCTTTCCATGACATTTGTGATAGTATTGACTTCTTTTTCCAGTAGCAGACCTGACACGCTCGGCAGATACTTGGTAACAGCGTCCGTGGACGCATGTGCTCGATGCACGACTCCAAAACCATCCTGCACGAATACATCAGCCAAGCTTGCTAGCTTCTTAGCAAAATTAGCATCATCTGCTTCTTCTTCTGCGTGAAAACGCAGATTTTCGAGCAACAGGATGTCGCCTGGCTTTAAGGTTTTGGCCTCGGCTTCTGTGGCTGGACCGATGCAATCATCTGCGAATCTCACACCATGTCCAAGCAGCTTCTGTAGCCTCGCAGACACCGGCTTCAAACTAGCCTGCGGGTCAGGCTTTCCATCTGGACGACCTAAATGCGAACATATGATAACCGCCGCACCATGATCAAGCAAATACTGAACTGTCGGCAGTGACTGCTTTATACGATAATCGTCCGTAATCTTCCCGTCTTTTACCGGGACGTTATAGTCAGCACGAAGCAATACACGCTTGCCTTTGAGGTTTATGTCACGAATTGTTTTTTTATTGAAACTCAAAACTTCCCACCCCCATGCATAGTTATAGTTTACAGTTTTTAGTTGATTGACTACAACCCCAGTACCAAACCAATGTATGTCTTAACTATAAACTACTTTAGAGTACGCGAACTTTAATGGTGTCGGTTGTGCCAACAACGCCTGGATAGGTGCCAGAGGCAGTTACCACGATTTCGCCCTTTTTCAGAACTTTGTTCTGCAACAGCCAGTTGGTCAGTTTGGTAGCGGCCATCTTATCTGCTGGACGAACGTAACCCTTCGTCCCGTAGACAATGGAAAGCTGCTGAGTGGTGCGGTCGTCAGATGTCACCGCGATTATCGGAATCTTGGGGCGGTAGGAAGCAACCTGCAAAGCTGTAGCCCCGGATTTGGTTTCTGTAACGATAGCCCGGGCGTGGATGTTATCCGCCAGACTGATGATTGCCGAAGAAATGGCAGACTGTCGAGTATGTTCCGGCGCGTTTTCCGGAAATGAAACTGCAACCGGGTTATTGGCCTCTGTGTAGAGCAAGATACGCTTCATCACCTTGACGGCATCGACCGGATATTTGCCATTGGCCGTTTCGTCGCTGAGCATTACACAATCGGCTCCTAATATGGCCGCTGTGGCGACATCGGACACCTCGGCACGGGTCGGTTCTGGGGCTTCAGTCATAGAAAACAACATCTGCGTTGCTACAATAGTCGGCTTGGCATAACGCAGACCCAGACCGATCAAACGGCGTTGTACTATCGGCACGCTTTCAGCTGGCGTCTCCACTGCCAGATCGCCGCGAGCAATCATAATCACGTCAGCTTCAGCCACAATCTCGTCTATATGATCGACAGCCGAACTAGTTTCGAACTTGACGATGACTTTGGCAGACATACCGAGATTTTTCATAATCTTTCGGATGGACCGGATGTCTTCGGCTGTCTGAACAAAGCTTTGCGCCACATAGTCGATATCCTGGGTAGAGCCAAAGGCTAGGTCTTTTTTATCCTTGGCCGTGATAACATCGCCGCCAAAATCAGTATCTGGCAGATTCATACCTTTGCGCTTCAGAAGAATACCATCGTTTTCGACGCGCACATGGACGCTACCGTCTTTGACACTGGTAACCACCGTCTGAACCTTGCCGTCATAGAGGAATATCCGCTCGCCACGCTTAACTTTTTTACTAATGTCGTATTGGGTCGGAATAATGCCGCTACGCTCGTAATCAGCACCATATTTAAACACCAAGCTCTGGCCGGTTTGTACGTTTATAATGCCTTCAAAATCCCCCAGACGCAGCTTTGGGCCCTGTAAATCTTGAATGATAGCGACTGGTTTCGCGTACTCGCGACTAGCCTTACGGATCCACTTAATCTGTCGCTCCCGCTCTTCGTATGTACCATGACTAAAATTCAGCCGGATGCCGTTGGCGCCAGCTTTTATGAGCGCTAATACACCCTCATACGTGTCTGTTGCCGGCCCCAGTGTTGCAATAATTTTTGTCCGTTTGAATTTCGATAACGGCACGTTTGGTACGCGATCAGTTGCTTCCATTCTTTTCCTTATTCTACCCGCTTATGCTTATTTTGAACACGGGCAATTAAAATAGTAGTGCTGTTCGTATTTCAGAACAAATGGTGATCCCAAGGGGAATCGAACCCCTGTTGCCGGGATGAAAACCCGGTGTCCTAACCGCTAGACGATGGGACCATCAGCTGCTCTGAATCTACGTTTTGTAAGACCGCGCTAGTATACCATAACAGAGGTGAAATGAAAATCCCCACAGACGGTGGGGACTTTCGGGTTCCTGTTCGAGAACTTTGTTTTAGAGCGGTCAGTCAGTGCTCAATAAACTGTTGCCCACTGTAGCATATTTCTGCGCTTTGCGCTAGTGCTTTATCCACACCAGCGCCGTATATCTACTACCTAACCGCGATTGAACAAGCGGCGTCGGAAACTGTGCACGAAAGCGCCAGCGACAGTGGTAGCTGCGAAGATACCAAGGACATCACCTGCGCCAGTGTTTGGCAGAACAGTTGCTGGAGGAGTTACCGGAGGTGTAACTGGAATATTGTTTTTGAATGTCACCTGCTTGGTACAAGCGGTAGCTGTCAGCCACTCAGTGTGACCGTCGGCGAACTTGACTTGGACGCGAGTAACAATCGTGTAGGTACCGTCCTTAGCATAGGTGTGGCTGGCAGTCTGCTGATTAACAACAGTACCGTCGCCAAAGTCGATCTGA
>Ga0265327_10004350_pt1 | contig 12606 bp, 7 predicted proteins | sample 41621metaG_FD_202089 | JGI IMG/M metagenome (GOLD analysis project Ga0265327, IMG submission 202089) | Rhizosphere microbial communities from Carex aquatilis grown in University of Washington, Seatle, WA, United States - 4-16-21 metaG | ecosystem: Host-associated > Plants > Roots > Rhizosphere >...
CTTCAGCTCCGTGGCGTGCACCATGACCCAGCCGCGTCCGGGCGAGCTGTCTTCTCCATGATAATGGTGCGCGTCATCGGTACACATGCCGCGCAGCGGTGGGGCATGCAGCCGCGCGATCCGGATCGTGTTGGCGATGTCCCACAGCATTTCGATCCCCATGCGCGTATCGTCGCCCAGGTAGTTGATCTTGGGATGGCCGTTGTAGACCTCGAAGTAATTTTCTTCCAGCACCTCGGCCAGGTCCTCGGCGGTGAGTGCCCATTGGAAGTTCGGATGATTGATGTGCACGAAGATGGGCTGCCCCAGGCGTTTCTCCTGCTCGTGGATCGCCTGCAGGTTCTGCCGCATGACGTCGCGAATGTCGGTGCCCTTGATGGGCTGGATCGCCTCCTGCACATTGACGGCGCCGATATGGATGGGCGCGACTCTCTTGGCGCCGACGGTGGCGCTGGCGCTGATCTCCTCCGCCTGCACGAGGAGGAACTTGCCGGGCTCCTCAAAGAGCGGCCGGTATTCCGCCAGCGTCTTGAGCCGCACGTCCGTCTTGCCGTCTTCCTCGCGGGTGGTTACCCACTTGTCGCCAAAACGCTCCCGGTATTTCGCCAGCACATCGCCGTAGGCCTTGTTCTTGGTGCGGGATTGGACGAGCGACTGCGTGAGCCAGACCTCCTTGGCATGAAGCGTGTTGTGGTCGGAGATCGCGAGGAACTGGTAGCCATGCTTCTTGTACCAGTCCGCCACCATTTCCGGGAACTCATTTCCGTCACTCCACAGTGTATGGGTATGCGTGTTGCCCTTGTACCAGTGCAGAGGTTTCTCCGCGCCAAGGAGCGGCGAGGCGAGCAGGAGGGTGAGCAGAAGGAGGCGCGACATGGGCCAGACAAAACGTCGCGGCAGGCCGCGATCCTTTCATGCTCATAAGAAGTAGTCGCGAGCTTCAGCTCGCCGGGAGGGGCGCTGCGAGCTGAAGCTCGCGACTGCGACAACAGAAAGCCCGCGCCCTATGACCGTGGCGCGGGCTTCTGTTCTTACTCTCTTCAGGGTTTGTTTTTGGGAAGGTGAGTCTTAGCTCACCGGAATGGTGCGGGGCTTGGCCGTTTCCTTCATCGGGAGGTTGAGGCTCAGCACGCCGTCGGCGAGTTTCGCGGACAGCTTGGAGTCTTCGACCGGCACGTTGAGGTGCAGCTTCAGGACGTAGTCCACATCATTGAGTTCACGATGCAGCGGCTTCCAGTCGGCAGGCACCGCCATGGAGCGTTTGCCGCGTACGGTGAGAAGGTTCTGATCAAGGTTGATCGTGAGGTTCTCCTTCTTCACGCCCGGCAGTTCGACCTGCACGGCATAGCTGTCTGCGGCGTTCTGCACGCGGTAGCGCGGCTTTACGGAAGCGGTCTGTTCCTGGGTCTTGGATTGGGTGGTGGGTTGGCAAGTGGTCATGGGATGATTCTCTTTCTGTTTTAAAATGGGTTTCGGTTTCGTGTTCGAAAAAGCCTGTGGCGCGCGGAGCGCAGTTGCTCGGGGGTGAAGCGCACCCGCGCGCCCCTATGGCTTAGGAAAGTTCGATGTTGCGGGGTTTGCGTTCCTCGCTCTTCGGCAGGGTCACGGTGAGCATGCCGTCTTCGAGCTTGGCGCTGATGGCGTCCGCCTTCACGCTGTCCGGCACCGAGATGGACCGGCTGTAGCTGAAGCTGGACTCTTCCTCGCCGTTCTTTTCTTTCTTCTCGACGCTCACGGTGAGCAGGCGGTCGTTCAGTTCGATCTTCACGTCCTCCTTTTTCACCCCGGGCACCTCGAAGCGGGCCAGGTAGTTGTCCTTGTCCTCATGGATGTCAGTCGCCAGGTTTCCGGCGCTGGAGTCGCCAAAGAAGCGGGACAGGGCAGGCAGACCCGCGAACGGGCTGCGGAACCAGTCGTCAAAGTCGGCAACACGGCCAAAGCTGGAGAAGGGATTGTAGCGGATGAGTTTCATAGTCTTAAGTGGGTTTGCTTTCTTGGGTTGTGTCCTGAGGGGTTCAGGTGTCCGATTTGTCTGCCGAAGAGAGGTGCTTTAGCTGTGCCAAAGGACTTCCATTGCGATAAACTTTTCTATTTAAACGGTTTATATAAAATCATTGACTGCTCGCTTATACATAAAACGAGCAATTTTGGCTCAATTCGCGCGGTTTTGACACGGTCATGAAAGAGACAGCGAGACTCTTTTTGAACAGCGGAGCGCCTCCTCACGGAAGGGGAGAGTACCGGCAATTCGCCGCTACGGTTTGCTGATGCGCACGCGGTAAAAACTCGGTGCGTCACCCGCCGCAGCATCCGTCACAGTGCTGCTGGTTCCAGTCCCGGCAAAAGGTCCGCTGAGGATGTTCCAGTGGATGAGGTCGCTGCTGTATTCCACCGTGTAGTGACGGTCGGTGAGGCTCGGCGAGAACGTGATGCCTCTTTGCGCTGGCATGCCGCTCACGGGCTGTACGTTCAAAATGAAGCGCGAGGTCGTATCATGGGGCGTGAGGCCAGCGGTGAACTTGAAAAGATTGGTCAGGCCGCTGCCGTCGCTGCACACGTTGGGTGCGGCATTGGGATTGTTGCTGCCGAAGTATTGCATCTGCCAAGCATCGTCGATGCCATCGCCGGAGTAACCCGGCAGATCATCGTTGTTGATATTGAGCACCGTGAGGTTCAGCGAGCCCAAAAGACCGATATAGCTCCCCTGAACCGAAGCCACGGTATCTTGGTAAACCGTTCCCGCAGTCGCGACCCCGCTGCCAGTGATCCCGGTGACAGGTCCACTCTGCACACTCCAGGAAATGCTGCTGGGATTTACCGCCACGGTGCTGAGGTCGTCCATGAGTTCCACAGCAGAAAGCTGGCAGGTCGCACCCTCATTGACGGACGGAGGCGTGGCACTGAGCTGCAGGGCGGTGGCTTCATACCACTGGCCAATGTAGCCAATTTTTGCGGTTTCAGAAGGCGGGGCGGCAAGGCTCATCCCGGAGATCGAGCCGATGCTGGATCCGCTTTCGTAAGCAGCGCTGCTCGCTCGCGCGCCACCCGCGTCGATAGTGCAGATCGTCATTCCGTAATTGGCACTGACAGCAGGTCCCGCCTGCAGCGAACCCGTCGCTGCCAACAAAAGGACCAACAGTGGCGACGTGATCTTCATCATGAAAGGCAGGGATCGCACGGAATGCGGATCAATTGCGTTGGTACAGGTAGTAGGTCTGCGGAGGTGTCCACCGCGCGCCATCGGCGAAGAATTCTCCTGTGGAGCCATCACCACCCCAGAGGATCACCTGTTTGCCGGTCCAGATGGCGGTATTGTCTCCCCGGCCTTGGATGGGCGCGGCGGCAGTCGTCGTCCAACTGTTGGTGGCAGGCACATAGGCGCCACCGGTGGACAAGCGCGTGCCGCCATAGCCGCCCCAGATAAACATGCGGTCACCAGCCCACACTGCGATGCTGTCCGCGCGTCCCGGAGGTGCGCCCGAGGAGGGGAGCGGAGTCCACGTATCAGTGCTGGGGTTGTAGCGGGCGCCATCGCCAAGGTACACGCCTGCGTTATAGCCACCCCAGACGATCATCTCTGTCCCCGTCCACACCGCCCTCGCATCGCGTCGCGCGGTGGGAGCATTGGTGGTGGAGATGGCTGAGCTCCATGTGTTGGTGCTGGGATTGTAGCGGAAGCCATCAGTGAAATAGGTCGAGCCCGTGCCGCCGCCCCAGACGATCATCTCGGTGCCGGTCCATACGGCCACGTGCTGGTAGCGCGCCGATGGCGCGTTGGTGGTGGAGGTGGCAACCCACATATCGGTCGAGGGGTTGTATCTTCCACCGTTGTTGAAATAGCTCGGCCCGTTGGTGACACCACCCCAAACGATCATTTCAGTTCCCGTCCACACCGCGCTGTGGTCCGTGCGGCCCGCGGGAGTGCCGACGGGACTAACGATCACCCAAGTGTCCGTGGCAGGGCGGTAACGTGAGCCGTTGTTGTAATGCACGGACACGGAATCGTCGCCACCCCACACGATCATCTCGCTGCCCGTCCAAACCGCAGTGGACTGCCAGCGCGCGATGGGGGCACTGGCGAAGTTCGTGGCAGTCCACGCGCCAGTGGCGGGATTGAAGCGTCCTCCTGTGTTCAGCACTTTCGGCACGGTGCCGTCATAGCCACCCCACACGATCATTTCCGTTCCTGTCCAGACCGCAGTGTGGTAGGACCTTCCTTCGGGTGCTCCCGTAGTGGGAATGGCGGACCATGCCTCACCCAGCAAGGCATCCGTGAATTTGCTGTAGCCTGCCGCCAGAAGACTGGCGGAAGCCGGGTCTGAAGAAAGAACAATGCCGCCGGTGCTGACGCCGCTCTGATTGTCCGAGGCGAGGTTGTTTGCTGCCGCTCCGCTGGCGAGTTGCGTGCTGGTAACGGCGCCCGTGGCGATCTTCGGAGTGGTGATGGCGCCGTCGGGAACATTTGCCGCCATCATGGCATAGCCCACCGCGGCGATACGCTGGTCCGGCGCCAGGAGTTGGGAGCCGTTGACGCCGTCGTTGAACCAGATGCGCAGGCGCACGTCTCCGTTGTTGAAGACGGATGGTGCGATCGCTGTCATGTGGGGGATGGCGGTTTCTCCCAACACCACGGAATAAAGTCCGCGGGTTACAGTCAGTGCCACGGAGGTGCTGGGTTCGCTGCCGGCGGTGCTGCTGCCATCATTGCTCCAATAAGTGACGCTGCCATTGCCATTCACGAGGGCGAATTTGAATTGGCCCGCGCCATCGAAGTTCGTGGTGCCTACCGTGATCCTACCCTGAAAGTTCAAAAGCTGCGGCACCTGCGCACGAAGCGTGGAAAGGGGCACCAAGCATATGGCCGCGATAAGGGCGGCCCAGAGCAACTTTTTCATGGGAGCAGATGCGTAGGAAATTTCCCGCAAACAGCCTAACAAGAGAGGAAAGGCAAAATTGTCGAGTAGAAATAAAATGCCCTCCAGATCACCAAATCCGTTACAAGGCGTTTGGCGCTGACCCTGAATGATTGCTGTTGGCCCGCCCCCGCAGAATTTTTTGGGAGCCTAGGCTTGGGAATCGACCTGGAAGTCCTCGGCAATCACTTCGTCCAAGCTTTGTGCTTGGGGTCGCCGCCCGTCTCGAACCAAGCAAGGATGTCGAGGATTTGATCGGCCTTGAGAGAGTTCAGCAGTCCTGCGGGCATTGGCGACACATCGGAGAGCTTGCGCTGTTTGATCTGGGCTTTGGCCACTTCGACAACGTCGTTCGTCAGTGGGTTTGGCCTGATCACCACCCGCTCGTCATCCTCGCGCTCAAAGACGCCGCTCAACTGCTGGCCATCCGACTTTGTGATCAGTGTGCTGCGGAATTTTTCATCGATCACCAGAGAGGGCTCCAGGATGTGCATGAGCAAATCCCGGCGGCCGAAGCGCGCGGACACCTGGCTCAGATCAGGACCGAAGCTGCCGGCGGGCAGTGAGGGATCATTGCCGACGCGATGGCAGAACACGCACTGGGCGGAGATGAGCGCGGTTTTTGCCTTTTCAAACGAGCGGCCTTGGGAAACCCGGTCGAGCATGGGGATGAGATCGGCGAGCTTCCACTGCTTGAAGGTGTGCCCCGGAAGCGCGTGCGGGGCGAGTTGCACGGGCTGTTTTGTGAAAATGACATCGGCAAGCTGCTTCGCCTCCTCCGGCGTGAGGGCTGCCGCCAACTCGCTGCGCGTGTCTGCGATGGCTTTGAAATAAGTACTCGCGCCATTAAGCTTCTCCGCGCGGTTCAGGGCATCAAACACCACGCGGCGCTGCTCCAGCGTCCAGCCGCTTTTGAGATAGCGCAGCTGCAACGGGTAGAAGAGCAGGTCTTCCGAGGTGGTCGCGTTCTTGAGCAAGGCGACGGACTTCGCAATCACGCCCGGCGATTTCAAAGAGACCAGTAGCCGGCACAGCTCGCGATTCAGGCGCGCTTCGCCCGACGGAAACTCCGGTTCAAGGGTCGTGAGACAGTCTTTGTGGAATTCATCTTCGATTTTCCCGCTTCGCGCGATGCCGATCGCGACAATGCGCAGTGCCGCGAGAACACGTTCTACCGGCAATCCATCCCACCGAGTTTTCAACGCCACCTTCATTCCTGCGTCGCGCAAGTCGGCACGACCGCTGCGCACGGCGACGAGGCAGAGCGAGAGCTGTTTCCATCGGTCGGAGGTGCTGTAGAGCCGCCCGACATCCAGTTTGCCGATGTCCGCTTCCAACGCGTGCATCGCGGCGTGGCTTAAAAACGCGTCGTGAGATTCCAGCGCCTGCTCCATCTCATCGGGCGTGGCTTCGCCCCGCTCGATTTTCCTCCGCAACTGCTGTTCGTTGGTTAGCGCCCGCTTCTCGGGAGCGGCCTCCACCTTGCCTGTCCACGTCACGCGGTACAATCCGCTCTGGGTGCCACGTCCCCCGGTGACAAACCACAGTGCGCCATCGGGACCGATGCAGCCATCGGTGACGTTCAGCGGACGACCACTGACGAAGGTCTCCTGCGTGCCGCTGAAGCTCGCACCTTTTGGCCGGAGGGTGACGGCGATGATGCGGCCATAGGCCCAGTCGAGGCAGAAGAGAGCGTCCTGATACTTGGCCGGAAACTTCGCGCCGTAGCCAAAGAACACGCCGGTGGGTGAGGAGAGTCCGATGTCCAGCACACTGGGCAGGGTGTCCACATACCACGCCGGGTAACGCCCAGTGCCGCGCCGCCAGCCGTAATCCGCGCCGGGCACCACATGGAGCACGCGCGTCGGCATGTACCACGCGGCGCCCACGTCGCGCTCCATGTCCGCGTCGAAGGTGAAGAGCTCGCCGTTTTCGTCGAAGGCCACATCGAGCGGATTGCGGAGACCTCCCGCGAGCAACTGCACCTCGCTGCCGTCAGGCTTCAGGCGCAGCACGTGGCCGGCGGGCAGCTCCACGTTGCCATCAAACATGGAGCCGTCCCAGGGATTGGGCAGCACCTGGTCCGGCGCATAGTTTTGCAACGCGGACGTGGACGAGAGGTTTTTGGGAAGCAGAACGTTGTTGCCGTGCGCCACGTAGAGCCAGCCGTCAGGACCGAGCTTCACATGATTGCGTCCGTGGCCGACGCCACCTTCGGTGTGCAAGATTTCGCGCACCTCATCAAAGTGGCCGATGCCTTTCGAGTCGCGCAGCCGGTAGAGGCCTTTGCTGTTGTTCGCATTCGCAAAGAGGACGCCGTCCGCATACAGCAGTCCGCGACACTCCAGCAACGTGTCCTCAATCACCTCGATGCTGTTTGTCTTCGGATCAAGACGGAGCAGTCCGCGCTTCTCGCGCGCCAGCGTGATGCGCCCTTGCGGGTCGAAAGCCATCGCTACCCACGAGTCTTCGTCACCCGATGCGGACCGGATCAACTGCGCCTTGAAGCCCGGCGGCAGGGCGAGCGAGTCCGCCTCCGTGGCTCCGCTCTGCGATCCCGGTTTGGCGAGCTGCCATGAATTGTAGGCGTCAAAGGTCTTGCTGAAATCGAAGGGATTGAGCTGGGCATCGATGGGAGATGTCTTTGCAGACCATGAGTTATCGCTCGCTAGCCAGGTCTTGCTGGCGAGGTCACCATTCAATTCCAGGAGGACCGCCACGCGACCTGCGGTGACCTTGAATTGGAGAATATTGCCGCCCTCGTGAACGAAGCGCGTCACATCGAGCGAGGTCGCCTGCGTTTGGGGCTGCATCTTGCCGAGAGATTCTCCGTTCAAGATCACGTCCACTGTGTTGTCGCACGCCGTGAGCAGGATCGCTTTCAGAAGTTTTCCCTTGTGCTCAAAATGCTTTTCCACCGTAAACGGCGTGGTGTCCGAAGAAAGCCATTGGGGCGCAGGAGGCTGATTCGCAAGCTGGGCCCCGGCATTAAGCGAAACGGTGAACCACGCGGCCAAAATACCGAGGGGAAGCAGGTGCAGACGGCTCATAAGTCACCACGTGGTTTTCGCGGTGCCATACAAAACGCGCTCCATGATGCCTTTTTCGCGTTTGGCCCAGGTGTGTTGCGACATCGAAGACGATCAGTCCGCCGGACGCTCTGCGTGCTGCCTGCGCTTGCGGCTGGCGCGGATGTTGAGCATTTCCACCGCGAGTGAGAAGCCCATGGCAAAATAAACATAGCCTTTGGGCACCTCGACGTGGAAGCCTTCAGCAATCAGCGCGGTGCCGATCAAGATGAGGAAACTCAGCGCCAGCATCTTGATGGTGGGATTCCGGTTGATGAAGGCGCTGATGACACCGGAGCACAGCATCATCACGAACACCGCCGCCATGATGGCGATTACCATCACCATGATGTGCTTCGCCATGCCGACGGCGGTGATGACCGAGTCGAGCGAAAACACAATGTCCAGCAGCGCGATCTGCATCAGGACCATGCCGAAGGCCGCGCTGGCCGGGCTCTTGTGTGCGGGCTCGTTTTCATGACCCGATTCGTCCAGCTTGTTGTGAATTTCATGCGTGCTTTTGAAAAGCAGGAAGAGGCCGCCAGTGATGAGGATCACGTCCTTCCAGGAAATCTGGTGATGCCATAAAGCAAAGATCGGGTCCTGCAGTGACATGACCCAGGAGATGGAAAACAGAAGCGCGATGCGCGTCAGCATCGCCAACCCCAAGCCCAGGACGCGACCACGCGGCTGCTGGGACGGCGGCAAACGGTCCACCAGGATGCTGATGAAAACGATATTGTCGATTCCCAGGACGATCTCCAGAAACGCCAGTGTCAGGAGGGAAATCCAAGCCTCCGGCTGGGTTACCCAATCGAATTCAATAACTGGAATCGTCGCCAGCAGGTCCATGGCGCGAGATTAGCGGCAGGGCGGGGGAGCGCAAGCTGCAAGTCGTCCGCCGCCGGTAGTCCGCCGAGCTTCGACGGACCACCTTCATCGCTTTGCTTCTTGGCCGCTTTGCGACAACATTCAAACCGTGCCCGCCACCTCACCCGCTTCCCGCTCCTCCGCTACCTTCCGCGGCGTGGTGCAGCGCGTCACGTTTCATAACGAGGACACAGGCTACTCCATCCTGAAGGTGAAACCGGAGCGCGGCGGCGAGGTGGTCACCGTGCTCGCCAGCACGCCACGCGTGGTCGCCGGCGAATCGATCGAGGCGCAGGGCGAGTGGATTCAAGACGCGGAATACGGCCGCCAGTTCAAGGCAGGCGCCGTTCATCTCTCGCAGCCGGAGTCGGTGGACGGACTGGAGCGATATCTCGGCAGCGGCCTCATCGAAGGGATCGGCCCGAAATACGCCAAGCGCATCATCGAGAAGTTCGGCGCGGATGTTTTTCACATCATCGAGCACGAATCGGCGCGCCTGGAAGAAGTGGAGGGCGTGGGCAAGAAGCGCCGCCAGGAAATCCGCGACTCCTGGATGCGGCAGAAGACCGTACACGACATCATGATCTTCCTTCACGAGCGGGGCATCAGCACTTCGCGTGCCCTACGCATCTACAAGACCTATGGCGCGGAGGCGATCGAAGTTCTCACCCAGAATCCCTATCGCCTTGCCGTGGACATCCATGGCGTGGGATTCAAGACCGCGGATGAGATCGCCGGGAACATGGGCATCGCCAAACACGCGCCGCAGCGGGTGCGCGCCGGGCTCACCTACACGCTGGAGAAGGCCGCCGACTCCGGCCACACCTGTCTGCCACGTCATCTCCTGATCACTGAGGCTGCGAAGGCGCTGCAACTCGACGAGGGCCTGGTGGAATCCGAGCTTGTTGCCATGCTCAGGGATGCTTCGCTCGCCGTGGAGCGTGTCGGAAGCGAGGAATGTGTCTTCTTGCCGCCGTTGTTGGAGGCGGAGCGCAGCATCGCGAAACGATTGCACGCTCTGCTTGCGACGCCCGCATCTCATCCCACCTTCGACATCGCAAAGGCGCTGGAATGGTGCGCCCAGAAAACCGGCAAGCAACTGGCGGAAAGCCAGGCGCGCGCCGTGCGCGAGGCGCTTCAGCAGCGCCTGCTCATCATCACCGGTGGTCCGGGCGTGGGGAAGACCACCATCATCAACGCCATCCTCACCATCCTGCGCGCCAAGAAAGTGCGTGCCGTGCTCGCCGCGCCCACGGGCCGTGCCGCCCAGCGCCTCGGCGAGAGCACCGGCATGGAAGCGCGCACGCTGCATCGCCTGCTGGAAGCGCAGGCCGGCGGTGTCTGGGGGCGCAGCGCGCGGCATCGGCTGGAAGGCGATCTCTTCATTGTGGACGAAGTCTCCATGGTGGACACGCCGCTCATGGCGCGGCTGCTGGAAGCGCTGCCGGATGACGCCCATCTCATTCTCGTGGGCGATGCCGACCAGCTTCCCAGCGTGGGACCCGGCGCCGTGCTGCACGATCTCATCACCAGCGGCGTGGTGCCCTGCGTGCGGCTCACGGAAATTTTCCGCCAAGCGGCGCAGAGCCGCATCATCACCGCAGCCCACGCCATCAATCGCGGCCAGCTTCCGAATCTCACGCCTGCTCCCGATGCGGATTTCTTTTTCATCGAGCGCGGCTCCCCGGAAGAAATCCAGCACACGGTGGCGCAGCTCGTTTTGGAGCGGCTTCCCGCCAAGTACGGCTTCGACTCCGCGCGCGATATCCAAGTGCTTTGCCCCATGAACCAACAGGCGCTCGGCACGCGCGCCTTCAACCAAGGGCTCCAGGAGGCGCTCAATCCTCCGCATGAGATGAAGTTTGAGATCGAGCGCTTCGACAAAGTGTTCCGCGTGGGGGACAAGGTCATCCAACTCCGCAACAACTACGAAAAGGAAGTCTTCAATGGCGACATCGGCCACGTCAGCGACATCGAAACTGAGCCGCTGAAAATGATGGTGACCTACAATGGCGGCCGGCGCATTGCGTATGAGCCGGGCGAGCTCGACGAACTGCAGCTCGCCTACGCCATTACCATTCACAAAAGCCAGGGCAGCGAGTTTCCCTGTGTGATCGTGCCGCTGGCCATGGCCCAGTTCATCATGCTGGAGCGCAGCCTGCTTTATACCGCCGTGACGCGCGGGCGCAGACTCGTGGTCCTCGTCGGTGATCCCAAGGCGCTCGACACCGCGATTCGCCGCGCGGGCGCCCGGCAGCGCTGGACGGGATTGGCGCAGCGCATGACCCGATAGGCGGATCCGCCATGTCACAATTTTGGGACAAATGCTTTTCGAGAGAGCAGGCCCGGATACAGTGTTCTAGATACATCGCATGACTGCCCCGCTCACGGAAACTCCCGCACGGCTCGCCACGCTGGAAAAGGCGCTGAAGATCAATCTTTCCCGCACCATCTACGGGACCTTCGCGGAAATTGGCGCCGGCCAGGAGATCGCGCACTGGTTCTTCCGCGCGGGTGGCGCTTCCGGGACGGTGGCCAAAACCATGTCCGCCTACGACATGACATTCAGCGACGAGATCTACGGCAAGAGCAAGCGCTATGTGTCCAAGGAGCGGGTCTTGGCCATGCTGGATCACGAGTACCAAATCCTGCTGGACCGTCTCGCGGCGAAACGGGCAGCGGAGACGAGCTTCTTTGTGCTGGCCAACACCGTGCGTGCGCGTAGCCGCCGCGATTCCGGTGAAGAGTGCCACGGGTGGATGGGCCTGCGCTTCCAGGCCGCGCCCTGCCAGCAGCCCAGCGAGATCATTCTTCACGTGCGCTTGTTGGATGACGCGCACCACTTGCAGGCGGAGGCGCTCGGTGTCCTCGGTGTGAACCTGCTTTACGCGGCCTTTCATCTGCGTGGGAATCTGCCCGCCTTCCTGGCCAGCCTCATGGATGAGCTGACACGCTGGCGTGTGGAGTTTGATGTGGTGCGCTTTCGTGGTCCAGCTTTTGCGGCGCGTGAATTTGAGGATCGCCTCTGCGCGCTGCAGCTCGTCCGCAGCGGGCTGGGAGATGCGGTGCTCTTCGGCGCCAGCGGGGAAATCCAGCTCCCCACCGACGTGCTTTACGGCAAGCCGGTTTTCCTGATGCGCGGCAGTTTTGATCCCGTGACTCTCGTGAACCTCGACATGCTGGAGCGTGGCGAGCGCATGTTCCGCGAGGATTTCGGCAGCGACACGGACGGCCGCGTGGAAATCCTGGAAGTCACCATGCATAACTTGCTGGCGGATACGGGCAAGGAGAAGGAGGACGATTTCCTGGCGCGCACCGAGGTGCTCCAGGTGATGGGCAAAAGTGTGCTCGTGTCCCGCTACGCGGAGTTCCACCGGCTCAGCGCCTACCTGGCGCGGCATACGAAGATGCCCGTGGGCATCGTGCTCGGCCTGCCGCTCTTCGAGGAATTGTTTGAGGAGCGCTGGTACTCTGACCTCGCCGGCGGACTGCTTGAGGCGTTCGGACGTCTCTTTAAAAACCGCGTGCGTCTCTATGTCTATCCCAGTGGCGATCCGCTGACCGGCAAAATCCGCACCGCGGAGGCGGCCCGCGTCACCGCGGAACAGAAGCATCTGCTGGCCTACCTTCTGGAAAGCGGCGGGGTGCGTGTCATCAAGGAAGGCCTTGAAGAAGCGATGTTCCAAACTTCCGCGGACATCCGCAAGATGATCGAGAACGGAGACGAGGGCTGGAAGAAACTGGTGCCAGAGATC
>Ga0265327_10004352_pt1 | contig 12602 bp, 10 predicted proteins | sample 41621metaG_FD_202089 | JGI IMG/M metagenome (GOLD analysis project Ga0265327, IMG submission 202089) | Rhizosphere microbial communities from Carex aquatilis grown in University of Washington, Seatle, WA, United States - 4-16-21 metaG | ecosystem: Host-associated > Plants > Roots > Rhizosphere...
CCGGGCCCGCGTCATGAGCACCGACAGCCGCGGCCGGGAGGTCATCCTCGCGACGCTGCACCCGGGGGACTATGTCGGCGAGATGAGCATGATCGACGACGAGCCGCACTCGGCCACCGTGCGCACCGAGATCCAGACCGACGTGCTGATGCTCGACCGCGATGCCTTCGCGCGCTGCCTGCCCGAGAACTCCTCGATGTCCTACAACATCATGCGCGGCCTGGTGGCGCGCCTGCGCCATGCCGACCGCAAGATCGAATCGCTGGCGCTGATGGACGTCTACGGCCGCGTGGCGCGGTCGCTGCTCGAATTCGCGGTCGACGACGGCGAGGGCAACCTCAAGGTGCGCGACAAGATCTCGCGCCAGGACCTCGCCAAGATGGTTGGCGCCTCACGCGAAATGGTCAGCCGCGTGATGAAGGACCTGGAGGAGCGGGGCTTCGTCCAGACCCAGACCGATGGCTCGATGATCGTCAAGGAACGGCTCTCATCGCTCACCTGACCGTCAGGCCGGCGGCGCCGCAGCGCGCCGGCCACAGCGTCGCCGGCCCAGACAACGCGGCCGCGGGCGTTTTTGTTGTCGTTTTGCCGGATTGCCTGCCCGCCGCCGCGGGCTGGACGGCGTGCCTTTCATGACTTATTCGCTCAATACCCTTCAAAACTCCGCGGCCGGCGATTCGCAGCCGGTGCGCCTGCGCGCGATGCGCTTCGCGCACGAGATCACGCTGATCGCGGGCTTCGTGCTGCTGCTGTTCTGGCTGCTCGCGATGCTGAGCTTCACGCCCTCGGACGCCGCCTGGTCGACTTCGGGCACCGGCGGCGAGATCAAGAACTGGGGCGGCCGCATCGGTGCGTGGCTGGCCGATGCCAGCTATTTCCTGGCGGGCTACTCGGTCTGGTGGTGCCTGGCAGCCGGCCTGCGGGTGTGGCTGTCGTCGTTGGCAGGATGGATGCGCGGCGGCGAGCTGGCCGCGGGCGAGCAAGCGCCGCGGGGGCCCTTCAACCGCAGCCGGCTGGCCTTCTGGGCCGGCTTGATCCTGCTGCTGTGCGCCAGCGCGATGCTGGAATGGTCGCGCCTGTATCGCCTCGAATTTCGCCTGCCGGGCCATGGCGGCGGGGTGCTCGGCTACCTCGTGGGCCCGGCGAGCGTCAAGTGGATGGGTTTCACCGGCTCGGCGCTGATTGCGATTGCCGGCGGCGTGGTGGGTTCGGCCCTGGTGTTCCGCTTCTCGTGGGGCCAGATTGCCGAGCGCATCGGCTCGCGGCTTTATTCGCTCTTCGAGTCGCGGCGCGAGAAGCGCGAGATCGCCCAGGACATCGCGATGGGCAAGCAGGCGGTGCGCGAGCGTGACGAGTTGTCTGCCATCGACAGCGGGCCCGAACCCGAGGTGCCGGACGAAGAGCTGCGCATCCTGCCCCGGCCCAAGCGGCGCGCGCCTTCGCCGCCGGTCCAGATCGAACCGGCCCTGGCCGAAGTGCCGAAGAGCGACCGGGTGGTGAAGGAACGCCAGAAGCCGCTGTTCCGCGAACTGCCCGACAGCAAGCTGCCGCAGGTCGACCTGCTCGACGCGGCCCAGGCGCGCCAGGAGACGGTGTCGCCCGACACGCTCGAGATGACCTCGCGCATGATCGAGAAGAAGCTCAAGGACTTCGGCGTCGAGGTGCGCGTGGTGCTGGCTTCGCCCGGCCCTGTGATCACGCGCTACGAGATCGAGCCGGCCACCGGCGTGAAGGGCTCGCAGATCGTCAATCTCGCGAAGGACCTTGCGCGCTCGCTGTCGCTGGTGTCGATCCGGGTGGTCGAGACCATTCCCGGCAAGAACTACATGGCGCTCGAACTGCCCAACGCCAAGCGGCAGTCGATCAAGCTCAGCGAGATCCTCGGCTCGCAGGTCTACAACGAGGGCAAGTCGATGCTCACGATGGGCCTGGGCAAGGACATCATCGGCAATCCGGTGGTGGCCGACCTGGCCAAGATGCCGCACGTGCTGGTGGCCGGCACCACCGGCTCGGGCAAGTCGGTGGGCATCAACGCGATGATCCTGAGCCTGCTCTACAAGGCCGAGGCGCGCGACGTGCGCCTGCTCATGATCGACCCCAAGATGCTCGAGATGTCGGTCTACGAAGGCATCCCGCACCTGCTGGCGCCGGTCGTCACCGACATGCGCCAGGCCGCACACGGCCTGAACTGGTGCGTGGCCGAGATGGAACGCCGCTACAAGCTCATGAGCAAGCTGGGCGTGCGCAACCTGGCCGGCTACAACACCAAGATCGACGAGGCCAAGGCGCGCGAGGAATTCATCTACAACCCCTTCAGCCTGACGCCCGACAGCCCCGAGCCGCTGGCGCGCGAGCCGCACATCGTGGTGGTGATCGACGAGCTGGCCGACCTGATGATGGTGGTCGGCAAGAAGATCGAGGAGCTGATCGCGCGGCTGGCGCAGAAGGCGCGCGCTGCCGGCATCCACCTGATCCTGGCCACGCAGCGGCCCAGCGTCGACGTGATCACCGGCCTGATCAAGGCCAACATCCCGACCCGCATCGCCTTCCAGGTGTCGAGCAAGATCGACTCGCGCACCATCCTCGACCAGATGGGCGCCGAGGCGCTGCTGGGCATGGGCGACATGCTCTACATGCCGAGCGGCACAGGCCTGCCGGTGCGGGTGCACGGCGCCTTCGTCAGCGACGAGGAAGTCCATCGCGTGGTGGCCTACCTGAAGTCGCAGGGCGAGCCCGACTACATCGAGGGCGTGCTCGAAGGCGGCACGGTCGATGGCGACGGCGACATGCCGGGCGAGGGCGGCGGCGACGGCAGCGGCGAGAAGGACCCGATGTACGACCAGGCGGTCGAGGTGGTGCTGAAGAACCGCAAGGCCAGCATCTCGCTGGTGCAGCGCCATCTCAAGATCGGCTACAACCGCGCCGCGCGGCTGGTCGAGGACATGGAGAACGCCGGCCTGGTAAGTGCCATGAGCACCAGCGGCCAGCGCGAGATCCTGGTGCCGGCGCGCACCGAATGAAAACCATGCAGATTTCCCGCAACTGGATGCTCGCCGGCCTGCTGGCCCTGGCGGCCCACGGCGCCTGTGCCGGCGGCCTGCAGAGCCTGGAGGCCTTCGTCAAGAACGCCCGCTCGGGCCGGGCCGATTTCGTGCAGACCGTGACCGCGCCGCCCAAGGACGGCGAGACCTCGCGGGCCAAGACATCGAGCGGCAGCTTCGCCTTCCAGCGGCCGGGCAAGTTCAGGTTCGACTACCAGAAGCCCTTTGTGCAGACCATCGTGGCCGACGGCGAGACGCTGTCGATCTTCGATGCCGACCTCAACCAGGTCACGCAGCGCAAGCAGGCGCAGGCGCTGGGCGCCACGCCGGCCGCGCTGATCGCCGCTGCGCCCGACCTGCGCGCGCTGCAGGCCGACTACCTGCTGGAGGACGCACCCGAACGCGATGGGCTGCAATGGGTGAAGGCCACGCCGAAGAACAAGGAAGGGCAATTGCAGGCCGTGCAGATCGGGTTCCAGGGCGATGCGTTGGCGGCGCTCGAGATCCTCGACAGCTTCGGCCAGCGTTCCCTGCTGAAGTTCTCGAAGGTGGAATTGAACCCGGCGCTGCCGGCCGCCACCTTCCAGTTCAAGCCGCCGGCGGGCGCCGACGTGATCCGCCAATAGGCTCGCCGCTCTCGCGCCATTCGCCTGTCGGGCGGCGCGAGGTCTTCGGGACACACTTCCAGCCCGCGATGGCCATCACGCATTCCACCCGTCAAAGTCTCCATGGTCCCGAGGGTGCACGCCATGCCTGACCTGTTCGCCCAGGAACCAGCCGCGCCGTTGGCCGAGTCCCTTCGCCCGAAGACCCTGGACGAGGTGGTCGGGCAGTCGCATCTGCTCGGGGAGGGCAAGCCGCTGCGGCTGGCCTTCCAGTCGGGCAAGCCGCATTCCATGATCTTCTGGGGACCTCCCGGCGTCGGCAAGACGACCCTCGCGCGGCTGACGGCCACGGCCTTCAAGTGCGAGTTCATTGCCCTGTCCGCGGTGTTCTCGGGCGTGAAGGACATCCGGGCGGCCATGGAGCAGGCCCAGCAGAACCTGAGCTTCGGCAAGCACACGATCCTGTTCGTGGACGAGATCCACCGCTTCAACAAGTCGCAGCAGGACGCGCTGCTTCCCTATGCCGAGAGCGGCCTGGTCACCTTCATCGGGGCCACCACCGAGAACCCTTCCTTCGAGGTGAATTCGGCCCTTCTGTCCCGGGCCCAGGTCTATGTGCTGAAGTCGCTGACCGACGACGAACTGAGGCTGCTCCTGAATCGGGCGCAGGAAAAGGCGCTCGGCGGCCTCGAGTTCGACGAGCTGGCGCGTGAGACCCTCATCGGCTATGCCGACGGCGATGCGAGGCGGTTCCTGAACCTGCTGGAGCAGACCGGTACGGCAGCCCATGCATCGGGGCTCACCCGGATCACCGCGGAGTTCCTGCAGAACGCGTTGACGCTCAATTCGAGGCGCTTCGACAAGGGCGGGGACAATTTCTACGACCAGATCTCGGCCCTGCACAAATCGGTGCGCGGCTCCCATCCGGACGCCGCCCTCTATTGGCTCACCCGCATGCTGGACGGCGGTGCCGATGCGCGCTACCTGGCGCGCCGGATCGTCCGCATGGCCTGGGAAGACATCGGCCTGGCGGATCCGCGGGCCATGCAACTGGCCAACGACGCCGCCTTGACCTACGAGCGGCTGGGAAGCCCGGAAGGCGAACTGGCACTGGGCCAGGCCGTGATCTACCTGGCGGTGGCTCCCAAGAGCAATGCGGGCTACAACGCCTACAACGCGGCAAGAGCCTTCGTGAAGCAGGACAAGAGCCAGGAAGTGCCTGTGCACCTGCGCAATGCACCGACCCGGCTGATGAAGGAACTGGGCTACGGGCACGAGTACCGCTACGCCCACGACGAGCCCAATGCCTATGCAGCGGGCGAGACCTATCTTCCCGAAGGCATGGCGGAGCCCGGTTGGTATCAACCGACGCCAAGGGGCCTGGAGGGCAAGATCGGTGAAAAGCTCACCCAATTGAAGAAGTGGGATCGAGAGGCCGGAGAAAAGCAGTGAGCGTTCGAACCCTGATGATGAAGAATCACATTCGCGCGGCGATGCTCGGCATCGCCTCCCTTTGCCTTGTCTCCATCGGCCATGCAGAGACGATCTGCACGGTGGTGATGGACGCCGCCACCGGCAGGACGGCCGTGAAGGAGGGCCGCTGCGAGCAGCGCTTCACGCCGGCCTCGACCTTCAAGATCGCCATGGCCGCCATGGGCTTCGACTCGCTCTACCTGAAGAACGCGCATGCGCCGGTCCTTCTCTTTCGCGAGGGTTACCCGGACTGGGGCGGCGAAGCCTGGAAGCAACCCACCGATCCCACGCGCTGGCTGAAGTATTCGGTCGTCTGGTATTCGCAGCAGCTCACCCACGCGCTCGGTCAGGCGAAGGTCGAGAACTACGCAAGGAAGTTCGGCTATGGCAACGCCAATCTCAGCGGCGATGCCGGCAGGAACAACGGCCTCGACAGAGGCTGGATCAGCTCGTCGCTGCAGATATCCCCGGTCGAGCAGGTCGTGTTCCTGCGCAAGCTGGTGAACGGAAAGCTGCCGATCAGCCGCCGGGCCACCGAGCTGACGGAAGCGGTCGTCGAGGAGACGACGCTGCCGAGCGCCTGGATCGTCAAGGGCAAGACCGGCATGGCCTATCCGCGCAAGCCCGACTACAGCTTCGACGAGGAGCACCCATGGGGCTGGTTCGTCGGTTGGGCGAAGAAGGGCGATCGCACCTACGTCTTCGCTCGCCTGATCCAGGACGATGGCAAGCTGCCTGGTACCGCGGGGGTGCGCAGTCGCGACGCCTTCCTGGCCGAACTGCCTTCCATGCTGGCGAAGGAAGGGGATTGACGAGGCTTCTCGTCGGCGACGGCGAGGCTTGCCGATACGCCTCGACCAGCTTCGGTACTCCCATGCGACCTGATGCGGAACTGACTGCGTAACAGCGGGAAAACCCCCGGCGAAAACGCACCAGATTGGCGATTGGGCGTGCCTACAATCCCGCCACAAAAGAGCCACAAACCCGCTTGCGTCACATGCTGGCGGGTTTATTGCTAACAAGAGGCGAGGCGCCAATCCGGTGCGCCTGGCCTGTCGGGTCGCACGAACGACCTTCGGCACAAAATAGGAAACTCGTATGGACACCTTGCTGCAACAGATCATCAACGGTCTGGTTCTGGGCAGCATGTATGCCTTGATAGCCCTGGGCTATACCATGGTGTACGGCATCATCAATCTGATCAATTTCGCGCACGGCGAAGTCTTGATGGTCGGCGCGCTCACCAGCTGGACCATCATCGGCCTCATGCAGGACTCGATGCCCGGCACGCCGGGCTGGCTGATCCTGCTGATCTCCCTCGTCATTGCCTGCGTTGTCGCCGCCACGCTGAATTTCGTGATCGAGAAGGTGGCCTACCGGCCGCTGCGCAACAGCCCGAAGCTGGCTCCGCTCATCACTGCGATCGGCATGTCGATCCTGCTGCAGACGCTGGCGATGATCATCTGGAAGCCGACCAACAAGGCCTATCCCAACCTGCTGTCGACGACCCCGGTGCATGTGGGCGGCGCGGTGATCTCGCCGACGCAGATCATGATCCTGGTGGTGACCGCGATCTGCCTGGCGATCCTCAGCTGGCTTGTCAACTACACCAAGCTGGGCCGGGCGATGCGGGCCACCGCCGAGAACCCGCGGGTGGCGGCGCTGATGGGCATCCGGCCCGACATGGTGATCTCGGCGACCTTCATCATCGGCGCGGTGCTGGCCGCCGTCGCCGGCGTGATGTATGCGTCCAACTACGGCATCGCCCAGCATGCGATGGGCTTCATCCCCGGCCTCAAGGCCTTCACCGCCGCGGTCTTCGGCGGCATCGGCAACCTGGCCGGCGCGGTGGTCGGCGGCATCCTGCTGGGGCTGATCGAGGCCATCGGCTCGGGCTACATCGGCGCCCTGACCGGCGACGTGCTGGGCAGCAACTACAGCGACATCTTCGCCTTCATCGTGCTGATCATCATGCTGACCCTGCGGCCCTCCGGCCTGCTGGGCGAGCGGGTGGCCGACCGGGCCTGAAAGGAGAGCAAGCATGAAGACCTCCAAGAACCTCGCCCTGATCGTCGTCGGCATCATCCTGGTGCTGGCCTTGCCGCTGCTGCTGCAGAGCCAGGGCAATGCCTGGGTCCGCATCGCCGACATCGCGCTGCTCTACGTGATGCTGGCCCTCGGCCTGAACATCGTGGTGGGCTACGCCGGCCTGCTCGACCTGGGCTATGTCGCCTTCTTCGCGATCGGGGCGTACCTCTATGCGCTGCTGGCATCGCCGCAGCTGACCGACACCTTCCCGGCGATAAAGGCCATGTTCCCCGGCGGGCTGCATGTGTCGCTGCTGGTGGTGGTGCCGCTCGCCATGGCGGTCGCCGGCATGTTCGGCGCGCTGCTCGGTGCACCCACGCTGAAGCTGCGCGGCGACTACCTGGCGATCGTGACGCTCGGCTTCGGCGAGATCATCCGGGTGTTCCTGAACAACCTCGACCAGCCGGTCAACATCACCAACGGCCCGAAGGGCATCACCGGCATCGAGGCGGTCAAGTTCTGGGGGCTGGACCTCGGGCGGCCGCTGAAGATCGACGGCTTCAGCATCTCGTCGGTCACGCTCTACTACTACCTGTTCCTGCTCTTCGTGGTGTTCACGGTGGTGATCTCGCACCGGCTGCAGCTGTCGCGCATCGGCCGTGCCTGGATGGCGATCCGCGAGGACGAGATCGCCGCCAAGGCGATGGGCATCAATACCCGCAACATGAAGCTGCTCGCCTTCGGCATGGGCGCCAGCTTCGGCGGCGTGTCGGGCGCGATGTTCGCGTCGTTCCAGGGCTTCGTCTCGCCCGAGTCCTTCAGCCTGATGGAGTCGGTGATGATCGTCTCGATGGTGGTGCTGGGCGGCATCGGCCACCTGCCGGGCGTGATCCTCGGTGCGGTGCTGCTGTCGGCGCTGCCCGAGGTGCTGCGCTACGTCGCCGGCCCGCTGCAGACCATGACCGATGGCCGTCTCGACGCCTCGATCCTGCGCCAGCTCTTCATCGCGCTGGCCATGATCATCATCATGCTGGTGCGTCCGCGCGGGCTCTGGCCATCGCCGGAGCACGGCAAGTCGCTGGCCCGCCGCGGCGTCGCCAAGGACCCGCTCATGCCGGCGGCAGCGCCCGGCATCGAGGTGCCCTCCGACGAGGTTCCGGGTGGCGCATCGCGTCCGATGTCGATCAATCCGTGAGCCAGGAAAACAACATGACAGACACCGTCCTCGACGTTCACGGCATTTCCAAGCGCTTCGGCGGCCTGCAGGCGCTGTCGGATGTCGGCATCAAGATCCAGCGCGGCCAGGTCTACGGGCTGATCGGCCCCAACGGCGCCGGCAAGACCACCTTCTTCAACGTGATCACCGGGCTCTACACGCCCGACAGCGGCAGCTTCGAGCTGGCCGGCAAGCCCTACCAGCCGACCGCGGTGCACGAGGTGGCCAAGGCCGGCATCGCGCGCACCTTCCAGAACATCCGCCTCTTCGCCGAGATGACGGCGCTCGAGAACGTGATGGTCGGGCGCCATGTGCGGACCCGCTCGGGCGTGTTCGGCGCGATCTTCAGGCCGAGCGGCTTCAAGGCCGAGGAGGCCGCGATCGCCGAGCGTGCCCACGAGCTGCTCGACTATGTGGGCATCGGCAAGTTCGCCGACTACAAGGCGCGCACGCTGTCCTATGGCGATCAGCGGCGCCTCGAGATCGCGCGGGCGCTCGCCACCGACCCGCAGCTGATCGCGCTGGACGAACCGGCGGCCGGCATGAACGCCACCGAGAAGGTGATGCTGCGCGAGCTGATCGACCGGATCCGCAAGGACAACCGCACCATCCTCCTGATCGAGCACGACGTGAAGCTGGTGATGGGCCTGTGCGACCGGGTGACGGTGCTCGACTACGGCAAGCAGATCGCCGAAGGCACGTCCGCGGAAGTGCAGCGCAACGAGAAGGTGATCGAGGCCTACCTCGGCACGGGAGGACATTGAGATGGCGCAGACGCTTTTGAAAGTTTCGGGGCTCAAGGTGGCCTACGGCGGCATCCAAGCCGTCAAGGGCATCGACTTCGAGGTCCGCGAGGGCGAACTGGTCTCGTTGATCGGCTCCAACGGTGCGGGCAAGACCACCACCATGAAAGCGATCACCGGCTCGCTCGGCTACCTGGCCGGCGAGATCGAATTCCTCGGCAAGAGCATCAAGGGCCGCGGCGCCTGGGACCTGGTCGGCGAGGGCCTGGTGATGGTGCCGGAAGGCCGCGGCGTGTTCACCCGCATGACGATCACCGAGAACCTGCAGATCGGCGCCTACCTGCGCAGCGACAAGGCCGAGATCGCGAAGGACATCGATCGGGTCTTCAGCACCTTCCCGCGGCTCAAGGAACGCGCGACGCAGCTGGCCGGCACCATGTCCGGCGGCGAGCAGCAGATGCTGGCCATGGGTCGGGCGCTGATGGCGCGGCCCAAGGTGCTGCTGCTGGACGAGCCGTCGATGGGCCTGTCGCCGATCATGGTCGACAAGATCTTCGAGGTGGTGAAGCAGGTCTACGACCAGGGCGTGACCGTCATGCTGGTCGAGCAGAACGCCAGCCGCGCACTGGCCTTGGCCGATCGCGGCTACGTGATGGAGTCGGGCCTGGTCACGATGAGCGGCGACGCCAAGCTCATGCTGTCGGATCCGAAGGTTCGGGCGGCTTATCTCGGGGAGTAAAGCTCTCCCCCCAGCCTTGCTCACGCAGCGTTGCTGCGTGTAGCTTCTGCACCCCCCTGCCGGGGGGCAATCCCTACGGCCCGGCGGAGCCGGTTCCGTGGGATTTTGCGAAGGGAGCCGGCGCTTTGCGCGGCTCGGGGGTCGGCGGGTCAGTCGACCTTTGCGCCGGTGGCTTTGACTACGGCTTCGTATTTCTTGAGTTCGGTGGACATGAACTTGCCGAACTGCTCGGGGGTGGTGGGCACCGGCTCGGCGAAGAGGGTGGCGAAGCGGGCCTTGGTGTCGGGGTCTTGCAGCGCTGCGACGAAGGCATGGTTGAGCTTCGCGATGACTTCCGGCGGGGTGCCGGCGGGCGCCATCAGGCCCCACCAGGTGTCGATCGAGAAGCCCTTCAGCGTCGAGGCGACTGCCGGCACGCCAGGCAGCTGCGGGCTCGGCTCGGCGGTGGTGACCGCAATCGCCTTCAGCTTGCCGGAGCGGATGTTGGGCGCCGCGGTGGCGAGATTGTCGAAATTGAAGTCGACCTGCCCCGAGAGCAAGGCCAGCTGCGCCGGGTTGCCGCCGTTGTAGGGGATGTGGACCGCGAAGATGCCCGCCTGCTTCTTGAACATCTCGCCCGCCAGGTGGCCTGCGCTGCCGTTGCCGCCGCTGCCGTAGTTGAGCTTGCCGGGGTTGGCCTTGCCGTAGGCGATCAGGTCGGCGACGGTCTCGATCTTGAGGCGCTTGGCGGTCTCGGCGTTCATCACCAGCACGTTCGGCACCCGCACCATCTGCGTGATCGGCGCGAAGTCCTTGGTGACGTCGAAGGGCATCTTGGCGTAGAGCCAGGGATTGACCGCGTTGGTCGCGGTCGCGGCGATGCCGATGGTGAGGCCGTCGGGCGCCGCCTTGGCCACCATGTCGGCGCCGATGTTGCCGCCGGCACCGGGCTTGTTGTCGATGATCACCGAGCCCAGGCTGTCCTTGACCTTCTCGGCCAGGATGCGCGAGGTGAGGTCGATCGGACCGCCGGCGGCATAAGGCACGATCAGGCGGATCGGTCGCTGGCCGACGGCGCCCTGGGCCATGGCCTGGCTGCCGCAGAGCAGCGCGCCGGCGGACAGGATCGAAAGAAGGATTTGTCTTTTTTTCATGTGTCGAATTGTGTACCGAGGCCGGCCGTCCTGGGGATCGCTGGTCAGGGAATGGCCTTGTCGGCCTCGGTCGTGAAGGCATCTGCGAAGAATTCTTCCTCGGGCAATCCGCGCTCGGCGACGTAATCGCGCCGGGCCGAATCGACCACGATCGGCGCGCCGCAGGCATAGACCTGGTGGCCGGACAGGTCGGCGAAGTCCTCGATCGCCGCCCGATGCACGAAGCCGGTGCGGCCGCGCCAGTCGTCCTCGGGCACGGCGTTGGAGATCACCGGCACGTAGCGCAGGTTGGGCATCTCGGCCAGCCGCTCGCGCACCCAGGCGTCCATGTAGAGGTCTTCGGGCCTGCGTCCGCCCCAGTAGAGGGTCGCAGGCCGTTCGATGCGCTTGAACTTCATGTGCTCGATCAGCGCCTTGATCGGCGCGAAGCCGGTGCCGGAAGCCAGCAGCACCATCGGCTTGTCGGAGTCCTCGCGCAGGAAGAAGCTGCCATAGGGCCCCTCGATCCGCAGGATCTCCTTTTCCTTCATCGCGCCGAAGACGTGGTCGGTGAACTTGCCGCCGGGCAGGTGGCGCAGGTGCAGCTCGATGCCGGTGCCGGGCTCGGACAGGGTGTGCGGTGCGTTCGCCATCGAATAGCTGCGCCGCGCGCCGTCGCGCAGGATGAACTCCACGTATTGCCCGGCATGGAACTGCAGCGGCTCGCCGGCCGGCAGTTGCAGGCGCAGCAGCATCACATCGTGCGATTGGCGCGCCAGGGCCAGCACCCGCACCGGCATCTTGCGGATCGGGAAGGCGCCGGCCTCGGTGACCTGGCGCGATTCGAGCACGACGTCGCTCTCGGCGCGGGCGCAGCAGGTCAGCACGTAGCCAGCCAGTTCCTCTTCGGCGCTCAGGGCCTTGCTCTGGTGCAGGCCGAGGGTGACGGTGCCGGACAGCTTCTTGCACTTGCACGAGCCGCAGGCGCCATCCTTGCAGCCGTAGGGCAGGCCGATGCCTTGACGGATCCCAGCACCGAGAATCGTCTCGTCCGCATGGGCCGTGAAATGCCGCCCGCTCGGCTCGATCGTGATCTGAAAGCCGGCCTCGCTCGGCGCTGCGCTGGTCATGGGTATTCTTCGACTCTGCTTCTTGGATGGAAACCGATTTTGCCTTCAATCAACAGCCCGCTCGGCGCGCGGCCCGCCCGCTTCCGGCGTGAGCGCGTGCTGGTGGTCGGATGCGGTGACGTGGGAATGCGCGCCGCCCGGCTGCTGGACGGACGCGTCCGCCTGATCGCGACGACATCGTCCGCATCGCGCGTGCCGCTGCTGCGCCAGGCCGGCATCACGCCGATCCTGGCCGACCTGGACAAACCGGCGACATTGCGCCGCTTGTCGGGACTGGCGTCGCGTGTGCTGCACCTGGCGCCCCCGGCGCGGGTACAGGAAGGCTCGCACTGGCGGCGAGACGAGCGAACGCTGGCGCTGGTGCGCGCGCTGCGCCTGCGATCGCCGCCACGGGCGCTGGCCTATGGCTCGACCAGCGGCGTCTATGGGGACTGCGCAGGCGACCGAATCGATGAAACGCGCCCGATCGGACCCGACACGCCGCGCGCGCATCGCCGCGCCGACGCCGAGCGCAG
>Ga0265327_10004353_pt1 | contig 12599 bp, 9 predicted proteins | sample 41621metaG_FD_202089 | JGI IMG/M metagenome (GOLD analysis project Ga0265327, IMG submission 202089) | Rhizosphere microbial communities from Carex aquatilis grown in University of Washington, Seatle, WA, United States - 4-16-21 metaG | ecosystem: Host-associated > Plants > Roots > Rhizosphere >...
GTGCCGAGTGGCTCCACTGCATTGGGGTCGGTATCCTTGTATTGACCGCTCGCCTGCAACTGCGGCAACGCCACCGCCCGGGTCTGCACTGCCATGCCATGCGCGGCAGCCAAATCACTGTTTGCCTTGAGAATCGTCGCGTTCTGAGCCAGCGCCGTGTTCAGTGCATCCCCCATTGACAACGGCCGCGTCAGCCATTCCGGCAAGCTGGCTTCAGCGGCCGAAACCGTGAACCAAAGCGTCAGCGATATTGAAAACATGGTCAGCTTGCACATACGATATGAGCAGACTGCGACCCGGTTGGCAAAGTTCGAACATTGGCCGCCTTCACGAAGATGATAGACTGTACTTGAGGGTAAAATTTTCAGGTGAAATAAGTTCATTTTCCGAAACAGTGTTTATTTATTCGTATCGCAAGGCGTCAATCGGATTGAGCATGGCCGCCTTACGGGCAGGGAAAAACCCGAAGAATATGCCGATGGCGGCAGAAAAGAAGACGGCAATGAGAATGATCTTCGTCTGAATGAGCGCGTAGTAGGACGTGAAGGAATTAATACCCTGGGTGACGCCCACGGCCAGCAGAATACCCAGCAGTCCTCCCGCCACGCTCAAGACGATAGCCTCGGCCAGAAATTGAATCAGGATGTCGCTGCCGCGGGCGCCGACGGCCATGCGGATGCCAATCTCCCGGGTGCGCTCGGTGACGGACACGAGCATGATGTTCATGATGCCGATGCCACCCACGATCAGCGAAATGCTGGCGATCGCGCCCAAAAACACGGTCATTAGCGTGGTGGTGGTGGTGACGGTGCTGACGATCTCGGTCTGCGTCTGGATGGTGAAATCGTCGCTGGCGGAGGTTTCCAGCCGGTGCGACTGGCGGAGGATCGTCTTCATCTCGTCCTGGGCGTTGTTCAAATCAGCAGCGGAACGCGCCGAGGCGTTAATGAGGTCTATGAAGCGACCCCCTTTGAGGCGATACAGGACGGTAGTGGCCGGCGCAACAATGAGATCGTCCTGGTCTTGACCGAGACCGCTCTGCCCCTTGGCCTTGAGCACGCCGAGAACCGTGAAGGGAATGTTGCGGATAAGAATTTTCCGGCCAGTCGGGTCCTGATTCGGAAAGAGCTCATCCGCGACGGTTTTGCCGAGGACGGCGACCTTGCGCTTGCCGTTGACATCGCTGCGGGTGAAAAGCGAGCCATATTCAGGCGTCCAACTTTTCATGGCAAAGAAAGGTGGCGTGACGCCCCAGATTTCGGTGCCCCAGTTTTTGCCGCCGCCGACGATCTGTCCGCCAGCCCGGACAATCGGGGAAACGGCACTGAGCAGGCTGGTGCTCTTTTCCAGCTGCTCGCAGTCGCTAAACGTGAGCTTGTTGTAGGAGCCGGCACCGAGGCTGACGTTGCCCGAGCGGCTGGAGCTGGGAAAGACGATGATGATGTTGTTGCCGAGCGAGGCAATTTCCCGCAGCAACAGCGATTGGGTCCCCTCGCCCACCGCCGACATGACGATGACGCCGCCGACGCCGATGATGATGCCGAGCGAAGTGAGCAAACTGCGGAGCTTGTTTTTGAACAGTGAGCGAAAGGCGGCCTGCAGCAGATTTTTGAACATCATGACCGTGCCAATGATGCCGGGGGAACGCAAAGGAGCCGGCGGCGGCACCGGTGCAGCCGCCGGTGCATCGGGGTCGGCAATGCGGGGATTTTTGACCAATTCGTCGCTCTGGAGAAGGCCGTCAGAAAGGGTGATGATGCGATGGGAATACGCCGCCATCTCGGGCGCATGCGTGACGAGGATAATGGTCAACCCCTCGCGGTTCAGCTCCTGAAACAGGCCCATGATCTCCTTGGCGGTGCCGCTGTCCAGGTTGCCGGTGGGTTCGTCGGCCAGGATGATGGCAGGCTGGTTGACCAAGGCTCGCGCAATGGCGACGCGCTGCTGCTGGCCACCGGAAAGCTGGTTGGGCTCGTGATGCATCCGGTTGGCCAAGCCAACGCGGCGGAGCGCCTCGGTGGCGAGCTGGATGGGACGACCAGAGAGGCCGGAACGGTCGTAGACGAGCGGCAGCAGGACGTTTTCAAGCGCATTGGTACGCGGCAGCAAGTTGAAACCTTGAAAGACAAAGCCGAGTTTTTTATTACGCACGGCGGCGTATTCCGGCTGGCTGTGGCGGCTGACATCCTTGCCGTCGAGCAGGTAGACTCCCGAGGTCGGCATGTCGAGACAGCCGAGGAGATTCATCAGAGTAGACTTGCCGGAGCCGGAAAGTCCCATGATGGAAACGAATTCGCCAGCCTTAATCTTGATGTCAATGCCGCGCAGCGCATGCACGGCGGTTTCGCCGGTCTGATAGGTCTTGACGAGGTTGGAGATTTCGATCAGCGCTTTCACAATGACAGCGGGTTGGTGGTTGAACTACGGCCCGCCGGGCGGCGGCCCGCCGCCACCTCCGCCAGACATGCCGAAGACTTTCTTACCGCTGCTCTTGGTGGCGTCAGCCGCTTCCGTCACCTCCACGCCGCTAATGAATTTCATGCCCGCATGCAGCACACCCGGATTAAGGAGTTCGGTGCGGGCGCCGTCGGAAACACCGGTCTGCACCTGCAGCACGGCGAGCTGTTTCTGGTCGTTGAGATACCAGAGGAAGCCAGTTTGCTCGTTTTCATTCTCGTTTTTGGCAATGGCATTCAACCGGGCACTGGCGGTGGCGGCGAGTTGTCCGGAAAATTGCTTGAGCACATCCTTGTCCGGTGCAAAGTTCAGGGCGCTCTTGGCAACGGTCATCACGTTGGTTTTTTCAAGGATGATGAAATCCACCGAGGCAGTCATGCCGGGGAAGAAAAGGCCGTCCTTGTTTCGGGCGTCCACCTCCACGACGTAGTTCACAACATTCGCGACCTTTTGCGGCTGAAGACGCACTTTCTTGACCGAGCCGTAAAACTCTTTATCAGTGTAGGCTTGCAACTGAAAACGCACTTTTTGGCCTTTTTTAATCAAGCCGATGTCACTTTCGTCCACCGCAACCAAAATTTCCATGCGCGAGAGATCTTCGGCGATTTCAAACAGCCGGGGGGTCATGAAGTTGGCGGCCACAGTTTGCCCCTCTTCAACTTCCTTAGTAATGACGGTACCCGCAATGGGCGACCGAATGGTCGCATAATCCAAGGTGCGCCGGGAAAAATCGAGGGCGGCTTGACCGGTTTTCACTTCCGCTTCAGCGATTTTTACTTTGATTTTGGAGGTCAGCATTTGCGCATCCGAAATCGTGCCCTTCTCGAAAAGAAGCGCGTTGCGATTGCAGTCATTTTGCGCATCCTCCAATTCAGCTTTTTTCCGCAGCAATTGACCTTCCGCCTTGTCAACCTCATTTTTTAAGAGCGAGGCATCCACTTCGGCAAGAACCTGGTTTTTCTCAACCTGATCGTTGTAATTAACGAGCACTTTCGCAATCGTTCCTGAAATCTGGCTGCCGACTTCGACCTTGGTAATGGAACTAAGCGGACCACTACTGGAAATGGTCTTACGCACATCGCCCTGCGCAGCTTCGACAAATTTGAACTGCGATTTATGCCGGCCGGCAAAAAACCCGCCAGCCAGCCGGCTAACCGACAGTGAGACAAGAACGATAACGAAAACAATGATTATTGCTAGAAACTTTTTTTTGTTCATAGAAGTGCTGGCACAACGGGCTTTTCACCTTGGCAAGGCCTTTTTTTGAAGATTACAGCTGCCCATGACGATTATTTTTCCGGCTGTTTATATTAAAAAACATCATTATCTTCAATGAAGATGATGGTGCCCAACCGTCGATTGTGGTCAAGGATAATCAACCTGAAGCCCCTTGCTTTCGGTTCAGCGCGATTAGCCGGCCCATTAGTATTTCCCAATGTGCCGAAGGCGTTCCATCGGTGGCAATCCCCGAGCACACTACAGGATTATTGTTTTTTCAAACTTTGCACCAAGGCTTGAAACAAGCGGCCTCCCGTGATATTTAGTCCGCTTTCACGATGAAGAAAATATCAATCTTTGACACCTTTTGTCTGGGGCTTAATGCGATTATCGGTTCAGGCATCTTCATTTTTCCAGGTCTGCTGGCGAAAGAGGTCGGCCCGGCGTCCATTCTGGCATTTGCGGTTTGCGGATTGATGCTTGTTTTTGTGGCGCTTTGTTATGCCGAGCTCGGAAGCATGTTCAAACAAAACGGCGGGCCTTATGTTTTTGCGAAGGAGGCGTTCGGGCCATGGACTGGCTTCGGCGTAGGCTGGATTTCCTGGGTAACTTCAGTTTTTTGCTGGGCGGCCGTCGCCAGTGCCGTTAGTTCCAGTCTGGCCTATTTCCATCCTGGTTTTGACAACCCCAATGTCACCAAAGCCTTGGCTGCAGCTTTAGTGCTTGGATTCGGCTTCATCAATTATCGCGGCATCAAGCTCGGAGCGTGGATGGTTAACTTTTTCACGATGGCCAAATTGGTTCCTTTGATCCTCTTTGTCGCGGTTGGTTTTTTTTGGGTTAAATCGGCCAATTATACTCCTTTCTGGAATCCCCCGACAGGCTCGTTCAGTCAGGCGGTTTTTCTTTCGTTGTGGGCTTTGCAAGGATTCGAGGTAACTCCTCTGCCTTCGGGTGAATCGGTAAATCCACAGAAAGCAGTGCCCATTGCTGCCGTGGGTTCCCTCCTTTGCGCGACATTGGTTTATGTGCTGATTCAGATTGTCGCCGTGGGGGTTTATCCAACGCTGGCCAACGCCGGCACCAAACCACTGGCGGAGGCGGCGTCACATTTCATGGGGCCAATGGGCGGAACCATCATGGCGTTGGGCGCAGTGCTTTCAATGGTCGGATTCAATTCCGGAAACGCCTTGGGCTGCCCCCGGCTGCTTTCCGCCCTGGCAGAAAACAATCACTTGCCCCCCCGTCTGGCCTTGCAGCACCCACGCTACAAGACCCCGTCCCTGGCCATCCTAGTGACTTGCGTTCTCACCACCAGCGCCGCTTTATTCATGAGCTTTCAGAGCCTAGTTCACCTGGCGAACCTAGTCGTGATATTGCAATACTTGGCCACCTGTTCAGCGGTCATCTGGCTGCGTTATAAAAAACCCAATGCGGTCCGGCTCTTCAAATTGCCGCTGGCCACGCCAATCGCGCTGGCTGGCTGTGCCATTTCTTTATGGCTGGTGAAAGAGGTCAAAACATCTGAATTTCTGCTGGGCGGACTGGTGATTGTCATCGGTTTTCTTTGCATGGCCGCCTGGCATCGAATTAGTTTGAAGCCATCGTCCGAATAACTTTTTTAAAGCCTGACCATAGGTAAAAGCAGGATTTTACGACGCCATCCCAAGCTTGGAAAAATCTATTGACACGCCACTTTGCGTTTTGTTAATTGTTAAAATAAGTGAAAAGACAAACGGAGGTGTTGGCACGTTGGTGTTTTCTTACTAACATGGAAAAGATTTTTTGCTAAACGCAGGAAAAAGCCTATGCTTTTGGTATTGGGGTATGGAATTAGATAAGTCAGATAGGAGCGCAATGAAAAAATTCAACACAAGCAAAGCGAAACACGATTCCCAGCGTGTTCTGGCGATGTTTGCTTTGGCATGACGGAAAAAGAATGTTTTCCAACCAATCAGTTCCGATGACCTCAAAAACCCTAGGCATTGTCGCAGCTCTCGGCTCTGCTGCCTCGTGGGCCTTGGGAGCCATCCTGTTCAAGCGATTGGGAGATCAACTGTCTTCCCCCGGCATGGCATTGGTGAAAAGCATCTTAAGCACGGCATTGCTGGGTGGATTATTGTTGCTGGTCGGTTTCGAAAAGATTGGACTCCAGGCAATGTTGTGGCTGGCATTAAGTGGTGCGATCGGGATTGCTTTGGGGGACACGTTGTTTTTTGCCGCCTTAAAGGATCTTTCACCACACACACTAATTATTTTGCTGACCGGTGGACAAATTCTGACGGTGCTGCTGGCCGTCATATTTCTGGGAGAAACCCCAGCTCCGATGGCCTGGCTTGGCATTGGCTTGGTTGTTGCCGGAATCACCGTCGTTCTCCGGGCAAAATTATCCGGCGAGCGGCAGCCATCCCAGCTCCGCGGAATCGCCTTTGGATCGCTTTCAGTAATATGCATGGCGGTTTCCATGGTGATTGCCAAAAAAGGCCTGACCGAGGTCTCCGCCATGGAGGCGTTGTTTGTGCGGATGTTTGCCGCCGGTCTGACGATGCTGCTGTTCAGCGCCTTCCAGCAGCAGGCTGGTGATTGGCTAGCCCCCTTCAAAGTGCCGGGTTTGCTTGGGCAGTTTTTCGCCAGCGTATGCGTCATCACTTTCGGCGGTTTCTGGCTGTCGCTGCTGGCGATGAAACATCTGGACGTCTCCATTGCAAACACCCTGAATTCGGCAGAGCCTTTGTTCGTGCTGCCATTGGGATTCTTTTTTTTGAAGGAGAAAATAACCTTTGCAGCGCTCGCCGGCTCGGTAATTGCGGTGGCTGGTATAGCGCTTCTTTGCATAGGATGAATGAAGCAACCCACAACCCATAATGAGCATGGCAAAAACTATTCACCCCGCTTCGGAAAAAATCAGCATCAGCAGTCTGATTGAAGCTCTCCGGAGCGGAAGCAATGATTCCGATGTGATTCATCAGGCACTGCTTTGCCGGAATGAAGATCAGGAACAGCTTTTTAGCTTGGCTCGGGAAAAACGAAGCGAAGCCTTTCCAAAAGAGGAGGTCGAGGTACGCAGCGTTATTGAGCTTTCAAATGTGTGTCAGCAAAGCTGCAATTATTGCAGCATGGCGAAAGAATCGGATCTCAAACGCTATGTCATCCGGCAGGATGCGCTTTCAGAACTTGTTGGTTTTCTATATTCCAAGGGGCGCAGAGTCATCCTGCTTCAGTCGGGCGAAAACAGCTCGGATCGTTTTATCGAATACACGGCAACCTGCATTCGAGGAATCAAACAACTCGATAATAACATTGAGACTATCCTGTGCATGGGCAACCTCAGTCCGGCGCAATATCGTTTGCTGAAGAGCGCGGGTGCGGACCGCTATATTTTGAAATTTGAGTCCTCCAACCCCGCGCTTTATTCCGAATGGAAACCCAGCGATACGTTGAATGACCGGATGATCTGCCTACAAGACCTCGTGGACGCAGGCTTCAAGGTTGGTTCCGGCAGCATGATTGGCCTGCCTGGTCAGACGCTTGGCGACATCGTGGAAGACATCCTTACTATCGGGAAATACAACCTCTCGATGATGAGTTGCACCGTTTTCATTCCCGGGGAAAAGTGCAACTACCACGACCAGCCGATGGGCGACCTTGAAACTACGCTCAACACCATGGCCTTAATGCGCATCTTAAATCCGCATTGCCTGATGCCAACCACCAGTTGCCTGGAGAAAGCGGGGCCCAATGGTCAGTTTCGCGGGCTTATGGCTGGAGCCAATACGGTCACCATCCACGACGGCACGCCGGAAAAATTTCGCGAGCTGTTTCCTATTTATTCCACCAGCCGCTGCACGCCGGACATGAGCCATATGGAAAACGCCGTGCTGCAAGCCAACCTCAAACTAGGCAAAGCCCCGCTCATTTAACGTCAATTTATTTGAGCAAAAAAATACGACCAACCACCAACCAAGGAAAAACACCATGAAAACTCTTGCCGAGAATACGCTGAACATCAATCCGCGCCTGCTGAATCCCCATGCTCCACCGCCTGTATTCAACCCGCCGCGGATGAACCGCAAGGCCTTGATTGAGGAGGCCAAATCCCGCGTCGCCGACTTTCATCGTGTTCGTGACCTCGGTTTGCTTAAAACCGATGGCGAATTTTATCCGTCCGTCCATTATCCGCCCATCACGATGTATCCGCCGATGACCGATGACGAATTACTGGAAGGCTACACCTTGCCGTCTGACGGGGCGCTGGATGTGTATGCCCACATTCCATTTTGCAACTCACACTGCGTCTTCTGCCACTATCCCGTGAAGACCGGGCTGCAGATTGAGGAAAAAAACCGCTATCTCGGCGCTTTTGAGAAAGAGATGGATATCTGGTGCAACCGGCTGGGCGTTGACCAGATCAAGGCCCGCTCAATTCTGGTCGGTGGCGGCACGCCGACCTTCCTTACCGTTGACCAATTGGAACGTTTTTTTGACATCTTTTGCGAACGGGTGGATTTATCCATCTGCCGCCAGTTCAACTACGATGTGGATCCGAACACGCTCATCGGCCCCGAAGGAGCCAAGCGTTTGCAAATCATGCGCGACCACGGCGTGGACCGGCTCACGCTGGGCATTCAATCGCTTAACCCGATGGTCTTGAAAAAAATGGGGCGCCACCATGGCCGTGAAGAATCACTTGAAGCGATACACGACACATTGGCTGCCGGATTTCAGGTAAATATTGAATTTATTTTCGGACACCCCGGTCAAACTATTGACAATTATCTGGATGTGATTGAGGAAGCCTGTCAACTAGGAGTTCATGAAATTCAACAATATCGCCTAAAGATAGAAGCCTATGGCGACCATCAGGCGGCAGTAAAAAATCTGGTTGAGGTAAAACCCGAACAGGCTCCTACCAACGAGGAGCAATTCATCATGAAGCAGGCATCCATCCTCATGCTTAAGCATTATGGGTATACGGAGAATCTGCGCCGTGTTTTCTCCCGCGTTCGCGGTGACTACTCGGTCTACGCTCACAACCAATGCTGCGTCCAATTCGATCAGATTGGCATCGGCCTCACGGCTTTCAGCAGCCTGCGAGATCGATTTGCGCTGCCTACGCAAAACTTTGAGGAATACTACTCCATGATTGATAGCGGCCACCTGCCCATTAACCGTGGTTACCGGCGCACCGCCGAAGATCAGGCACGGTGGGCCATCATACTGCCCATCAAAAACCGCGATGTCCGCCCGTCAAATTTTCGCCGTCTTACTGGTGTGGGCTTGGACGAAGTCTTCAAGGCGAAGATTGCTGCGCTACAAGAACACGGTATCGTCACTTTTACCGACCGCGCGCTGGGCGTCACCCCGCTGGGCGCATTCTTTGCCGATGAAGTTGCGCAGCAATTCCACCACCCGGATTTCATCCCGTACCCGCGCTCGTGCTACGCCGAAGGACCGTTGAATCCCTATTTGAACAACGAGGTTTTTTAATTGCAGATAATGCCTGCATAAGACCGTTCGAAAACAGACTCCACTTTGAAACATGGAACAGCCTACCCAAAATGCGCCACCGGAAAGCGGCAGCGGAGCACCGGCAACGGCATCGCAACCCTGTAGGGCGCGCGTCTTTTACCACTGGAAAAAACCAGGCGAGAAGGAGCGGCATGGTTTTGCCATGGGTGTCGTCACACCCCAAGAGAAAACCCCCGAATCTGTCATCGCCGCTTTGCGGCAGACATACCCAAATCTCGAGCCATTTATCATAGAAATCGACAAACTCGAATGGCGTTAGTGCAAACGTGAAGGGCCATTCGAGCGGCACAGCTCCTGATCAAGCCGCTGTTCTTGATGCCTGCTGACCGCTTTTCAAACCAGCTAAACCGGTTGCGATGGTTCCCTTTTCTGGGCCTCTGATTCTACCAGCTATTATTGTATTACGAGGCAAATTGGAGTTCGTATAGTTTCTGGTAAACGCCGCCGCGTTGAATGAGTTCATCATGCCGGCCGGTCTCGACAATTTTCCCCTGATCCATCACGACGATCACATCGGCGTGCAGAATGGTCGAAAGCCGGTGCGCGATGCAAATCGTGGTGCGGCCTTTCATCAGCTCGTCGAGAGCGGACTGCACGGCGCGCTCGGATTCGGTGTCGAGCGCGCTGGTGGCCTCGTCGAGAACCAGAATGGGCGCGTTTTTCAAGACGGCGCGGGCGATGGCGAGGCGCTGACGCTGGCCGCCGGAAAGCGAGACGCCTTTTTCGCCGATGACGGTGTCGAAGCCGCCCGGCTTTTCCATGATGAATTCAAAGGCGTAGGCGTGTTTGGCGGCGGCGATAATCTCGTCGTTCGTCGCGCCGAGCCGGCCAAGCTCGATGTTCCGGCGGATGGTGTCGTTGAACAGGATGTTTTCCTGAGCAACGACAGCGATCTGATTCCGCAAGTCGCGGGTGGAAACGTCACGCAAATCCACGCCACCGATTTTTATCGCGCCGCGCACAGGGTCGTAGAAACGCAGGAGGAGGTTGGCGAGCGTGGTTTTACCGGAGCCGCTGGCTCCGACGAGCGCGACCAACTGGCCGGCTTTGACGGTGAGGCTGACGTTGTGGAGGACGGGTTTTTCGCCGTAGTTGAAATCAAGGTTTTGAATTTCAATGTCGGCCTTGTCGGCGTGGAGCATTTTCGGCGCGGCGGGTTCGGGCACGGAATTTTCGGTGGCGAGCAGTTCAAAGACGCGTTCGCTGGCGGCGCGGGCTTGGGTGATCTGGTTGTTCAGGCGCGTTATGTTTTTCATTGGTCCATACATTGAAAAAATACTGCCGGCAAAAAGGATGAAATCTCCGGGATTGGGATTGGTCTTCGCCAGGTAAACCATGTAAAGCAACGCGAGCGCCACTCCAAATGCGGCAAAGAAATCAATCATCGGACCAGTGATTTCGCTGGCGCGGATGATTCGCATGTAGCTGCTGATGGCTTCATTCCCGGATCGGCGAAATTCATGCGTGACGACGTTTTCGAGATTGTAGGATTTGATCACGCGATAGCCGGAGAAGGATTCGCTCATGACCTGCATGATTCCAGCGCTCTGGTATTGCATTCCCCGGGTGGCGTGGCGGATTTTACGATTGTAAACAATGATCGGGATCATGCAAATCGGCAATGAAATCAGCGAAATAAGCGTCATCATTGGCTGCCGCCAAAGCAATACGCTTAATATTCCAATCAGGGTGACCGGGTCGCGGACAATGACCGACGTGGCGCCGCTGATAATGGATTGCAGCGCGCCAGTGTCGTTCATGACGTGTGAGATGAGTTGGCCGCTGCTGGTTTTGTTGAAAAATCCGGCGGACAGGCCAAGCAGATGATTAAATAATTTCGTTCGCAAGTCAGTGACGGTGCGAATGGCAGCCCATTGCAAAAAATAGGTGTTCAGGTAGCCCATGACTTTTGAAAGCAACATGGCCACCGGAATGGTCATCACCAGCAGGAACACCGCCCAGAAATGTTCCCGCAGACCGCTCCCCATGCCAGTGCGGACATTCTCAATCCAAGGTTGAATGAAAGCCGGAAGTTTGATGAACTGTTGGCTCGTCACACCACCCACCGGTTGAAATACCAGCGTGGAAACCAGCCAAATGGAAGCCATAAGCAGTGGCGCCATGACGCCCGCAAGGACGCCGGTCACAACGCCCAAAAACAGCCGGAACCGGTAGGGTCGGGCAAACGCCCAAAGGTTTAAAAAAAATTTAGTCATTGGTTATTTGATTGGGTTCAACTTCTTAATCTAGCCAATGAGTTGGACCCAGTGGTTGATTTTATGTTTTTGTTTGTTCTTTGTCCATCCCCTGTGTTGGGAAGGCTCGGAGCAAACGAAGTTGAGAATGGACAAATCCAACCACCACACCACCAACGCCGTGACAGAAGGCTTGAGCTCTAAAATTCAGAGCAGCAAATCAAAAGCGTGCGGCCCAGGCAAAACGCATTTTGCCGAGGTCTCAAAACATAAATCTAACGCACTATGCCAATGAAAAACTCGGGGAATTTTTCCCGCATGTAACGGTCTAATTCCTTTTGACTTTTCTCATGGTTGGTAATGGTATGCAGCATGGAGTTCGAATGAACTCGGTAGCGAGCCAAAATCTCATGAACCTGAAGACCGTAACCGTTAGCTCGCGCGAGTTTGAACCAAAAATCGTAGTCTTCCCAGCCAGGGCGGGGCATGGAAATAGAATATCCACCAACCAGCTCCCAAACGCTCTTACGCATCAGCACCATGGCGTCAATTGTATTGCCAAAACCCAGTTTCTCAGCATCCCATGGGTATAGATGCATTAGGTAAGGCGGCTTTAAATCATCAAGCCCGCCAGTGAATCGTTCAACGAGACAGTAAGCAAATGAAGCGGCGCTGGGTTGGAGGCTTTGCTCAAGTTTTTTAAGACAAGTGGGATAAATCAAGTTGTCGGCATCAAGCGGGAAGATAAATTCTGTTTCTGTCTGACTGAAACCATCATTTCGGGTCTGGGCGAGACCTGCGTTATTGCGGTGCCTTAGGAGCAACGCCCTTCTAAACCTTTCCCTATGTTTATCGAGCCAGTGCCTGGCCACTTCTGCGCTGTCATCCGTTGAATCGTCGTCCACAATGACCAGATCTAGATTTTCCAAGGTCTGCCTGGAAACGCTGTCAAGCGCTTCAACAAGAAAATGACCATAGTTAAAAAGAGGAACCACGACACTTATACTCGGCACTGAGATACCAGCGCGCTGCCATTCAAAAAGAATTTCCAAATTGGGGGATATAATTACGCTCATATCATGGCGGAATTTGAGGTGAATGGGAAAAGGGACGGAATGCTTCTTTGAGGGTATTCGGCAGATGAAGCTGCTCTTTCAACTGTCTAAAACCAGCGGTGCGAATCGTTTCCGCCTCCTTAAC
>Ga0265327_10004354_pt1 | contig 12598 bp, 9 predicted proteins | sample 41621metaG_FD_202089 | JGI IMG/M metagenome (GOLD analysis project Ga0265327, IMG submission 202089) | Rhizosphere microbial communities from Carex aquatilis grown in University of Washington, Seatle, WA, United States - 4-16-21 metaG | ecosystem: Host-associated > Plants > Roots > Rhizosphere >...
GCTGATCCATGCGGGCGCGGGCCGCTGGCCGGTGCGCGGCATCGTGCTGATGGCGCCGCACGTCTTCGTCGAGCCGGAATCGATCGCGGGCATCGAGACGGCGCGCGATGTCTACCGCGCCACCGATTTGGGAAAGCGGCTCGGCCGCTATCACGACGACCCAGAAACGACCTTCTGGGGCTGGAACGACATCTGGCTTTCCCCCGCATTCCGCTCCTGGAACATTGAGGAGTATTTGCCGGGCATAAGCTGCCCGTCGCTTCTGATCCAGGGGGAGGAGGACGAGTACGGCACACTCGCCCAACTCGACGCGATCGAGCGGCAGGTCAGCGGCCCCACCGAGCGCGTCGTCCTCCCCGCCTGCGGCCACTCCCCACACCGCGATCGGCCGGACGAGACGGTGGAGGCGATCAGCCGTTTCGTCTCCGACCTGGTTTCCGGTGCCGGCCGCTGAAACGCGCCGCAAGGCCGATGTTGCCGGTATCGAACCAATGTCGAGCGGGTCGTGCTACCCCTTCTGAATTCCTGAAGCGGAATTTGAAGCGGGGATCGGGGGATGGTTGGGGATCCGGGGGATTAAGAGAATCCACGCTTTAACGCGAAGGACGCAGAGGCTTCGCTAAGGGCGCGACGACGGCAGTTCTTGTGCTCCGCAGGCGCGAAAAAATCCTTTGCGTCCTTCGCGCTAAAATGTGAGTGCCCTTTTTCTCTTATCCCCCCGATCCCCAATCATCCCCCGATCTCCGATTCAAGTTCTTCTGCGGCAGTCGGCATTACAGCCCGACATAAGCCTGCCGCACGCGGTCGTCGTCGAGCAGCGCAGGGCCTGCGCCGGACAGCACGATCCGGCCGTTCTCCAGCACGTAGCCGCGGTGCGCGATCGACAGCGACTGGGCGACGTTCTGCTCGACCAGGACCACCGTGATCCCGTCCTCGCGGTTCAGGTGCTCGATCGTGCGGAACACGTCGGCGACGACGACCGGCGCCAGACCGAGCGACGGCTCGTCGAACATGATGAGGCGCGGCTTTCCCATCAGGCAGCGCCCGATCGCCAGCATCTGCTGCTCGCCGCCGGAGAGCGTGCCGGCGAGCTGGCGCCGCCGCTCGGAGAGGCGCGGGAACATCGCAAGCACCCGCTCCAGCGAGGCGGCGCGGTCGGCGCGGGCGCGGCGGATCGCAGCGCCCATCTCCAGATTCTCCAGCACCGTCATCGTCGGGAAGATCTGCCGCCCTTCGGCGACCTGCCCGATGCCCATCTCGCAGGTCCGGTAGGTCGGCGACCCGGATATCTCTGTCCCTTCGAAGCGGATGCTGCCGCGCCGCGGGCGCACCATGCCGGCGACCGCCCGGATCAGCGATGTCTTGCCGGCGCCGTTGGCGCCGACGATCGCGACGATCTCGCGCTCGGCCACGTCGAGCGACACGCCGTCGAGCGCCTGGGCGTCGCCGTAGAAGAGGTCGACGTCGCGCACCGCCAGCATCAGTGCGTACCCCCAGTGCTCGCGTCCGCGGCGGCGGCATGGCCTAGATAGGATTCGAGGACGCCCGGGTCGCGCGCCACCTGCTCCGGCGGCCCTTCGCAGATCTTTTGCCCGTGGTGCAGCACGACGATGCGGTCGGACAGCGCCATGACGGCGCGCATCACGTGCTCGGTCAGCAGGATCGTGATGCCGGTCTCGCGGCAGAGGTCGCGGAAGGTCGTCACCATCCGGTCGATCTCGACCGGGCGCAGTCCCGCCATCACCTCGTCGAGCAGGAGGATCTTCGGCCCGGTGGCGAGCGCCCGCGCCGTCTCCAGCCGCTTGCGCTCGGGCAGCGTCAGCCCCTGCGCCGGCTGGGCCGCTTTCTCGGCGAGGCCGAGACGTTCCAGGATCGCGCGGCTTTCCCGCCGCGCCGCCTCGACGTTCGGATGCCGGCGCAGCGCGCCGACCAGCACGTTCTCCTCGACCGTTAGCGCGGCGAAGGGCTTCACGATCTGGAAGGTGCGGCCGATCCCGGCATGGCAGGCGCGGTCCGGGCGGAGGCCGGTGATGTCGATGCCGTCGAGCACGACGCGGCCGGTGTCCGGCGCGTAGACGCCGGCGATCAGGTTGAACGTTGTCGTCTTGCCGGCGCCGTTAGGCCCGATCAGCGAGACGATGCCGCCGCGCGGCACGGTGAAGCTCACGTTGTCGACGGCCTTCAGCCCGCGGAACCGCTTCGAGATGCCCTCGACCACCAGGAGCGGCTGCGTCGTGGCGTTCTCAGTGCTCATGCTCGCCGCTCCGTGCCGGCGACGGCGCGGCGGCGGCGATTTCGCCCGCTGAGCGATGCGCCCAGCCGGCAAAGCCAGGGCCACAGGCCGGTCGGCTGCATGGCGATGATCAGCACGAGCGTCAGGCCGTAGAGGAACGGCTTCAGCCCGTCGAGATGCAGCCCGTATCCGGACTCGGCAAGCCTGCCGACAAGCGTGGTCAGCCCTTCGCCCAAGGCGGTCAGCGCGAAGGCGCCGAGGACCGGGCCGAACAGCGTGCCGAGGCCGCCGATGATCGGCGCCAGCATGATCTCGACCGAGCGGCCGGTCGCGAACGTCGTCTCCGGATAGAGGTTGTTGTTGTAGAAGGCCTGGAGCACCCCGGCCACGGCGGTGAGCCCGGCCGACAGCGCCACCGCGAGCACCTTGCAGCGGAACACGTCGATGCCCGCCGCCTGCGCCGCGTCCTGGTCCTCGCGGATCGCGAGCCAGTAATAGCCGATGCGCCGCCGCAGCAGCGCGCGGCAGAGCGCCAGCACCCCGAGCGTCATCGCCAGCAGCAGGTAGTAGAACATCACCGGCGAGCCGCGCAGGTTCACGAGGTCGTTGCCGCCGCGGTTCGTGACCGGCAGGAAGAGGCCGCCGGAACCGCCGACCCAGTCGAAATGGTCGAACAGCACCCGCGTGAACTCGGCGAAGGCGATCGTCAGCAGCGCGAAATAGACGCCCTGCACGCCGAAGCGGAAGCCCAGCGCACCGATCGCGCTGCCGACGAGCGTCGCCAGCGCCACCCCGACGAGCATGCCGATCCACGGCGGCAGCCCGAAATGCACGAACAGCGCCGCGCTCGCATAGGCGCCGAGCCCGACATACAGCGCGTGCCCGATCGAGAGCTGGCCGGCGAAGCCCATCATGATGTTCCACGCCTGCCCCAGATAGGCGGAGAACAGCACGATGATCAGCACCGACAGCACGTAGTCGCCGACGAAGAACGGGGCGGCGAGCATCGCCGCGACGAACAGGCCGAGGCCGATCCGACTGCGCAGCGGCAGCCCTGCCGCCGCCTTGGCGGGTGCGGGCAGCGTCGTCATCTCCGCGCTCCGCCGAGCAGCCCCTGCGGACGCAGCAGGAGGATCAGGATCAGCAGGCCGAAGCTGAACATCGACTTCATCGAGGGCGCGATGAGGAAGCCGGAAAGCGCCTCCGTGACGCCGATCAGCAGGCCGCCGAGCAACGCTCCGGCGAGGCTGCCGAGGCCGCCGACGATGACGATGATGAAGGCGAGCAAGGTGTAGTCCGTCGCGATGTACGGGTGCACGTCGACGAGCAGCAGCATCAGGCTGCCGGCGGCGCCGACGCAGGCCGCGCCGATGCCGAAGGTGATCGCGTACAGCCGGCGGACGTCGAGGCCCACGACCTGCGCGCCGACGTGGTTGTCGGCGCAGGCGCGGATCGCCTTGCCGGTCCGCGTGAAGCGGAAGAAAGCCCAGAGCACGGCCGCCCCGGCGAGCGAGCCCGACGCGGCGAGCACGCGCACCTTGTCGAGCAGCAGCCCGCCGACCTCGTAGGAATCGAAGGCATAGTCGAGCGGCACGTTGCGCGCGTCCGGCCCGAACGCCATCAGGTTCGCGCTGGTCAGCATGATCGCAATCCCGAGCAGCAGCAGGAACTGCATGTAGTCCGGCCGGCCGACGAAGCGGTTGATGAGCCCGCGCTGCAGCACGTAGCCGAAGGCGAAGAGCAGGGCGGCGACCGCCGGCATCGCGAAGAGCGGATCGATGCCGGTCGCCTGGAAAATCAGATAGGCGGCGAACATCCCGACCACCATCATCTCGCCATGCGCGAAATTGACGATGCGGATCACGCCGAAGATCACCGAGAGCCCGAGCGCCATCAGCGCATAGACCGCCCCCGTGAGCAGCCCTTGGACGACGATGTTGGCGTAGAGCATTCTTTTATATCTCCCTCTCCCCTTGCGGGAGAGGGCCGGGGTGAGAGGACGAATCCCCTAGACTTCGGCGCGAAGCGCCGTCCCCCTCACCCTCCCATGCTGTGCATGGGCCCCTCCCTCTCCCGCAAGGGGAGAGGGAAATCACCGCGCAATACGTCAACATCCCACCTGTTACGCCCGCGCCGACCAGCCCGGCATCGGGAAGACCGGCGGCATCTCGGCCGAGGCGGCGGGCAGCACGACGGTCGGTCTGCCGTTGCGGTTCTGCACCGCCGCCGAGACCAGATCGACGTTCTGTCCCTTCTCGTCGAAGCGGATCGGGCCGCCGATCATCACGCGCTGCCGCAGGTTGGTCTGGCGCAACGCCTCGACGAGCGCCTGCGGTGCGGCCGACCCCGCGCGCTTGTACGCGTCGGCGCAGACGAGCATCGCCTCGAACGAGAACCCGACATTGAGTTCGTACGTCTCGTCCGGATAGGCCTTCTCGAAGGCAGCCTGCAACGTGCCGTTCAACGGCTGCTTCGGATCGAACCACGGCACGTTGGTGATGACGTACTCGGCATATTTGCCGAGCGTCTTCAGGAACTGCTTCTCGTACATGCCGGGGTTGCCGGGGCCGATGATGCCCATCGGCTCGTATCTCTGCTTCACCATCTCGCGGACCATCACGATCGCGTCGTTGAGGCGCGACACCGCGATATGCAACTCGGCGTTCGCGGCCTTCGCCTTCGCGACCTCGACCGAAAGGTCGCGCGCCTTCGGATCGTAGGCGATCGACTCGACGATCGTGAACGGCAGTCCGATCTTCGGCGCGAGCTGGCCGATCACGGTCTGCATCGACTGGCCGAAGCTGTCGTTCACGTAGGTCAGCACCGCCGTCTTCGGTGTCTTTCCCGTCGCCTTGAACAGGTCGTTCATCAGCGACAGGCCGCCCTGGGTCAGCATCACGCTGGTCGGGAAATTGCGGAACGTGTACCTGAAGCCTTGCTCGGTGATCTTCGGATCGGCGCCGAGATTGATCACGAACGGCACGCCGCGCTGCTCGGCGACCTGGGCGATCGCCATCGTCGCGCCGGACTCGAAGGCGCCGACCAGCACGTTGGCGCCTTCGCGGATCAGCCGTTCCGCCTGGGTGCGGGCGACGTCGGGGCTCGACTCGGTGTCGGCGTTCATCAGCTCGACCGAGTAGCCGAGTTCGCCCAGGATCGGCAGGGCGAGGTCGCAGCCGCGCTGGCACGCCTGTCCGATCAGCGCGAGGAACCCGGAACGCGGCAGCAGCACGCCGACCTTGACCGGCGGCGTCGCGGCGGCACGTGCCGCGCGGATCCAGCCGGAGGTCGACACCGCGGCGGCGGCGGTCGCGGCGACGCCGAGGCCGAAGCGGCGGCGGTCGAGCGTGAGGCCCGCGCCGGGCGCGGGCGCATTGGAATCGGAAGTCTTGGTCATGGCGTGCTCCCCGTCATAGTCGCGCGGACGGGCACGGACGAGCGGCGCCGGCACGCGTGTTTGCGCGTCACGTTAGTGTATCGGACCGTGCGGCACCAGGGCTTGTTGGGGCGCTTCAGCCGGTGCAGATCAGCCCGGATGCCGCGGCCGGCTTCCTTGCCGCCGATTCCATCCGACTCGGGGTTGTCACGCGCCCCACCGGCCCTAGACTAGGGGCTGACCTCTCGGCAGGTGGCGTGATGATGCGGCGTGATTTGTTTCCACCTATCGAACCCTACGCCACCGGCATGCTGCCGGTCGATTCGCACCATACGCTCTATTGGGAGCAAGCCGGCAACCCGCGCGGCATTCCGGTCGTGTTCCTGCACGGCGGCCCGGGCGCGGGCGCCACTGCGACGCATCGCCGCTTCTTCGATCCCAACGCGTACCGCATCGTCATCTTCGACCAGCGCGGCGCCGGCCGCTCGACGCCGCTCGGCGAGTTGCGCGACAACACGACCGAGCATCTCGTCGCCGATATCGAGACGCTGCGCCGCCATCTCGGCGTCGAGCGATGGGTGGCGTTCGGCGGCTCCTGGGGCTCGACGCTGGCGCTCACCTATGCCGAGACCCACCCGGAGCGATGCCGCGCGCTGATCCTGCGGGGGGTCTTCCTCTGCCGGCAGCCCGAGGTCGACTGGTTCCTGTACGGCATCCGCGCCTTCTTCCCGGAGGCATGGCGCGCGTTCGTGGCGCCGATTCCGGAGGAGGAGCGCGGCGACCTGCTGACGGCGTATTACCGCCGGCTGACCGATCCCGACCCTGCGGTGCACCTCAAGGCGGCGCGCACCTGGAGCGTGTACGAGGGCGCCTGCTCGACGCTGCTGCCCAACCCCGACACCGTCGCGGCCTTCGGAGAGGATCGCATGGCGCTCGGACTCGCCCGCATCGAGGCGCACTACTTCATGCATGAGATCGTCCCGCCGGAACGCGACCTCGTCGCCAATGTCGGACGCATCCGGCACATCCCGGCGACGATCGTGCAGGGCCGCTACGACATGGTCTGTCCGCCATCGAGCGCCGACGAACTGGCCCGCGCCTGGCCCGAGGCGCAGTACGTGACGGTCGCCGACGCCGGGCACTCGGCGATGGAGCCCGGCATCCGCGCCCATCTCGTCGCCGCGACCGAGCGTGCGAAGCGGCTCGCCTGAGTCCGGATCTGCGTGCGCTCCTCCCGCTGGGATCGTGCTTGCGAGTGTTCGGCGAAACCGGGAAGATGCGCCCGCTTCGTTGACGCCGGCCGGCAGGCCGGCTCCCTGGGGGTAAGGAATGAGAGGCTTCGGCAGAGTGTTTGCCGCCGCGATCGTCGCGGCGGGGCTGGGTGGTCTTGTTGCGTCGGCGGAGAGCAGGGCGGCGGAGGTGATGGGGATCGGGCTGCAGAGCGACGATCCGGGGTTCATCTCGCTGGGCGTCGGCGGGTTCGACGTGCTGCACAACGAAACGGCGGGCGAGTTCCGCGCCGAGTACCGCTCCGACTACAAGCTCCTGGGATTTCTGAAGCCCATCGGCGGCATGATGGCGACGACCGACCGGGCCTTCTATGGCTTTGGCGGGTTCGGGATCGACCTCTATTTCGGGTCGCGCTGGGTGCTGATGCCGAACGCCGCGGTCGGCTTCTATGAGCGCGGAGACGGCAAGGATCTGGGATCGACGATCGAGTTCCGTACCGGCGCCGAATTCGCCTACCGCTTCGACGACCGCTCCCGTCTCGGCCTCGCCTTCAACCACATCTCGAACGCCGGCATCGACAAGCGCAATCCCGGGGAGGAGTCGCTCGTCCTCGTCTACTCGATCCCGTTCTCGCTGTTCAAATAGCCCGCCGCGACCGGCGGCCCGCGCGCGCAGGCGGCACGTGCGTTCCGGCGGCGTTTCGGCTAAGGTCGGCCGTGCCGGCCGACGACGCCACAGGGTCCCCGTAGCTCAGCCGGATAGAGCATCAGTTTCCTAAACTGAGGGTCGCAGGTTCGAGTCCTGCCGGGGACGCCAGCTATTTCAGGCGTTTAGTAGGCGTGACCTTGGCCGGCTTGAGCGCGTTCTTGAGCGCCCGGCGCACCGTCTCGCAGGGGAGCACGCCGGCAGCGTGCAACGCACCGCCCCTCCTGGTGACAAAGGCGGGCAAGCCCGGCCATCGTCCGCAGCCTCACCGGCCGTCAGGTCAACCGGCTGAGATGCTGAAGCGGCAGATGCACGGCCGTGCCATGTTCGACCCCCGACGCACCCGCGCTCCTCACGCCCCGTCGTCGGCAATCCCGAACGCCGTCGCCCTCGGAAGGTGCCCGCCTGCGCCGAAAGTGCAGGCGATCCATTTCGGACACCGCCCGGGGGAAATGCAATGCCGATTGATGCTGGAGAGAGGGTAGCCGGATGTTTATACTTGAAACAACATCTCCGACGGTCAGGATCGACGCTAAATGCAAACCCGCACCGAAGAACTCGCCGCTTCAGACGATCTCGTGTATCTCAGTCCCGAGGTGAAGATCGAGCCGCTCATTATGCGCTGGTATGCATGGCCGCATCTGATGGCCCCAGTTCAGCACAGCTTGAACATTGCATTCCGGCATCTCCCCGTAATGCAATCCTTCGTCCAGAATCCCCGGGTTCACATTGCCGCAACTCGGGATCCGAAGATGTTCGGCGGACCTTTTTTAAGCGCCGCGGAGGAGGATGTCTCCCGAATCAAGGCATTATTGGAAGAAACCAAAATACAATGCGCGGATCTCATAAAATTCGGTCGCGACTTCAGGGAATTCGCCGCGACCCTTCTCGTCAATGCGAAGGGCTTCAGCTTGCTTGAGTATTATAAGAACGTGCCGGAAATGCTGCGTGGCGCTGCGGAGCTGGCGTATAACGTGAATAACCAAGCGTCCGTCTACATCATCGAGGAGTTGTTGCGCGGTGGTGCGCTCGAGCTAAGACACCTCGAAGAAATATGCTTGTCGCGTGTCAAGGAGACCGATCGTCCGTTCTTCATGAGCAGTCCCCGCGTCCGGCGAGAAGACGATCTCAATCTAGGACTGCGGTTCGACGACGAGAGAATAGATTTGCTGGCAAAGATGCGAACGTCGCCGCAACCCATGGGGAAAGTCGTCAAAGAACTTGGTCTCTGCGAAGAGTCACGAGGGAAATTCGAGCGGTTCGTGACCAAAAATTCACCGCAGTCAAGCGATACAAGCTATGAAGCGGATGGAGTGCGCGTACGGTATTTTTGTCACGCCTGCGTGCTGTTGCAGTCCAAGGGAGTATCGATCCTCATCGATCCTTTATTCTCGTTTGAGAAAGGGGAACAGAAATTTACGATCCATGATCTACCCGATGTGATTGACTATGTAGTTATATCGCACGGTCATCTGGATCACTTTTGTCCGGAAATGCTGATGCAAATTCGGCATAAAGTGAAGAATATCATTGTGCCGGCGAATAATCGCGGAAGCATATCCGACCCGTCATTGAAGCTGGTACTTCACCGGCTCGGTTACGCTGACGTAACAACGTTGGTATCATTCGAGAAGATTCAATTTCCGGGCGGTGAAATTCTGAGCTTGCCCTTTCCTGGGGAGCATTCGGAACTCGATATCCAAAGCAAGCAGAGCATCCAAGTCTCTCTGTCAGGGCGTACGTTTCTGTTTCTCGTCGATTCGAATGCGATCGAGCCTCAATTGTACACGCGTCTCGCTTCCCGTGTCGGGCCAATCGATGCGTTGTTCATGGGCATGGAGTGCCACGGTGCGCCATTGAGTTGGCAATATGGTCCATTGATGACCCAGACGATTGTCAGGCGGGACGATGAATCACGGCGGCTCGATGGAAGCGATTGCGAGCGTGCGACGAGGATCGTCGATGCGATCGACTGTAAGAGGGTCTTCATCTATGCCATGGGGCATGAGAAGTGGGTGCGATTCATCGTCGGGATGGATTTTGATCCGAACAGCTATCAGGTGGCGGAGTCCGGCAAATTCATAGCGGTCTGCGCTGATAGGGGAATTCCCGCCGAACGATTGTACGGGCACAAAGAGTTGGTGATGTAACCCGCCAAATAGTCGGCCGCCGGCCGTTGCGCGATATCGTCGGCCTTCTTCGGCAAGGGCCAGCCAAGTGGCCGCCCCTCCGGTGAATGGCGCGATTTCCATCATCTCGCCTTTTGCGAGTATCGTGTCGAGCCGCTCAATCGAAGGGCGATTGTTGCCTATGGCGCCGGCATGCGTCGCGCGCCGCTTCCGATGTGCCGCATCGCTGCGCGGCACGCTCCTGCTCCGGCGGCACGGCAGCACGGCGTCGCAGCATCCCTCCTGATGAGAAATCCGGGCTAGCCTCAATACCGTTGACTTAAGCCTGCGATCGTTTGCCAGTTGGCCCGTTCAAGCGGATCGCCCCGCGAGGCACGGCCGCCAGTCGCTTTAAGTCAACGGTATTGGGGCTAGCCTCGCGTGGCGTCGAGCACTGCGACCATGCGGTTGACCACGCGAATTGTCGACGCGAAGCCCGCATCAAGCGCCATCTTGGCCATCGTCGTGAGATCGGTCGGATACTCCACGAACCCATCGAATTTCCGATGCAGCTCCTGTGCATCGAGATCGGGATAAAACACTTCACCCATGGCCAGAAGCGTTGCATCGTCGTCGCCGATCAGTTGCGGATCGCAAATGATCTCATCGGCGATCAGGAGGCGGCCGTTCGGCTTAAGCACGCGGTGAGCCTCCTTCAGAGCCCGCAGCTTTCGAAGGTCGTCGATATGATGAAAGGCGAAAGTCGATGTAAAAAAATCGATCGAGGCATTTTCGATCTGTGAGAGATTGTCGAGTTCAGCATGAATGAAGTCGACTTTGCCATGGCTGGCCAATCGTTGCCGCGCGCTCGCAAGCATGAGGCTGCTGCTGTCGATGATCGTCAAGCGGGCGGACGGGCAGACCAACTTCATTCGTAACCCGAGATGGCCTTGCCCGCCGCCCGCATCGAGGATCGAGCTTGGCTGAGCATTGCGTACTTCCTCGACGATCTCATCGGCAATGCATGCGCGGATGGGGGCGCGCGTATAGTCGTTTTCGTATGCATTCGCCCGACGATCCCATTGCGACATCATTACACCCTTGTGATGAATATCGATTCGATCGTAGCACATGATTTGTATGGTGTGGCGCTGCTTTGTTCCAGTGAAAGGACGTCGTGCCCGGCCTCATCCATCAGGGCGGCGAGCTTCTTGACGCACGGCCGGATCTGATCGGCGACATGGCGGCAAGCCTCACTCGCGGCCTTACGATTCCGCTGGGCGGATCGCGGCGGCGACCATGCAGTGTTGTCCCTTCGGCCTGTGGACAAGACCGTTGCGCATGACGTAGGCCCGGCAACGCCGCCAGCTCGCCTGAAGACCTGCACGGTCGCTGCCTTTGAAGCCCCTCATGGACACCGGAAATGCAAGCTCGACGCGGCTGAGGCCGCGCTGCTGCCGCAGGCCGCCCAAAGGGGCCGAGCCCAAAGGCCGCCGCCTCAGGAGGGCCGAGCCCCAGCGCCAGGATTACGAAAGGTGTTTTCCCGGCCTTTCCGATAGCGCGCCGCCTGCGGCAAATCCGCACCCGGCTCCGGCCGTAAGGTGGGTTTCGAGGCGGCGCCGCTCCTTCAAAATGTCTGAGCATTATCTACGGCATGTCTGCATTACACCCAAAGGCTAGGGTGAGGTGAGGAGGAGTGACGCCCGATAAGCAATATCGGATCGCAATGGACCGCCGCGCCGCATCATTGGTACAAAGCAGTTCTTCCGTATATTCAGCCGCTGCTTATCGTGATGCCCAGCCGACTTTCGAACGGTAAATTGAGTGTTTTTGTGATGGCGGCCTTGGCCACGCCGTTGTACGCTGCCGCGGTCTGTCGCGCCTAGCCCATTTCTTACAAGGAGTAGCGCTGGTTGCATGATGTTGACGCGCGGTTAGAGGTCCGGTTGTGGACGACGTGGCGCCATCGGCAAGGTCCGACGGCGCGGCTGCACGCTACCAGCATGCATTGCAGTGCCGCTCCTCATGGGGGATCTGGAATGGCAGCCAAAAAAAAGCCAACAAGGGAGGTCGGATGCCCCTCACGCTAGTGGCCGTCGGGGGGCGTCGTGTTCGGCAACAGGCCGCATCTCGCTCCGGATTCGGTGACGCAGGGCGGGCATCGCCCGGCGTGTCGCGTGATCGGGACTGCCGACGTGAGGGCTGGCGGTCATTCAGGTGCCGGCCGCTGAATCATGGCCGCCGCGTCTAGCCGGCCGTCGGAGCTTCTGCTCCTGGCCGAAGCGGGGCGGCGCCGGCTTGCGGTCGAGTGGAACGCGCCGGTCGCGGAATATCCGAGCGATAAATGCACTCACGACCTCTTCGCCGAGTCGGCGGCGCGAACGCCTGATGCGGTGGCGGTGGTTTCCGAAGGCGAGAAACGGGGCCACGGCGAACTGAACGCGCTCGGCGTTGGCGCACGGCCGTGCCGGACTGGGGATCTGGCCCGACGGCGCGATCGATATCTGCAGTTCGTCGGCCGGCTGGATCATCGGATCGAGATACGAGGCTACATTATCTCTCCCCGGGGTGGGTGCGGCGACGGTACGAACTCCCTGCATTCGGAGTGGGTCAGATGAGTGACTTTGGATCGGCAAACATGCTCGGCTCCGGTTATGAGGCCGCTCGGAAGTATCGCGACGAGAATCCGAGCGACCGGATCATTGAAAGGACGACGCTGCCGCGGGTCCTTGCGAGCATAGAGGCATCCGATCCGACAGCTCCTGCCCTGACTTGGTATGAGGAAGACGTTCGGTCTCTGCATTTCGACTATGGGGAGCTGCTGCGGCAGATCAAATTGCTGGCTCACCGGCTGGCCGCCGATCATGGCGTGCGGTACCGGGACAGGGTGATCGTCATCTCCAGCAATTCTCCCGAAGCGTTCGTGGCGCACCTTGCCATCATGTT
>Ga0265327_10004355_pt1 | contig 12598 bp, 8 predicted proteins | sample 41621metaG_FD_202089 | JGI IMG/M metagenome (GOLD analysis project Ga0265327, IMG submission 202089) | Rhizosphere microbial communities from Carex aquatilis grown in University of Washington, Seatle, WA, United States - 4-16-21 metaG | ecosystem: Host-associated > Plants > Roots > Rhizosphere >...
CTCTTCACTAGCACCTTCGCATTGAGCCTCGATGGAATGAAACACGGCAAAGTTTGGCAGCTCGTGACATTTCAGTTCATGCATTCCGGCCCAATGCACCTGCTTGGCAATGCTCTTGGTGTTTTCTTTTTCGGTCGCGCCATTGAAGAGGCAATCGGCGGGGGGGAAATGCTCAAACTATACCTGCTAAGCGGAACATTCGGTGGATTGCTCCAGGTCAGTTTGGAAGTAATCTTCCCCGGTTCATTTCAGGCAAGCGTCGTCGGTGCATCGGCGGGCGTTTTCGGATTAATCGCTGCATTCGCCACCCGCGCTCCAGACATGCCGATCACAATGCTTCTGTTTTTCGTCATACCAGTGACATTCCCCGCGAAAGTTTTGCTCATGATTGAAGCGTTGATCGCCATCCTTGGGCTGCTCCCAATCGGTTTCATGGTCGGCATCGCTCACGGTGCGCACCTCGGCGGCATGTTGACCGGCATCGGATTCATCAAATGGATGAACCGCCCACAACGCTCCATCGTCGTCTGGAAACCAGAACGCCGCAAACCGCAACTCGTCAGTAACACCCCAAAGCGCGCTGCCTGGCGCAAGCCGCGCAAGAAAGCCGAGGAAGTTCCCACCGGCGAGTTCATTAGCCGCGAAGTCGATCCGATTCTCGAAAAAATTTCCGCCCACGGCATCCACAGCCTGACCGAGCAGGAACGCAAAATCCTCGAAGCCGCCCGCGACAAAATGGCAAAGCGCTGAGTTCTGCGAAGCTTTTGGACTGCGGCCGTCCTCTGCCGCTTTTCCGTTAAACTTTCATCTGTCACTTTCCCCAACAGTGTACGACAAGTCATCGAAATAAATCGTCTGCCCATTCCCATCAATCAAAGTCGTGACAATACCAAACCGATCGAAGTTCGCGCCATCTTGCTTCACGCCAGATTTCAAAATCGCGGTGCAAGACTTGTCATCAAATGTAACCACGATATTGCCATCGCCATCGTTCCCTTTCGGATCATATTTCATCCTCCACGCATGAGATTTTCCGTCGGGATAAATATATGGCCGGTGCTTCTTCACCGTTCCTGAATCGCCCAACCGATCGCTTGCGTAGACCGGATAAAAATAAAACCCTTCACGACTTGGCCCTTCAATCGAAACCCCAATAAAATCCGGCGGCAAACTTTGCGTCTGCGACTTGCCATGCCGGATGCTCTCTTTGGAATTGAAAAACCCAAGTAAAGTTCGGCTATCCGTCGGCCCACGCAACAACACCACGCGACCAGATGCTTCCAACGGCTGTTCCAGACTTAGGTTCCCAACACGATCTCCATAATAAGCCATACGCTCCGGAAACCGTTCATCGCCGCAAAACACAATGCCACCCAGTTCCCCCGCCCTTTCTCCACCAGCAAAATGCGTCGGTGAATAACCGAAGTTGAAACGTGGCCGCACATTATCGCCTTCGTACGTCTTCCGGTTGTTACGCGCGTCCCACTTCGGGTCTTTGTCCAACGACTCACGCTCCCCATTAATGACAAGGTCTGCAATCCACATCGAGCCCTCATGCATTTCATCGGACTTCAGGCAATTCAGAATTCCAAAATGATTCACCGTGATACCGTCGTTTCGATGTCCTTTTTCGAAATCCAACGGCGTTTCCTGTCCATCCATGCTGCCCGTGATGATCCCCGTCTTGGCATTGTAGCTGAGGCTCCACGTATGCACCGTCTCGCCGCCAACAAACTCGAAACGACGCGGGTCCGGTCCTTTACGCGGAAATACCGCACCCGCTCGCCACATTGAAGTGCAATATTCAACGTAGCTATAAAAATTGGTTTTCCGGCCGTCGATCCGCAATGCAATCGTGTTCGCGGTCCGCCATTCCTTCGCTGTCGCGTCATTAAAAAAACCGATCAAAATATTTTGTCCACCCTTCGGAACAATGATTTTTCCTGAAGCCGAAAACGAATTACTCAACGTCAGTGTCTCAAGTTTCTTCGCATAAAAGGCTGGTGATGCTGCCGTCGAAATCCAACCGCCGATCGCTGCCTTATGAAATGGCGAATTGTTCGTGTATCCAAAATCCTGCCGAACCGTCACCGAATTGTTCAACCCGATCCGGTTGTTGTGCCCATCCCAATTCGGGTCTCGATCGAAGCGTTCCGTGCGGAGGCTGGTCTGTTGTGAAAAAATGCTCAGCGTTAATAGAAATAAAAACGCCGCAATGCATTTGGCTCGCATTGCGGCATTCTGAAAGAGCGTTGCCCCGCGTCAAGACTGGTTAAGTTAAGCCATCATGCTCAACTGCGCCTGCGCTGCTCGCGACAGGTTCGTAAAAAGCATCGAAATCAAATACCCGGCGTGTCGATTCCCGTTGCACGCGACGATGACGCCTGTGCATTCGAGCTTGCTGTCGCCACCTGGCACCTCGAGCATCAAGCTCATCTCCGTCCACGTTTCAATCGGTTCATAACTGCGAAATTCGATCCCGTTCTTGCGGACCTTCACCGCGTGAGCAGGAAGAGTCAGACAAAGTTGGTTGCTTTGCCGCGTCGCAGAGCCAGGAAAAGTTGTTTCCGGAGATTTTCTTGCGCTCATAGTGATTACCTCAGTGTAGCACCGATTCACCACGGGTCAAATGTACGCGGCTTATTAATGGCATTTTCTCCTGACAAGTTTTGATGTGTCTTCCCCAATAAATGCCACATGAAAATCCGACTCATACGTGGTAACTTAACATCGAGGAGACATCTCGAGGGAAATGGAAAACAGGCATATCCGGTTGAAGCAACTGCACGAACGCATCATGGCAATTGCCGAGCAGGTGCGACCGTGTGCGCTCACTCAGTTCAACCCCCAATCGTGGCGCCCTGCGATTAATGCCTACCATTGCGGCAAATGCATTCGCGTCTGCGTCGACCTCGCCGGAGTCGATCAGTTCGAAATCAAAGTTCAATCACGCCAGCTCGTTATTCGCGGGCAACGCATAGCTCCGGAGCCGGCCGAACAGGAAAAAGTCGGCTCACGCGTTCTCGCTCTGGAAATCGATTACGGCCCTTTCGAGCGCGAATTAATATTTGAACCTGAAATTGATCCTGACAGAGTCGTCACTGAACAAAAAAATGGTTTGCTTTGGATCGTACTCCCACTCAGCACGCACAGTTAAGGATTCCGAGGAATGAAACAACAATTTAGCGATGAGGCGCAACCCACGTTGCTCCAGCTGCTCTCTCAAGGCGAAGGCCAGCCCGATCCACAAGTCATCGGCGTCACTGGCGGTGATCGAACCGAACAAGTTCCCATCCCGGACACGCTGCCGATTCTCGTCATTCGCAACCTAGTCGTCTTTCCCGGCACCGTCGTCCCACTCAGTATCCGCAGAAAATCATCGCGCCAACTCCTCGACGAATCACTCAGCCAAAGCAAGGTCATCGGCTTGATGACACAAAAGAAAGCCGAAATCGAACAACCCGGTCCTGACGATATTCATCCCATTGGCGTCGCCGCGCTTGTTCTCAAAATGATCCGGCAACCGGACGAAACCGTCTTGCTCGTCATCCAGGCGCTCCGACGCATTGCCGTTCGCAAAATCACGCAAACGCAGCCGTACATGCGCGCCGAAGTGCAAGTGCTTAAATCGATTGCCTCGGCAAACAACAACGAGTCCGAAGCGATGTTTCGCAATTTGCGCGAATCCGCCACCAAGCTCGTCGAATTATCGCCCGACGTTCCCGATCAGGCCCGAGTGCTCATCATGAACATCGACGAACCCGGTCAACTGGCCGATTTCGTCGCCAGCACTCTCCCGCTCGACGCTTCCCGCAAACAGGAATTGCTCGAGGAAACCGACATTTTGAAACGCATCCATGCCGTCCAACAAAACGTCAACAACCAACTCCAGATCGCGCAAATTCAACAGAAACTCCAGGACGACGTCGCCTCCCACATGTCCGACAACCAACGTCGCGCCTATCTCCGTGAACAGTTGAAAGCCATTCAACGCGAGCTTGGCGAAACCGGCGGAGCCGAAGAACAAGTCGAAAATCTACGCTCGCGCTTGGATGAAGCCGCGCCTCCCGAGCAAGTCCGGGAGCAAGCCGATCGCGAATTGAAGCGGTTGGAATATGTTCCTCCAGCGAGTCCCGAATATTCCGTCATCATCGGCTATCTCGAAACGATCGCCAATCTCCCATGGAACAAACTGAGTGAAGACAATCTCGACCTCAATCAAGCCCAACGCATTCTCGACCGCGATCACTACGACCTCCAAAAAGTGAAGCGCCGTCTCGTTGAATATCTAGCCGTCCGCAAATTGAACCCCGAAGGCCGCGGCCCCATCCTGTGCTTTCTCGGCCCGCCCGGCGTTGGCAAAACCAGTCTCGGCCAATCCATCGCCGATGCGCTCGGTCGAAAATTTTCTCGCATGAGCCTCGGCGGTATCAGAGACGAAGCAGAAATTCGCGGCCATCGCCGCACCTATATTGGCGCCATGCCCGGACGCATCATCCAGGAACTCCGCCGCGTCGGCACACGCAATCCAGTCATCATGCTCGATGAAGTCGACAAAATCGGCGCCGATTTCCGTGGCGATCCCGCTGCCGCCCTACTGGAAGTTTTAGACCCGCGCCAAAACAACGCCTTCGTCGATCGCTTTCTCGACCTGCCCTTCGACCTATCGCAAGTCATCTTCATCGCCACCGCCAACTACATGGACCCGGTCCCGCCGGCCTTGCGCGACCGCATGGAAGTCATCGAAATCCCCGGCTACACCGAACACGAAAAACTCCAGATCGCGATGAGCTACCTCGTGCGCCGGCAATTGAAGGAAAATGGTCTCAAACCCGAGCAGTGCGAGTGGACCGACGAAGCCGTCATGCGCATCATCAACGATTACACTCACGAAGCCGGCGTGCGCGAACTCGAGCGCCAAATCGGAGCCGTCAGTCGCGCCATCGCCGCACAAATTGCCCGCGACGAAATCAAACACATCCGCGTCACACCAGAAATCGCAGCCGAACTCCTCGGCCCCGCCAAATACGTCCGCGAACAAAGGCTCAAAACATCCAAACCAGGCGTCGTCACCGCTCTCGCTTACACACCGTACGGCGGAGAAATCCTTTACATCGAAGCCGCAAAATACCCCGGCAAAGGCAACATCCTCCTCACCGGCCAAATCGGAAATGTGATGAAAGAATCCGCGCAAGCCGCTCTGAGCCTCGTCCGCACTCGCGTCGAAGATTTAGGCATACCATCCGACGCTTTCAAGGAAACCGACATCCACGTCCACGTCCCCAGCGGCGCAGTCCCAAAAGACGGCCCGTCCGCCGGCGTCGCCATGTTCACCGCCATCGCCTCGCTCTTCACCGGTCACGCAGTCCGTGCCGACGTCGCGATGACTGGCGAAATCACATTACGCGGTTTAGTCCTGCCGATCGGCGGCTTAAAAGAAAAGAGTCTCGCCGCAATGCGCGCGGGGATCGAGACCGTCTTAATTCCAAAATTGAACGAGAAAGATCTTCCAGACGTCCCCGAAGAAGCGCGCCGCAAACTGAACTTCGTTCCCGTTGAAACCGTCGATCAAGTCCTGGAAAACGCCTTGGAACATCCCATCCACCACGCCCACGACGAACCAGTCCATGCTTAACGTGGCCGACGAACTAACGACGCGGATCATTTCAAACGCCCAATCCGCTATTCGTTGAAGCATTCTTCACGGGATTATCCTGATGGCCGGGTCACTCCCCGGCCGAAACCGCCGCCGCCCAAGCTCCGCTAGGAGCGCCACGTTTATAGTGGAAACACCACAAAAGGTACAATCAAGCTCCGTAGGAGCGACATGAGAACGTTGGTAATGGGTGATCACTAGCCAATGACGAATTGAAGTTGTGTCAAATAGTTGGAACTGATACCTGAACTGGTTGAAACCCATACGTGAATTAATTAATCCTTCGCAAAAAAGATGTTATGAAACCCACACAGAGCATCAGATTTTTACGGCTATTTTTTCTCTTGGGCATTGCCATGGTTTGTATAGGCGGATGGTTGGTCGTGCAAAGCCTCCGAACCTACGGTTGGCCGGTTGTTGACGGCATCATTCGCACCGCCGAAATGAAATCACGCAGTAGTGGAGAAGGAGGAACGACCTGGTCACCGAAGATCACCTACGATTACAACGCCGCCGGCTTGGAGTTCACAGGCGAAACCATCGCATTCGGAATGATGTCGGGTTCCTCCTCATTTGACGACTCACGCATCTATCCCGTCGGCAAAAAAGTATTAGTCCATTACAACCCATCCGATCCTGCCCAAGCCGTTCTTGAACCCGGCATTCACGGTGGAACGTGGTGTTTTTTAGCCCTCGGAACCGCGTTCATTCTGGTAGCTGGTCTCGTGCTAAAATCCTACCATAGAAAAAATGCGGCGAGCGAAACTTCGGTGCAAACCGGCATTGCTACCTAGCGCAGGTTTTCAGCCCGTCGCTCCCAACCCCAAAGCGGGTTAAAGCACTCAGCACCAGGGCCACGCGAAAACGTCTCCAAAATAATTGGTTCTGATGTGCGAAGAGATGTGGGGCGCTACCCGCCCAAATGCAGTTTCTCGAGCGCGCGACGAACGAGCGAACATCTTTCCGATCTCTGCTCCGGCAACTTTTTCGCACAAAACGACAAGATTCGTGTCTCAAACTTCACTAACCGCACGAGAAATTTGTCGCGCTCGGCTAAGATTTAATGGAAATTTCACCGACCGCCATTCGGCAGAATAGAATCGTGACAAGACTCACGACTATTAAGCCTCGACTCCTGCGGCAGAATAAAATACCCAGTCAGAGAAATCATGCGCTCAAAACTTCCTGAAGCGTTTACTTTGATTGAGCTGCTCGTTGTCATCGCCTGCATCGCGATTTTGGCGGTGCTGATCTTACCGGCCTCGGCCAAGACGAAATCAAATTCGCTGAAATTTGCCTGCCTGAATAATTTAAAGCAGATGGGCTTTGGTCAACAAATGTTCGCGGCGGATTATGCTCAAGGTAAATCCTTTTACCTGGGTCCTCCGGGCAGTCTCACTGGAACATTCCTTGCCACCAGTACTAATGGAAATGGAACGCAGTCCCAATTGGCCGACGACGATTTAAACTGGTTGCATGGGGTTCAAGGAGACACGAACGCTTATGTTACCAAGCTCCGAACTTTTGTATGTCCGGCAACGATGAATAATGTACGTCCAGACGCAAACGGACTGGTTGCGGTCAGCAACACAGTTTACAAAACATTGACCGATCTCGCAACCAAGGCGCTAGACAAGTATCATACTAACGGCCACAGCTACGAAGTTTTTGGTTTTTGGCATACTTACGGCCTCGGTTACTACCCCAGGAAGACGCTGACAACCGTGCAAAATCATACGAACAGCTTGACTGCCAATCTGAAAATTAGAGGAACCGTTTCGGGACCGTCCGATATTTTCACTATTCTGGATACATTAGAAATTCATTCGCCGTACCGTGAAAATGCGCCGAATCCTTACGCTGCACACGGTCTCGAAGGGGCAAACGTAGTTTTCACCGATGCGCACTGCGAATTTATTGCCACCAAAAACTGGTACGACCACTATAGCATGTCGGAAGATGATTCGACCATACAGGGCCAGACGTCTCCGTGATGGCAATGAGAACAATTGCCAAAGCAAATCTGCGCGGAACTTATGCAAAAATGGCGTTGGCTATTTTGCTTTTATCCAGCCATTCAGGTCGTTCCCAGGATGTCATTGCCTGGGGCGACAATTTTAACAACCAGTGCGACGTCGTTCCTGGAATTATCAATCCAATCGCGATTGCTGCGGGCGGTTTTCACGGCCTGGTTCTTCAGCAGGATGGCTCCGTCGTCGCCTGGGGTAAAAACAGGAACGGGCAAACCAATGTGCCGCCAGGCGCCACCAATGTTAAAGCCATTGCCGCCGGCCGCGACCACAGTCTTGCTTTACTGAAAGATGGCTCTGTCGTCGCCTGGGGACTTAACGCGGATGGACAGACCAATGTCCCCGCTGCGGTGTCGAATTCTGTCGCAGTGTCCGCTGGCGCAGTGCACAGCGTTGCCTTGCGGTCGGACGGAACGGTTGTTGCCTGGGGAAACAATGATTATGGGCAAACGAATGTTCCGCCCAATTTGAGCGACGTGATCGCGATCGCATCCGGTTATAATCATAATCTCGCGCTACGTTCCGACCGCAGCATTATTGCGTGGGGCTCGCAAAACGTAGTGCCGGCTTCCGCGACCAATGTCGTCGCCATTGCCGTCGGGTTCGAACATAGTATTGCCTTGAGATCGGACGGCACCGTTGTGGCGTGGGGTGATAACACCTTCGGACAATGCACTGTGCCCGGTTCCGTAACCAATGCGGTAGCCATCTCAGCGGGATGGGGACACAGCATGGCGCAGTTGTCTGATGGCCACGTCGTCGCGTGGGGCATGAATTATCCCGGCATCACAAATGCCCACGCTGGATTTATCGATGTTACCAATGTTCCGATTGGACTCAGTGATGTCGCAAGTATTTCCAGCGGTGAAGGTCATGATTTGGCGATAGTGAGATCCGGCGCGCCGTATATTCGTGTGCAGGAACAAACCGTAACGGCCCATCTCGGCAGCGAGACATTATTGACGCCAGATTTGGGTGGATCATATCCGTTACAGTTCCAGTGGTTTCAGGATGGTTCCCTTATTTCCGGCGCGACCAACCGATGGCTAGAGCTCGCAAATGTGCAAATGACAAATGCAGGCGCTTACACGTTGGTCGTGAGCAATGTTGCCGGAACAGTGACAAACGCCGCTATCAGTTTGACGGTATTGGCTACGCCGTATTTTTTAACGCCGATGCCTACCCAACGTAACGCCGTCATCGGAACACCACTTTGCCTGCCGGTAGCTGTTGCAGGCGCGCAACCGTTCACTTTTCAGTGGCAATTGAACGGAAATGATTTCGGCGACGGAGGGCGAATCAGCGGAGCAACTTCATCAACAGTCTGTTTTAATCCGACGGCTTACGAAGACTCCGGCGTTTTAAATTTGATCGCAAACAATTCTTACGGCTCATTCACTGGACTTGTGGCGAATGTGGTCATCAGCCCGATTGTCACATGGGGTGATAATTCATCGGGGCAACTTTCGATTCCAGCCAATGCAACAAATGCAACTTCCATTGCCTGTGGTGGGGATCACAGTCTGGCCCTATGTAGCGATGGTACCGTGGTCGCCTGGGGTGATAACACTTTTAATCAAAATTCCGTGCCGTCGATGGGAGCGACTGTTTTTGCTGTTGCGGAAGGCGAAACGCACAGTCTGGCGTTGAAAACAAATGGAACCGTCGTGGCCTGGGGCGACAACTCATCCGGACAAACCAATGTGCCAGCAATTTCAACCGCCGTCGCCGTCGCAGCCGGTTCTCACTTTAGTCAGGCGCTTTTGTCGAATGGACAAATTGTCCAGTGGGGTGTGCCAACCACCACCACCGGCGTACCTGCGGGCGTCATGTTACTATCAACCAGAGGAGATAATTCGTTGGCTTTGAGGGCAAATGGTAGTTTGGCCCAATGGGGCTTAGGCGTGCCGGCTCCCCCATCCGGGACAAACTTCATCGCTATTTGCACCGCACAAACTGCCGGTCTCGCTTTGCGAGACGATGGCTCTGTGATTGCGTGGGGACAAAATTCCGATGGGTTGACGAATGTTCCCGTCGCTGCCACAAACGTCGTTGCCATTGCGGCAGGTGACGCTCACTTTTCGGCCTTGCGAAATGATGGCTCTGTGATTGCGTGGGGAAATACAAATTTTGGTCAATGCCTGATTCCGCCTTCTGCAACCAATATCGAATCAATCTTTGCCGGCAGTGCGCACAACTTCGCAATCATTGGCAAACCCTTCAGGAGAACGGCTGTCGCTGGTGAAACAGTCGTGTTCACACCTGGGTCTCTGAACTTGAGACTGGCAACTTACCAATGGCAATTCAATGGAACGAATATCCCTGGAGCGACAAACTCAGCACTGGTGTTGGCAAACGTTGGCTGGACCAATTCCGGGACCTATCGCGTGATAGTGAGCAATGCTGTTGGGTCCTTGAAGAGCCCGTTAATGAGCCTCAACGTTCCTCAGCTGAGTTTTAACATCTCCACCGACAATTTCCTGACAACGAACGGCGCTGTCCAAATGCAATTGACTGGTTCCTCCGGCGTTAATCCAGTGACCGTCCTTGCTTCCTCAGATCTGGTGAACTGGGAACCTGTTTTTACCAATCCGCCGACAACTGGCCCAATTGATTTTACGGATACGCCCCCGACGGGATTATCACAAAGATATTACCGCGCCCTCGAACAGCCTTAATTGTTTCACACGCGAGTATACGCGATCCGTTCAGTTACCCATCAGCTTCGCAATTGCTGACCGCAAGCGTCGGCGGCATTTGATGGAGGGAAGCTTTGCCGATGCGGCCAATAACCATGGGTTCAAGAGATCGCGCTGGCGGCGGTTATGGCGACAGCGCATTCAAAACAGTTTGATCGCCGCCTGCCAGAACGTCCGAATTTTGCTGAAGCGGGCACGCCCCAGTCGTCGGCACAACGACCCGCAAGGCTACAGACCGTTATGGATGTGTTTGCGAGCTGTCATGAGCGCCATGGGCCCATCAAAAATCTACACCTCAACAATCGCTACTTCTTAGGCGCAAGCCCATGTGCTTTGGGCAACACGCCCTTCAGCGCTGGGATCAACGCCCTAAATGTATTTTTTGTTTTCGCACTCTCGTTGTGGGTGACGACAGCGCGAAAACATTTTGCAAACGACGAATAAAACCAGGATAACCGTTTTGTAGTTTGTAATCTGTAGACCTATTCGTCACGAACGGGCGACCGCCTGATTTCCGCTCGACCTATAACTAATGAAATGCAAAATGGCTGTGTTTCATCTGCATGGCACCCTGAATGTAATGATGCCAAAACCGCTACGCGTTTTCATCCTCGCGGCTCTGTGTCTTTGCCGCACCCCTGCGTTCGCTAGTCTGCCCGCTGAAAATTCTCGGAGTTTTGATCCGATCGTCGAATCCGACCGCAAAACTAAAGAACCACATTTAATCAATGATCGTCCCGGGCACGAAAGCACGACGCAAAAACTGAAACGATTTACCGATGCCGCAACGTCCGGCGATGCTATAGCTCAGTTCAATCTTGCGCAGTTTTACGATTGTGGAATCAGCGTGCCGCGAGATGCCGTCGAGGCTGTTAAATGGTATCGCAAAGCCGCCGAGCAAGGTTTGAAAGAAGCTCAACACGATCTCGCGTACGACTACGCTACCGGCGACGGCGTGCCGAAAGATTATAAGATGGCCATGGAGTGGTATTTGAAGGCCGCCGCTCAAGGCAATGCGAAGTCACAAGTGAATATCGGAAATATGTATTTCCGCGGCAATGGTGTCGAAACGAATCTCGACATCGCCCGCGAATGGTATCTCAAGGCAGCGGCACAAAACCAGCCGGAGGCAGAATTGGCTTTGAGCGCTGTGGCATATGAGCGCGATCAGAATACCGAGGGCATCGATTGGATGAAAAAGGCAGCCAATCATAAATGCGCCAAAGCAGAGCTATTATTATATAAGGCCTATGCCTTCGGTTACGACGTTACGAAAGATGTTCCAGAAGGCCTCAAGTGGCTTCGGCGTGCAGCCGAACACGACAATTCCGAAGCGCAGCGTATTCTCGGAGGAAGGCTTAATAACGGTGCTGGAATGCCGCGAGACGACGTCGAAGCTGTATCATGGTTTCAGACGGCGGCCCAACAAGGCGACCTTCGTGCGACTGCCTGGCTTGCCGATAATTATTTGACAGGTGACGGCATTCGTCAAAACAAGGCAAAAGGTATTGAACTACTTCGCACTGCTGCGACTGGCGGCGAACCAGCGGCGATGCTGAGATTGAGTATTTGTTACCAACGCGGTGACGGCGTTCCTCAAGATTCGTACCAAGCTTTTTACCTCCTGCAAAAAGCGGCTGGTCTTGACTATGATGCCGCCGAGGACGAATTAGCGCGTTGCTATCGACTCGGGATTGGAGTGGAGAAGAATGAGGCAGTGGCATTTCAATGGTTCCTGAAAGCCGCGCAATCGAACTACGTCAAATCCGAGCTTGTTGTTGCTGACTATTACTGGAACGGGGTCGTCGTTCCTCAAAACCGCCAGGAGGCAGAAAAATGGTTGAACCGTGTCGAACGAACTGATCCGGCACAAGCCTTTTTGGAACGTGCCGCCTTGATCTCCCCTGTTGATCACGCCAAATATCTCGAATTCATCCAAAAAGCAGCTAACCTCGACTTGGCCCAGGCGGAGTACAGGCTCGGTCAATGGTATGACCACCCTGGGCTTCCCGGCCAGAAGGCCGACCCAACCAACGCAGTCTTCTGGTTTCAACGGGCCGCTGCCCAGAATCATGCTGATGCGGAAGCCGAGTTGGCCATGCATTTGAAGGAAGGAACCGGCATCGCTAAAGACCAGACAAAAGCGGTCGAATTGTTTCTCAAAGCTGCCGATGGTTGGTCCCCTGCGGGGCAATTTGGCCTCGGAATCGCTT
>Ga0265327_10004356_pt1 | contig 12591 bp, 12 predicted proteins | sample 41621metaG_FD_202089 | JGI IMG/M metagenome (GOLD analysis project Ga0265327, IMG submission 202089) | Rhizosphere microbial communities from Carex aquatilis grown in University of Washington, Seatle, WA, United States - 4-16-21 metaG | ecosystem: Host-associated > Plants > Roots > Rhizosphere...
AACTGTGAAGGTTCACCCGAGCACCTCTGAAAGCTGTTTGGTCGCACTTTCAGCTTCCCAGATCAGCTCGGGTGAACAACCTGATTGGCACTTACAGCTAGCGCTCCCATCACCGTCAGAAAGGGCGCCAGGAAGGAGCCCTTTCCGTTGTCTGCTCGGATGCGGCCTACTTCACACCCCAGTCCAGAATGACCTTGCCGCTCAGGCCACTGCGCATGGCATCAAAGCCCTTCTGGAAGTCGTCGATGCCGTAGTGGTGGGTGATCACGGGCGTGATGTCCAGGCCGCTCTGCACCATGGCCGCCATCTTGTACCACGTCTCGAACATCTCGCGGCCGTAGATGCCCTTGAGGACCAGGCCCTTGAAGATGACCTGGCTCCAGTCGATGGCGCAGTCGCCGGGCAGGATGCCCAGCAGGGCGATGCGGCCGCCATGGTGCATCCCCTCGAGCATGGACTGGAAGGCGGAGCGGTTGCCGCTCATCTCCAGGCCCACATCGAAGCCCTCGGTCATGCCCAGGTCCTTCATCACGTCAGGCAGGCTCTTCGTCATGGGGTTCACAGCCACCGTGGCGCCCATCTTCCGGGCCAGTTCCAGCCGGTACTCGTTCACGTCGGTGATGACCACGTGTCGGGCGCCCACGTGCTTGGCGATGGCCACGGCCATGATGCCGATGGGACCGGCGCCGGTGATGAGCACGTCCTCACCCACCAGGTCGAAGCTGAGGGCCGTGTGGGTGGCATTGCCGTAGGGGTCGAAGATGGCGGCCACGTCATCGGGCACGTTGTCCGGTACCTTGAACACGTTGAAGGCGGGAAGGGACAGATACTCGGCGAAGGAGCCGGTGCGATTCACGCCCACGCCCACGGTGTTGCGGCAGAGGTGGCGCTTGCCCGCACGGCAGTTCCGGCAGTGGCCACAGGTGATGTGGCCCTCGCCGCTCACCCGATCACCGATGGCATAGCCCTCGACTTCAGTTCCGACCTGCTCGATGACGCCCACGTATTCGTGACCCACCACCATGGGCACGGGGATGGTCTTTTGGGCCCACTCGTCCCAGTTGTAGATGTGCACGTCCGTGCCGCAGATGGCGCTCTTGTGGACGCGGATCAGCACATCGTTGGGGCCCACCTCGGGCATGGGCACCTCGCCCATCCAGATGCCTTCTTCCCGCTTGGTTTTCAACAGAGCCTTCATCGGTGCCTCCAACCGGACCATTTCATCATCAAGCGCAACAGGAACCAACTTTCCATTCGGTCCTTGACGATCCGTGAATGAGGCCGATAAGGTTCAGACAGGCAACCCATGACCCTCTCCCTCCAGCGGCTCAACCGCAATACCAATCGGCACCCTCGCGCGGATCGCGCGTGGGCCGGTGAGGGTCTCTCCTAGAATCCTGACACCCCGGACCACCCCGATTCGCGCAAGCGGATCGGGGTTTTTTCTTTTATCCCTCCATTCTGGAGAACCCATGTGCGGCATCCTCGGCATCCTCAACCTCGACCCCAAGACGTCCAACTCCGCCGAACTCCGGCGCCAGGCCCTGGCCATGGCCCGGAAGATTAGACACCGGGGGCCAGACTGGAGCGGCATCTTCAGCGATGACCGGGCCATCCTCGTCCACGAGCGCCTCTCCATTGTGGATGTGGAGCACGGCGCCCAACCCCTCTACGACACCCTCCAGGGCACGGTGCTGGCCGTCAACGGCGAGATCTACAACCACCTGGAGTTGCGCCATGAGTTGCGGGAGGCCCACGACTTCCAGACGCTGTCCGACTGCGAGGTCATCCTCTACCTCTACGACGAGTTGTCGCCCAGGGACTTCCTGAACCGGCTGAACGGCATCTTCGCCTTCGTGCTCTACGATCCCAAGCGCGAGACCTACCTCATCGCCCGGGATCCCATCGGCGTCATCCCCCTCTATGTGGGCTGGGACCGCCACGATCACCTGTTTGTCGCCTCGGAGATGAAAGCCCTAGTGGGCCACTGCGAGCGCATCCGCGAGGTTCCCCCGGGCCACTTCTTCCTGGGCCACGAGCCGGACAAGGGCTTCCAGCGCTACTACGAGCCCGACTGGGCGGTGACGGGCCACGTGCCCTCGGAGTCCTACGATCCGGTCAAGCTGCGGGCCGCCCTCGAGGCGGCCGTCAAGCGTCAGCTCATGTGCGATGTGCCTTACGGCGTGCTCATCTCCGGCGGCGTGGATTCCTCGATCATCTCGTCCATCGCCGCCCTCTACCGGGAGGGCCGGGTGGAGGAGGGCGGCTCGGCGCCGGCCTGGTGGCCCCGCATCCACTCCTTCGCCATCGGCCTCAAGGGCGCCCCGGACCTGGCCCCGGCGCGCCTGGTGGCCGAACACATCGGGGCCATCCACCACGAGATCCACTTCACCGTGCAGGAGGGCCTGGATGCCCTCTCCGACGTGATCTACCACCTGGAGACCTTCGACATCACCACCATCCGGGCCTCGACGCCCATGTACCTCCTCATGCGGAAGATCCGGGCCATGGGCATCAAGATGGTGCTGTCCGGCGAAGGCGCGGACGAGATCTTCGGCGGCTACCTCTACTTCCACAAGGCACCAGACGGGCCCGAACTGCACTTCGAGACCGTGCGGAAGCTCCAGAAGCTGCACCTCTACGACTGCGCCCGCGCGAACAAGGCCAGTGCCGCCTGGGGCGTGGAGGCCCGCGTGCCCTTTCTTGATCGCGAATTCCTCGATGTGGCCATGCGGATGGATCCCTCCGTCAAGCTGCCCAGGAATGCCGCGCGGCCTCACCCCATCGAGAAATACCCTCTGCGCCAGGCCTTCGACGGCGCCCTCCCCGATGAGGTGCTCTGGCGGCAGAAGGAGCAGTTCTCCGACGGCGTGGGCTACGCTTGGATCAACGCCCTCAAGGCCACGGCGGAGCACGACATCAGCGACAGCATGATGAAGGGGGCGGCGGAGCGCTTCCCGGTGAAGACGCCCGAGACCAAGGAGGCCTACCTGTATCGGCAGCTCTTCGAGCACCACTTCCCCAGCGCCACGGCCGTCAACTGCGTGCCCTTCGAGCGCAGTGTGGCCTGCAGCACGGAAACCGCCCTGCGCTGGGACGCCTCCTTCGCCAAGATGACGGACCCCTCCGGCCGGGCCGTTCTGGACATCCACGATCAGGCCTATCAGCAGCCCTGAGGTCCTGGGGTATCATGCCCCTCATGACGTCGCCCCCGCAGAATCGGCAGCATCGCCGCATTCCCATCGCCTACCAGGTGAAACTCGTCGCGGACGACCGCATCATCGCGTACCCCAAGGCCATCAACCTGAGCCTGGGTGGCATCCTGGTGAAGGGTCGTGACCACCTGCCCGTGGGCACCAGCTGTGGGGTGGCCATTCTGCTGGCCCCGGGCGAGACCAGCCGCCGCGTGGTGGCCCGGGGCACCGTCATCCGCAACGACGAGCAGGGCATGGCCATCGCCTTCTCCAAGGCCCTCGATGCCAGCAGCGAAGCCTCCCTGCGCCACCTGCTCGAGGCCCTGGGCATGGAGGACGGGGAAGCCCCGGATGCCGAGGCCAAGCACGCATGAGCCAGCCACCCGAGCAGTCCCTCGCCCACCTGATGGAGCGCATCAAGCCGGGCTCGGCCCGCAAGGTGCTGGAGCCCCAGCCGTGGGAACCGCCTGCCTTCGCCAGCTATGAGGACATCCGCGAGTGGCTGAGGGATTCCGTCATGAGCGCCACCGTGTTCGAGCGCTTTCCCGATGGCCGCTGGACCATCCAGCTGATGCTTAAGGAACAGGTCCCCACTGGCTACCGCCACATCGTGCTGTGAGCCGAGCACCCCATGCCGACTGCGCTGCGTTCGACACTGATTCAGTTCCTGACCCTGGCCGGGTGCGCCCTCCTCGCGGCCGTTCTCTCCAATGCGGTGGCCACACCCACGCGCCGACTGTTTTGGAAACCTGTGGTGAGGGCCCTGCCCCCCCTGGCACCGCCCCTCCTCAAGGAACGGGAACCCGAGGCCCCGATCACTGCGCCCACTCCAGTCGTTCCCGCCGAAACCCGCAAGGCTGTCCCAAGCCCGTCCGCCTGGACGAAGCCCGGGCCGTCCGTGACGTCCCCCACGGCCACCGTGGCGGAACCGCCACCGTCAGTTCCCATCCGCGAGATCACTGCGGGGGAGGCTTGGAAGGCCTTTCAGGCCGGAACGCCCTTCCTCGATGCCCGACGCAGCGCCGAGTATGCCGATGGCCACGTGGCTGGGGCCTGGAGCACACCTGTGTGGGAAGCGGATGTGGATGATCGGCTGCTGAGCTTCAAGGCCGCCCGCCGACCCGGGGCGGATGATCCCATCGTCATCTACTGCAGCGGCGGCGATTGCCGGGACTCCCATCTCCTGGCCACGAAGCTGCTCAACGAGGGTTACTTCCACCTGCTGATCTTCCGCGATGGCTATCCCGCCTGGGTGGCCCAGGGGCACCCCATCGAGAAGGGGCAGCCATGAGTCCGTGGCTTCGCCATCCCCGGCTCACCCTGGCGGTTCGTGTCGTTCTGGGCCTGGTGTTCATCGCGGCGGCACTGCCGAAGATCATCGATCCCCCGGGTTTCGCCAAGGCCATCTGGGCCTATGAGCTGTTCCCGACCTGGAGCCTCAACCCCCTGGCCCTGACCCTGCCCTGGCTCGAACTCTTCTGTGGCCTGGCCCTGTGCCTCGGCATCTGGGTGCGTGCCGCCGCAGGGTGGGTGGGCACCTTGCTGCTGGCCTTCTGTCTGGCCCTATCCATCAACCTGGCCAAGCGCCATCCCGTGGACTGCGGCTGCTTTGGCGCCACCGCGCACAAGACCGAGTCAGAACGCCTGGCGGACATGCGCTGGTCCATCCTGCGCGATACGGGACTTCTGTTGCTGGTCGCACAAGTGCTCTGGGCCAGCCACGCAGCGAACAGATCAGCCACGACCGACGGCCAGCAGGTCTGAGGCCCAGTCCAGCCAGAGCCCGGCGGCCGAGTCATGCCCCAGGTTCTGTGCCAGTTGATTTCGGTTCGGCTCGGGCAGGGACAGCACGGGGATGCCGGGCATCCCATAGGCGACGGCGCACATCATAAAGCGCGCCGCCTCCCCCAAGGTAATGATCTTGAGGCGCTCCATGGACCGGCCCCAGCAGGCCTCCACCATGGTCTCCAGCCGGTGGATGTTCCATGGGTGCACCACGTGGTTGAAGTCCACCTCGCCGTGGGCCGGCTTGAAGCCCACGTAGGTCATGGCCAGCCCAAGGGTGCGGGGTGGCGTGGGATCCCAGAAGCCCCCCCGACCCAAGGTGAAATCCACATCGCGCTTATGCAGCAGACCGGCCCGGCCCAGGGCCTGCCAGATGAGGTAGCCACCCGTTGCGTCGTCCTCCCAAAAAGGCACCGGCTGGCGGAGCGAGGCATCCGTGCCGAAGCCCCCCACCACCAGGATGAGGATGGGTCCCTTCTCCGGGAACAGCGTCGGAAGGTTGAGGGGCTTGAACAAGCGGCGATCCTCCGGGGTGGGGTTCCCGGGCTCTGTCCGCCGCCGGTCCTCGCTGGGCGTATCCGCATGGGCCATGACCAGGCGTGAACCACCCTCGGTGGCCTCCACCTGGAGGCGGCCCAGTTCGAGCCTGGCCCGGATTTCCTCGAAGGTGTACTCCGCCGTGTCGTGCGGCGAGCGCTCACGCTTCGGGGGCAGGGTCACAGCGGCTCCAGGAGGATTCCAGGCAACGGTGCGCCCTTGGCCGCCGGGAGGCAAGACCCTGGCTGGAAATTCTTCAGGCGATGACACCCAGCTCGCGGCCCACCTTCGTGAAGGCGGCAATGGCGTGGTCCAGGTCGGCCGTCGTGTGGGCAGCGCTCATCTGGGTGCGGATGCGGGCCTGGCCCTTGGGCACCACCGGAAAGAAGAAGCCGATGACATAGACGCCCTCGTCCAGCAGCCGCTTGGCGAATTCCTGGGCCAGGGGCGCTTCGTAGAGCATGACGGGGACGATCGGGTGCTCGCCGGGCAGCAGCTTGAACCCGGCCTTCTCCATGCCGGCACGGAAGTACCTGGCGTTCTCATGCACCTGTTTGATGAGACCCTGGCTGTTCTTGAGCAGGTCCAGCACCTTCAGGGTGGCGGCCACGATGGCGGGGGCCACGGAGTTCGAGAACAGATACGGGCGGGCCTTCTGCCGCAGCCAGTCGATGGCCACCTGCTTGCCAGCGATGTAGCCACCGGAAGCGCCGCCCAGGGCCTTGCCGAAGGTGCCGGTCATGAAGTCCACCCGACCCATGACCCCGCAGTGTTCGTGGGTGCCGCGGCCGTTCACGCCCATGAAGCCCACGGCATGGCTGTCGTCCACCATCACCATGGCGCCGTACTTCTCGGCCAGATCGCAGACCTCGCCCAGCTTAGCGATGTAGCCATCCATGCTGAACACGCCATCGGTCACCACCAGCTTGAAGCGGGCACCCGCGGCGTCGGCGGCCTTGAGCTGGGCTTCCAGGTCGGCCATGTCCGAGTTGGCATAGCGAAAGCGCTTGGCTTTGCAGAGGCGGATGCCGTCGATGATGGAGGCATGGTTCAGCGCATCGCTGATGATGGCGTCCTCTTCGCCCAGCAGACCCTCGAAGATGGCGCCGTTGGCATCGAAGCAGCTGGAGTAGAGCTGCGTGTCCTCGAAGCCCAGGAACTCGGCCAGCTTCTGCTCCAGCTCCCGGTGGATGTCCTGGGTGCCGCAGATGAAACGCACCGAGGCCATGCCGAAGCCGTGGGCCTCCATCACATCTTTGGCCGCCTTGATCACCTCGGGGTGGTTGGCCAGGCCAAGGTAGTTGTTGGCGCACAGGCAGATCACATCCCGGCCATTGGCCTTCATCTGGGGCTGCTGGGGCGAGGTGATGACGCGTTCCGTCTTGAAGAGCCCGGCCTCCTTCAGCTGCTCGATCTCGCGGTTCAGGTGGGCCAGGTAGCCAGGGTTCACGGCGATCTCCTATGATCGGAACTTGATAGGATACTGCGAGGTTGTGTGACCAGCAGGCTGTTGTGTCACCATTCTTGCGAACTGAAAAGGAACCGACCATGCGCCACCTTCTCCTCCTGCCCGCCCTGCTGCTCACCCTGGCCTGCAGCTCCAAGCTGGATCGCACCAAGGCCGAGGATCTGATCCGCAAGGACTACCCCGTGGTGGTTCCGGTCACCGTGCCGGAGCAGGTGTCTGCCGAGAAGGGCACGCCCGACCACCTCCACATCACCACGATGAAGGACAACGTCGAGAAGACGGGCTGGTTCGAGGTGACCACCAAGACGGAAGGGGCGAAGGAGACCTTCACCTTCCGTCTGAAGCCAAATGCACCCAAAGCCATCAAGGCGGCGCCCAAAGGGTTCTCCATGCCGGCCGCTGAAGCCGTGTTCGTGCGGGCCATCAAGCTGGAGCCGACCCGCGAAGGGTCGCGCGTGGTCTATGAGATCCGCCTCGAGAAGCCGACCGCGCAGTTCCCTCTGTTCCAGTCGCTGTTCCCCGATGCGAAGCTGGGCCAGACCAAGGTGCGCTACGCCACCTTCGAGCGCCGCAAGGGCGCCTGGGAGCTCACAGGCACCAACGAGGTCTTCCACAAGCCCGAGTAGGTCTGAGTCAGGGCAACGGCGGGACTTGATCGGAGTTACAGCCTTGTGACTTGGGGGATGCGCTTGCCTCCGGTACCTTTGAAGGCATCGAGGTACCTTTGGATCACAGTCCTGCCTTTCGTCTACGCCGATTCCTGAACTGGTTCCCCCTGGGTCTCACCTACGCGGCCATGTACATGGGTCGCTACAACTTCAACATCGTCAAGAACGACATTGGCGCCTGGTACCACCTCGACAAGGCGGAGATGGGCCTCATCGCCTCGGCAGGTTTCTGGACCTACGGCCTCGCCGTGGCCTTCAACGGCCCACTGGCAGACCGTTTCGGCGGCCGAAAAGCCATCCTGCTCGGCTCGCTGGGTGCTGCCCTGCTGAACCTGCTCATCGGGTTCATGTTCCTGAATGGGCACACCACCCGGCTGCTGCTGAGCATGAGCCTGCTCTGGAGCGCCAACATGTACTTCCAGAGCTTCGGTGCCCTCTCGGTGGTGAAGGTGAACAGCACCTGGTTCCACGTGAAGGAGCGGGGCGTCTTCGGCGGCATCTTCGGCATCATGATCAGCTCGGGCTACCTTCTGGCCACCACCCTTGGGGCCTGGCTGCTGGCCAGCTTCCGCAGCTGGACGGTAATCTGGTTCGTCCCCTCGGCAGCCATGGCGCTGATGTTCGGCCTGGATTGGCTCCTGGTGCGCAACCGCCCCAGCCATGCGGGTCATGCGGATTTCGACACGGGCGATGGTTCCAATGCCGCCTCGGCGGAAGATTCGCCCCTGCCCCTGTCGGATCTGGTGAAGCGCGTGTTCCACAACCCCGTGATCGTGGCGCTCATCTTCGCGGAGTTCTGCACGGGCTTCGTGCGCCAGGGTGTGATGCTCTACTTCACCGAGTATCTGCAGGAGATCTACCACCTCGGGAAGAAGGAATACCTCTTCTGGTGGACGGGCATCGCCTTCATGGCCGGCGGCATCCTCGGAGGCCTGCTCTGTGGCTGGATGAGCGACAAGCTGTTCCAGTCCCGCCGCCCCCCCGTGGCCTTTCTCTTCTACCTGGTGCAGGTGGTGATGCTGGGCCTGCTGGGCCTGACCCTGGGCCAGGGCACCACCGGCGGCCAGGTCTGGGCGGTGATCCTGCTGGGGCTCACCGCCATGTTCATCTTCGGCGTGCACGGCATGCTGAGCGGCACGGCCAGCATGGACTTCGGGGGGCGCAAGGCCGCCGCTTCAGTGGCAGGCGCCCTGGATGGCATCCAGTACATTGGCTCAGGCCTGACGGGCTTCGGCCTGGGCTGGGTGCTGAAAACCTATGGCTGGGATGGCGTGGCCACCCCTGGCCACCAGCCCGCCCATGCGTGGGTCTGGGTGGGCACCATCATCCCCTTCAGCCTCGTCGGCGCCTTCATCATGACCCGCGTTTGGCACGCCAAGCCCGGCGCCGGCGCGCACTAGAGATCTCCGACCAACGATCGACAAACGAAGGGCCCTGGGCGAAGGCCTTCTCCGCTGCGCCCTTCGAGGGCTTGGGTTGGATTACTGCTTGGCCAGCTGATCGAAGGCGGCCTTCAGTCCACTGTGGATGGCCTGCACATCCTCGGCCTTCCAGAGCTTCTGGTCCTCACGGACGAAGGTCGTGAGGTCGTTCCGGTTGTCGAAGCGGGCCACAGGCAGGTGGTAGACCTTGGTCTCATAGCGGTCGCCGGACTGGATGAGGCGCTCCACCCGGATGGTGCCGGGGCGGTCGCTCTGCTCCATGAGCCAGGCCATGTCATCGGTGCCGTACTGCCCCAGCATCACTTCCATGGGCACGCTGTGGTGGAGGATACTCCCCTGGCCATTGGGACGGCCGCGTTCGATATTCTTGCGGCGGCTCTCCGCGGGATCCACCCAGACGTAGAGCACCGCTGCCCTCTCTAGGATGGCGGTTGACAGGGTCTGGAAGGCCGTGTCGTAGCCGTGCGGCGGGCACAGTGGGAAGGATGAGCCGTGGGCGCCACCTCGGGCGGCCTCGATCACCAAGGTGCGGCCCGCCTTGTCCTGGGCGTTCTGGCGGTTGAGCGTGTCCAGCTCGGCACGGCACTCGGCTTCCAGGGTTTCGGCCATGCGGACGCGGATGCGATGCGGGATTTCACCGAGGGGCTGGAACAGCTCCAATTTGGCGTGGGCGCGGTCCAGGCGGTCGAAGAGGTGCTGGGCGGCGCTGGTCACCTCGACCTGGCGGCTGGCCATGAGGTCGGCATGGTCCTCATTCAACAGCTCGATGAGCACTGCCCAGGTCCAGTTGTCCCGGAAAGGGCGGTTGGGCCCGTGATAGTAGGCGTAGTCCAGCCCGTTGGCCTTCAGCTCGTCGTCGATGCGGTGCATGAGGTGCACGTACGGGTAGTCGTCCAACTGCAGGGTGTGGCCCATGTGGAAGTCATTCCGGCACTGCTCCGGCGTGAGGCTGGCCAGGTATCGGCGCACCTCCGACTTGCCTGAGGCGGGCAAGCTGAAGAGCAGGATCGTGTCGAGCAGCTGGGTCATGGCATCCACCAAACGAATCTTCAAATATGGCACGGCCCTCCCAAACTGGAATCACGGAAGCACCGATACCCGCAGGGGAAGCTGAGAAAGCCGGGCCGCGGCGGTATGCTCTTGAAAGGCTAGTCTCCGCTCCCCCGGGCCACCTCTGCGACCTTCTGCGAGCGTGGTTTCTTTTTGTCAGGATCCCCCCAGCCATGCGTGACCGCGAAATCGTCGAGCGCGTCCGGGACGCCACGGACCTGCTGACCCTGGTCGGTCAGGCAGTGAAGCTGCGCAAGCAGGGCTCGGCCCACGTGGGCCTGTGCCCCTTCCACGCCGAGCGCAGCCCCAGCTTCCAGGTGGTGGCCAATCGGGGCTTCTACCACTGCTTCGGCTGTGGCAAGCACGGGGACGCGTTCACCTGGCTCATGGAGCGGGAGGGCATGACCTTTCCCGAAGCCCTGGAGACCCTGGCGCGGGGCGCGGGAATCGACCTGCCCCAGCGGCGGGAGCGTCCCTCCGCGGAAGTGGACCTCGAAACCCGCATGCGCTCGGCCCTGGATGCTGCGCAGTCCTTCTTCGAAACGCAGCTGGCCAGGCATTCGGGCGCCCAGGCCTACCTGCGGGACCGTGGCTATGAGGGTCCCTTCCTGGCGGAGGCCGGCTTCGGCATGGCCCCGGATGCCTGGGAGGCCCTTGTCTCCCACCTGCGCGGCCTGAACTTCTCCGGCGAACTGCTCGAGCAGGCCGGTCTGGCCAGCCGCAGTGAGCGCGGCACCCAGATCGACTTCCTGCGCAACCGCCTCACCATCCCCATCCACGATGCCCGCGGCCGGCTGGTGGCCTTCGGGGGCCGCATCATGGGTGAAGGTCAGCCCAAGTACCTCAACACCCGCGACACGCCCCTCTTCCACAAGGGCGAGACCCTCTTCGGCTTCCACCGCGCCAAAGGCGCCATGAAGGACGGAGCCCTGGTGGTGGAAGGCTATTTCGACGTCCTGCAGCTCCACCAGCACGGCATCCATCAGGCTGTGGCGCCTCTGGGCACGGCCCTCACCGAAGAGCACCTCAAGGCCCTGGGCCGGTTCACCCGCCGGGTCATCCTCTGCTTTGACGGCGACGCTGCGGGTCGCCGCGCCATGGAGAAGAGCCTGCGCATGGCCCTACCACTGGGCTTCGAGGTGCGCTTGCTGGAGCTGCCCCAGGGCGAGGATCCCGACACCTGGTGCCTGAAGCTGGGCGGCGAGGCCTTCCGCGAGCTCCTGCGCGCGGCTCCGGACTGGACCGCCTTCATGGTGGACCGGGCCATGGAGGGCAAGGACCTGCGCCGCATCACGGATCGCATGGGCGCCTTCAAAGACCTGCTGGATTTCCTGCCCTACTTGCCTCGTACGACGGAGACCCGCGACCTGTTCTCCAGCCTCGCCCACCAGCTGCAGGTGCCCATCCAGGAACTGGACCGGGCCGTGAAGCAGCGGCAAGCGCCAGCGCCTGCAATCGAAGGCCCCACCACCTCTTTCCCCCTGCCCCAGATGGACGAACTCATCCGAAGCCTCCTCCTGCTGTCCACGGCGGGCCACTGGCGGCGGGTGCAGGATGCGCCGCCGGCCTGGTGGGAGACCCTGGACGGGGCGCCCCTGCTGCAGGCCCTCCTGGACGCCGAGGGCGACATGGCCCTGCTGCCCGAGGGCGCCGTGGCGGTCCTCCGGCACATCGAGGCCCAGGCCAGCCACAAGGACGAGGCCGGGCGCGATGCCGAGGCCCTATTGGTGCGGCTGGAGGGACGCTATGTGGATCGGGAGATCCAGGCCAACAACCGCCTGCTCCAGGATCCCAGCACCGTGGTGGACGCCGCGCTCATGAATCGGGTCATGGCCCGGCAGAATGACCTCCTGGCGCGCCAGAAGGAGCTCTCCCGGCGCCGGCGGATCACGCGCTGAGGCGCCCTACAGCCTCAGCCCTTGCCTGAAACCCTGGATTCCGTATACTGAAAAGTTCCGGATTCGGCCGGTACATTGGCCGAGATCTGTACTTCCCTCGGCCACCGGGTCCCCCGGTCCGACGTTCGCAGCGCTCTTTGAGGTACGAATGGTTCCGACGCCGCACCTAGATACCTACTACACCCTGACCAAAGCCCTGATCTCCATCGGAAGGAAAAACGGATTCCTGCTGGTTGACCAGCTCAATGACTTCCTCCCCGACACCGCTTCGAATCCCAATGATCTCGAAGTGATCATGGGTCTGTTCGCTCGTCTGGGCGTGGGCATCGGTGCCACCGAAGAGGAGGCTCAGGCCGCCCGCGAGGCCATCGAGCCCGAGTTCGTGCTGGTCGAAGGTGGCGGCAAGGGCGACAAGGACCTCGATGTCGAGATCGACAGCCCCGACAGCGACAAGTTCAACGATCCGGTCCGCATGTATCTCAAGGAGATGGGCACGGTGCCCCTCCTCAAGCGCGAGGACGAAGTCGAGATCGCCAAGCGCATCGAGAT